>Ga0209006_10004156_pt1 | contig 13179 bp, 12 predicted proteins | sample JacPin_JW_Ref_O2_FD_188567 | JGI IMG/M metagenome (GOLD analysis project Ga0209006, IMG submission 188567) | Forest soil microbial communities from Algoma, Ontario, Canada - Jack Pine, Ontario site 1_JW_Ref_O2 (SPAdes) (version 2) | ecosystem: Environmental > Terrestrial > Soil > Boreal... | reverse complement strand
TCGCAGTCTTGAGTTCCGTTCGACATAGCTCGGGGCAGCAGGAGGCGTTGCCATCTCAAACGACTGGTCCAAACAAGAAGCTGACAGAAACGTCGAAACGAAGACTTTCTATTCGGACGCGCACGGAGAGTACACCTCCGCTCGGCAGACACTCCACGACCAACTCGTAGTCCTATTCTTGGAAGGACACAGCTCGAAGTCCGCGCCGCACCTCACCCTTACGTCTGGTGGTACGGCTTCGGGAAAATCCGAGGCCGCTACCGAAGCCAAGAAAATTATGCCAGACGCTGTATATGCGAATACAGACGAGATACGAGCGCTGCTGCCCGAATTCAAGTTAGTGGAGGGAACGGACAAGGCCGGGCTGTTGCAAGAGGAAGCCGGCGATATACGGGATCAATTACTCGCCGAGGCGGTAGCGTCCGCTATGGACATTGTCTGGGATTCTCCCGGTAATCCGTCATTGGCGGAATACCTTAGTGAGATCGAGGCGTATGGCTATAGCGTAACGATCGCTTATACGCACCGTGGCGTTCAAGAAGCGAAGGAAGCTGCCGCGTATCGCGCCAAGCATGCTTCGAATCCAGCTGACCGTCGAGAGGTCCCGGATTCCGTGATCGAAAGCTCCCACAAGAAGGCCAGAGCGGGGTTCAACGCCATGGCCGGAGGATTGCAGCGCGAAATCATTGTCTATGACAAGTCGGGCAAAGCAAGGGGACAAGCGGCCGACATTATCTACCTCAGGAAGCCGCCGGGGCGCGTCTTAATTGAAGAACCTGAAAGACTTAAGGCATTCTCTGAATCGGGAGAACCCCCGATAGATTTGGACGTTTTTTGACATTTCACTGGTGCCTGTATAGATGCTAAAATGACTTCAGATGAGTTAACAAACGGAGCGAACGGATGCCGAAGATTAAGCTGCGCGGGCAGGTCAAATCCGTCAAACTGAAATTACACGATCAAGAGTGGCGTGACTTTCAGTCGGTACCCGAGCCCAAAGGCAACCCTGCGAAGTTCAAGGCGACGCTCAAGCGAGCTGTCGAAAAAATGAGACAGCGAAATGTGAAGTCGCTTCAGGCTGGTCAGACCCAGACCTGACTTCAGTCCTTTCATTTCACCAGACTTGATCCAAATTTCCTGATCGACGATCGACTAGTCGTAAACACCGCAAAAATAAAAAGACGGCAGTGACCCAGAGCCGAATCCTAAGCTCTTTACACCCCACCAGGATTCAGAATTGGTACTGTTAAACGCGCTTGTAGTCAATGTCGGGCTATTCCGCCAGTGCCTCAAGTTTCAAACTGAAAACTTAGGTTTGATCTGGGTGCTCCATTTCTCGCGTCCTTTGCGAGAAAGCCTGCCCTGAGCGAAGTCGAAGGGTGGGAACGTACTAAGCACCATCACAGATTTTTGGCGGTACCAGCGCTTCAGACCGACGCACCACCCCGATTCCGGGTCTGTCGGCTAACCGAAAGCTATCCGATAAACGGTGTTTTCGGAAATCGGCGCCTGAAGTCAATCCCAAATGTCTAAGTCAGCTGTAGCGCGGGCACGTTCCGCCCAATCGTCGTGTCGTCATTCGCGCATCCTGTTTTGCAGTTTCCGAGAAGCGCCTGCCGCAAGTATTATGAACGGGCGCATGCTTTGCGTGAGAACAGACCTTGCCCAAACAGAAATCATCATTGCCTAAATCCAGATTGCCTAAATCTAAGAAGCCCGCGAAAACAGTTGCGTCCGCGCCCCGCGAGCGCAGCGCTGCGCGCGCGGGCGCCGATCCCAAAGCCGCATGCCGCGTGGCCTTAATCGGCTTTGGCACGGTAGGCCGAGCCGTCACCAGGATTCTCTGCGAAACGGTTCTGGCCGAAAACGGCAACGGCTCGCTGCGGCTGACTCACATCTGCAACCGGAACGTGGAGCGTAAGAAGCAGGCCTGGGTTTCGCAGATCCGGGTTCCGAGCGATGTGATCTGGACCGACGATTTTCACGTGGTCCTCGATTCCGACGTCGACATCGTGATCGAGCTGATCGGCGGTCTCTTTCCTGCCGGGGAAATCGTGCGCGGGGCGCTCGAGGCCGGCAAGTCGGTGATCACCGCGAACAAGCAGCTCATCGCGCGCCACGGTCCCGAGCTGCTGCAATTGGCGAGCGCGAATGGAGTGCGGCTGGAATTCGGCGCGTCGGTGGCGGGCGGAGTTCCGGTGCTGCCGGCCTTGCGCACCGGCTTGTGCGGAGACCGGCTGCACGGCATTGCGGGAATTCTGAATGGCACCTGCAACTACATTCTCAGCCGCATTGAGAGCGCTCGCATCCCGTTCAGCGAGGCCCTCGAAGAAGCCCAGGCCCGCGGCTTTGCCGAGGCTGATGCCTCGGAAGACCTAGATGGCGGCGACGCCCGCGCCAAGCTCGCGATTCTTGCGCTCGCGGGATTGCAATGCCATGTGGCGCCGGAATCCATTCGCGCCCGCAGCATTCGCACGGTAGAGGCAGTCGACTTCGACTACGCGAGCGAGTTGGGCTGCACCATCCGGCAGATTTCCCGAGCCGATTTGAAACAGGACACGCTGTTCGCCGAGGTGGGGCCGAGCCTGGTGCCTGTGTCGTCGCCATTCGGGCGCGTACAGAGTAATCAGAATCTGGTGCTCACTTCGGGCAAGTATGGTGGGGACATGGCGTTTCTAGGGGCCGGCGCCGGTGGAGATCCTACCGCTGTAGCTGTGATTTCCGACCTGATGCTCGTGGCCCAGAGCCTTGCCGGCGGAAACGGGCGCAAGGGCGGAGCAGAAGTGGTCACTGCCGCGTTGCTGTCTCCGGAAACGAGCTGCGACTTCGAGACTCCGTGGTATTTGCGGTTTCTGGTTCGGGACCGCCCCGGAATTGTGGCGCGCCTGGCGCAGATTCTCTCTGCGCATCAGCTAAACATCGACGCCGTGCTGCAGAACCCCGGTTTCGACAAAGCTTCGCTTCCGTTCGTGATTACGCTGGAACCTTGCCGGGATTCGCAACTGCAGCCCGCGCTGCAGGAAATGGCGGCGCTGGATTTTACGATCCGGCCGTGTTTGTGGCTGCCGATTCTGCGTTGAAAGACGGTTGGAGCATTTCAGAAAAACGGCTTCACCCCAGGTTTCACGGAATCACTTTGGCTATACCGCCGTCGAGAATCAGCCTTCGAGAATGAGCATGGAGAAGTTATGGCAAGAGACATCATTCGAACGCCCAACGCGCCGTCTCCCCCGGCGACATACAGCCAAGCGGTACGAGCAGCGGGTCTTGTGTTCGTCTCAGGCACTGGGCCGCACGACCCGGTAACCGGGAAGATTGTTGGGGACACGATCCAGGAGCAGACCAGGCAGTGCCTGGAGAATGTGTCTGCGATCCTCAAAGCCGCAGGCACCACCCTCGAGCGGGTCGTGAGTGCCACTGTCATCCTGCTTGAGGAAACAGACTTCGCTGGAATGAATGAAGAGTGGATTAAGTGGTTTCCCTCGAACCCTCCGGCACGGCAAGGTGCGAAGCTCCCCGTTCGAATCCCCGGCATGAGGGTGTCCATCGCGGCCATTGCCGAAGCCTAGGCGCTCAATCGCGAGGAAGCCGAACCGCGCGCGGGTCTGTCGAAAGCATCATTGCGCAGAAAAAGTTTTGCGCCGCTCGCCGGCATCATGGCGGCGAGGCGGCGCAATCTAGCAACTTACGTTAGTTCCAGAAGGGGTTTTTCAGCCCGGCTGGCGCCAGAGCTTTGTCTGCAGTCGATTCCGTGTCGTACTCGTCCGAGATTTTCTCGTCAATAAAGCGAGACTCGGGTGGTGCCATTGCTTTATCTTTTCTCTCCGGGAAACCCAGGGGAGAGGGATATTCCGATTTCATTGCGAACCTCCTGTGGTGCGAATGATCATTGCCGCTAATAACCAGTTACTGCTAACCATCTAGGTTCATTCAACCACCAAGCCGACGCTCGCGGGACTGCAAAATTTGAATGGTTTGCATCGAAAAATCTGCAGATCGTTCCCTTGCAAAAACCCCCGCAGAAGCGAACTCCCCTGAACTGGTAGGATGTTCTGACGCGAGTCGCATTTCCTACGAAATGCTGAACCTCTTTTCGCGAACCTCTTGGCAAGGATGCGATCATGAAATACCGCAAGTTGGGGCGTACCGGTTTTGAAGTCAGCGGAGTCGGACACGGGCTCTGGGGAATGAGCGGCTGGAGTGGCTCTAGCGACGAGGAATCCCTTGCCGCTCTACAACTTGCAGTCGATCTCGGCTGTAACTTCTACGACACCGCCTGGGCCTACGGCGAGGGCAAAAGCGACGGCCTGCTAGGCGAAATCACGTCCCGCAATCCAAAAAAACGCCTCTACGCCGCCTCCAAGATTCCACCGGCGAATGATCGGTGGCCGGCGCTGCCGGAATACAAATATCAGGACGTTTTCTCGCCGAAACATGTCTTCAAATACGCGGATAAGATCCGCAAGCAGCTGAGGACGGACACGATCGACCTTTTGCAGTTTCATGTGTGGGACGACAGTTGGACCAACGAGCCGGATTTCCGCTCCACGGTGGAAAAGTTGAAGCACGACGGCTGGATTCGTTACTTCGGCCTTAGCATCAACCGCTGGCAGGCGGAGAATGGCATTAAGGCGTTGCGGACCGGTCTGGTCGACGTGGTGCAGGTGATTTACAACATTTTTGATCAATCGCCGGAAGACGAGCTCTTTCCGGTTTGCCAGGAACTTAACGTCGGCGTGATTGCCCGCGTACCGTTCGATGAAGGCAGCCTCGGCGGCAAAATGACGATTGAAACGCGCTTTCCCAAGGATGACTGGCGCTCCGGCTATTTCGGTCCGGAGAATCTAGCGAAGACGATCAAACGCGTCGACCAGTTGAAAGAAATTCTGCCCGCGGGAATGACTCTGCCGGAGATGGCGTTGCGGTTCATCTTGTCTAATCCGGTGGTGGGTACAACGATCGCGGGAATGCGCAAGCTCGATCATGTGCGCCAGAACGTTGCCAGCGACTCTGGCCCGCTCGACAAGGCACTGCTGGCTGAGCTGAAGAAACACCGGTGGGACCGCACTCCGCAACGCTGGTCGGATTGAGCGCTGAACGATTTAGTGCTGCAAGAAGAGTGAACGAGTTTTCTGGAGCTTGCACTTTTTCTGATTCTGAAATTAGCGCTGTTTTTTTTCTTCTGACTGGGGCGGCGCGTTTCAAATCGCCGACTACCATTAGTGGTAGTAGATCGCCCCCTCAAATAGGCTCTTTGGTCTGACCCCAAATCCCAGCCGACAAAGACCCGAAACCTGAAACCGCCCAAGCCAAGACGAGGAAGAATCGTGCTCAGAAGAGCAGTGATTGCCAGAGTGTTGATGGCTGCAGTGTGCGCGGTGCTGCTGGCCAGCATGGTGCAAGCGCAGAACCCCAGAGGTTCGTTGCGCGGCACGGTTCAGGACGCCACCGGCGCGCGCGTTGCCTCCGCCAAAATCGTGGTGCAGGCGGTTGACTCTTCCCTGCGGCGGGAGGTCGAGAACGAGGATCGCGGGGAGTTCCGTCTTGACGATCTTCTCCCCGGCGCTTACAGCATTACGGTGAGCGCCGCTGGCTTCGCCCCGGCGCAAGCGGATGTCGTGATTGCCGTCGCGACCGTCCGCGATGTGACAGTTACGATGAAGCCCTCGGCCGTGCGGCAAACGGTGAATGTGCAGGCTGAAACATCTTCCATCACCACGCAGACCATCGACCTGGCCAGCGCGGTTCATCAGGGAGTGGTCGGCAGCCGGGACCTGGAAGCGCTTCCGCTGCCAGCCCGCAGCTTTGCCAACATTGCCTATCTCGTGCCCGGAACCGAACCGGTCGAGCCTTCCGACCCCACCAAGGCGCGCATCACGGCGGTGTCCACCGGCGGAAGCTCCGGATTGAACAACGAACTGTCGGTGGATGGCGCGGACAACTCCGACGACTGGATTGGCGGGTTCCTGCAAAACTTTTCGCCCGACGGCATTCAGGAATTTGCCGTGCGCACCTCGAATGAAGACGCCGATACCGGAGGCACCACCGCCGGTTCCGTCGTAATCACCACCAAGCGCGGGACCAACGATTGGCACGGCGACGGAGCGTTCTACGAGCGGGCCGCAGCGCTCAATGCGCGCTTCCCGATTGAGAATCCCGCGCAGACTTGCACGGACGGAACCTGCGTCAACAATCCGAAGCAGCCGTTCTCCCGACAGAACTATGTGGGAACAATCGGCGGGCCACTGGGCAGGAATAAAGTTTGGGTTTTCACCTCGTTCGAGAATGTCCACGAAAATGCCAGCATCGCCTACAGTCCGGCGAGCATTGCACAATTCGATGCGCTTGCCCAGTTGGCTAACGAAGGTTTGATTACTGGCATTTCTTCTATTAACGTTCCTACCACTGTTCCCATTCCTTTCCGTGACTACCTCGGGTCTGTGCGTTTTGACTGGGCGCAGTCTTCGAAGTCGCAGTGGTTTCTGCGCACGTCGGAAGATAGTTACCTCACGCACAATGCTCTCGTACAGCAGGCAACTTTGCCTTCCACCGGATTGACCACTCATAACAATTACTGGAACGCCGTGATCAGCAATACCTACACGTTCAATTCGACCTGGCTCGGCACGCTCGTGCTCGACGCCAGCTTGCTGCACCTTACCCAGACGCGCAATTCCGATCTGGGTTTCGCTCTGCAATTTCCTTTCAGCGTGACGGCTCTGACTGTTTCCGGCTTCGAAACTTTCGGCGACAACCAGTTCGCAACGCCCATCACGCTTTTCCCGGACCTGCGCAATCAGGATAAATATCAACTTCGCTACGACTTGAGTCATGTCAGGGGCGACCACGCGCTGAAGTTCGGGATCAACTTTATTCACGAACCGGTGCTCGGTGGCGCGTTCGCGGCTACGGCGGAACAGTTCACAACGTATCCCTCTAACGCCGACTGCTATATCAATCCGCCGGGCGCGGATTGCGGGGGCATCACGAGTCCTTTGCCGTTTTATTACACGCCGCCGGTAGATCAGTGCGATCCTGCGCCTGATCCGGCTTCTGGCATCAACTGCACGTTCACTCCAGCCGGCGATGGCAACTTCTCGCAGAATGTTCAGCGGCTCGCGCTCTATGCAGAGGACTCCTGGCGCGCCTCGCATCATCTGACCATCAACTACGGTTTGCGCTGGCAGACGACGTTGGGTTTATTCAATGCTTCAGGCCTGAGCCAAACTGCCAACCCTTCATTTTCTCTGCTGCCTTCGCTCGGCTATCCACTTGCCGCGCCCCACGACGACCGCAAGCAGCTCGCGCCGCGTCTCGGCATTGCTTATTATCCGGGCACTGAAGGAAAAACCGTGCTCCGCGCTGGCTTCGGCATGTTTTACGACGATCTCGCCCAGAACGGCTGGGCTACGGCGTTTCAAGCGGTGAACCCGAATCCCGCAGCGCCGCCGTCGCTCATCGATCCGAACTACAAGACGCCGTACGCCATCCACATCACTGGCGGTGTGCAGCACGCATTCAACCAGCAATGGCTGATGAGCGCCGACTACACCCATGAGCAGGGAAACCACGGCTATCGCGCGTTTCCGTTTCCCTCGGCCACCGTGTTCGAGTCGGATAACCGCTCCAGCTACAACGCGCTCATGCTGCATCTGCAAGGCAACACGCGTCGCTTCAACCTGACCGCGAACTACCAGTACTCCAAGGCGCAAACCTGGGGATGCCTGCTCGGCGAACTCTTTGATTATGTGGATGGAGTCTGCACGCTACAGAGTGGGCCGCAGGCGGGACAGCTGGATGCATTCGGCCCCGGCGACTACGGGCCCTCAGGCGAGGACGTTCGGCATCGCTTTGTGCTGGCGGGGACGCTGCACATTCCCGGCGGTTTTGAGGTGAGCACGATCGCGCAGTTCGAAAGCGCCCGACCGATCACCATCACCAATGAAGACAATACCGCCCGCATCTGGGTGAACGGAGCGTATACCAGCCTCGACGAATTCCGCGGCACGCCTTACATGCAGACTGATCTGCGGGTTACGCGGCCGTTCAAGATTGGTGAGCGCTGGCAGATAAATCCGTTCGCGGAGTTTTTTAATCTCTTCAACCGCAACAATCCCGGGGCGAACTTCGCGGTGAATGTGGCGCAGTTGCCGATTCCGGCCGCGCAGATGATGCCGAATGCGCAGGGCATCACCAATGTCACGAGTATTTGTACGGTGGGAGACTGCTCGCAGACTGCGCCTGTCAGCAGCCTGAGGCAACTCGAAATCCCCGAAGGTGCGCTCGGAGACTTCTTCGGTCCGGGCACTACGGTGGGCATTCCCTTTGCGGCGCAGTTGGGAGTGCGGGTTACGTTTTAGGTTCAGGGTTCAGGGTTCAGGGCCCAGATAATGGAGTCCGAGAGTCAGTATCCGATGTCTGAGCTTTCCCTGTTTTCTAGTAACCCGCTGGGACCACCGCATCTTCGGGATAGCCCGGCACGCCGAACTCGGGAACGTCGAGACCTTCTTCTTCCGCCTCGGGCGACACTCGCATGCTCTTCACTTTGTTCACACACCAGAAGACTATGAAGGTCGCGCCGAATGCCCACACGGCATATAAAGTTGCGCCCAGGAGCTGGATTACAAACTGCCGCGTATCGCCGTGAAGCAGGCCGGTCACGCCCAGGCCGGCGCGTCCCAGGTAAGAGGTTGCACCTACACCGTTCCATCCTGCGCCATAAGCTCCATCGGCGAAGATGCCGACGCTCACCGCGCCCAGCCAGCCGCAATAACCGTGTACGGAGATCGCTCCACATGGATCGTCAATCTTGAGCGTGCGCTCGTTGAACAGAACACCGGCGCAAACCAGCAAGCCCGCCAGGACGCCAATTACCGTTGCCGAGGTTGGAGACACAAACGCGCACGGTGCAGTGATCGCGACCAGGCCGGCCAGCATTCCGTTGCACGCCATGGTCACGTCGGGTTTGCCGAACATGAAATACCAGAACAGCATGGCTACGGCCGAGCCGGCAACTGCGGCCAGATTCGTGTTCACGGCAACGACGGAGATGCGAAGGTCCGTGGCGCCGAGCGTGGAGCCGGGATTAAATCCCATCCAACCGAAAAGCAGAATGAACGTGCCGGTGACCACATACACAATGTTGTGAGCCGGGAACGCGCGGATCTTTCCTCCGGGACCGTACTTGCCCAGGCGCGGGCCGAGAATGATTGCGAGAGCCATGGCGCAGAAACCGCCAACGGCATGCACGACAGTAGACCCGGCAAAGTCAACATAGCCATGTCCCATATTCATGGTCGAGCCCAGCTGCGAGAGCCAGCCGCCGCCCCAGGTCCAACAGCCGGCGATGGGATAAAGGAATGCGCCGATAAAAAGTTCGCAAAGCAGAAACGCCCAGAACGTGATGCGCTCGCAGATGGCGCCGACGATGATGTAGCCGGCGGTCTCCATGAACACGACTTCGAACAGCGTCAGGCAGTTGCTGCCGCTGTCATAGGCGGGGCCGGTGAGAAAAAATCCTTTGCCGCCGACGAATCCCCACTGGCCGCTGCCGATCAGGAAATGGTTGAGCGTGGGGACGCCGCCCAGGTTCGAGGGCGCGGCGTTGATGGCGACGGCGCCGAACTGGAAGGCGTATCCGACGGCGTAGTAGGCGAGAAAAGCGAAGACGTAGGCCGCGAAATTCAGCATCATCAGGTGGCCGGCATTTTTCTTTCGTACCAGGCCGCAGGTGAGCAGAGCGAATCCGGCTTGCATGAACAGAACCAGATAGCCGGTGTTCAGCGTCCAGGCGAAGTTGGTGGCGACGCGCACGTGGCCTACGCTGTCGGCGAGCTTGACGGCCAGCGGCTCTTTGGCGACTTGAGCCTGATATTCATCGAATGCTTTTTTGTTGGCGGCATAGTCGGGAGCTGATTTGTCCGTGGGTTCGGCGACCACAAAGGGATTTCCGGCTGCGTCGACCGCGGTGGTCTTGTCTCCGGTGGCGGTTCCAGAGGGGTCGGGCTTGGGTTCGTCGGCGAATGCGCGCGTTGGTAGCCCGGCCAGCATTGTCATTGCCACTGCGAGCAGGATCACAGCTCCGCTCCGCAGCAGCGAAAAACGCATCGTCATCGATGGCGGACGATTGACCGTCGGACGCTCGATCAATGGCGGAGCGGAGGATCGTTGTTCAGAACTACGGTCAGAACGATGAGTCATAAGTTTTGAGAGCTCCTGTACCTGAGGAATGGAGAACTTGCGGAGAGACGTGCGCGGCGCCGTGAGCAGGGCTTTTGGCCCGGAGAATAGGCCCCGTGCGGCGGGCAGACACACAAATGCCTAGGCAGCCGCCAGCAAAACGGCCGCGCCCACACAGCAGCAAACATTTCAGATAAGGCGCTTCCTGCGATACATCCTCTCCCGAACGGGTTCTTTCAAATCTGCGGAAAAGCCAGCCGTAGTCACGGAATTCCTGGAGCAGTCCGCAGTTTGTCGGCACACAGTAAACGCGGTGATCCAGCGAGTCCAACAGATAATTTTTATTGCGGCCATCAAAAATGGCGCAGGGGAGTTTGGGGGCGGGAGGCTAAGCCAAGCCTATTTGCCGCGCTCGGCAGCATGTCGCGAAGGGGACGGGCAAAACAAAGAAGGATCGAGAAGAGCGGGAAGACAAGAGTATAAACCGGACCAGCTTTTACCGAACCAGCCATTCAGTCGCGGTATGCACGCGCAGCAGGAGGGCGCTGTAGGTCAGGGCCAGTCCTGCGACGAGCGCCAGCGCAACGCCCGCGGCACATCCTGCAGCACACCAGGAAGAGTATCCGCGGTGGGTTGGGACTCTGCGTTCTTCATTCCACGCAATCAGCCGCTCCACACGCACATTCATCACGGCCACGGGACTGTGCACCAGGGCGGCCGTCAAATCAACCTGCGCCTCCGCCGGAGCAAGACGCGACAGCTTGATCAGGGCTGCAGCCAGGTCCAACGCCTCGCGCGCATTGAAGACGGCTGCGTCGTCTGCCGCGAGTTCAGTGGCTTCGAGCCAGGCGGCTTCGAGTCCCGCCATTCCCGGAAACCCCACCAGCCGGAGCAGCAACTTTTTCAGATTGTCGCGACGCCGCACGTGCGCCAGTTCATGCCGCACGGCGGTTTGTAACTCTTTTTCCGTGAGCAAAAATTCCGCCGCTCCCGATATCAGGATTCGCGGTCTCAAAATGCCCGCGGCCGCGAGCGCGGGAACGACTCGCGAAATTCGCACCACGGGAATTTTGCCGTGCGACTCCATCAGCTTCGATTCGTTCGTCCACGCGGTGATCGCGCGTGACGCAGTCTTCACCGCCCGGGCGGCATTCAACGCTCCAAACCCTGCCAGAAGCAGTCCGCAAAGGCCCAGCAGCAGCGGAGCAATTCCGATGGGCTCATCGATAGAGCGCGGTTCCAGCAGCAGAAACGAAGGCACCGTGAACGCCAGCGTCACGGCTACGGCGGCCAATAGAGGAAACAACCTCAGTCCAAACAGCGAGTCCGCCAGAAGATGCGCACTGCGCCGCGCGGAATGTCTTTGGCTGTAAAGCCAGAACCTCCGCCACCCGCAACTCACCGCGAGCGAGAGCCCGCCATAGACCAGAACGAACCCCGAGAACGTGACTGCGACCAGCCGCGCCGCAAACATTTTACTCTTGCTCCTTCTTGCGGGAATCGTGACCGCGCAACTGACGCCGTTTCGTCTCCACCAGTTCCTGCAGATCGTCCAGCAAGCGCGCGTCGCGTTCGGTAAGAATCTCCACCAGGTACGACAGCGGCAGCGACGATTCCGGACTCGCATCCAGCATCTGGCGAAACACGCTGCCGGCCACTTCCCGCTGCAATTCCTCGCGCGTGAACCGCGGCGCGTAACGGAACGCCCTGCCTTCCACCACTCTGGTCAACAGATTCTTCTTGAAAAGACGGTCCAGCGTGGTCATGAGCGTCGTGTAGGCGAGGTCCTCGTGGTCTTCTTCCAGCAACTCGCGAACCGTCCCCGTTCCCTTGGCCCAGAGCGCCTCCAGCAGGCGCTGCTCCAGCGGTCCGAGCTGGGACGAAGCGGTACGAAGATGGAAGATTCGGTTCATCCTGCCCCAAAATTGCATGCATTCTACCTTACCCCCACGCCCGAAGCCAGCCGCGATGTTGAGCGGTGGTGGGTTAATTTAGTGTGTTGCAAAATTCCCATCTGTGTCTCTCTGTAGGGCGGGCTACAGAGAAGATTTTAGATCCCGGCATACACTGTCCGCCATGCTCTCCCCTAGCCAAAGAGCGCAGATCAAGGCAGAGATTGCGAAACTGGAAGAAGATCGCAAGATGTGCAACGAAGCTGGTATTCGGAAAGTGATCGAAGGATGGATCGAGGAACAGAAAAAGAAGCTCGCCGAGGGGATGAGGGAAGATTCTTAATACTGCGTGCTAAGTTTTTGTAACGAACTGGCGGCCTTCTCTCCCGGGGCCGCCACCAAGCATCACCGCAGTTTAGGACACTGCCTGTTAGCCAGAAACGTTGCGCTTTGCCTCTGAACTGATTCGAATCTGACGGATAAATCGAGATCGAACGAGCAAGCGTTGCCTTCCGACACTGGCAACGTTCATACTTCGACCATGACACTCAAGAACGCGGCGTTGCTGGCTTTGCTCGGAACGATACTGATGACGGCTCTCCTCGTGTGGGATTTTGTCTTCACCGTACTCAATGTCCTACGGGGCGCGGTTCCGGCCGTCATGCTGTTCCACTCACTCATCTATGCGTTTGGCTGCTTCTGCGTGATGGTGTTCTTTTTCGTGTTCCATAGAACGCAGTCGTGATGGGTGCCTTAGAACGCCAGAGGTAGGAACGCATGAGGGATCTGAAGAAGCAGGAGCGAGCCGCCATCGAGGCCGCGGCTAGACGGTTCTCGGCAACGTGGGAACAGGGTACTAATCTCCGGATGCTCATGGTCGCCGGGAAACGGGTTGCTGTTGAGATCACAACTTTCAAACGGCGCGGCGCTGGGCAAGGTAGTGCCGCCAAACCTCGGTTGAGGTTCGATAAGGTTGTGACCAGACTCATGGAACGCCTACGAGCCACGTTTGGCAAAACCGTGCCGGACGGCATGACGGTGTTGCTGACCATCACCGCTCCCATCCGTTTGCCCTCGAAAACCGCTGCCTCGCTGGAAGACAAAATAC
>Ga0209006_10004155_pt1 | contig 13182 bp, 11 predicted proteins | sample JacPin_JW_Ref_O2_FD_188567 | JGI IMG/M metagenome (GOLD analysis project Ga0209006, IMG submission 188567) | Forest soil microbial communities from Algoma, Ontario, Canada - Jack Pine, Ontario site 1_JW_Ref_O2 (SPAdes) (version 2) | ecosystem: Environmental > Terrestrial > Soil > Boreal... | reverse complement strand
CCACTTCCACCGCGGCGAGGGTGCCGCGCAAATCAATGGCGTTATACGGAAGCGCTAACCCGTGGCTCGCGGGTCTCACCGTCACCCCAACGCAAGCCGCGCCATCGCTTCCTGACAAGTCGATCGGCCTCCCTGGCAGTCTGAAGTCACCGCCCCTGAATACGGCAGCGGCTGGACCGCTCAACCAAACAGTACCCCGTAGCGCTCGTACTCTTCGACCGGCACGGTGCGCAACTGCGCGACCGCGTCGGACAGCGCCACCAGTTCGATGTCAGTGGAACGCAGTGCGACCATCATGCCCCACGCGCCGTCATGAACGGCGTCGATCGCGGCCAGTCCGAACCGCGTCGCGAGTACCCGGTCAAACGGCGTCGGCGTGCCCCCGCGCTGCACATGCCCCAACACCGTGGCGCGTGTCTCGAAGCCGGTCCGCTGCTCGATCTCCTGCTCGAGCCGGACGCCGATCCCACCGAGTCGGGGATGACCGAACTCATCGAGCTCGCCGGCGGTGAGCGCCATCGTGCCTTCCTTGGGGACGGCCCCCTCAGCGGCGACGACAATCGAGAAGTAGCGACCACGCTCGTGGCGCCGGCGGATATGCCGGCACGCCTCGTCGATGTCGAACGCGATCTCCGGGATCAGGATCACGTCGGCCCCGCCGGCGATGCCAGAATGCAACGCGATCCAACCGGCGTGGCGTCCCATCACCTCCACGACGAGGATCCGGTTGTGGCTCTCTGCGGTGGTGTGAAGACGGTCGATCGCCTCGGTCGCGACGCCCAACGCGGTGTCAAACCCGAACGTCACGTCGGTCGCTCCGAGGTCGTTGTCGATTGTCTTCGGCACGCCGACGACGTGCAGACCCTCGCCACATAGCCGGTTGGCGACGCCCAGCGTGTCCTCGCCCCCGATCGCGATCAGACCGTCAAGCTCGTGGCGAGCAAGCGTCTCTCGCACCTTCTGCGGACCGTCCTCGCGCTTGTACGGGTTCGTGCGCGAGCTCCCGAGGATCGTTCCACCGCGCGGCAGGATCCCGCGCGTCGACTCGATCGTGAGCTCATCGAACGAGTCTTCCAGGACTCCGCGCCAGCCGTCGCGAAAGCCGATCACGTCATCTCCGTAGCCATCGATCCCCTTGCGCACGACGGCACGGATCACGGCGTTCAGTCCGGGACAGTCCCCGCCTCCGGTGAGCAGGCCGACGCGCATCACGTCAATCCTATGCGTAAGTACGCGCTTTGCACTCGGGAGTTCGAGCGTGGAGCGACCGTCAGTGAACCTTCTGCCCCTCGTACACCTGGACGAAGTGCAGGTAGTTCTCGGCAATCAGCGAAGCAGCAGCGTCGCGCTCTAGCTCCTGCGCGAGGAACCCCTTCAGCGCGTCCCACCAGATCGAGCGGCCGATCGCGAAGCCGACGAAGCCGTCAATCGGCGCCGCCGCCTCGAGCCACTGCTCGACCTTCGCGGTCGAGGCGCCCCGGCCGAGCAGCACGCACGCCACGCCCTCGCGGCCATCACCCGAACGAGTCTGGCGGACGAGCATCGCGGCATCCTCGCGCTCGTCGACGCCCTCGATCTTCCACACGTCGACCTCGATCCCAGCATCCTGGATCTCCTCGATCGCGCGTCGCATCATCTCCGGTCGCAGCTCCTCGTCATAGCGCTCGGTGTCGCCATCGAGCTTCGCGAGCTGCTCAGCGGTCGCCGGCACGAGCAGCTCGAACAGGAACTTGCGGTCGTGCTCGTGCAGCCAGTCCGCCAGTCGCTTGAGGCGTCCCAGCTGTCGCTCGTTCAGCACCGGGTCGTCCTCGGGGTTGTAGCGTACGAGAACCTTCGAGAAGGCCGAATCGAAGTCCTCGATGTGCGCGCCGAAGTCCTCGCCGTAATCGAAGTCGAACTCATTCTGACCAGACTTCTCGACCGGCATCGCCAACGCGAGCCCGTGCTCGCGCGCGCGTTGGGGGATGTCGGAGCCGAACTGCTCATCGACGAGCACGCCGGTCGCCGACGGCTCCGCGCCGCGACTGACGGCCTCGAGGACGCCCTCGAAGATCAAACGCTTGGCGTCGGCGATCGTCTCGATCTGTTCGGGCGTGGGGTCGCCCTCGATTCCGAACATCTTCTTCTGGAATGACCCGCGATGGTCAAACGCGAGGATGTAGAGATTGTCGTTGTGTCCCAAAACCATTTGAACCATCCTTGTCTTGCGGGGTCGGTCGTTGAGGTCGGTGCCAACGCCGTCAGCCGGCGAAGCCGACCCGAAGCAGCTCGATGATCTCGCTGATCAGGGGGATCCGCGGATTGGTGCGCATGCTCGGGTCGGTGAAGGCCGTCTTGGCAAGCGCGTGCAGGGAGTCCTCGAATTCCGGGCGCGCAATACCCAGCTGAGCGAGGGAGGTGGGCTCGCCGACCTCGGCCAGCAGCTGCTGGACGCGATCGAACAACTGCTCGCGCCGGTCGGATTCGGAGCTGCCACCGATGCCCAGGATCCAAGCGATCTGCGCGTACTTCTGGGGCGCGACGTAGGCGGAATAGCCGGGCGCGGGCATGAACTTGGTCGGCAGCGACGCGTTGTAGCGCAGGACGTGGGGCAGGAAGATCGCGTTGGCGCGGCCGTGGGCGATGCCGAAACGGGCGCCGACGGCGTGGGCCAGGGCGTGGTTGAGCCCGACGAACGCGTTGGAGAACGCGAGCCCGGCGATCGTGGCGGCGTTGGCCATCGCCGACCGCGCTTTCAGGTCCGAGCCGTCATGGTAGGCGCGTGGGAGCGCGTCGAGGATCAGGTTGACGGCTTGCATGCAGAAGGCGTCGGTGTACGGCGAGGCGAAGATCGAGACGGCTGCCTCCAGCGCGTGGGTGAGCGCGTCGATCCCTGTGTCGGCGGTGATCTCCTGTGGCATCGAAAGCGTTAGGGTCGGATCGACCACGGCGATGTCGGGCACGAGCGAATAATCGACCAACGTAACCTTCCGGTTGCCGGCGCTAACGACCGCCGCCGGGGAGACCTCCGAGCCCGTCCCGGCTGTAGTCGGCACCGCGACCAGCCGGATCGAGTGCTCGATCTGGGGGAACGAGGCGATCCGCTTGCGCGCATCGAGGAACGGCAACGAGAGCTCATGGAGGTTGAGCTCGGGGCTCTCGTGAAACAGCCGCATCGCCTTGGCCGCATCCATCACCGAGCCTCCGCCGACGGCGATGATCACATCGGCGTCCACTCGGCCGAGCTCCTGGACCCCGGCGCGAATCTGGGACTCGGTCGGCTCCGGCTCGACCGCGGAGAAGACGTGCACCGAATCGCTGAGCAGGTAACCACGCACCTGATCGGCGACTCCCCGAGCCTCAGTCGGTCCGTCGGTCACAATCATCGGCCGGCGGCCCCCGAGCAGCCTCAGATTCTCCAGGGCACCGGGGTTGAAATATGTGTCCGACGGAACCCGGAACCACTGCGAGGGCGCCTGGCGGCGGGAGACGGCCTTGATGTTCAGCAGGTTTCGGTAATTGACGTTGTCGGTTGTGGTGGATCCTCCCCAGGTACCGCAGCCGAGCGAGAAGGTCGGCGGCATCGCGTTGTAGATCCCGCCCAACGCCCCGACTGCCGTGGGCGCGTTGACGAGGATCCGGCCGGTGCGGATCGCGAGCGCGAACCGATCGATGACCGAGTCGTCGGTCGCGTACACGGCGGAGGTGTGGCCAAGCCCATCGTGCTCGGTGACCAGCTCGCAGGCGGCGATCGCGTGCTCGACCGATGGCGAGCGGACGATACCCAGCACCGGCATCAGCTTCTCGGCGATGAACGGATGGGCTGCAAGCTCGTCGAGGTCGGTCGGCAGCGGCGCGAGCAGCACCTTGTCGGCGTCGTCGACCTCAAAGCCGGCCAGTGCCGCCAGCGTCGAGCAGGACTGGCCAAGCACGCTGAACTCGATTCGGCCGTCATCGCCGAACGATTTGCGCGCCAGCGCCCTGGTCTCGTCGTCGTTCAGCAGCCGTGCTCCCATCCGTTGGAATTCGTCGATCACGGCGTCGTAGATCGGCTCGTCGATCACGCACGTCTGCTCCGCGGGGCAGATGACCGATGAGTCGAAGGTCTTCGAGACGAGGATGTCGACCACCGCCATGCTCACGTCGGCGCTCCGGTGCAGGTAGACGGGCGCGTTGCCCGAGCCAACGCTCAGGCAGGGCTTGCCGGCTGCGTTGGCGGCCGCAACGGCCTTCGGGCCGCCGGTCGTCCAGATGAAGTCGACGCCGGGATGATGGAAGAGATACTGGGAGACCTCCAGCGACGGGTCAGGGATCACCTGCAGCGCGTTGGGCGGTAGCCCGGCGGCTTCGCCCGCCTCTTGCAGTAGCTCCGCGGCGCGGCCCGCACAGCGAGCGGCGCGAGCCGACGGTCTCATGATCAGCGCGTTGCGCGTCTTGGCCGCGACGATCGACTTGAACAGCGCAGTTGAGGTCGGATTGGTGATCGGCAGCAGCGCGAGCACCACGCCGATCGGTTCCGCGACGTACTGGATTGCGCGTTCGCGATCCTCGTCGATGATCCCGACCGACTTCTTGTCCTTGAGGTAGTCGTACAGGAACTCGGTGGCGATGTAGTTCTTGATGACCTTGTCCTCGAGCACCCCGAACTGTGTCTCCTCCATCGCCAATTCGGCGAGGTCGATCGCGTTCTCCAGTCCGGCAATGGTCATCGCCTTCACGATCCGGTCGACGGCCTCCTGGTCGAGGGCTCGCAGCGCAACGGCAGCGTCTCCAGCGCGCTGTACATAGCCGTCCAGTCGAGTATCCAACTCTCCGCCGGTCTCGGTGGTCTCGGCGGTCCTATCGTCAGTCACAATGGCCATCGGCAGCTCCAGTTCGTACGCGCCGGTCTGGTTGCGGGCGCCGTTGCCGATGATCGTGCGCTTGCGATGAACGATGCATGGACTCGGCTCCTAGAGGGGTAACGCGATGACCGCTGAAGGTCACCCATAGCCGGCCGAGTCTTTGGAGCCGGGAAAACCAGTGGCCCGCCGAGTTTTAGGGCGGAACCGGGCTTTGATCCTACACCGTCTCTAAGGCGCCCGGGAAAAACGATACGCAGAAGTTTGCGGCTCGGTCCGTTGTTCGCAATGGCACGGCACCGCCCGGCACGGATGCATCGCCTGACCATGTTGGCGAATCTAGATAGCGGACGAGCCGTGCGTTACGCCAACACGCGCTCGGATGCCAGTCGCTGGATCACCTCGAAGTACCGGCCCAGGTGCTGTGGACCCAGGAAGTGCTGCTGCACCCGGACGCGAGCGGCGGCTCCCATCCGGTCCGCGCGTTCTCGGTCGGCGAGCAGCGCTCCGACAGCGTCGCCGACCTTCTTGAGGTCACGGGGGTCCGAGATCAACAGACCCGATCGGCCGTCGTCGATCTGGTCCCGGATGCCGCCGATCCGACTCGCGACGACCGGTCGCTCCTTCCACATCGCCTCCGCGACCGTCAGGCCAAAGCCCTCGGCGACGCTCTTCTGGACAACCACACTGGCAGCCCGTTGCACAGAATTGACGATCGCAGCGTTCTCCTCGCTGTCCTCCATCGGCAGCGACGCCAAATGGATACGACGGCGCACCTCGCCGGGCAGCGCATGCCAAGCGTCGACCACCGAAGCGAGCACCTGCGCACCCTCGGGATCGTCGGCGACGGCTTCCGTCGATGGACCGGCCAGCAGCAGGTGCGCACCGCTGGCAGGGTCGACATGCTGGGCAAAGGCGCCCAGCACCCCCAGCGGGTCCTTGAGACTGTCCCAGCGCGAAACCTGCACCACGAGCCTGTCTTCAGGTCCGAGCGGCTCGTCCTCGACGATCGTCGCGGGGCGGTCGACGCGGCCCGGCGTGCCGTCCGAGCGCGTGAACGTCGCCGGGTCGGTGTCGTACTGGGGGATTATGCCCGCCTTCGAGAGGATCGCCCGCGACTGCTCGATGCTCTGATCCGCGTTCTTCGGAGAGAAGGCGTCGATCGAAGGATGGATCACCGTGATCCTCTTGCGGGGCAGGCCCTCCCATGCAAACCCCCCGCGCGAGAACACGAATCGATCAGCTTCGACCACGTATCCACGCAGGAAGCTCCATGCACCACGGGCGTAGCCGTTCGCACTGTCGAGACCGACATGGCAGCGCCAGATCACCGTCGCACCCGTCTGGCGCACTGACTGCGCGAGACCGGCGGTTTGGGGATCGTGGAGGATCACGACGTCCCCCGGATGCACGAGCTCGACCAGCTCGGTCGCGTTGGCGACGAGGGTCTGGTCGTAGATCTCGTGCTCTGCGGCGCCCAGCGGACCACCGTCTCCCGCGAATCCGTGCAGGCGATTGTGAATGCGCTTGGTGATCAGGAAGAACTCGGGATCCCCGGAGACGACCGCCCATCGGGCGTCAACGCCCATGCCTCGGCAATATCCGAGCAGGGGCCGCAGCATCTCGGCGACGCCGCCGCCGTTTGCGGTCGAGTTCACGTTCCAGATGACGCGGCCGCGGAGCCTGCAAGCGGCGTCGGCGATCAAGTAGCGCAACGACTCGAACTCTCCTACCGAGAGCACCGACTCGAACCGCAGAGGATCCATCGCCTCGACATTCACATGTTCCAAGGCCGGCATATTGTTCCTCTCCTCAGGGTTGATCGTCGCAGCTTGGGCGGGCGCCGAATGCAGCCCTACCCCTTATTACCGGGTGCCGCGATCGCTGCTTGGGCGGCCGCCACCCGGGCAATCGGCACCCGGAACGGCGAGCAGCTGACGTAGTCGAGCCCGACCGAGTGAAAGAAGCGGATCGAGGCGGCATCGCCGCCGTGCTCGCCGCATATGCCAACCTCGAGCCCGGGCCGCGCGGCACGACCGCGCTCGACGGCGATCCGCACGAGCTCGCCGACGCCCTGCTCATCGATCGTCGCGAATGGGGAGCGCTCGACGATCCCCATCTCGACGTATTCCGGCACGATTCGCGCTTCGATGTCGTCGCGCGAGAACCCCAGACCGGTCTGCGTGAGGTCGTTGGTCCCGAAGGAGAAGAACTCCGCGTGCCTGGCGATCTCGCCCGCCACGAAGCACGCGCGCGGAAGCTCGATCATCGTGCCGATGCCGAAGTCGCGAGCGATCGCAAAGCCCTCCTCGACGCCGACACGCAGCACGAGGTCGCGCGCCAGCTCGAACTCACGGGCATAGGCCACGAGCGGGATCATGATCTCGACGCGCGGCGCACGGCCTGTGCGCTCGCGGACCGCGCCCGCCGCGCGGAAGATCGCCCGTGCCTGCATCTCGTAGATCTCCGGGTGCACGAGTCCCAGCCGGACTCCGCGGGTGCCGAGCATCGGGTTGCCCTCCTCGAGCGCGCGCAACCGCTCGAGCGTGTGCTCGAGCTCGCCCAGCTCGGGCGCGTCCCTCAGCCGCGCCTCCGTGATGCGCTCAACGAGCTCGAAGCGGTCGGGCATGAACTCATGCAGCGGCGGGTCGAGCAGCCGGATCGTGACCGGCAGGCCCTTCATGGCATCGAACATGCCCTCGAAGTCCTCTTGCTGCAGCGGGAGCAGCTGATCGAGCACGGCGCGGCGGCCGGCCTCATCGTCGGCCATGATCATGTGCTGCATCTTCGGCATGCGGTCGGAGGCCATGAACATGTGCTCGGTCCGGCACAGCCCGATGCCCTCGGCGCCGAAGCCTTGCGCGCGTCGCGCGTCCTCGGGCGTGTCGGCGTTGGCGCGCACCCCGAGCGTGCGCAGCTCGTCGCACCAGCCGAGCACGGTGTCGAAGCGCGGCTCGACGTCCGGCGTGACGAGCCGGACGTCATCGAGCGTGATGGCGCCGGTCGTGCCGTCGATCGCGATCAGGTCGCCCTCGCGGAGGACGCGGTCAGCGACGTGCACCTCGCGAGCCTGGAGGTCGATTCCCACATCGGCGGCGCCGGTGACCGCGGGGCGGCCCATCCCACGTGCCACCAGCGCGGCGTGCGAGGCCTTGCCGCCCTCGGACGTGAGGATGCCCTTGGCGGCGTGAAAGCCCGCGACGTCGTCGGCTTCGGTGAACGGGCGCACGAGGATGACATCGCGGCCGTTCTCGGCGGCCGTCACGGCCTCCGGCGCGCTGAAGACGATCGTGCCCTTGGCCGCTCCCGGCGAGGCGGCCACGCCACGCGCGATGACCTTGTAGCTGGCGGCGGGATCGAACGTCGGGTGCAGGAGCGCGTGCAGCGAGCGAGCCTCGATCGTATTGACCGCCTCCGCCTTGGTCAGGAGCCCCTCCTCGACAGCGTCAAAGGCAAAACGCAGCGCGGCCTGAGCGGGACGCTTGGCATTGCGCGTCTGCAGCATGTACAGCCGGCCCTCCTCGACCGTGAACTCCGAGTCCTGCATGTCCTTGTAGTGGCGCTCGAGCTTGCGCAGGATCTCGTGCAGCTTCGTGTGGACCTCCGGCATCCAGTCAGAGAGCTCGGAGAGGTCGCGTGGCGTGCGCACGCCCGAGACGACGTCCTCGCCCTGGGCGTCGGTCAGGAAGTCGCCGCTCGGCTCGGGTGCGCCGGTGATCTCGTTGCGAGAGAACGCCACGCCGGATCCCGATGTGGGCCCCTTGTTGCCGTAAATCATCTGCTGGACGTTGACCGCGGTGCCCCAATCATCGGGAATCCCGTTTATCCGCCGGTATGCCACCGCGCGCTCGCCCGTCCACGAGTCAAAGACCGCACGGATGGCGCGGTCCAGCTGCTCACGCGGATCCTGGGGGAAGTCGTAAAGAGCCTGGAAGCGGGACGTAAGCTCGCGAAGCGCGTCGGCATCGAGCTCAGTGTCGAGGGTCACGCCGAGCTCGCGCTTGATCCTCGCGATTTCGTCCTCGAAGCTTGCGCCGGGCACGCCACACACGACGTCACCGAACATCTGCACGAGCCGCCGGTAGGAGTCCCACGCAAACCGCGCGTTCTGGGTGCGCGACGCCAGTCCCTCCGCGGCGGCATCGCCCAGACCCAGGTTCAGGACCGTGTCCATCATCCCCGGCATCGAGACGCGCGCGCCGCTGCGCACCGAGACCAGCAGCGGGTCGACGGGATCCCCGAGGCACTTCCCGGCGAGTTCCTCCAGGCGTGTCAGTGCCTCCGCGACGGACTCTGCCAGGCCCTCTGGGCGGCTTCGGTCGGCCCGCATGTATTCCACGCACGCCTCGGTAGTGATCGTGAACCCGGCTGGAACGAGGTCAGGCCCGAGCACGCGCGTCATCTCTGCGATGCCCGACCCCTTGCCGCCCAGAAGCTCGCGCATATCGCGCGATCCCTCGGCGAAATCGTAAATCCATTTTTGGGCTGTCGTTGTAGCCATCAGGTCGTCTCCGGTTGGATTGATCGCTCGGCTCGAGCGGGCCAGCGGGTGCCGTGCCCGCCGGTCGTGCGCGGCGTGCGGCGATCGATATCGCTGGTTTCAGCATGCGGCGCTGGTCAAAGGCGGCCCATAAGGTGCCGGCCGTCGCCCAGATCGGTCTAAGCCGACCGTGGGCGACGCGGCACCGCCGGGAGCGTGGCGCTGACGATCTGGGTCAGGAGACCGGAATCGCCTTCGCTTTCGGCTTCGGCTCAAGCATCACCTTTTCGGGTGCGGTGCTGCGAGCGTGCTGGAAGCCAAGGCCGACGAGTACGAGCATCATGGCTGCACCGATGAACGAGGCGATCGCGCCCCACAGCATGATCTGACCGATCTTCGAGAAACCGTAGGCCTCGAGCAGCAGGCCGCGTAGCGTCGTGCCCTGGAAGGAAACCTGCTTCAGAGCCGTCAGCTTGGTGTTGTTCGGGCTGGCGATTGCGGCGGCGCTGATCTTCGAGTAGACCCCGCCGAAGGGCAGCTCGGAGAGGTGGATCGCGATGAAGTGATCGGCGTAGGCCTGGGCCTGCGGGCCGGTGAGCAACTGCTGTCCCGCATATTTCGAGACGGCCGGAATCATCGCGGGCGTGATCTCGGTGCCCGCTTTGGCGTGGGCGAATGCCGCCTTGGGCGGGAACACGATCTCCTGACGGGCGAGCTGGTTGTGGACGTTTGAGTTGACAAAGCTGTGGCCCCAGAGCAACAGACCTCCGGCCACCAGCAGGACAACGACGACGACCACGCCGCCGGCGCTCGTGAGCTGGTCGAATACCTTGCGAGACATGATGCGCACCTCTCGTTGTGCTTGTTGTGTGCGCGGACCAATTAGGTCAACACGCCCAAGCCGGCCGAGAGCTAGAGCCGGAAAACGTCGCTCGCCGAGCTTTGAAAGCGAAGCCTTGCTGACTATACACCCGGGCACGCTTGACATGTAACTGGCGGCTTGGAATGCAACCAGCAGCCGATCGGAATCTGGGGCCGGTTTCCGATTCGGCTTGTTCTGCTTCGGCGGAATGGTTAGCTCAGCCGTTGCAAACGCCGTTCGCGCTCGTCCTGCAGGGCTGTCGACTCCAGGGCATGGGCTGCATCGGCGAGCGGCGCGTCAGGCGTTGCTCTCGCCGGGGCCGCCGGCGGAGCGCGCAATTCGATGGGGTCGTGAGAGGGATCCGCACGGGACGGATCTGATCGCACACGCCAGCGTCGGCACACGACCCATTCTCGCGACAATCAGCAGGCTCTAGTGCGAGACTTCAACGGCGTGGATCGTCGCGTTGATGAACACTGTGGAGCCACCAGGTCGCGGAGGTATGGATGAAGCCCGAAACCACTGACAAGATGATCGAGGAGGCGGTCAGGCGCGAACTTGAGTGGGATCCGGCTGTCGGCGCTACCCACATCGACGTCACGACGCGTGACGGCGCGGTCGTCCTCACAGGGAATGTCCCCACTTATGCGGAGCGACTAGCGGCGGTTACGGCCGCCGAACGGATCTACGGGGTTCGCGCAGTCGCCGATGACATCGAGGTCACGCTGCCCGGAACGAGCGCCGGCGCGGACGCCGAGGTCGCCGAGACGATCTCGCGGCAGCTCCAGGCGAACACGCGTGTTCCCGACACGGTCCAGGTCGAGGTCAGACACGGCTTCGTGACCCTTCGCGGCACGGTCGAGTGGAGTTACCAGCGCGACGCCGCCGAATGGCCGATCCAGCTCGTCGGAGGGGTCTGTTCCGTTACAAACAGGATCACGATCAAACCTCGCGTGAAGTCCACGGCCGCTGACATCGAGCGCGATGTTCACGAAGCGATGGGCCGGCTGGCAGACCTCGACGCCCGATCGATCGGGGTGTCCGTGAGGAACGCGACCGTGCGTCTCGACGGTCATGTCCGTTCGCCGACCGAGCGGCGCATTGCGGAGCGCGCGGCGGCTTCCGCTCCTGGCGTCAAGAAGGTCACCAACGACCTCGTGGTAACGCCGTAAGGAGCAGCCGCTGGGACGCCGACATACGGGGCCAACTACCGACAAGCCAAGACGTGCTGGGGCGAGTTGTCGGCAACCCCTTGGCGGGGACCGTCGCTGGGGCAACGGCTGGGGCGACCGAGCAGTGGACGCGGTTCAGCTTCTCGATCTGTGCCCTTGCGAGCCGCTCAGAATCTCTCTGGATCATGGCGATGTGCTCACGGCGATCTTGGGCGGGCTTGGCGCGGCGACGACCGGGCGACGGTTTCGTCCGCCAGGCGCACCGGCGCTCGCGCGCTTGACGTGCGGAGTATGTTGAGGGTTAGAGGGCATACATCGTGAAGTCGGCGCGATACGCCTGGCAGCACGATCTGACTTCTGAGGTTCAATCAACCTTGGAGGTCGACTTGTCGCAAGCGCTGGTTCTCTCCGATTCGATCGCCGCCCGTAGTGATGGCAGCGGCCTCGGGGACTCGTTCGAACCCGTGGCGAGGCTCGGCGTCCGCGACCTCCCCCGACGAATCCCGATCTACAGGCTGATCTGGCGCGATCACTGCCGGACGCAGGCAGGGGACGGCGCCTAGCATGACCGGGAGGACCAGTCCCCAGCCGAAGGGCGCCGCCATCGGTGCGGTGAAATCTGGACGGCCGACCCGCCCCGCAACCGAGATGCTCGAACTCGCGCGGCCCGAGTGTCTGCGGCTGCTCGCGGCAACCGGGATCGGGCGGATTGCCGTCAGCGTCACCGAATGGGACCACCCCGTGATCAGGCCCGTCAATTATGTGTTCGACGAGTCCTCGCAGTCCGTGCTGATCCGCTCGGCGAGTGGATCGAAGCTTCACGCCCTCCTGCGATCGGCAATGGCGAGTTTTGAGATCGATGGCATCGACCAGTCGGGACACGTCGGGTGGAGCGTGATCGTCGTTGGCATCGCCGAGGAGATCGTCAACGCGGCCGAGGTGCGGCGAATCGAAGGCCTCGGACTCCAACCCTGGTCGCCGGGCCGCAAGGGGCACTGGATCCGCATCCGCACGAACACGGTCTCCGGGCGGCGCATTGCGCTCGTCACCGACAGCGTGTCCGAATCTCGATCGTAGCTAGGTGTCCGCGCGACTCATGATGCAGCGGTCGGTGCTCACATGAAGGCTTCGGCGACCCTGGCGCCGGAGGTTCACCTCCGCAGTAGCCTCACCGTTTCGGTTCGGACAGCAACGTGCGAGGACGAAGCGCCGATCTTTGAGTTCTTGGCTGGCCTGTGGGTCGAGCCGCGGCGTCTTCGGTTCTTTAGCGCCGCTGTCGACCTCCGCGCCCAGGCGCACCGAGGAGCCGCCGGGGATGACGTAGACCATCACGGAGTCTTGGCGATCTCGCCTGGGCGGGGAGTAGTAGGCCACGCGATCTATGTGCGCCTTCCGGATTCTGAGCGAGCGCAAACTGCGATCGAGGTCGCCGACGATCTACGCCACCTCGGGCTGGCCACGCTGTTGATGATCCGGCTGGCTCAATTCGCCGAGGATCGTCAGATCACCTGTTTCTTCGCCGAAGTGCCCCCTGAAAACGGCGACATGATCGCGGTCTTCCGCGACGGCTTTGCGGGTGTGACCGTCATCGGCCGCGACGAGGTGGAGGTCGAGTTTCCCACCGCGAGCTGGCGAGCGGCCCACGCACGGTTCGAGCGATGACCACAGCGACCTACAACGGTGCTGCGTCGCTCGGTGAGCGCGAGTTGGAGCTACCCACCCGACGTGCGCGACTGGACCTGGCAATTCTCACCCAGAACGTGGGCGCCACGCCAGCGCTCTGAACGAGGCGTCGATGGGTCTCTACGTTCGCCACGGCTCGTCCCTCGAGCACGATCCGCGTGAGCA
>Ga0209006_10004154_pt1 | contig 13182 bp, 8 predicted proteins | sample JacPin_JW_Ref_O2_FD_188567 | JGI IMG/M metagenome (GOLD analysis project Ga0209006, IMG submission 188567) | Forest soil microbial communities from Algoma, Ontario, Canada - Jack Pine, Ontario site 1_JW_Ref_O2 (SPAdes) (version 2) | ecosystem: Environmental > Terrestrial > Soil > Boreal... | reverse complement strand
AGACGGCGATCGGGTATCTGCTCGACGACGGCACGATCGAGCCGATACGCCCCAAGCGCATCAAGACGGGCGATCTCGGTTTCACGGACGCCGGCGGCTTCGTTCACATTTCGGGACGCACCAAAGACCTCATCATCCGCGGCGGCATGAATATCGCGCCGTTGGAGATCGACACCGTCCTGTTGAAGCATCCCGGAATCCTGGACGCTGCTGCGTTCGGTATTCCGGACGAAATCTACGGCGAAGAGGTCGCCTGCTACGTCGTGCCGAAACGCACCGACCTGACCGAGGCGAGCATCCGCCGACACTGCGAACAGCACCTGCCATTGCCAAAAACGCCGAAGCAGATTCGGATCGTTGCGCGGCTTCCCAAGAGCGACCGCGGCAAGGTCCTGCGCGACAAATTGCGCGAGGACTGGGCGGCGCATGCGAAGGCGCCGGCATGAACCGCCCGAGCGGAGCCGGTTCCCGGCAACTGGGTACGGCCAAAGATCGAGACGCCGCCGCTTTGTATTGGTAACCGGAGCCACTCGCACCGCTGACGGAGGAATCATGTCCAGTTCGACACACCACCAGGTTCTCATCGTCGGTGGCGGCGCTGCCGGCATCACGGTTGCAGCCATTCTCAAGCGCCGCGCCCCGAAAGTCGGTATCGCGATCGTCGAGCCGGCGCAGGACCACTACTATCAGCCCGCATTCACCCTGGTCGGCGCCGGCCTCTATCCGCTCGCGCGAACGCGCCGGACGGAGAAGAGTTTGATACCGGCCGGCGTTGATTGGATTCGCGACGCAGCGGAAACTTTCGAGCCCGAGAAGAAAGCTGTCCATCTCAAGAACGGCGACACGCTCACCTACGATTACCTCGTCGTCTGCACCGGCGTCGGTCTCGACTGGAACAAGATCGCCGGGCTATCCGAAACACTCGACAAGAACGGGGTCTGCAGCAACTACTCGCCCACGCACGTAACCTACACAAAAGATTGCCTGCAGGCGGTCAAGCCGGGCAATCGGCTGGTGTTTACGCAGCCCCCGCTTCCGTTCAAATGCCCGGGCGCACCCCAGAAGATCGCCTATCTCGCCGCCGACAACCTTCGCCGCAGAGAAATCCTGAAAGAATGCAGCCTCGCGTTCTACACGCACGGTCCTGCGATATTCGGCGTTCCGTTCTTCGCCCGCGAGCTCGTCAAGGTCGCAGCGCGATACGGGATCGACGTCCATTACCAGCAGAATCTCGTGGCGGTGGATGGCGCCACCAAGATGGCAACGTTCGAGAGGGTCGGCGAGCAGGGAAAGGGCGAACGCTTCACGGTGCCCTTCGATATGCTGCACGTCACTCCGCCGCAGAGCCCGCCCGAGGAAATCAGGACGAGCCCGCTTGCCAACGCTGGGGGATGGGTTGAGGTGAACCAGAATTCCTTGCAACACGTACGCTATCCCGACATTTTCGCGCTCGGCGATGTGGCCTCCACGCCGAACTCCAAAACAGCCGCCGCGGTGCGCAAGCAGGCGCCGATCGTCGTCGGCAACATTCTCAAGCTGATGGCGAAAACGCCGGTCGCCGAAGCGTACGACGGCTACGCATCATGTCCGCTTACCACCGCCGCCGGTAAGGTCATCCTCGCCGAATTCATCTATGGTGGAAAAGTCACCCCGACCTTGCCGTTGAATCCCGCGAAGGAGCATTGGATCGGCTGGTGGATCAAAATGACCGGACTGCCCTTGATGTATTGGCATTACATGCTCAAGGGATACGTCTGGTTCCCGACGCACAACACCGCTTTCAAAGGCGACGGGGGCTAGATCGGCGTGGCGGAGGCCGTCCGGATCGGATCGGTCTCCGGGTGCCGCACAACAGGGCACAAATTCAGTGCGAGATCATCCATGGACGGCTGGTCGGGAAGCTCTTGGTCCCTCCTTTGCCCCGCTTGACGAGCCGTGAGGATCGGCCCGAGCAGCAGGCGCAGCCAGCGCCGTGCGACCCACGCGTCGCAGACAGCGTGCGCGGGGCGTCGGCACTGCGTTCGTTGATCGCATGAGCCTTCCGCTGTTGCGAGGATACCGCTGAGCAATGTGGCGCGGTTAGAAGGACACGCGGCGCACTCGCCTCGCAGTTCGGACAATCGGATGGAAGATCGTATTCCGCCATCGCACGCATTTGCGTGAACGGCCCGCATTCGCTGCAAAGATATTCGTAGACCGGCATGACGTTCTCCCGACGATCATCCACATCTCTCAAGTCAAACGCGGCGGCTCTTCTGTGCGCCGCCGCGTCTCCGACAATGCGCTATTTGTCCGGCGACATCGGAATGTCGATCCCGCCCTTGATGTGCTTGATCGGTCCGGACGCGTTCGGCATCACGTCGAACTCGAAAATGTCGGTCGGCAGCCACAGCGTCGCGCATGCGTTGGGAATGTCGACCACGCCCGAGATGTGGCCCTGCACCGGCGCCGTGCCGAGGATCGAATAGGCCTGCGCCTTCGAGTAGCCGAACTTCGTCAGGTACTCGATCGCGTTGAGGCAGGCCTGGCGATAAGCGACGTGGACGTCGAGATAGTGCTGCTTGCCCCATTCGTCGACGGAAATCCCCTCGAAGATGAGGTAATCGTTGTAGGTAGGCGTGATCGGCGACGGCTTGAAGATCGGGTTCTTGATGCCGTATTTCGCCATGCCGCCCTTGATGAGATCGACCTTGAGGTGCAGCCAGCCGGCCATCTCGATGGCGCCGCAGAAGGTGATCTCGCCGTCGCCCTGGCTGAAGTGGAGGTCGCCCATGGAGAGGCCAGCGCCATTCACATAGACGGGGAAGTAGATTTTCGAGCCGCGCGAGAGGTCCTTGATGTCGCAATTGCCGCCGTGCTCGCGCGGCGGCACGGTGCGTGCGCCTTCCGCTGCGATCTTGTCGCGGACGTCGCCCGTGGCGCTGCCGGCGTGCGCGGTGGCGGCGAACGGCGGAACGGCGAGCGGCGGCACGCGGTTCGGATCGGTGGCGATGAACTCGGTTTCGCGCTTGTTCCAGGTGTCGAGCAGCTTCTGGTCCGGCAGGCAGCCGATCAACCCGGGATGGATGAGACCCGCAAAGCTCACTCCCGGCACGTGGCGCGAATGGGTGTAGAGGCCGGAGATGTCCCAGATCGACTTCTGCGCGAAGGGAAAGTGATCGGTTAGGAATCCACCGCCGTTCTTCTTGGAGAAGAAGCCGTTGAAGCCCCACAGGCTCTCGGGGAGGGCGCCGACGTCGAGAAGGTCGACGACCAAGAGATCGCCGGGTTCGGCGCCCTCCACGCCGATCGGGCCGGAGAGGAAATGCACGATGGTGAGGTCGATGTCGCGCACGTCGTCAGCCGACTCGTCGTTCTTGATGAAGCCGCCGGTCCAGTCGTAGGTCTGCATGACGAAGTCGTCGCCAGGCTTCACCCACGCGATGATCGGAACGTCCGGATGCCAGCGGTTGTGGATCATCGGGTTCTTGTAGGGCGATTGCTTGAGGTCGATCTCGACAATCGTCTTGGGCATTGCCAGCTCCTTTTGCTCGTTGTCCCGGCTTTTACTGTCCCGGCCTTCACTAGAATTTGCGCGGCGCCACGGCGGCGAGGCCGCGTCTGTTCAGACCGCGAGGAAGCGGGCGATCGCCGCTTCGTCGACATGTTCGCGGGTGTCGCTGTGCACGATCCGCCCGTTCTCCATCACAAGAATGCGATCGGCGATCTCGAGGATGAAGCTCAGCACCTGCTCGCACACGACGATGCACAGGTTGCGCAGCGCCCGGATTTCCTTGAGCAGCTTCGCGATCTCCTTGATCACCGAAGGCTGGATGCCCTCGGTCGGCTCGTCGAGCAGCAGGATTTTCGGGTCGCTCGCAAGCGCCCGGGCGATCGCGAGCTGCTGCTGCTGTCCGCCGGAAAGGTTGCCGCCGCGGCGGCCGTCGAACTCCCGCAACACCGGGAAGAGCGTGTAGATCTCCTCCGGAATTTGGGTCTTCCCGGTGACGACCAGCCCGGTCTCGATGTTCTCGCGCACCGTCATGGTACCGAAGATCTGGCGGCCCTGCGGCACGTAGGCGAGGCCGCGCGCGACCCGCGTATGGCTCGGCAGCGTGCTGACGTCGCCGCCGTCGACCATCACCTGTCCGGAACGAACGGGCATCACGCCGATCAGCGACTTCATCAGTGTCGACTTGCCCATGCCGTTACGGCCCACCACGGCGACAATCTCGCCCGACGTGACGGCGAAATTAATGCCGTGCAGAACCTGGCTCTGGCCGTAGGCGACGTTGAGATTGCGCACATCGAGCACGAGAGTGCCTCCTTCGACATGATCCGAAACAACCGGTTCCGTTCATTGCGCACGCCGATCGGCAGCAACGCTGGCCGATCATCGCGGCGCTTCAATGACCGAGATAGACTTCCTTCACCTGAGGATTGCTCTGGATCGCATCCATGCTGCCCTCCGCCAGCACCTTGCCCTGGTGCAGCACTGTCACCCGGTCGGCGATGCTTTCGACGAATTTCATGTCGTGCTCGATGACGATGACGGAACGCCCCTTGGAGACGAGCTCGAGCAGTTCCGCGGTCCGGGCACGCTCCGAGATGCTCATGCCGGCGACCGGTTCGTCGAGCATCATCAGCTCGGGTTCCTGAATCAGCAGCATCCCGATCTCGAGCCACTGCTTCTGGCCGTGACTCAGCGTTTCGGCGAGACGGTCGAGTTGCTCTTCGAGGAAAATCGTCCGGGCGATGTCGCGCACGCGCTCGACGACGTCCGGCGTGCGTTTCCAGAACAGTGCGCCGACGACGCCACGGCCGCGCGGAACCGAGATTTCGAGGTTCTCGAACACCGTGAGGTCTTCGTAGATCGACGGCGTCTGGAACTTGCGGCCGATGCCGCGGCGCACGATCTCCTGCTCGGTGAGACCGGTGATCTCCTGGTCTTTGAACTTGATCGACCCTCCGGTCACCTTGGTGCGACCGCAGATGAGGTCCAACACGGTCGTCTTGCCGGCACCGTTCGGGCCGATGATGACGCGCAGCTCGTTCCGGTCGATGTAGAGATTGAGCGCGTTGACGGCTTTGAACCCGTCGAACGAGACCGTCACTTCTTCGAGTGCGAGCAGGAAGTCGGTGCTGGAGGACATGGCAGCGGGCTCTTCATTCGGCGGGCGCGGGGCGGGTGGCGGGGTCCGGGTGAGCCGGCGGCGTTTTGCGAAGCTTCTCGATCCAGGGCAGGATCTGGTCGGTCATCAGGCCTGCGAGCCCACGCGGGAAGGCCAGCACGATGGCGATGAAGAGGCCGCCCATCGCGAACAGCCAGAGCTCCGGAAAGCTCTCGGAAAATGCCGTCTTGCCATAGTTGACGAGGAGCGTTCCGATCACCGCGCCGACGACTGAATGCCGTCCCCCGACCGCACAGAAGATCACCATGTCGATCGAGGGCACGATGCCGACGAACGAGGGCGACATGAACCCGACCTGGAGCGTGAACATGGCGCCGCCGATCGCCGCCATCGCCGCGGCGAGGCAGAAGACGAAGATCTTGAAGTTGGCGACGTCGTAGCCGGAGAAGCGGACCCGGTCCTCTTTGTCGCGCGTCGCCACCAGGATGCGCCCTAGCTTGCTCTTGATGACGCCCCGCGCAACCAGCATCGTCGCCAGCAGTAATCCACAGCAGACGAAATAGAGCACGAACTTCGCGTGATCGGTGCGGATGTCCCAGCCGAGCAGCGTGCGCAGATCCGTGATGCCGTTGATGCCGCCGGTGTAGCCCTGCTGGCCGACGATCAGGATGGTCAGTACCGCCGCGAGCGCCTGGGTAATGATGGCGAAGTACACCCCGCCGACGCGCCGCTTGAACATGGCGAAGCTCAGGATGAAAGCCAAGACCGCCGGAACGGCCATGATGGCGACAAGCGTGAACGGCAATGACTTGAAGGGCACCCAGAAGAACGGCAGCTCCGTGATCTGGTTCCAATCCATGAAGTCGGGAATGCCGGGCGTCGATTGAATCTTGGTGTTCGCGACGCTCGAAGCTTCGAGCTTGAGAAACATCGCCATGCAGTAGCCGCCGAGGCCGAAGAACACGCCCTGGCCGAGTGACAGGATGCCGGTGTAGCCCCAGCACAGCACGAGGCCGATCGCGACGAAGGCGTAGGTCAGATACTTGCCGACGAGGTTGAGGCGGAAGCTGTCGAGTGCCAGAGGCAGCACCACCAGAATGAGCACCGCGACGGCGGCAATCCCGATCAGCTCGAGATTGCGGTTGTTCTCGGGGACTGCCGACATTTCATGTCACCTTCTGACCTTGAGGGCGAACAGCCCTTGCGGGCGTATCATCAGGAGCCCGATCACGATGAGCAGGGTGAGAACCTTGGCGTTCGATCCCGAGGTGAAGAATTCCAGTGTCGACTGCGACTGCGAGATGGTGAGCGCGGACGCGATGGTGCCGAGCAGGCTCTGCGCCCCGCCGAACACGACCACCAGGAAGGTATCGACGATGTAGAGCTGACCAGCGGTCGGCCCGGTCGATCCAATCATGGTGAAGGCTGAGCCGGCGATGCCGGCGATGCCGCAGCCGAGCCCGAATGTCAGGCGATCGATCCGGCGGGTGTCGATGCCGACCGCCTCGCTCATGACGCGATTGGTCACCACCGCGCGCACCTGCAGCCCCCACCGCGAGCGATACAACAACAGGGCTACGATGCCGGTGATGACGAGCGTGACCCCCATCACGAACAGACCGTTGATCTGGACCTGGATCGTGTCGGTGACGTTGATCGACCCCATCATCCAGGTCGGCAGCTCGACGCCGACCTCGCGCGCACCGAAGATCGAGCGGAACGCCTGCTGCATGATCAGGCTCAAGCCCCAGGTGGCGAGCAGAGTGTCCAGCGGGCGGGAGTAGAGGTGGCGGATCATCAGATATTCGACGGCGAGCCCGAGCGCGCCGGAGACGATGAACGCCACAACCATCGCGAGGAAGTAGTAGCCGTTGTAGAGCGACGGCGCGAAATCCTGGACGATGTGCGAGCACAGATAGGTCATGTAGGCGCCGAGGATCATGAACTCGCCGTGCGCCATGTTGATCACGCCCATCTGGCCGAAGATGATGGCAAGGCCGAGCGCCATGAGCAGGAACACCGAGAACAGGATCAGCCCGGCGAATCCCTGCATCGCGAGGATCGAGCCGAGCTCGCCGACCGAATATCCCCCGAACATGTTTCGGCTCCGGATGTGGATGGAAAGGTTGCGCCTGCGTCGGGCAAAGATGGCCCGGCGGCGGCGACGAGGGACGGACAAGCCGCGGCGGCCTGCTCTCCCCGCAGGTGCGAGGAGAGCGGCGGTGTGGCGGCTTACTGGTAGCCCTTCGGGAACGGATCGGGCTCCATCAGGTCGGCCGTTTCGTAGATGAGGTCGTATTGGCCGTCGGTGCGGGCACGGCCGACCCGCGTCTTGCTCCACAAGTGATGGTTCTCGTGAATGCGGACATAGCCTTCCGGGGCACCCTTGAACTCGACGCCCGGCGAGGCGGCAGCCACCTTGTCGATGTCGAAGCTACCGGCCTTCTCGACGGTGAGCTTCCACAGCCACGGCCCGAGATAGGCGGCCTGGGTCACGTCACCGATCACCGTCTTGTCGCCCCACATCTTGTGGAATGCTGCGACGAACGCCTTGTTGTTGTCGTTCTTGAGGGATTCGAAGTACTTCATGCAGGCATAGGCGCCGACGATGTTCTCGCCGCCGATGCCGTCGATCTCGTCCTCGGTGACCGAGATCGTCATCAGGGTCTGCTTGTTGAGGTCGATGCCGGCCGCCTTGAGCTGCTTGTAGAAAGCGACGTTGGAGCCGCCGACGATGATCGCGTAGATCACGTCGGGCTTGGTCAGCTTGATCTTGTTGATGACCGAGTTGAACTGGGTGTTGCCGAGCGGGAAGTATTCCTCGCCGATAACTTTGAGCTTGAGCACGTTCTCGATGTGCTTGCGGGCGATCTTGTTCGACGTGCGCGGCCAGATGTAGTCGGAGCCAAGCAGGTAGAAGGTCTTGGCACCCTTCTCCTTCTGCACCCAGTTGAGGCCGGCGAGGATCTGCTGCGTCGCCTCCTGGCCGGTGTAGATCACGTTTTTCGACTGCTCGAGGCCCTCGTAGAAGGTCGGATAGTAGAGCATTCCGTTGTACTGCTCGAACACCGGCAGCACCGCTTTGCGCGACGCCGAGGTCCAGCAGCCCATCACTGAAGCGCATTTGTCGTTGACGAGGAGCTTCTTCGCCTTTTCGGCGAAGGTCGGCCAGTCGCTGGCGCCGTCCTCCTGGATGAACTTGATCTTGCGGCCGAGCACCCCGCCCTGCGCGTTGATCTGGTCGATCGCGAGCTTCTCCGCCTCGACCGATCCCGTCTCGGAAATCGCCATCGTCCCGGTGACCGAGTGAAGGATGCCGACGGTGACTTCGGAATCGGTGACGGCAAGCCCGGTCGTGTTCACCTTCGCAGTTGGGAACTGCTGGGCGAGGGCGAGCGGCGGCAACAAGGCGCTCGCCGAGATGGCTGCCGATCCGATGAGCAGCTGCCGGCGGAACGGTGATTGAAGATCCGTGGGCCAATTTTCTGAAGACATGCGACGCCTCGATTTCAGCATTCGTGGGGGTGGGATTCCGGGGAGCCGACCTCTTCGGCGCCTCTGCCCCGATAGTGAGCCGTGCATGGTGCAATGCAGCATACGTCAATTGACGTATGTCCCTACGCGTTTTTGCGGGTAAGGATCGACGAAAGACCTTGGCCGGGGAGAGGCCCCGTGGCCCAATGCAGCTTTGGCAGGTTTATTGCATCATGTTGCGGCGCCCGTTGCTGACTCTACTGGCACGGATGCTGAGCGCTCCAACAACGATGCTTCGCTAGGGTGATACTCTCCGGAGATCAGAGGAAAGCCGCGAGCGATCTTCTCGCGACGCAGCATCCAATCTCCAAACGGGACGGCAGAAGCCGCCCGCGGCCGCAGCGACCGACGGAGGAACCGACCAGGCGGACGCAATGGACAGGAGCGGCCGCGGTATGACTGCTCATCAGCGCATCGTTCGGGTGAGGCGCAACTACAACAGATGGGTCGCGAACCAGACCCTGGAAGACTACGCGTTGCGCTTCACCGCCAAGAGCGCGCGCCGATGGTCGAGCCTGCGGGTCGCCAACACCGCCATCGGCGCGATCTCCTTTCTCGCGCTCGAGGCGATCGGGGGCGCCATCACCGTCAACTACGGGGTAGCCAACGCGACGGCTGCCATTTTTGCGGTCGGCGCCGTGATCTTCCTCACCGGGCTGCCGATCGCCTACTACGCCGCAACCTACGGGGTCGACATCGATCTTCTGACCCGCGGCGCGGGCTTCGGCTACATCGGGTCGACCGTCACTTCGCTGATCTATGCCTCCTTCACGTTCCTATTCTTCGCCATCGAGGCGGCCATCCTCTCGCTCGCGCTGGAATTGTGGTTCGGCGTTCCCCTTTTCATCGGCTACGTGATCAGTTCGGTCGTGGTGATTCCCCTCGTCACCCACGGCATCACCTTCATCAGCCGATTTCAGCTGTGGACCCAGCCGATTTGGATCGCGCTCCATATCCTGCCGTTCATCTTCATCGCGCTCACCGATTCAGCATCGTTCGAGGGCTGGACGCATTATAGCGGTCACGCCGGCGCCGACGCCCGATCGTTCAACCTCCTGACGTTCGGCGCCGCCTCGACCGTGGTGTTCTCGCTGATCGCGCAGATCGGCGAGCAGGTCGATTTCCTGCGTTTCCTGCCGCCGCGCGACGCGGGCCGACCGGCCGCCTGGTGGATCGCGTTCCTCGCCGCCGGGCCCGGCTGGATCGTGCCCGGGACGTTCAAGCTGCTGGCGGGGTCGTTCCTCGCCTACGTCGCGGTCCGTCATCTCGTCCCGGTCGACAAGGCCGCCGAGCCGACGCAGATGTACCTCGTCGCATTCCAGTCGGTATTTTCATCGCCGCAGGTCGCGCTCGCCTTCGCCTGCACGTTCGTCATCATTTCGCAGCTCAAGATCAACGTCACCAATGCGTATGCGGGTTCGATCGCGTGGTCGAACTTCTTCTCGCGGGTGACTCACAGCCATCCCGGGCGCGTCGTCTGGCTGGTCTTCAACGTCGCGATCGCGTTGCTGCTCATGGAGCTCGGTATTTTCCGCGTCCTCGAGCATATCCTCGGATTGTACTCGATAGTTGCGGTGGCCTGGGTGGGCGCGCTCGTCGCCGACCTCGTCATCAACAAGCCGCTCGGACTGAGCCCGCCCTTCATCGAGTTCAAGCGCGCCCATCTCTACGACATCAACCCCGTCGGGGTCGGCGCGATGCTGCTCGCGACCGCGGCCGGCATGCTAGGTTACTCGGGCGCGCTGGGTGCAACGCTGCAGGCACTGGCGAGCTTCCTCGCGCTCCTCACCGCATTCGTCGCCGCGCCGGTCATCGCTTACGTCACCGGCGGCAAGTTCTATCTCGCGCGCAAGCCCTGGACTGTCCCGACGACGACGTCGACGCTGCGTTGCTGCATCTGCGAGCACGCCTTCGAGCCCGAAGACATGGCGCAGTGCCCGGCCTATTCCGGGCCGATCTGCTCGCTGTGCTGCTCGCTCGAAACCCGCTGCCACGATTGCTGCAAGCCGGAGGCGCGGCTGTCGCATCAGATCGGCGGCTGGGTCGAGCGCGCATTGCCGCGCCGCGTCGTCGAGGCGATGAACACCGACATCAGTCAATATCTTGGCGTCCTCCTGCTGTTCGCCGCGATCATCGGCGCCGTTCTGGCGTTCGTCTATTTCCAAGTCTCGTTCGAATCGAACGTGCAGCAGGAGATACTCAAGTCGACGCTGTGGACGGTGTTCTTCATCCTCTCGATCATCGCCGCGATCGCTGCCTGGGTCTTCGTGCTCGTGCACGAGAGCCGCCGTGTCGCCGAGGAGGAGACCCAGCGCCAGACCGAGTTGCTGATGCAGGAGATCGAGGCCCACAAACGTACCGACGCCAAGCTGCAGCAGGCCAAGGAATCGGCGGAAGCGGCGAGCAAGGCAAAGAGCCGCTATGTGGTCGGATTGAGCCACGAGCTGCGCACCCCGCTCAATGCTGTGGTGGGTTACGCCCAAATTCTCGAGCGCGATCCGGCGATTCCCTCGCGGCGAATCGATGCGATCCGGGTGGTCCGCCGCAACGCGGAGTATCTGTCGGGCCTCATCGACGGCCTGCTCGATATCTCCAAGATCGAGGCCGGACGTTTCGACCTCAATCGCAACGAGGTGCGTCTGCGCGAATTCCTCGATCAACTCGTCGACATGTTCCGCCTCCAGGCCGGCGCCAAGGGCATCGAATTCGCATTCGAAGCGTCGCCCCGGCTTCCGGCCTCGGTCTACACCGACGAGAACAGGCTGCGTCAGATCCTGATCAACCTCCTCTCCAACGCGATCAAGTTCACCGACTCGGGCCGCGTCACCATGCGCGTGCTCTATCGGAACCAGGTCGCGAGCTTCGAGATCGAGGACACCGGGATCGGCATCCACGCCGAGGACCTCGAGCGCGTGTTCCAGCCATTCGAGCGCGCCCATCGCGGCCGTGCCAATGCCGCCGGAACCGGGCTCGGCCTCACCATCACCAAGATGCTTGCCGAGACGATGGGCGGCGAAATTACCGTGCGCAGTAACCCCGGCAAAGGCAGCGTGTTTCAGGTCAAGCTGCTGCTCTCCGAGGTGCCGAAGCCCCGCACCGCGCCGCCGCTCGAGCACCGCGTCTGCGGCTATGAGGGGCCGCGCCAGACGATCCTCGTTGTCGACGACGATCCGGTCCATCGCGATGTGGTGCAGGAACTTCTGGAGCCGCTGGGATTCGCCGTCTTCACCGCAGAGAACGGGACCGCGTGTCTGGCGGCGGCGACGGGATGCAATCCCAATCTGGTGCTGCTCGATGTATCGATGCCGGACATGTCCGGATGGACCGTGGCGCGGCTGCTGCGCCGATCCCAGCGCGAGCGATCGGCGATCATCATGTTGTCGGCTGTGGCGTTGGAGAAGGAGCGCCTGCTCGAGCCCGACCGCGCGTTCGATGACTACATGATCAAGCCGCTCGATCTACGGCAGCTACTGGAGAAATTTCAAACGCTGCTCAACGTGCAATGGATCACGAGCGAAGAGCTCCGGATAACGCCGGAGTCAGAAGCGGCCGCGTCCGACATCGGCAAAGCGCCCCCACTCGGCGACATCGAAGCGCTGATCGGGCTCGGACAGATCGGTCATGTTCGCGGAATCAACGCCAAGCTTGCCGAGATCGAGAGCACCACCCCGGAGCACGCGGCGTTCGTCAAGGATCTGCGGGTGATCGTCGAAACCTTCAATCTGAGCCGCTTCTTGACGGTTCTGGAGGCAGAACGTAGCCGTCATGCGCGCTAGGGACGCCAGCGAGATCGTATTGGTGGTCGACGACTCGCCGGACACCCTGCGAATGCTGACCGACGCGCTCGAGGAGGCCGGCATGACGGTGCTCGTGGCCCTCGAAGGCTCTCAAGCGCTCACGATCGTGAGGAAGATCACGCCCGACGTCATCCTGATGGATGCGGTAATGCCGAGCATGGACGGCTTCGAGGCATGCCGCGCGCTCAAGCACGACAAGATGCTCGCCCACGTGCCGGTGATCTTCATGACGGGGCTCAGCGAGACCCAGGACATCGTCAAGGGCTTGGAAGCAGGTGGCGTCGACTACGTCACCAAACCGATCGTGCCCGACGAGCTGTTGGCACGCATCCGGGTGCACCTCGCCAACGCGCGTCTCGCCAACAGCGCGCGTGCCGCGCTCGATGCCTCGGGACGCTACCTTTTGGCCACCAACGCCGCAGGCAGCGTGCTCTGGTGCACACCGCAAACCGCAAAGTTGCTCGGTCTTGCCTTCGTCGACTTTCATGGCGAAGGCTACATGCTGCCGTCCGACGTACGGGAATGGCTGCAACGCCGTGCCCGCAGCGAGTCGGCGTCCGACCAGGTCGCACTATCGTCTCCGATGAGCGCCATCAAGCTGCAGCTTTCCTATGTCGGCCAGATCGCTCCGGACGAAATTCTGCTGCGCCTGTTGGAGGGCGAGTTTGAGAACGACGATTTTGTGCTCAAACGCAAGCTTCAACTGACCCAGCGTGAGTCCGAGGTGCTGATGTGGATCG
>Ga0209006_10004153_pt1 | contig 13185 bp, 12 predicted proteins | sample JacPin_JW_Ref_O2_FD_188567 | JGI IMG/M metagenome (GOLD analysis project Ga0209006, IMG submission 188567) | Forest soil microbial communities from Algoma, Ontario, Canada - Jack Pine, Ontario site 1_JW_Ref_O2 (SPAdes) (version 2) | ecosystem: Environmental > Terrestrial > Soil > Boreal... | reverse complement strand
GCGGCCCATCTATCAGAAAACCGCGTCCTACGGGCATTTCGGCCGTAAGGAAGAAGAGTTCACCTGGGAGCGGACCGACAAGGCCGAAACGCTCGCCGCCGAATTCAAAGCAACGCGCGCCGCTTAGAACCCTTTAAGGAGTCGTATCGAATGAACGCAGCAATCAAGCCTCAGGCTGACTTTGTCGTCAAGGACCTCGCGCTGGAAAGTTGGGGCCGCAAGGAAATCAAAATTGCGGAAACCGAAATGCCCGGACTCATGGCGATTCGCCACGAATTCGCGGCACAACAACCGCTGCGCGGCGCGCGCATCACCGGCTCGTTGCACATGACGATTCAGACCGCGGTTTTGATCGAGACCCTGAACGCCCTCGGCGCGCAGGTACGGTGGGCATCGTGCAACATCTATTCGACTCAAGATCACGCGGCAGCGGCGATCGCCGCCGGCGGCACCCCGGTATTTGCAGTCAAAGGCGAGTCCTTGGCTGAGTACTGGGACTATACGCACCGTATCTTCGAGTGGCCTGATGGCGGCCATTCCAACATGATTTTGGACGACGGCGGGGACGCGACGCTGCTGCTGCATTTGGGCGCCAGAGCAGAGAAGGATGCCTCGCTCGTGGCGAAGCCCGGGAATGAAGAAGAGGAGCTTCTGTTCGCCGCAATCAAGTCCAAGCTCAAAGCCGATCCGAAATGGTATTCGACGCGGCTTGCCAAGGTTAAGGGCGTCACCGAAGAGACCACCACCGGCGTGAAGCGGCTGTATCAAATGGCGAAGGACGCGCAGCTTGCCTTCCCGGCCTTCAACGTGAATGATTCGGTGACCAAGTCGAAGTTCGACAATTTGTACGGCTGCCGCGAATCCCTGGTGGATGCCATCAAGCGCGCCACCGATGTGATGATCGCCGGCAAAGTGGCGGTGGTGTGCGGTTATGGGGACGTGGGCAAAGGGTCGGCACAGGCCTTGCGCGCGCTGTCCGCCCAGGTGTGGGTCACCGAAGTCGACCCCATTTGCGCGCTGCAGGCCTCGATGGAGGGCTATCGGGTCGTCACCATGGACTATGCCGCGGACAAGGCGGATATCTTCGTCTCGGCCACCGGCAACTTCCACGTCATCACCCACGATCACATGAAGCGCATGAAGGACCAGGCGATCGTGTGCAACATCGGCCACTTCGACAACGAAATCGAAGTTGCGGCGCTGCGACAGCACACCTGGGAGAACATCAAGCCCCAGGTCGATCACATCATTTTCCCCGACGGCAAGCGCATCATTTTGCTTGCGGAAGGCCGCTTGGTGAATTTAGGGTGCGGCACCGGGCACCCCTCGTACGTGATGAGCTCATCGTTTGCGAATCAGGTGCTGGCGCAAATCGAATTGTTTACCAACACCAAGAAATATCCCATCGGTGTCTACGTGCTGCCGAAGCACCTGGACGAAAAGGTTGCTCGATTGCAGCTTTCAAAGCTGGGTGCGCAGTTGACGGAGCTGACCGATGTGCAGGCGAAATACATCGGCGTCGACCGGCAAGGCCCGTACAAGGCCGATCAGTACCGGTACTAGGCAAGAAGCGTGGTGACCTCGACGGTGAATTCGAAAAAGGTGTATGCCGATGCCGAGTCGGCGTTGCGCGGGGTGGTCAAGGACGGCATGACCGTGATGTGCGGAGGATTCGGCGTCTGCGGAATTCCCGAAAACCTGATCGCGGCACTCCACGCGTCCGGTGTGCGCGGTCTGACCGTCGTGTCCAACAATGCGGGGCTGGATGGCGTGGGCTTAGGGCTGCTGCTACAGGCGCGTCAAATCCGCAAAATGATCTCCTCATATGTCGGTGAAAACAAGGAATTTGAACGGCAGTACCTGGCCGGGGAGGTCGAGATCGAATTCAATCCCCAGGGCACCATGGCGGAGCGCATTCGTGCCGGCGGAGCCGGCATCTATGGGTTTTTCACCAAAGTGGGCGCGGGTACGCTGGTCGCCGAGGGCAAGGAAACACGCACCATTGACGGCGAGACCTACATCCTCGAGAAAGGCCTGGTCGCCGACGTTTCTCTGGTCAAGGCGTGGAAGGGCGATACCGAGGGCAACTTGATCTACCGAAAGACTGCCCGAAACTTCAACCCCAACATGGCCACCGCCGCCCAAATAACCGTCGCCGAGGTCGAGGAGCTGGTTGCACCTGGAATGCTCGACGGGGACTCCATTCACACCCCGGGAATTTTTGTGCAGCGAATCATTCAAGGGACGAAGTACAGCAACATGATCGAGAAGCGCACAGTGCGCAAGCGCGAAGAGGGCTCCCGTGCCGTGGTCGCGTGAAGATTTGGCCGCGCGGGCTGCCAGGGAATTGCAGGACGGCTTTTACGTAAATCTCGGCATTGGCATTCCGACCTTGGTGGCCAACTACATCCCTGCGGGTATGAATGTTGTGCTGCAATCGGAGAATGGCATGCTGGGTACGGGACCCTTCCCCCTCGAGGGCGAAGAAGATCCGGATTTGATCAATGCCGGCAAGCAGACGGTAACGGCCCTTCCCACCACGTCATTTTTCTCCTCCGCCGACAGCTTCGCGATGATCCGCGGCGGCCATATCGACTTCGCGGTGCTCGGCGCGATGGAAGTTGCGGAGAACGGCGATCTGGCCAATTGGATGGTTCCCGGCAAAGTCGTCAAAGGCATGGGCGGGGCCATGGATTTGGTCGCCGGCGTCAAGCGTGTCGCCGTGGTCATGGAGCACACCTCGAAGGACGGTGCGCCCAAATTCAAGCCCCACTGCGAATTGCCCCTGACCGGCGCCAACTGCGTTGACATGCTGATCACGGAGCTGGGGGTCTTCCAACGTCCCACGCGCAAGGATCTATTCAGGCTGATCGAGCTGGCGCCGGGTGTGACGCGCGAGCAAATTCGGAGCAAGACGCCGGCAAAATACTTGGAATAGTTGCCAGCGCTGTATTTTGGCGGGCTTTAGACGGCGGCTCGAAGGGTCGCTCGGCGCTGCTGCTCATCGTGAACATCGGAGCTCGTGAGCCCGGTGTTGGCCGCAATGATGTCAACCAGCCGGTGCGTCGGGTCCTTGGGCAGAGTTACCTCATGAATGCGTTCCCAGATCCGGATACGCTCTTCGGCCGTCTTGAGGCGCGAGGACTGCTCCGCCAGATCCATTCGCCGCCGCTCGGCGGCTTCGGCCTGCTGATGGACGAGACGCGCTCTGAAGTCCATCATCGGATCTTCGCCTGACGGTATCGACGGGCGTCCCAGGTTGGGGCTTGGCTTGTATTGATTCACGTGACTCTCCTGACGGGTTAGCTCGTCAAGGTATCACTGTCTCGCCTCAAGCGGTTCGCTTTCCGGACTTCGGCCAGCGCTGTATATAGTCGGCCTGTTCCGCCGTCTGCGGCACTTTGGGCCAGCTCTGGGCGCGTTCGCTTTGCCGCCATAGCTTGTTCAGGAGCTTGATCGCCGCATTGCCATCCCCGCCTTCCTCCGCCAGATAGCAGCCCATCACGAGGCCGGTACGGCCGATACCGGCCCGGCAGTGCACGTAAATGCCGCGGCCCGCCGCCAATGCGGTGCGGATGTCGGCCAAGAGCTTTCGCAAGTGCGCAGCGTCGTCGGGAACACTGTGATCGGCGATGGCGCAGCGCAGGTACTTGATGCGGAAGGGCAGGAGGTGCCGATAGGCCGGCAATTCGCCCTCTTCGGTGAGATCGACGAAGTAATCGATGCCGGCTTCGCGCACCCGCGCCAGCCTGCTACGAGAGTCTGTAAAGTCGGTGCCGCCGGGGTATTCGCCCGCCAGCAAGCGACCGGGAATCACCCAATAGCTGTTGGGCAGCGGTCGATCCATACGCGATCTTAGATCGTTTTGACCGCTACGTTTGACTCAGTGCTATCAACACCCAACGAGTTATAGGCGACGACCGTAAAATAATAGGTCCCCGGGGCCAGCGCTTTCACGACATAGGAGGTTGCCGTGGCGCCGGGGACATCAACAGTCTGGCTCGGAGCGCTCTGGTCCGTTCCGTAATAGATGTGGTAACCCGCAAGACCCGTGATCGGGCTTCCATCGGTGTTGTGCGTCGGCGCGGCCCAAGCCAGCGCAGCGGAACCGGTCGTCGAACCCGCGACAGCCGCTTCCACTTGAATCGCAAACGGCGAGAGCGAAGCGCTGCTGCTGCCATCGCTCGCGGTAATGGTAATACTTCCCGTCGAGCCCACCTCAGCGGCCGTTGGGGTGCCGGCCAATGCACCGGTGGCCGCGTTGAAACTCGCCCAGGCCGGCCGACCCGTGATCGAAAAAGTGACGGCAGCCTTGGCTCCAGACACCGTGGGCTGGAAGGAGTACGCGGTGCCGGCGATGACGCTGGCGGCCGGAGAGCCCGCGACGGTGATCGCGGCCGCGGGGGGAGTGCCCGGAGCGGGGGGAGTGCCCGGAGTGGCGGGAGTGCCCGGAGCGGCGGGAGTGCCCGCAGCGGCGGCGGTCGTCGGCCCATTGCTCGTGACCTGGACACCCGAGCCCGAGCATCCGCCCAGGACCCATGCAATTACGATCAACCCTGCCAGGCCGGACCGCGTCGCTATTTGACTTATTTTCTGCATGTTCTCGTTCAACTAATGTTCCAAGGGCATCATTAAATTGTGAGCATTGGATTGCCGCAATATGTCGGCGATTAGTGACGCCGATCGGCGCGTGGAATGGAGACAGGTTGCATTTTTGCGAAGCGCATCGCGGCGATGCTGCGATCGGCGTGATTAACTTTGTGGCTTTTTCGACCTGGCCGTCTTTTGATTTCGACAATTTAGACGCAGTCCCACCGCAGCCGAGGTAATATCACTTTCGTGCTTAGCGCCAAATCCCTGAAATCGCGGACTTTCCTTCGGTACTTTTCGCTGTGGTTGGCATTGATGCCCGCAGCGTTGCCGTGGTCCCGGACGATGGCGGACGAACCGACGGCCGCCGCCGTTTCCCCCGATTATCGCATCGGTCCCGGCGACATCTTGAAGGTCTCCGTCTTTCAGAACGATGAACTCACGGCCACGCTTCCGGTGCGCCCGGACGGCAAGATCTCCACGCCGCTGGTGGAAGACATGGTCGCAGTCGGCAAAACACCCTCGCAGTTGGCGCGCGACATGGAGAAATCTCTGGCGGTATACATCAAGGCGCCGAAGGTCAGCGTGGTCGTCACGACAGCCTTGAGCGTCTACAGCCAGGTCAAGGTCATCGGCCAGGTGAAGACCCCACAATCGTTACCCTATCGAGATGGTATGACCGTGCTCGATGCGGTGCTGGCCGTGGGCGGATTGGGTCCCTTTGCGGCCGGCAACCGCGCGCGCCTGGTGCGGACCGAGAACGGCAAGCAGACGGAAATCAAGGTCAAGCTCGATTCACTTCTCAATAACGGCGACATGAAACAAAACCTGGCGCTCAAGCCAAGCGATGTATTGGTGGTGCCGGAAACGCGATTTTGACACCCAGGATCTTGTCATGAAACAGGAACTGGACCGGATGATTGAGGAAATACTCGGGGCGTGGCGCTTTCGCTGGATGGCCTTGGGTGCAGCCTTCGTCGTGGCGCTGGTCGGTTGGATGATCGTGTTTGCAATGACCGACCGCTACGGGGCCGATGCGCGCGTGTTCGTCGATACACGGACGGCGCTCAAGCCGGCCCTGCAGGGACTGACCACCGATCAGAACGTGGACGCGCAAATCAACTACGTGCACCAATCGCTGCTGGAAGGTCCGCAACTGGAGCAGATCGCCAAACAAAGCGGAGTCCTGCCCGCGAACGTCACGGATGAGCGTACCAAGGCCCGAATCCTCAGCGTATTGGGCAGTCAGATTGCTCTGACGGTGTCCAGCGGGGGCAATCAGGGCGACGAGCGCAGCACGGCGGGAACGATTTACGGTTTTCACTACGTGGACGTCAGTCGGGAGCGCAGCTTACGTGTGGTCGAGACGCTGTTGAATACCTTTGTGGAGCAGACTTTGGGCGGCAAGCGCGAGGGCTCTGAACATGCCCAACAGTTTCTCGCGACACAGATCAAGGATTATGAGCAGCGCCTGAGCGCCGCCGAGGATCGCCTCGCCACGTTCAAGAAAAAGAACGTCGGCTTGATGCCGAGCGAGCAGGGCGGCTATTTCGCGCAACTACAGAGCGAAACGGACGCCGCCAAGAAGGCCGAGACCGATCTGTCGATCGCCATGAGCCGGCGCGAGGAACTCGCCAAGCAGTTGCACGGCGATGAGGCGGTATCCTCGGCGGGCACCTCGTCTCCGATACTCGGTGCGCGGGGCATGACCGGCGGCAGCGACACCTTGAGCCGCATCCAGGAGGCACAGGCCAAGCTGGATGAATTGCTGCTCAAATTCACCGACAAGCATCCGGACGTGATCGCGGCCCGTGCAACTCTCGATGAGCTCAAGCAGCGGCGCGTCGCAGAGCTCGCGAGCTTGCGGCGGGGTGACGCCGGCGCCGTCGCATCGAGCGGCGCCGGCAACAATCCCGTGTATCAAGCCATTCAGCTCGAACTCAACAAGCAGAACGTAGAGATCGCCGCCCTACGCCGCGAATTGGTCCAGCATCAAACCACGGTCGGCGAATTGCGGCAGCGTCTCAACAGTGCGCCGCAGGTGGAAGCAGAATTCCAGCAGCTCAATCGCGACTACGATGTCAACAAGGCGCAGTACACCGCGTTGCTCGAGAGCTATCAGAAGGCACGCCTGGGTGAGCGGGCGGATAACGCCGGATCGGTGAGATTCGAGGTCGTGCTGCCGCCCACGGCGCCGGCAGCACCGATATCGCCCAAGCGCGCCACGCTGCTGGGCGAGCTATGGCTCTTCGCCATGGCGGTGGGTGCCGGCGTCGCCTATGCCCTGCACCTGATGAAGCCCATCGTGAGTTCAGTGCGGGCAGTGAATGAAATCACCACCTTCCCGGTGCTCGGCATCGTCAGCGTGGCTTTCCCCGGCAAGCGGCGCAGGGAGTTTCGCCGCGACGTGTGGAGATTTTCCGCGGCGACGGCCTGCCTCGTGCTGGCCTTCTTGGCAGCGCTGATGTTGAACTGGGCGGGTGCGAGACTGACGATCGGCGCAATCAAATCACTGGTATCGACGTGAGCCTGGTCGAACAGGCGATCGCCCGGCTCCGGAATCAGGCGAACGCTGCCAAAACGGGAACGGTTGCTGCGTCCGCCTCCGTCGCTCCGCCAATCGTCGATCATGTATCCGAGCCCGCGAAGTCTGCGAAGCGGATGACGCTCGACGCCGGCGCCTTACGTGCCCGCGGTTATCTCCCGGAAGAGGGTCAAGACCGGCAGTTTGCGGAACAGTACCGCCGGATCAAGCGCCCACTGATTGACAAAGCCCTATCGGGCACAACCGCGGTCGGTGAGCCGCGGGTGATCATGATTACCAGCGCGCTGCCGGGCGACGGCAAGACCTTTACCAGTATCAATCTCGCCATGAGCATGGCGCTCGAGCGCGATATTTCGGTGTTGATGATGGATTGCGATGTGTCGAAACGGCACGTTAGCGAGATTGTCGGCATCAGAGAGAAAGCCGGCCTCCTGGACGCGCTGGTCGATGAATCCGTGGACATCGAATCATTGGTGATGCCTACGAATCTGCACGGACTGTCGATCTTGCCGGCCGGCAGGCGGGCCGATGGCACCGCGGAACTTTTGAGCAGCAACCGCATGCGGCAGATCGTCAGCAGCCTGTGCACCCGCGCACCCCGTCGCATACTGCTGTTGGATTCGCCGCCCTTGTTGATTACCAACGAAGGGCAGGCGCTGGCAAAAATTGCCGGTCAAATCGTACTGGTGGTGCGAGCGGGGCACACGCCACGGCAGGCGGTGCAGGACGCCATCGGATTGTTCGATGCGCAACGGGCGGGTGGTCTCATCTTGAATGAGGTACCGGTGAGCGAGAAAGATGGCTACTACGGGTACGGATCGTACGGGACATATGGCAGTGGGCGTTAGGTCAGAGGGGGCGTCTGTATTAGCGCTGGCCATAGTGTCGATCCTCGCCCTAAAATCTGCCGCCGCCGCGGAAACCTCCACCCCAGCGCAACCCTTGACTTATGGCGTTGATGTGGGTGTCGCCGAAACCGATAACGTGACCCTGGTGCCGACGAACAAGGTCAGCCAAACCATGGCGGTAGCCGACGTCGATTTCGACGTCAACAGACAAAGCCGGCTGTTCGATGTGGATGCCAAGGGTAATTTCAGCGACATCAATTACCTGCAGGGCGCCTACGGCAACCAGCTGATCGGCCGCTTCGACGGCGTGGCCCACGTGGCGCTGATTCCGGAGCGATTGACCTGGGCCCTCTCCGACGATTTCGGGCAAGCAGCCCTGGACCCGTTCACACCGACTACGCCGACCAATCTCGAGAACGTCAACTATGTGAGCACGGGCCCGGATTTGAACCTGCGCCTGGGCCCGACCAGATTTATCAATGCGAGCGTGCGAATAGCCCGCGCGCAATATCAAACCAGTCCGTTCAACAGCGACAGGATATTGGGCAATCTCGCATGGGGGCTGCAGCTCTCCGCGCAGTCCAGCGTGTCGCTCGACGGCAATGTCGAGCGCGTGCTATTCGACAACACGGCGCTCAATTCCGATTTCACCCGCGCCAGCGGCTTTGGACGCTATGAAGTGCAGGGTGCGCGCACCGAATTTTCCGCCGACCTGGGTGCGACCAAAGTCAGCGAGGGTGCCACCTCGACGACAGGAGGTCCAGTGACGATCGGACCGGGCGGCACCTTGGCGACAGGAGGCAGCCAGGGCGGTACCTCGACGACAGGACCTCTAGCCAAGATAATGCTGGCTCGAAAGCTCTCCACGGCAGCCAAACTGACCCTATCAATCGGCCGCGACCTGACCGATGCCAGTACTAGCTTCAGCAACTTACAGGGCGGCGCCATTGGGGTCGTCGGAACGGCACCGGGCGCTTTGACGTCCAATATCTATACCACGAATTACGCGTCGGCCGGCTGGCAGTACCAACGCAACCGGACCACGTTGGCAGTGAGTGGACGCTGGGAGAAGGACACCTATGGCGGCGAGTCTGTGCTCGATTACACCCGCAGCGGAGCGGAGTTCCGAGTGGAGCGAAGGCTGACTCGGGCGCTCAGCGCCGAAATCTTAGGGAGATACTACAAAACGAATTATCCGCACGCCATCGTCTCGCCGGCAAGCGGGAGCGCCGACTTCGACGACGAGTTGATCGCCGGGATACTCACCTGGCGACATGGCCGCGGACTCGAGGTAAAGCTGAAGTGTGAGCACGACGCTCGTATCGCGCTGGGAATCAACGGCTACCGGGAAAATCGAGCGCTGTTGACGGTGGGGTACAGGCCGTACTCGCCTGCGGCGAGTTATCCGGAAGATCAGACGAATTATCCGACAAACAGGAATTATCCGACGAATAAATAACTCAGGCGCGTTGCACGCCTGGGTAATTCCAATGGCCTAAGCTTGCCCCTTATTCCTAGGTGATCTTACTGCGGCGACCGCGCAGAACGGCAAGTCCACCCAGCATCAAAGTGAGACCAGCCATCGCGGACGAGGGGTCGATCTCGGGGGCCTTCACAGACTTTGGCTTCTCTGACGGCGCGCAGGAGTCAAACCAGTGTCGATGAAGACACTTGTCCGAATCGCGCGCAGACGCGACGCCCGCCATGGTCATCAATGCAAGCGCTAAACCAATACTTCTAACCACGGTGAAATCCTTGGGCTATGAGGGATAAGGCAAGGGGATAGTAACGAGGCCGTCGCCGATTGGCAACACTCGACCGCAAAAGTGGTCCTGTGGTAGCGCATTGAAAAAGATATGTTAAATCGCCAGGGCTCCGGCGTCACCACAGCTGCCATTGACCTGCCCCGAGAACGCCGGCGGCAACGAGCGCATTGGCGGTGGCGTGAGCGGCGACGGCCTCGCCGAGGCTGCCGCGCTTCACGAGGATCAGACCAAACGCCATTCCGGCGGCAATGCCGGGAAGCCAGAGCGCGCCATGCGCGAGACCGAAAATAATTGCTGTCACAGTTAGAGGGAGCCATCCCACCGATCGAAAAGGCACAGACTCGAAGTCCGCGTTGCTCAATCGGCGCATCAGAAAACCACGGTAGGCGAGTTCTTCGGCAATCGGCACCGTCAGGATGGCAGCCACGGTTCGGCAGGCAATCCAAGTCCCGCGCCAACCCGGGGACATCGCCGCCAATTTCTCCGGCATCTGCGCCGCGGGCAGCAGAAAATGCGCACAAGCGATCCAAATGCCAAAAATGATCACGCCCACGGCGGGTCCGCGCCAACTCCAGCGCCAATCGAGAGCCTTTAACTTGCTTCGATAGAGGGCTAGTACGAATAATCCTGCCATCAAACGCAATGGGTAAAAAACTTCCAAGCCGTTCGATGCCGCTTGAGATAACGCACCGGCAGCGAGTATGGCGAGCAAGGGCATCAAGTAGGCGGCCGTGGGGTTGTCGGTTACCGTTGGAGTCGCTGGTTTGGATGCCGTCTGGTTGAACCAGCGGCTCCGGCGGCTCAGGTAGGCTAATCCACAGGCCACCGAGTTGAACGCGATCCAGCCGGCCTGCGAATGGAAGCCGTAGGCTGCGACACCGGGGAATCCCGCGTACCCAATGAGCATGAGAGCTGCAATTCGCAAGGCATTGAGCGCGAATATCGCCGCCAGTCCAGCGGGAATCAGCAGCAGCGCACGCGGGAAAATATATTCCCTACGAAAGTAGAAAAGCCAAGCGACGGTGAACGCCAACATCAAGCCCATACCCTCGAGGCCCGAACAAACCTCGGTGACCTCGACCGCAAAGCGATCGGTGCTCAACACGCGCGTCGATGCGTCGGCGCTGAGCGTCGGTATGATCGGCAAGAGAATGCGCCGCACCAGATCGAAAGTGAGGGCGGCGGCCGGCACCCACAGACGTTCACTCAACTGCCAGGCACCGGTGCCGAGCAGGGCGACAAACGCCGCATAACACCAGGTGCTGCCGAGGGCGCGCGCGGCGTCGCGCCAGAGAGACCAAGGCATCATTGCCAAACCCGCCGCCGCCGCTGCCGCCGCACCGAGGATGACCCAGAGCGTAACTACAGCTGCAAACGGCAACGGAGTCGCGGCGTCGTATAGCGCGTACGTTAGCGGCACCAAAACAGCAATGGATGTGATATGGGCGAAGATCCATCCCAGACGCACGTGCGTGGCGCGAACGCGCGAGTCAACTGACTTCAACCGGGGTGTTGCTCGCACATACGAGAAAATCAGAATGGCCGCTGCAAAAGCCACTGCGAAACGAAATCCCCAGTGTTGCGCGACTCGCAGGACTGCACCGAGCCCTTGAGCCGCCTGCGCACGACGAAAGTCCACAAGTTCGCCGAGCAAGACCTTTTCAAAGAAAAACAGGGTGGCCAGAATTGCGACGCGTGGAGCCAGGCCGAGCTGAAACTGGAGAATTCTCGTCCCTGGGGTTGATAATTCGGTCACTCGAGGATTGTAGTGGTGGAACCTTGATTTTGCAGCTGAGCGCATCGTTTAGGTGACACTGTTCGCAGATGCCGAAACATCTCTCATAAGTCCGTAAATCATGAAATTGGGACATTGGCGTCAGGGCGGCCGAATCGATATATTGGCCACGCCACAGCCGATTCCGATTTTCGAAGGCGAAACGCATGTGTCCGTTACAGGTTGTTGCTCACCCAGTTTGCGGTGACTGTATGAATTCCGCACCGCGGCGGGCGCCGTGACGACCTTTGGAGTGGTAGCCATTGGTCGCAACGAGGGCGATCGATTGAAGCGCTGCCTGGACTCGGTTCAAAGCTCGCCCAATCGCGTCGTCTACGTCGATTCCGGTTCCGCCGACGACTCGATTGCAGTCGCACGGGCGTGCGCGGCGGTCGTGGTCGAACTCGATCTTCACATGCCGTTCACGGCAGCGAGGGCCCGTAACGAGGGCTTTCAAAAGTTGATTCAAATGCAGCCGACGCTCGACTATGTATTCTTTGTCGACGGTGACTGTGAGGTGATTCCGGGTTGGCTGGAAAAGTCCCGGCAATTTCTGGATCAACATGGCGACGTGGCGGTTGTTTCGGGTCTTCGCCGCGAGCGCTTTCCGGAGAAATCGATCTATAATTTATTGATCGATGCCGAGTGGCGCGAATATCCGTTCGGAGACGTGAAGATGTGCGGCGGCGATGCGCTGATACGGATCAGCGCGTTTCAACAGGTGAAGGGCTACCGGGCGGACCTGATCTGCGGTGAAGAGCCGGAGATGTGCTTTCGTCTGCGCCAAGCAGGTTGGCGCATCTGGCGGCTGAATGAGCCCATGACTCTGCACGATGCCGCAATGTACCGCTTTGGCCAGTGGTGGCAGCGGGGAGTCCGGGGAGGGTATGCCTTTGCTCTGGGTGCGTCGCTTCGCCACGGCTCGCCTGAGCGGCCTTGGGTTTTTGAATCGTTGCGCGCGTGGATCTGGGCGCTGGGCATTCCCCTGGCTATTGTGGTCCTAGGGGTCGCGTTGAGCTGGTGGAGTCTATTGTTGCTCGCGATCTACCCTCTGCAAGTGGTCCGTCTAGCGCGGCTCCGCAAGCAGCCCGCGCGAGAGAACTGGTGGAGGGGTGCGGCACTCGTGGTGTGCAAATTCCCGGAAATGGTGGGCCAGATCAAATTCCTCACGGACCGAATCCGAGGCGCGCAATCCGGACTGATTGAATACAAGTAGAAAGCCTATCTCGGGATCGAGGCGATAGGCACCTTTTCCTGAGTCGCGGTGTTTCCGGGAACCGGAACTTCCCAACTGATCCCGGGGGGGGGCGATCGCCGCACGCGCAATTCAATTCGCCACAACAATATAAAGATTTTTGGGCCGTGAACGAGATACCGCTTCCAAAGCCTTCGCGGGTCTCTTGATAGGCGATACAGCCATTCGAATCCGGCCTCCTGTACCCATAGCGGCGCGCGCCTTTCGATACCCGTGAGGAAGTTGATGGCGGCACCGACGCACAGAGCGAGTCCGCGTGCGATGCCTCGCTCCTTGAGCTTCTGCGCAATGATTTCTTGCTGGGGCGATCCAATCGCCAGGAAGCAAAATCTGAACGGACTCATTGCCTCAATCTCGCGCAGACACGTCTCGACGGCCAGCGGGTCGCGGATGAAGTTCATGGGCGG
>Ga0209006_10004152_pt1 | contig 13186 bp, 6 predicted proteins | sample JacPin_JW_Ref_O2_FD_188567 | JGI IMG/M metagenome (GOLD analysis project Ga0209006, IMG submission 188567) | Forest soil microbial communities from Algoma, Ontario, Canada - Jack Pine, Ontario site 1_JW_Ref_O2 (SPAdes) (version 2) | ecosystem: Environmental > Terrestrial > Soil > Boreal... | reverse complement strand
CCCGATCCCGCCTGCAGCATGCGCGTCTGACTACCGCGCTCAGTCTTCACGGTTATCGCGGCACCGATTGCGTCGCGATTACTCTTAGATCCTTCAAGACGAAAGGAGATCGACGGAGACTGGTTCTCGGTGATATTTTTCGCGAGTCGCAACTGCGGGGCGTTGCGATTCTTCACGAAGATTTCCAGGCGCCCGTCGCGATCGAAGTCAGCGACGGCAAAGGCCCTACCGTCTTCGACGAAGTCAAGCCCAATCACGGCTGATACATCGGAGAACGTGCCGTCCAAGTTATTCGCGTAGAAAACATTACGCTCGTACCCGCTCCAAGTTCCGTCGGAGCGAATGAGTTCGTTGATGGCGTTCCAACCCTGCTCATATTCCTTGGAAGAACCCGCGCCATCCGGCGAACAGTCGACGACTTGGCGCCAGAAGAAACTGTTCAGATCCAGGCGCGAAGGACCTGAGACCATTCCGTTCATGATGTAAAGATCCGGAAAACCATCATGATCGAAGTCGAATGCATCGCTCGACCAGGACCAGCGGCCCATTCCGACCCCCGACGCGCGTGTCGTATCGTCGAATATTGCGCCGCGATTGCGGAACAATGAATTGCCCATTGCATGTTTCTGGTAGAGAAAGCGGATGTCCTTCGGGGAATCTTTCTTGAAGATCTCCTGCGCCGAAATGCGCTCACCGGCTGCGGTCCACATATTGGCGATGTAAAGCTCTTCGGCGCCGTCATTGTCGAAGTCGGACCAGCAGGCGCTCATGCCGGCACCGATATCTTCGACTCCCGCTTGAGCAGCGACGTCGATAAAAGTTCCGTTGCCCTTGTTGCGGTAGAGATTCTTTCGGCCGAAATCGTTTACGACGCAAAGGTCAGGCCAGCCATCGCGGTTGTAATCGCTCCATCCGCAGCAGAAGGTGTAACGGGTGTTGTTCTGATTGAGGCCGGACTCGGCGGTCACATCACGAAATGTCCCGTCGCGCTGATTACGCATCAGGAAGTTCGGCGGGCCATTTTCGGCGTCGTGATAAGGCGAAGGATATTTGTACTGCCCCGTGCCCTGGTAGTAAGAGTAAAGGCAGAAGTAAATGTCGAGCCATCCGTCGCGGTCGTAGTCGGCGACGGCTGCACCGGTGAAGGTTCCCTGAGGCGGGTTTACGAACTGGAATGCGTCGGGGTGCTGATGGAACCTTCCGCCGCCATCGTTCAGAAATAGCGATGGTCCGCTGGCCCTTACGACAATCACCTCCTGATGACCGTCGTTGTTGAAGTCAGCGAAGAGTGCACATGCCGTGTTTTCCAGGAGGCCCAAACCCGAAGCATCAGTGATGTCCTCGAAGGTTCCATCGCGGCGATTGCGATAGAGGCGGTTGGGAAGTCCGGCGGGTTGGCAAACGTAGAGATCGTCGAAGCCGTCGTTGTCGATGTCGGCGACCGAGATTCCGTTATGGCCGTAGACGTCGATGCCGCAAGCGGCGTCAAGCACGGTGCGCCAGTAGTCGCTGCCGTGCAGGAGTTGAGCGGAATAGGAAGAATTGCCGCCGAGAGCAACTGCGGTGACATCGACGAAGACGGGCCCGTGTGAGCGAGCCTGGGTTTCGTCGAGTACCTGCCAGCGACGGAGTTGAAAATCCCCCGACGGAGTTATTTCCCACGCGAGGTCCCAGTTGCCGATACGCTGCTCGCGGTAGAAGTCCGCGCCCGTGCCTGCGATTTCATAGCGGACGCGTGTCTGCAGACTCAGTCGTTGAGGGGGATTTGTCCCTGCGCTTGAGTTCAGGTGGATGCTGGTAATCTGGAACTCGGCAGTAACGATCTTCGAGAAGACACTCAATGAGGACTGAAACTCGGACAGGAACGCGTCGCGGGTGATTGTGGACTGCGCGGCAAATTTGTTTTGTCGAACTTCGAGAGTGGGGCCGGAACGGACAACTCGGGATTCCGCCGGCCGCGGCGCAGTTCCCGAGAATTCCGGCGCCAAAGATCTTCCGAACACTACCGTTTGCTGTGAAGACTTCAGCAAGCTTGCACTCCAATCGGCGAGAATCGCGCCGATCTGGTCAGCGTACTTCTCTGTGATGAAATCGTCGAGACCGGTTTGAACCTGGCGCAACCTAGCGTCGATCGGCCGCTCGCTGCGATAGTGAGGATGCAGTTGGACTCCGATGTTGGCGGGCGAAGAACTTTCAGAGGCAAGGCGGAGTTCAGGGAGGGCAATTCCCCACAGGGTCGCGGGAATGAGCGTTGCACCCGCTCCCTGACAAAAGCGGACGAGAAAGTTTCGCCGGCGAAGATCAACCGATTGGCGCGGTTTGCCTGCCCGGCTCAGAATATCGCTCCTCGATGAAGTGAATCACGGATGAAGAGAATCGCGTGTGGGACCGAAACTAACATTCGTGCATGGGAGGGTCAAGGCCGACGATCCAACTCGCGGGGACGATTCGATCGCTCGCCTTCCGGGCAACGCGTTGGCCGACCGGACCCGACGCCGTCCCCAGAAATTTGACAGGCGAATCCGCGGCGGTCTCCATGCCCTACCGTCTTACCTCCGCTGGCAACCGCGACTCCCGGGTGTTCTACGCTTCTGTTTACACATTCAATCTCGACCGCACTAAAGCGGTGCGCAGCCTTAGCTGCCCAGCAACCGGGACGTTCTGGTCCTAGCCATCACACTCATCCCGGCGTCATAGGGTTCTTGCACTCGGGAATAACGAGACGGTCGAAGGAATCTACTGTACTGCGGTGTCGGTCGTTTTCTCGCGAACTTCTTTCCAATGAGCCAGTAGTTCGGGTGATCAGGCGTCCCGAGGCAAATCGAATCATCGAGTTCGGGAAGAATTCGGGAAGAAGAAGACGAAGCGGTTCGAACCCTCGGTACAGGTCTTAGCCCGTGATGACTATGTCCGAGCCTTGGTTGCCATAACGCCGTGTCAAGGTTGGTGGCATTGCTGTGAGTTCGATGGAGCCGGGACAGGGACACCGAAGGTCTACCGAGTGTCCGCTCGCCAACTACACAGTTGACATGATGGCGCAAACAATATGCGAGCGTAATCTGATCGAGAACGAAGTTTTCGACTCGGGGAAGGAGATTCAACATGGCAAGCAAGAACACCGCGGTTTTTGGAATTTACACGCAGGAGGCAAGCTTGGAACGGGGCGTAGATCTCTTGAGGACAGCCGGCTTCTCCCACAGCGACATCTCTGTACTTTTCCCGACGAATGAAGGCACGAGGGATTTCGCTCACGAAAAGAACACAAAAGCTCCGGAAGGCGTCGCGGTCGGAGCTGGAACCGGAGCGGTACTGGGAGGGAGCTTGGGTTGGCTCGCCGGGATCGGAGCCTTGGCCATTCCGGGAGTTGGGCCATTAGTCGTTGCCGGACCCATCATCGCAGCATTGGCAGGAGTCGGTGTTGGAGGCACGCTGGGAGGTCTTACCGGGGCATTGGTCGGGCTGGGAGTTCCCGAGTACGAAGCCAAGCGCTATGAAGGCCGGGTCAAAGACGGCGGGATTCTGCTTTCGGTTCACTCAGACACAGCGGGCGAAGTAGCGCGCGCCAAGGAAATTCTCGAGGAGAGCGGCGCGCAGGATATCTCTTCCACGGGCGAAGCCAGTGGCGAGAAGACTTCCAAAGTGGCGTAGGCGTGGCGACGAAACGTAATCTGCTCAGCTCCGCGGACACTTGCTTGTCACGGCGGCGTAATCGCAGAAACTTCAGGAAGCTCTTTCGGGAGCTTTCAGCAACGGAGGATGCGCAATGAGTATCTGGACGATTCTCTTCGTGATTCTTTTGGTGGCTTGGATCGGTGGGTTCACCGTCTTCCATGTGGCGGGAGCCCTGATTCATTTGCTACTTTTGTTCGCGCTAATCTCACTCCTTATGCATTTCGTGATGGGAAGACGACCGGCATAAGGCTCAGGCTGCGGCTCCAGCCGTTTTATCACTCCCATCTCCTTCCAACGACCCAGTTTTGGGCATCAGAACGATCGCGTGTATTCGGATTCCTGAACTGTCGACCTTAGATCTTGCAACGATGAACGATGAGAGATTACTTCAATAGGCAGACGGCAACCGGGAAATCCCGTAGGGCCGCAGCAAGTTCGATTGCGTATTGACCAGCGCTTCTAAGAAGGTTCTGCTTCTCGCCGGCGAATACATTCCGATAGCCAGCGGAACCCGCCACTTCAGGCATCAGAACGTGAGTGTTTCCCCAAACTTCAGAGCCGATTGGCGATTGATCCGAATTTCCAAGTAGCCCGGCGATTAGGCGCGGAACGATGACCACGGCGACCGTGTTTTCGAATCTTCGCTCGAATGCCACGACATGTTGTGCCTGATCTCCTTCCACCTGTAGCGGCAGGTACTCTCCGCGGCTGAACAGTTCCGGCTGCTCGCGCCGGAGGCATAAGGTGCGCCAGATCAAATACATCTTCAGCCGGCCGTCCTCAGGACACAGCAGCAAATGGGCTACGAATGAAGGTTCAACATCACTATCGGCACAAATTCCTTGCATGCTCGCAAACGCTTGCCGGCGAACGTCGTAATCAACGGGACGGCGATTATCGGGGTCTACGAGGCTGAAATCCCACATATCGTTCCCCTGGTAGATGTCCGGGACGCCGGGGCAGGTAAGTTTGAGCAATGTTTGCGAGAGTCCGTTCCAAAGGCCAAAACGCGCTACCTGCCGTTGAAATGGAATGAAGTCCGCCAGAAATTTGTTCCTCTGACCAGGAGTTAGCAAAGCCCTTACAAATGCAGCAACCGCGTCTTCGTAAGCTGCGTTGCGGTTGATCCAACTCGTGTTCAATTTGGCCTCGCGCAAGGCTTTCAGCATGTAGTCTTCGATTCGTTTGGAAAAGGTCTTCCAGTCATCCCGACTTTCGATCGGATAGGAAGGCCACGCACCCACGAGGGTCTGGTAAAGCAGATACTCCGCGTTAGCGGCAGGCGCAAGTTTGCCGTCCACGCTTCGCTTATGCCGGCGATTGTGACGCTTCCAGTTGCGCAGGTGCAGTCGCCAGAGTCCCGCGATCTCAGATAGAACATTAATGCGAGCGCGTACATCTTCAGACCGCTTGGAATCGTGAGTGCTCGTGGCGAGCATGGTGTGCGGCCAATCGCGGCAACGGCTCTGGTTCGTGGCGTGAAATTCCGCGGGAGTTATTCCAAACTTGTGAAGATCGCCACCAACATCGTTAAGCGAAACCAGCCGGTTGTAGCGGTAGAAAGCCGTATCTTCCAGACCTTTGGCCATGACAGGACCGGTGAACTGCTGGAATCTCATGGCGAATGCGGCAATCGCATTGCGGTAAACCTCATCCTGGCCGTCAGCGATTCGAGTGAGCAAAACTTCGCGAGCGAAGTCAAAGATCGATGTGTCTGCCGCAGGACTTCTCCATTTGGCCAAGATGATCGCATCCGCTATATAGGCCGCGTCGCGGTCCCCCACAGAGTATGGAACGATGTAGGTGCGATAAACCGGAAAACTGGCGACAATTTCCGTGAGCGCATCATGGACACTGTTAAGAGTAAAGTCACACGTTCGTCGTTTGGAAAGGGCAATACGGCTTAGTTGATTGGCAAGAACGTTCAACTCGCTCGCCAGGGCAACGCGCATGATGAGTTTTCGACAGCTATAAAAAAGATCATCGATATCGACCTCATGACCGAGCACGTTGCGGTAGATGTGCTCAAAGTGCTTTACCGCCGCCGGATTCACGAACAAACCATTTACTTCATTGGCAAACTCGTATCCTGTGGTTCCCTGGACCGGCCACTGCGGCGGGAGTTCTTCCGAGCCGGTAAGAATCTTCTCGATAACCACGTATCGCGAAGCATCTTCCGCAGCGATGCCTTCCGAACGGCCTGCCGCCGAAGGAATTCGGCGCCTTAACCGCTCAAAATACTCAGCCGGATCATACAAGCCATCCGGATGGTCAATCCGAAATCCATCCACTTTTCCTTGCGCCATTAAGTCGAGGACGAAGCGATGGGTAGCCTCGAATACGCTTTCCTTTTCCATGCAGATCGCCGCCAGGTCGTTAGTATCGAAAAAACGGCGATAGTTGATATCGTCAGACGCCACTCTCCAGTTCGCCAGTCGAAATGTTTGCGCTTTGATGAGTTCGTGGAGATCCTCGAAGCTTGCAGGCTCTCCGGGAACTCCCGAGATTGAAATAACAGCTTCCTCGATGCCGGCGGCAATCTCCGCAGAGCGCGCGCATATCTCCGCCAAACGCCGCTTGTGAATTTCTTTGTCGCGATTACGCTCTGCCGTGCGCTCCTTACCGAGTTCTTCACGGCGGGGCAGATTTCTGAAAGCGGTGATCAAACTCTGGAACTCCAAAATATCCAGATTCTCGATGCCTGACCGTGCAACAAGACCTTCGGCGACGCGTTGCAAGATACGTGGATACTCTCTTGGATCGATGGGAAAACGATCATTGTGATACCAGATATCGAACTCGCCGCGTTCCGCACGGAAGACCACCTTCAACTCTCCGCTTTCGAGAACCGCACCGTAGTGATCAGCAAGGATGGCGATCAGAACTTTGCCCTGCAACTCGCTCTTGAGTGGTTGCCAGTCGATGTCGAAAAAGCCGGCGTATGCAGAGGATTGACCGTTCTCAAGAACGTCGAGCCACCAGGCGTTGTCGCTGCCCATGATGCCCATGTGATTTGGCACAAGATCGAGGATCGTGCCCATGCCGTACTCGTGCAGCGCAGCGATCAAATGATCGAAGTCTTCAGCCGTCCCAATCTCCGGATTGAAAGAACTATGGTCAACGATGTCGTATCCGTGCATGCTCCCGGGCCGGGCCTTCAGGCAAGGCGATAGATAGCAATGACTAATGCCGAGCGCAGATAGGTATGGAACGATTTCCGTTGCCTGCGCGAAAGTGAAGTCGCGATTAAGCTGCAGTCGATATGTGGCGATCGGAATGTGTGGTCTCTGCTTCATGATTGCAGGAACCAGGCGACCGACCATGCCGGCAACGATCGCCCGCGCAGTATGTTCGTTGTATTTTCTTCAGTGGAATAAATGGACGGCGACTCAAGGAAGTTCACATCCGCCGCGGTCTTATGACTGAGATTGGCGATGAGCGTGAGTTGTGACTCGTCGGCGAACGTCCATTCAGCCCGCAGCACTTGATCTGGCGAGACTAGGTAGCTAGCCGCAAGAGCGCAGCCGGCTGATATTCTCGGTACCACATACTGGTACCGCAGATGAATCAGCCGACGGTAAAAGGCCAGCCACTCCTGATGGCCGGGCTCCGTCGCTTTGTCCCAATCCACCTTCGAACGCTCGAATGTCGAAATCGCATTGGGGTCGGGAATGCGATCACGTTCGCCAGGATCGTTGAATTGCGCAAACCTGGCGAATTCGTTCCTCCTGCCGTTCGTCACAGCATCTGCAAGATTTCCCTTGAAATCGCAGAAGAAGAGAAACGGCTGTTGCGACCCAAATTCTTCACCCATGAAGATCATGGGCGGCGACGGCGCGAGCAACAGAATCGCCATCGCGGCTCGCACGGCGCGTTTGTCGCTCAGCGAGATGATTCGTTCGCCAAAGGCGCGGTTCCCAATCTGATCATGGTTCTGAAGAAACGAAACAAACGCGGTCAGTGGAAGCCCCTCGGCCGATTCCCCGCGCAACTCGCCATTTCGAAAAGCTGACGCTTCGCCTTGGTACGAGAACCCCTCGACCAGGCAGCGCCCCAATTGATCGAGAGGGCGCTTCCCGTAATCCAGGTAGTAGCCATCACGTTCGCCCGTGACCAAGACATGCAGCGCGTGATGAATATCGTCGTTCCATTGCGCTGTATAGGTGACTGGCTTACAGTTCAAACCTCGCCGTAGGTCGCGAGCCTGGTTGCGGTCGTTCTCTAGAATCAAATGAACATATCGATCCGAATGGATCTCACTGCGCACGGTTTCGGCCAACTCCGTCAGAATGTGAGGCGTGGAATCGTCTGCGATGGCATGGACGGCGTCGAGACGCAATCCGTCGAAGTGGTATTCGGTCAACCAGTACAGCGCGTTGTGAATGACGAAGTCCCGGACAGCGCGGCTGTCGGGGCCGTCAAAGTTCACGGCATTACCCCATGGCGTGTGATGCCGGTCGGTAAAAAACTGCGGGGCGTAAGCTCCTAAATAGTTGCCTTCCGGACCGAAGTGGTTGTATACCACGTCGAGGAAGACCATCAGTCCGAGCTGGTGCGCGCTTTGAACGAACTGCTTGAGGTCTTCGGGCCGTCCATAGGAACTATCGGGCGCGAAAGGAAGTACTCCGTCATAGCCCCAGTTACGCCGGCCCGAAAAATCAGAAACCGGCATCATCTCCACCGCAGTGATACCAAGATCGGCAAGATGGTCGAGACGCTCGATTGCGGAAGAAAAAGTTCCTTCAGCCGTGAATGCACCTACGTGAAACTCATAGATGACGGCTTCTTCCCAGCGGCGACCGCACCATGCACCGTCGCGCCAATCGAAACTGCCGGGGGCGACCACTTCGCTCGCGCCATGAACATCTTTGGGTTGAAATCGGGAAGCTGGGTCGGGAACCTGTTGCCGGCCATCTACCCGAAAAGAATACAGGGCTCCCGGGCCGGCGTCGCGCGTAGTCAATTCAAACCAGCCACCATCCAGGCGATTTAGAGCGGGAGTGCTGTTAGAACCCTCCAAACATAACTCGACACTCTGCGCGGCAGGCGCCCATAAGCGGAATCGTACACTGCCATCTTCTGCGCAAGCCGCCCCGAAAGGCATTTCATGAAGTCGCTTCAATCGACTCTTCCTTCTGGGGCTCTTCTTTTTCTCTTCTCCCACTTCCGTTCCCATTTCGCCGCCGCTCCATGAGAACGACCATGGAACGTGCCTGGAGTGGATACTCAGCTCCGGCAACGTATGTGTCCGCAGGGTGTAGACCGCTATTTCTTGCTGTGTCCATCCAGGCGACCCAGCGCGAACCCAACCGAAATGCGGGCAATGCAAACTTCACATCTTCATGGTGGGCATTCATGAGCAGAAAGAAGTTCTCATCGCCGAGCACACGGCCGCGCTCGTCAACTTCGTCCAATCCCTGGCCGGAGAGGAGCATTCCCACACATCTCACCGACGGATCGCGCCATTTCTCTTCGTCCATTTCTTTGCCTGTGGAGGTGAGCCACAGAATATCTTTCACATCTGCGCCCTTGATTGGCCGGCCTTGAAAGAAGCGGCGCCGCCGGAAAATAGGATGGCGCTTGCGCAAATGAATTATGCGCTGAACGAAGGCCAGCAGATCCTTATCTTCCGGCTGAAAAACCCAAGTCAACCAGCTGACCGCATTGTCCTGGCAATAGGCATTGTTGTTCCCCATTTGCGTGTGGCCTATCTCATCGCCCGCATAAATCATCGGGATTCCTTGAGACAGCAGCAGAGTGGCCAAGAGATTTCGCTTTTGCTTGGCGCGCAGCGCTCCAATATTCGGATCGTCGGTTAGACCTTCGGCCCCGCAGTTCCAGCTCCGATTGTTGTTGTTGCCGTCGCGATTCTCTTCGCCGTTGGCTTCGTTGTGCTTTTCATTAAAGCTCACCAGATCCTGCAGGGTAAAGCCGTCATGCGCGGTAACAAAGTTAATACTGGCGTAAGGCCGGCGGCCGCTGTGGGCGTACAAATCGCTCGATCCAGTTACGCGATAGGCGAGATCCCCGATTTGCCCCTCGTCGCCTTTCCAGTATGAACGAACGGTGTCGCGGTAACGGTCGTTCCATTCCGTCCACCCGACCGGGAAATTTCCCACTTGATAACCACCCTCACCGAGATCCCACGGTTCGGCGATAAGCTTGACCTGTGAAAGCACAGGATCCTGATGAATGATGTCGAGAAATGCCCCCAGCCGATTGACTTCATGCAGTTCGCGAGCGAGTGTGGCCGCGAGGTCGAAGCGAAACCCGTCGACGTGCATTTCCAGCACCCAGTAACGCAGGCTGTCCATGATGAGCTGCAGGACACGAGGATGCTGCATGTTCAGCGTGTTGCCAGTCCCGGTGTAATCTTTGTAGAAGCGCTGGTTGTCCGGCATCAGGCGGTAGTAAGCGCTGTTGTCGATACCTTTCAATGACAGCGTGGGTCCAAGGTGATTTCCTTCTGCGGTATGGTTGTAGACGACGTCAAGAATCACCTCCAACCCGGCGGAATGAAACCTTTTCACCATAGTTTTGAATTCGTTAATCGAGTCCGTCGCGAGGTAACGGGGCTCGAGAGCAAGATATCCAATTGAGTTGTAGCCCCAGTAGTTTCGCAGGCCCTTCTCGACCAGCTGACGATCGTCGACGAAGTTGTGCACCGGCATCAGTTCGATCGATGTGACGCCCAAGCGAGTCAGATGATCGATGACCGGGGCGCTGGCCAGGCCCGCATATGTCCCCCGTAAGTGCGATGGAACATCGGGATGGCACATGGTGAAGCCCTTGACGTGAAGCTCGTAAATCACAGTCTCATGCCATGGAATCCGCGGCGGCGCGTCAGCGCCCCAGGTGAAGGCAGAATCGATCACGCGGCTCTTCGGCATTCCAGCCGCATCGTCGCGCCGGTCGAAAGACATGTCTTCCTGCCTGTGTCCAACTTTGTAGCCGAAGAGCGAATCACTCCACCGGACGCTTCCTTGTACCTGCTTGCCGTAGGGATCAAGCAGCAATTTGTTGTGATTGAATCGATGACCTTGCTGAGGCGCGTATGGTCCATAGACCCGGTATCCGTAAAGCTGGTTCGGCCGAACCTCTGGCAGATAGCCGTGCCACACCATGTCCGTCTGTTCGGGTAACGCGATGCGAAGAATTTCCCGCTTACCGGCGGGATCGAAAAGGCAAAGCTCAACTTTTTCCGCATGCTCCGAATATAGGGCGAAATTTACCCCCTCCCCATCCCAGGTTGAGCCCAAGGGATAAGGCCTGCCCGGCCAAACAGTCGCTTCAGGAGTATGGGGCATGTTATCTAAATTGTTCGCTCGGCCTGCAGCCCTAGGCAGCAACCGATCATATCGACCGCTGGCGATGAACTTCTATACAGGGTGCTATGTAGGGTAGGCAAAGAAATAGCCCCCTTCCGATCAAATCGCCCAGAACTCCGTTGGACGGGGAATACTGTATTTACCCGATTGGCTTTTGTAGAAGGCTGCATCCATCATTAACTTCTGCACTGACCAGTCCTCAGGAGTTGATTGATGGAAACCGGGGTAAATTCTGCGACCGTAGTCTATCCGAACCCGCAGCACTGGCGCGACTTTTACAAGGCTGCGCTGCTGGAAACAGACAAGGCCAAATTGCCTGAGCGCGTTACGAGGGCGGAACAAGTGATTATCACGCGTGCGCGACAGTTATTCGGCGGGACGATTGACCATGTCGAAGAAACTCAGGCCCTTGACGATGCGCTGTATGCCTTGCGAGCCCTGCAAAGCTGCCTACGTTGGAATACCAGGGTCGCGTGATGTAGTGGCTGATGCGGGAGTGCCGCCTCCGGCGCCAGGCCGCGGGCTTCCCACGTAAACTCGTTTGCTCCTTGAATTTGCTTCGCACCGATGGCTGCTCACAGCTGACGAAGGTGCCGAATTCCGGCGGTTCACCAACAGGCAGAACTTGGGTACACACTTGTTCCTATCCAGCTATACCTGTTGTATCCAAGACAGTGGGTGCCGTACTCGCTCTAACGTCTTGAAAGATTGGTCGGGGAGAGAGGATTTGAACCTCCGACCCCCTGGTCCCGAACCAGGTGCTCTACCAGGCTGAGCCACTCCCCGACACTGCGATGGGCGCATGAGGACTCGCCGCGCGCCCTTCTGTAGAACCACGACCGCAACGTGATTATAGCATTCTGGCGCAGCCGGACCGCACGGGCTGAGGGCGGGGCTTGTTGCCGCGAATTGGACCGATCCTCGGTCAAGCAAGCGCAAAGATGTCGCGGAGCAAGTCGCCGATTGGCCGACGGGCTTCGCCCTGTCGGGATAGCCGAGGCGGCTGTCGCTATATAGTCCGTCCCTGGTTGTGCGAAAAACTGGAGGCAGCTACGATAAGACATTTGCTGCACATCGATAGAGTTTTATGAGAACGATATTCACCGCACGGCGGCTCTACACTCCCGTCGACGAGATCCAGAACCCATTGCTCGTTGTGGAGGATGGCAAGATCGTTGACGTTTCGGCCCGAGGCCGAAACGAAACTCCAGGCGGCAAAGTGGTCGATTTCGGCGACTCGGTTCTGGCCCCGGGCTTCTTCGACATTCACATTCATGGCGGAGCCGGGTTGGATGCCATGCGGGCGTCCGCTGATGAACTGCCGCAGCTAGGAAAATTTCTGACGGCCCACGGCGTCACGGCATATTTCCCAACCACGGTTGCAGCGCCGCTCGACGCCACGTGCGCGGCCTTGGACCGGTTGGCGGACGCAATCGAAGCGGACGAGACGGAGAGCGGCGATGGCGCGCAGGCCCGGCCGCTCGGGATTCATCTCGAAGGACCGTTCTTGAGTCACAAGCGGCGCGGCGTGCATCCACCGGAAAATCTGGTCGATCCCACGATTGCGATTTTCGAGCGTCTCTGGCAGGCAGCCCGAGGACACGTCCGCATGCTGACGATAGCGCCCGAAATTCCAGGTGCGATGGAGGTGATTACCGAAGCGGCGCGCCGCAATGTCTGTGTCAGCATCGGGCATTCGGACGCGGAACTGTCGACGGCGCAGGAAGCGGTCAGGGCCGGTGCTCGACATGCGACGCACACGTTCAATGCGATGCGACCGCTCGATCATCGCGATCCGGGGATCGTCGGCGAAGTGCTCAGTAACGATAGCTTGACCGCTGACATGATCGTTGACGGAATTCACGTCGAACCGGCGGTCGTGAAAGTATTCATGCGGGCCAAAGGGAGCGAACGCGCGGTGCTCATTACCGACGCGATTTCGGCGACGGGCATGCCGGATGGCCGGTATAAATTGGGTCCGATCGAGGTCGACGTCAAAGACGGAAAATGCACCTCCGGAGGCAGCCTCGCGGGAAGCGTGCTTACAATGGATCGCGCGGTGCGCAACGTCAGACAATTTGCCGGGTGGAGTTTGCGGGACGCGGTGCGTGCGGCCTCGATGAATCCGGCGCGGGCTGTGGGGGCGACCTCACATGGAGTTTTGGCTTCGGGGGCGGACGCAGATT
>Ga0209006_10004151_pt1 | contig 13186 bp, 10 predicted proteins | sample JacPin_JW_Ref_O2_FD_188567 | JGI IMG/M metagenome (GOLD analysis project Ga0209006, IMG submission 188567) | Forest soil microbial communities from Algoma, Ontario, Canada - Jack Pine, Ontario site 1_JW_Ref_O2 (SPAdes) (version 2) | ecosystem: Environmental > Terrestrial > Soil > Boreal... | reverse complement strand
TCACATCCCACGTATGCGCCCCTTCGATCTCATCGCAAACCCGCACGCACCGTGTACATAAAATGCAGCGATTATGATCCACCACAAAGCGGTCGTGAGAGGCATCCACTTCCAGCTTGGGATAGCGACAGGGATAGCGAACGTGAGTGATATCCAGTTTCTGGGCAAGAAACTGCAATTCGCAATGGCCGTTCGAGACGCAGACCGAGCAAATGTGGTTCCGCTCGGTAAACAGCAATTCCAAAATCGAGCGGCGATATTTCTGCAGGCGCTCGGAGTCGGTTGTCACTTCCATGCCTTCTTCCACCCGTGTCACGCAGGCGGGCAGAAGCTTGCTGGTGCCTTTAATCTCAACCAGGCACATGCGGCAGGCTCCAATGATCGAGAGGCCCTTCAACTCGCACAAGGTGGGAATGAAGATATTGTTTTGCCGGGCCACGTCCAGGATGGTTTCTTCCTGGCGCGCGCTGACATCGCGATTATCGATCTTCAGCGTCTTGATGTTGCTGGTGGCCACCATCGCAGTTCTTCCGCTACTCATCTTTCCCGCCTCATGCCTCGCTTTAGGTCCAGCCTCAAGAGTGTTGATCCCCGCAAACGCCGGCCGGACATTGTCCACTTTCCACATGCGCTTTATATTCTTCGGCAAAATAGCGCAGCGTGCTTAGCACCGGGTTCGGTGCGGACTGCCCCAGCCCGCACAGGCTCGTATTCTTCATCAGGTCGCACAACTCCTCGATCATGGCGATATCTTTTTGTGTCGCTTCGAATCGCGTGATCTTCGCCAGCAATTCGTTCATCTGGTACGTACCCACGCGGCACGGAATGCATTTCCCGCAGGATTCGCTCATGCAGAAGTCCATGAAATACTTGGCAACGTCCACCATGCAGGACGTGTTGTCCATCACGATCATCCCGCCGGAACCCATGATCGATCCGACCTTGGCTAGCGATTCGTAATCCACTGGCATATCGAGAAATTGAGACGGGATGCATCCGCCGGAGGGCCCACCCGTTTGCACCGCCTTATATTCGCGCCCGTTCGGGATGCCCCCGCCCACTTCGAAAACGATCTCGCGCAGGGTGATTCCCATCGGAACTTCTACCAGTCCCGTGTTCTCCACACTGCCGGCCAAAGCGAATACCTTGGTTCCCTTGCTCTTTTCACTCCCGATTTTTGAGTACCACTCTCCACCGTTCCGGATGATGGGCGGAATGTTGGCATAAGTTTCAACGTTGTTGATCAGGGTGGGCTCGCCGAACAATCCTTCCTGCGCGGGATACGGCGGTCGAGGGCGAGGTGTTCCCCGCTTGCCTTCCACCGAGGAGATCAGCGCCGTCTCTTCGCCGCAGACGAACGCTCCCGCGCCCAGCCGCAGGTCGATGCCAAAGCTGAAACGCGTTCCGCAGATATTGTGGCCCAACAATCCCAGGCGCTCCGCTTGCCGGATCGCCGTGCGCAGCCGCTTCACCGCCAGCGGGTATTCCGCCCGCACATAAATGAAGCCCTCCGACGCGCCCACGGCGTAGGCGGCGATGAGCATGCCTTCGAGCACACGGTGAGGATCGCTCTCCAGGACGCTGCGATCCATGAATGCACCCGGGTCGCCTTCGTCGGCATTGCAGATGGCAAACTTGATCTTCTTGGGCGTGGCTTTCGCCACCGTGCTCCACTTCAACCCCGTGGGATAGCCTGCTCCGCCTCGACCGCGCAACCCGCTCTTAACCACCTCGTCGATCACCTGCGACGGCGTCATTTCGGTGATGACGCGCATCATCGCGCTGTACCCGTTGGCCGCGATGTAATCTTCAATCCGCTCCGGATCGATGACCCCGGAGTTTTCCAGAACAATCTTTTTTTGCCGCTGGAAGAAAGGCACATCGGTCGGGCACACCAGCCGGCTCACGGTTTCTCCGGTCACACTGGCGACCACCTCTGCCGCATCAGTTGCCGCGACCCGCTTGTAGAGCACGCCATTATCGGTCGAGACCAGCGGACCTTCCGCGCATAGTCCCATGCAGCCCACGCCTTTGCTTTTGCAGACGTGCTCCTGCCCCTGTTTCTTGATTTCCTCGTCGATCGCTTCCTTGACGCCCAGGCTCTGGCACGATACACACCCCGCCGCCACGCAAACCTTGATGGAGTGAGCGAACTTGCTTTGCTCTTCGCGTTCCGTTTCCGCAATCTGCTCGAGTTCTTCCGGCGTCATTTGGACATCCATTTCGCGACATGCTGGCGCAGATTTTGGGCCGAAACTTTACCCGCAACCTCGTTGTCATACACCACCGCCGGCGCCAGCCCGCAGGATCCCAGGCAGCGCGCGGTTAACAGCGAGACCTCTCCATCTGCAGTCGTTTCCCCGGGAGCGATACCGTAATCCTTCTCCATGGCCGCCAGCAGTTGCGGCGCGCCTTTGATGTAGCAGGCCGTTCCCATGCAGACCACGCAGCTGTGCTTGCCCGCGGGTTTCAGGGTGAAAAAGTGATAAAACGTCGCCACTCCGTAGGCCCGGCTTAGCGGAACGTGCAAGGACGTGGCCACGTAGCGGAGCGCGCCTTCATCCAGGTATCCGAATGCCTCCTGCACCGTGTGCAGGGTCTCGATCAACGATCGAGACTGATGTCCCAGGCGCCGCATAGTGGCATCCACCATGCGCCAGCGTTTGTCTTGTAAATCGGGTGGAACAGGCTTGGCGTAGTCGAAGCTATTCGCAGCTAACATGATCCCTGCGTCCAGATATCGAAGGGGGAAACCGTTCCTCTGGACAACAATTCACTCTATACGGCTAGACCCTGTAATTGATGTGATAACCGTCACTGCGTAAGGAGTGGCAGTCCGCTTCTGGGACTATTCCCTTTCGAGAGTTGCAGGGCGCGGAAACTTCATCTTCGCGGCAGAAACAGAAGATTTTATTTCGAAAGAACTCTGTGGCAAGCCGGACCTAAACCGAAAACCACAACGCAACAGAGTGCGGCCACATAAAAAGGAGTCTCATAGCCTCGCAGGCACCCGTCGAATAGCTTCGCTACTGGTACGATGGCGAAGAAACGGCGTACGCTTGTGCTAAGGCCTGATTTCGACAACTGACGCCGTTTCCCATACCCGCTGATAGCGGCCCCCTGGCCTTCTGACTCTCAGTGTGATGAAATGGGCGAAGTGTCAGCAACCGAACCAAAAAACTCTCTTCAAGTGTCGGCACGGGCCAGTGATGAGATTTTCCGCCTTCTCGTCGAGAGTGTGCAGGACTACGCCATCTTCCTGCTCAGTCCCGAAGGCAACGTGATGACGTGGAATGCGGGCGCTGAACGCATCAAAGGATACTCCACGTCTGAAATTGTCGGCCAGCACTTCTCGCACTTTTACTCGCGTGAGGCGAAGGAAAGCGGCTGGCCACAGCGCGAACTGGAAATTGCGTCAGCCGTGGGACGCTTCGCGGATGAAGGTTGGCGTGTAAGGAAGGACGGAACTCAATTTTGGGCCTCCGTTGTCATCACAGCATTGCGCTTCGATTCCGGGGAATTGCGTGGCTTCTCGAAGGTCACTCGCGACCTGACTGAACGCAGAGCACTCGAAGAACGGACGCAGGAACTTAACAAAGAACTTCGCGGCAAAATGGTGCTGCTGACGGAATCCCGAAATCAATTAGAGCTCAGGAATCTGGAATTGCAACGCCTGTCTGGACAGTTAGTGCGGGTACAAGATGAGGAACGACGTCGTGTCGCGCGAGAATTGCATGACGACCTGGGACAGGTGCTCACGGCCCTGAAGTTAAATCTGGACACTGCCCCGCCATTTGGCTCGCGCTCTGACGCTATCGCCTTGACTCAGGATGCTCTAGCGAAAGTCCGGAACCTTTCCTACCTAATGCACCCACCGCTTCTTGATGAATCAGGATTGCTGGCAGCCTTGCATGTGTTTTTTGAGGGGTTCAAGAAGAGAAGCAAGCTGCGGATCACTTTTGACTACAAGCCTTCTACATTTCTCCGGCTAACCACTGAAATCGAAACCAGCGTTTTCCGCGTGATTCAGGAAGCGTTAACGAATATTCATCGTCACTCGGGTAGTGACGACGCTCGCGTAGAAGTTCATCAACAGGCAGACCGGGTGTATGTGCGGGTCCGCGATTTCGGCGTGGGTATGCCGACCGCCGGACCCATGAGTACGCTGGTTCAGAATACAGGAGTTGGACTGAGTGGAATGAGGGAACGCATCAAACAGATTGGTGGCGAAGTAAACATCCTTCGCGCTGAACCAGGAACGCTCGTCGAAGCAATAATTCCGCTCTTCCAGTAGGCCCTCATACAAGCAGGGCAGTCATAGCCGTCGTCGTCAAGTGGCGTAATATCCCGATTACACTCAAAGTCCCCCTAGTTCGAATAAACCTGCATGTCGATAAGGACAAACCCCCATCACCGTCGGTAACGTCGACTCGAAGCTATTACAAATAAATAATCTGGCCCAGCGGTGATGCCTGCCCAAACTGTCTAAAACCCGAGTGGCACAAAAACGGCATACCCGCCACTCGGGCGGGTGTAAGTCTTTATTTTGGCAGCCGGACCTGTAAGCCGAATTCTGTCCGCCGGATTGCTCCGACTGGACGGCCATTCCTCTGGGCCTCGCATTACTGCGAGGCTCTAGCGACCTACCCGAAGGTTTGACGCACCGAGCCGGCACGTGTCCCGCCACCGCTGTGAGCGTTTGTCATCCTGAGCGCGGCGTTTTCTGCCGAGCGAAGGATCCAGGCGTGCCGCGCAATCCATCCCCATTCTCTGCGGACGGACAAATCGCGCGTCTGGCACGCATCCCTATAAACGTTCACAGCGGAGGCGGGACTTCCTCCCTATTTGGTCTTGCTCCGTGTGTGGTTTGCCCTGCCCGCTGCATTACTGCCGCGGCGGTGCGCTCTTACCGCACCTTTTCACCCTTACCTCGCGTCGTAAAACGCAAGGCGGTATGTTCTCTGTGGCACTTTCCGTCGAACGGGCTTGAACCCGCCCTCCCGGACGTTATCCGGCACACCGCTCTGTGGAGTTCGGACTTTCCTCTCCCCGCGTTCCTGCCGTTCCCAGCAAAAACGCGGAAAGCGACCGTCCGGCCCAGCTGCCAACAGAACCAGTATATATGGCCCTCACTCCGAATCTGCCTGGCATCACTCGCCCGCTTCCGTCGGGAGTTGCTTGGCAAGCCAACCGCTGATCCCTGCTGACATCACCTTCACATCCCTGTATCCCAATTGCTTGGCGCGACGCGCGGCATTTGGCGCCTTTCTGCAAAGCGGGTTGGAGCAATAAAAAACCAGCGGGGCACTTCGGTCTTGGGGAAGTTCATCGTCTGGGTAGCCGACAGGATCGACATTGCGCGCACCGGGAACATGCGCCTTCATCCAGCTCTGACGAGAATTGACGTCAAAGATATTTACCTGCCTACCCTCGATGAGTTCCTGCAACTCAGAGGGCGAGATCGTCTTGAGCCCCATCAGGCGTGCGAACATTGCGCTGCTCCTTCACCGGCGATTTGACGGACATGCGGAATCACTTCTTCTTGAACCCAGAACTGCGGTAAGGGCGGCATACATTATGAAAAAGCTCTGTGTCATTCCCCAGCCAAGCTGGCCAGACCAGCGTTTGGTACTGAACAGAGACATAGCGCACGCCGTCGCGAAAACCCAAAGAAACGCGAAGAGGAGATGGAAGAGCAATTTTCGCCTGTCCGCAACCGCTTTACTCGGAACTGGCGCATTTGCATCCGTGTCATCCATGGTTTTTTGACCGCGGGAAGCCGCACTCCGCAACTGCCATAACCAATTCGCGGCGACCACCGCAATCGCGCTCATCCCAATGATGGACGAGATCGTCCGGGCCTGATCGAGCGGTACGAACATGAATAAAGCGACGTAGCTCAGGCCCGCAAGCACGAGAGTCCAGCCTGCGAAGCGCTCTACCGCCATAGCCCTCGCGCGGCCGCCTCCGGCCGCACTCAGGGGCCGCGTCTTCGGCAGCAGGTTGCCAGTGAGGACGACCAGGACTCCAATGACCAAGCCCAATGCGCGCCTCTCGACAGTAGTCTCGATGATGCCCGCCGTCTTGGCCGCCGCGATCGCCCCAGCCACTCCCATCAGGGCCAGAAAGCCGAACACCGTGACCTTCACTGGTCGACTATAAATCGTCTCCGTGTCCATTAATCCACAACCTCCGTCCGGTTAAAAACCTTGCGCCCCGTGCGGTGCGGCTTCGCTGGTTTACCATCTTGCAATTTCCACCCGAACATCCGGGCAAAGTTCAAGAGCGCTTCTTCCAGAACTGACATTTGCAGTTCGTACATAACCGACTTGCCGTGCTTTTCCGAGATGACCAGCCCCGCCTCGCGCAACACGGCAAAGTGTGCCGACATTGCAGGCTTCGAGATGTTGAAATGGTCTGCCAGAGATCCCGCGCTCATCGGGCCCTCCCTCAGCAATTCCAGGATGTGCCGGCGGGTAGGATCCGAAAGGGCTTTGAACACCATGCTCACGTTTAAACATTTAACCAATTATTTAAATGATTGTCAATCTCTTTCTCCTTCGTCGAGGGTCGAGGCATGGACCGAGTTGATGCCACCTGGAAACGCCGCAAGTGACCAGCCCGCTTTGCCAGGCTGCTGTTAGACTCATCGCAAGCGGGATGCGGCGGACTTTGTCATCGCCGAAGCCCGCAGTCTGAGGCGGAAGTCCTGCACCATGCACACCGTTGAAGCCATCCGAATTGCGCTGCAGTCGCTGTGGGTGAACAAGCTGCGCTCAGTCCTGACACTTCTTGGGGTAGTCATCGGAGTGGCCGCCGTGATCGCCGTGGTCACCTTCGTTTCCGGCATCAACGACTATGTAGCGACCAAAGTCTTCAATCTCGGCGCGGACGTTTTCATTATTTTCAAGGTGTCCCCCGCAGTCACAAATGTCGATCACTTTCTCGAAGGCGAGAAGCGCAAAGATTTGACGATGGAAGATTACCAGGCTGTAGCCGACGCCTGCCGGCATTGCGAATACATGGGCGCAGTGCTGCGCAGCGAAACTGGACACATTAAGTACGCCGAACAATCCATCAGCGACACTTCGGTGCGCGGTATTACCCCGTCCATGGCTCCGATTTACGATACCGACCTGAGCGCGGGCCGCATGTTAAACCAGACGGATTTGGATAATCACACGCCGGTCGCCGTGGTGGGCGCCGATATCGTTGAGCACCTGATGGCCGGCACCGATCCCCTGGGCAAGGAGATACGCCTCGATGGCTGGACCTATCAGGTGATTGGCGTCGGTGCCAAGAAGGGCACAACGCTGGGGCAAAGCGCCGACAACTACGTGCTGATTCCGATCACATTGTTCCTGAAGCAATACGGCGCGCACAATAACAGCATTCGAATTTCGGGCAAGGCCTACAGCGCCGGCGTTCCTCTGGACGAGGCAGTGGACGAATCGCGGGCGGCGCTGCGCGCCAAGCGCCATGACGCGCCCGGTGGCGAAGATAGCTTTGATATCGAGACCAATGCCAGCCTGCTCGGCATATGGACCGGGTTCAGCCAGACCTTCTTCATCGCCACCATCGGCATCGCCTGCATCTCGCTCGTGGTGGGCGGCATTGTCATTATGAACATCATGCTGGTTGCGGTCACGGAACGCACCCGCGAGATTGGAATTCGAAAGGCGCTGGGAGCCCGCCGCGAGGATGTGCTGCTCCAGTTTCTCATTGAGGCCGTCACGCTCTCGGTCGCTGGCGGAGCTTTTGGAGTTCTGTTCGGCGTGGTGATTGCAGAATCCGTTACCCTGCTGATTGGGATGCCTTCGGCCATCAAGCTTTGGGCCGTAGCCGCGGGCCTTTTGGTATCGGCCAGCGTGGGCGTGTTTTTCGGCGTCTATCCCGCGCAAAAAGCGGCGAAGCTGGACCCCATCGCCGCCCTGAGGTTCGAAACGTAGTAGATTTAGCGATTTTGTGATCGGGTGATTTTGCGATTGAAAACCAGACGGCGATTCGACAGAAGTGTCCGAAGGGTTTTCAATCACTAAATCACCAAATCACAAATCACTCAATTTCCCGATGCTTCACAAAGACGAGTTCGGCGAGATCGTGCAGATGGCGACCGATACCATCCGCGGCAACAAGATGCGCTCGGCGCTGACTGTGCTCGGCATCGTCATCGGCGTCGCCATGGTGATCGGCGTTTCCTCGATCGGCCGCGGCCTCGATGACAATGTCCGCGAGGTCGTATCCAGCATCGGGTCGAATGTTATTTTTGCGTTTCACATCGAGCCCTTTACCTTTGGGCGGCCTACCGAGGAGATGCGCACCCGCAAGGAACTTACCTACGAAGATTCGCTCGCCATTCGCGATTTGCCGCACGTCAAGGCGGTAAACGCCGGCGTCCGTTATTTTCGTCCGGAGCTGGGCGTCGGGACGTTCGCCGTGAAATACGCGGATAAAAAGGCGAAGAATACGATTCTCGAGGGCGATCAGTCTTCCGCCAAGGAAGTATTCGATCTGCAAATCGCATCCGGCCGCTGGTTCAGCGAGGTCGACGAAGAACACCGGTCATCAGTCGTGTTGCTGGGCTCCGATACGGCGGAAGAGTTGTTCGGGAATCAGAGTCCTCTGGGCAAGGAAGTTAATATTGAAGGCCAGCTCTTTACCGTGATTGGAGTGGCGAAACAGGTGAAGTCGGTTTTCGGCGGCGGCAAGAATCCGGAAGACAACAAAGCCATTTTCCCGCTCAGCACGTTACGCAAACTGCATCCCGAGTTGAAGCAGCATTGGATCAGTGTCAAAGCCACTTCTCACGACGACATGCCGAAGGCGATTGACGAGATCCGCGAGTTGCTGCGACGCCGTCGCAAAGTGGCTCCCAATAAGCCCGATAACTTTGCCGTATTTACCTCCGACTCCATTTCCGATGTTTGGAACCAGTTGACCGGCATGCTCTTCGTTGGAATGTTCGCGATTTCGAGCGTCGGCTTGATCGTAGGTGGCGTCGGCGTGATGAACATCATGCTGGTCAGCGTCACCGAACGAACCCGCGAGATTGGCGTACGCAAAGCCATCGGCGCGCGCAAGCGCGACATTCTCCTTCAATTCACGTTCGAAGCCATCATTCTCACGGCTGTCGGCGGCCTCATCGGCATCGCGCTCGGCGCTATCATCGTCGGCATCATTCCCGTTTTCTGGCCGTCGCTTCCCGCGCACATGTCGATGTTCTGGACCGTCTTTGGCTTCACGTCGGCCGCGGGAGTGGGACTTGTGTTCGGAATCTATCCCGCATGGAAAGCGGCTAATCTGGATCCGATTGAGGCGCTGCGCTACGAATAGCTCGATCGCGCATGATGCACCCTACTCTCAACACTCTCCAGCTCGCGGTTGAAATCGTCGCCGGCGCCGGTATCGTTTCCAGTTTGCTCTACTATTTCCTCTGTCTCTGGAGTGCCTCGGTATTTCTGCGCGAGCGAGATCGGCCGCGGAACGCGCCTCCTGCCCAAAACCTGCCGCCCGTTTCGATTCTCAAACCGCTGAAAGGAATCGATCCTGAAATCTATCAAAGTTTTCGCAGCCACTGCCTGCAGGATTATCCGGAATACGAAATCATCTTCGGTGTCAGTGATCCCAACGATCCCGCCATCGCGAGCGTGAAGGCACTGAAGCAGGAATTTCCGCAGCACAAAATCCAGCTCTTGGTTTGTCCACAAATCCTGGGCGCCAATGTGAAGGTCAGCAATCTCGTCCAGATGCTTCCCGTGGCCCGCTACGAACATCTGATCGTCAATGACAGTGACATTCGAGTCGACGCCGATTATCTCCAGCGCGTCGTCGCTCCCCTGTCGGATCCGCAACTGGGACTGGTGACCTGCCTCTATCGTGGCGTTGCGGCGCAGACGCTTGGCTCGCGTCTCGAAAGCCTCGGCATTAGCACCGATTTCAGCGCCGGCGTTCTGGCGGCGCGTCAACTCGAAGGCGGCATCCGTTTTGGATTAGGTTCTACGCTTGCCTTCCGGCGAAGCGATCTGGAACGAATCGGAGGCTTCCAATCCATCGTCGATCACCTGGCCGACGACTATGAATTGGGTCTACGCCTAGCGGCATTGGGGCTCGCGGTGAAACTCTCTGACGTCGTGGTGGAGACATTTCTTCCGCCATACCGGCCTGCGGAGTTTTTTGCCCACCAGCTCCGTTGGGCACGCGGCGTTCGCGATGCCCGCGCTGCAGGATATTTCGGGCTGATCTTCACCTTTGGAATCCTCTGGGCATTGCTCGCGCTAGTCGCAAGCCATGGTGCGCTGTGGTCCTGGGGCTCACTTGCCTTCGTTCTCTTGCTACGCCTGAGTGTGGCGCTTTTCGTAGGTGGCAAAATTCTCGGGGATCGAAGGGTTTTCAGCGATCTGTGGCTGATTCCGCTGCGCGATTTGATCGCCGTGGCAGTTTGGCTCATCAGCCTCGGCGGTCACAGGGTCACCTGGCGCGGCGAACGCTTTCAATTGAAAGACGGCAGGCTGACGCGCTTAGCCCGTTAGTCCCATTCGAGACGGCTATACTCGCTTGGTCTCCGGATGGTGATCGAGAACCGACCGGACTTTCCCGGCAAGCTGTTTGAGGGTAAATGGTTTCTGCAGGAAATTGCTTTCAAGGTCCACGACTTTGTGGTCCAGGACGGTTTGGCCGGCATAGCCTGAAAGGAACAGGAACCTTGTTTCTGGACGGATGGTGGCCAATTGTTTCGCCAACTGGCCTCCGCTCACGTGCGGCATCACGACATCGGTCACTGCCAGGTCGATCGTCGAGGCATGCTGGTTGGCAACTGAAATCGCATCTCGCCCATCTCGCGCTTGCAGCACCGTATATCCGTTGAGACTCAGAAACTCGGCCGTTGCCCGCCGCAAGGCATCTTCATCTTCCACTAGAAGCAGGGTCTCGGATCCCCGAAAGGTCTTCTTGTCGCTGGTCACGGGCTCTTCAACGGTCTGTGCGCGATCCTGCACGCATGGAAAATAAATTTTGAAAACTGTGCCCATGTCCGGTTCGCTGTAGGCCCAAACGAAGCCGTGGTTCTGCTTCACAATTCCATACACCGTCGCCAGGCCAAGCCCGGTTCCTTTGCCCAAGGGCTTCGTCGTGTAAAACGGCTCAAAAATGTGTGGCAAATGATCGGAAGAAATGCCTGCCCCGGTATCCGTCACGCTGAGCACGACATACCGCCCAGGAGGAATGACCGCTTTTTTGTTGGCTGCGTACTCTTCATCGAGAAGAATGCCCGAAGTTTCGATCGTGCACCTTCCTCCTTCCGGCATGGCATCACGAGCGTTCGCCGCAAGATTCATCAAAATTTGCTCGACCTGCATGGGGTCCAGACGGATTCGCCCCAGGCTTTTGCCGGGAATGAATTTGAGCTCGATGTCTTCCCCGATAAGGCGGCGCAGCGTCTTCACGATGCCACTCACCACCGGGTTGAGATCGGTGACCCGCAGCGCTTGCGGCTGGTTGCGGCTGAAGCCCAGCAGTTGCCGGGTTAATTCGGCGGCCCTCCGCGCCGCGGAGAGAATCTCATGAAGCTGACCCTCCATCGAACTGCCGCGCGGCACGGCATCCAACACCAGTTCGGAATAGCTTGTAATGATGGTCAGCAGATTATTAAAGTCGTGCGCCACTCCGCCCGCCAACCGGCCGATGGCATCCATCTTTTGCGACTGACGTAACTGCGCCTCCAGATCCAGACGCTTCGTCAGGTCTCGCCCATTGGCGACAAAATGCGTGATGTGTCCGCTCACGTCGCGAATAGCGCTGATACTCTCGTCCACATGGTACAACTCGCCATTCTTTTTGCGATTTACCAGAATATTGTGGTACACGTTGCCCACGCTGATGGTTTCCCATAACTCGCGGTAGACCGATGGCGCTTGCTGGCCGGAAGTTAAAATGCTCGGCGATTGGCCGACGGCCTCTTCTCGCGAATAGCCCGTCAGCGATTCGAAGGCTGGATTGACATACTCGATGATGCCTTCGCTGTTGGTAATCACAATCGTGTCGGCCGACTGCTCCACCGCACACGACAGTTTCTGCAAGGAGTGCTCTGCTTGCTGGCGCTCCTGGTCGCTGGCATGCAATTGCAGCGTGCAGCGTATGGTACGTAAAAGGTTGGCTCCGTTGAGTTGTGATTTCTCGACGTAATTCCACCCACCTGCATGAACGATCTCGGCGATTGCTTCCTCATCCGCCACTTCCGTCAGGACGATGAAGGGAATCGTGCGCCCGGCTTCGAGAAATTCCGCCAAAAGGCTGGTAGCCGCCGCATCTCCGGTCTCATGTTCGAATAGAACGAGCCCATAATGCCCTCGCTCTAACATTTCCTTCGCCTCTTCCAGAGACGAGGCATGATCGAGTACAGCGGGCAAATCACTCCGGTAGCGCTCAAGGATTTCCCGAATCAGGAAAAAATCCTCTTCTTGATCGCCCACCAGAAGTACCGAGATAGGAGTCGATGAAAGCGCAGGCCCTACACCAGTTAACACGGGAATAATCCTCTACTCTGATCACATCGGCGGACGGAGAAAAAACTCGATCAGCGGGATCTATCTTGAGCCGAGACTTTCCGTATCAGGCTTATCCAAGCTCCTGCGACAAATAGTGGAAGATAATTATGCGGACACGCGACTCATGCGGGCGAAGAAGCGGCAGACGCGAGATTGCAAGCAAAGTTCCCAAAAAAAACACGAGCCAGCGCGAGCAGGTTCGATCGTGCCTTCCCTGCTTACGCTGGCTCTACAAGGGCGAAACACAGCAATCCCGGCCGAACCGTTATTTTCCGACTTCGCCGATACACTGTTCCAGCACGTCGAGCGCGACGTCGGCTTGCTCGGTCGTTACCACCAGCGGCGGGCACAGGCGGATCGAACTGGGCCCGCAGCCCAGGAACAATACGCCATGTTCAAACGCCTTTTCGACGATGCGGTCGCGTTCGGCGGCGCCATATTCCTTCGTCGTCTTGTCCTTGACGATGTCGACACCGATCATTAAGCCCCGGCCCCGAACGTCTCCGACCAACTTCAGTCTCGTAGGCCAATCGGCCATGCGCTTCATCATGTGCGCACCCACTTTGGCCGAATGATCGAGCAGGTGTTCCTTCTCGATGACGTCGAGCGTCGCAAGTGCGGCTGCCACGCAAACAGGGTTTCCG
>Ga0209006_10004150_pt1 | contig 13187 bp, 11 predicted proteins | sample JacPin_JW_Ref_O2_FD_188567 | JGI IMG/M metagenome (GOLD analysis project Ga0209006, IMG submission 188567) | Forest soil microbial communities from Algoma, Ontario, Canada - Jack Pine, Ontario site 1_JW_Ref_O2 (SPAdes) (version 2) | ecosystem: Environmental > Terrestrial > Soil > Boreal... | reverse complement strand
CGGCAATCGCATCGCGGCAGTTGCGCAGCTGCCCGGCGCGTCTTTGCCGCGCGACAACGCATTGGTCGTCGATGGCGCGGGCGCGACGCTCATGCCTGGTTTGACCGAGGCGCACGCGCATTTGAGTTGGCCGAGTTCGGTGGAGCGGTTCGTGCCCGGTATGAGCTTGCCTGCCGAAGACCTGCTTCTCAACACGGCGCGCAATGCGCGGATTCTCCTTGATCATGGATTCACCAGCGCCTATTCGGCGGGAGCGTTGGGAAAAACGCTCGAGGTGTCCCTCAAAGCACAGATTGATTCCGGCGGGATGCCGGGGCCGCGCCTTGTGCCGTCATCGCTCGAGCGCGAACCGCCCAATGAAACCGCTTATTTGCAAGCGGGAAGTGTCGCCGACCATGGCAAGGGACCTGAGGCCGTACGCGCATTCATCAAGGATTGCGCGGCAAGCGGTGCCAAGATCGTCAAATTCCTGCTTTCCGGTGAAAGCGCGCTGAAGCCCGGCGCCTCCATGGAAATTCTCTACAGCGAGGAAGAGGTGCGCGCCGCCGGCGAGCAGGCGCGTGAATCCAATGTATGGCTGACCGGGCACGCGCATGCGGCCGCGGCAATCAAGATGGGCCTGCGAAACGGCTTTCGCGTTCTCTATCACTGTACTTATGCTGATCAAGAAGCCATTGACATGCTGGCCGAGCGCAAGCACGAAATCTTCGTAGGACCCACGCTCGGAATCGTCCAGGCCACATTGGATGCGGCACCGCCGCCCCACATGGACATGAGTCATATGAAGGCCGATGCGGCAGTCGTGCTGCAACACCAGCAAAAACTGGGTCCCGAACTGAAGAAAAGAGGCGTGCGACTGTTACCGGGCGGCGACTATGGATTTCCGTTCAATCCCAACGGCCGTAACGCGCGGGATTTGGAACTCTTCGTGCGCTATTTGGGCTTTACGCCGACGGAGGCGTTGGTGGCCGCCACCAAGCTCGGCGGCGAAATCATGGGGATGGAAAAGGAATTGGGGCAGGTCAGGCCCGGATTCCTCGCGGACTTACTCCTGGTCACGGGAGACCCGACTCAAAATGTCGCGATCCTGCAAGACAAGAAAAATCTCCGCGCCATCATGAAGGACGGAAAATTTCACAAAGCGCCGGCCGCAATCGGCTGAGTCAAATGAAGTGGTGGCTTAGGGAACATGCAAGAGGCTGAGGCACACCGAGGAAGCGACGATGCTGCGCGGGAGAACCGCATCCGCGCGCGCGGTCCCGTGCTCGATCTGCATTTCGCGCAATCGATGTACAAGCCCCTGCTCAAAGAGCAGCGCCGCGATGGCGTCGAGGTCAGCCGCGACATGGCTTACGGCAATGATCCTCGCCACCGTTTGGACATTTATAAGCCCATGCACCCGGTCGAAGGGCCTCACCCGGTCATGATATTCATCCCCGGCGGAGGCTTTATTCGTGGCGACAAGGCCGATCGCGAGAATATCGGTCAGCGCTTTGCCCGGGAAGGCACCGCCGTCGTCGTCGCAAACTACCGTCTTGCTCCGGCTCACGTCTGGCCTGCCGGTGCGGAAGACGTGACGCGCGTGTATCAGTGGGTTCGAGACAACGCGGCGCGTCTGGGATTCGATCCAACAAGAATCCTCCTGGGCGGTGAATCCGCCGGCGCCGCTCACATCGCGGCAGCCACGTTAATACGCCGCTTTCACCCGCCGCAAGGCTTCGATATCGCCGGAACGATTCTGATCTCGGGACCCTACAATCCTGTCTTAGAGAAGCTCGCACGCGAGCAATTCGGCGTTGCGACGCCGGATCCGCGCAATGAAGCGTATTTCGGCTCCGATTTCGCGCGCTACCGGCAGATGTCCACTATGGCGCTCATCGACGCACCGCCGACCGCACCCCTTTTGATTACCTTCGCTGAACTGGATCTTTTGCAGATGCAGGTGCAGGCCGCGGAGCTATTCGCCAAACTGGTGACCGAGCATGATGTAAAGCCTCAATTGCGGGTCATTCGCGGTCACAATCATCTGACGCAAGTCTATTCGGTGAACACCGGCGACGAATCCTTGAGTGCCCCGGTGCTTGAATTTATTCGTGAATGCGCCTCCAAGCGCCAGAGCAAGGGCCGCGGCTAGGAGACGCCGACCTCAAAGATTTGCTTCGGCGTACCGTGAAGACATTGCGAAGGCCCCCGCGCCTCAATCAAGTACACGTCGGTGTTGTGCACGAACATCCGCTCATTGAGGATCCCCGGATGACAGACGATGGCCATGTGCTCTTCGATCGTCATGTCTTCATCGTCGCGGATCAGCGGCCGCTCGACCATGTCGTATCCCATGCCGTGGACGCTGAGCCGACGCTCCTCCGGTAGTTGGCGCTGTTTTAGATAGGCATTGTGTTCGGCGTATATATCCCTGGCATAGCTTCCAGGCTTTAGCAGCGACAGCGCAAATCGTTGTGCGTCCAGCACGGCCGCGTGAGCATCGATGAGCTCGGGCGGCGCCGTGCCCAAAACGAATATCCGCGAAAGCTCCGTGTAGTAGCCGCCCGCGCCGTTGTTCTCGACCAAAAGAGAATAAATATCGCCGCGCTCCAGCGTGCGCCCTTGCATGGATCGCGGCCGAAAACTGGCCGCCTGCCCCCATGGGGCCGAAGAGCACAGAAATATGCCTTGTTCGCTGCCGAGCTGCTGGCCGACGTATTGCGCATACGCCGCGATCTCGAAGTCCTTGAGCCCGGGCCGGATGAAATCTCCGACGCGCCGCATGACTTCGTCTTGCATCGCGGCCACCTGGCGAATCAGGGATCGTTCCTCGGCGCTTTTGATTGCCTTGATTCGATCGATGGTATCGGTGGCGTCGACCACCTCGATGCCCTTCAGCGCTTCGCTCAAGGCGCGGCCGAAACTATGATACATCGCCGCGGGCGCCACAAATCCCACGACCTTTGCACCCAGACGTTTCAGCTCCGCGGCCGCAATCTCGGCGTCATAGGCTCCCGAATATCCCACGGAGGGGTAACTCGGGGTCGTCAAGCGACGTGCGATACCACTCGCAGCGAACTCATCCGGGCTCGATTGTTTCAAGCCGCCGAACGGGCCTTGTTCGATGAAGGACATGCCGCCCTCCAAGGGAAACACGACGCTGCTGGGGTATCCGTTGGTCGCCGGCTGATTGCTGAACCAGCGGATATAGCCGCCAACCCAGTCGCTGGAATTCTGCACCACCAAGGCATCGATACGGCGCGCTCGCATGGCGCCGCGGACCGCCGCCCAGCGGCGCTGCATCTCGTCTCCGGAAACACTGTTCACTGAGCGGCTCGATCGGGTCTGCATGGTATTCAAAGTGTCCTATGGTCAATCAATGCGCAACGATATTCTTCATCCCGGTCAGATCGCCCGCGAGGAACTTCTCGATGTTTTCGCGAACAATCGGGTACGCCTGATCCAGATACACATCGCTCATACCGCCAATGTGCGGAGTGATGATGATCTTCTCTTCGCGCCACAAAGGATGATCGGCCGGCAGCGGCCGCTCGCGAAATACGTCGAGTGCCGCACCGGCCAGGCGTTTCTCACGCAGCGCGGCGAGTAAGGCCTCTTCATCCAGCACGCCGCCGCGGGCGACGTTGATCAAATAAGCACTCGGTTTCATGCAGGAGAGCACCGCGGCATCGATCAGATTCTCCGTTTGCGCGCTATGCGGAACGATCAGCACGAGAAAATCCGCCGCGGCGGCGCCGCGCTGCAACTCGCTGCGCGGCAGTATTTCATCGAAGCCTGCCGGCCGGCGGCTGGAATTGGAAATCCCGTAGACCGTCATGCCGAATGCCTTGCATCGAGGCGCCAGCACTTCGGCGATGGCCCCCACGCCGACAATTACAACAGTCTTGCCTGCCAACAAGGGCTGCGGCCAGCGATCCCACCGGTGTGCGGCCTGGTTTCGCTGCATGCGGGGAAAATTGCGCAGCAGGGCGAGCATTTGCAGGAACACCAGTTCCGACATTTGCGGTCCGTGCATGCCGCGAGTTGAAGTGACCGTCACCTCGGCGCGCAGCGCCGCCAACTGCAGGATGGCGTCGGTGCCCGTGGTCAGGGATTGAATCCAGCGCAACGCCTGCGCCCGCTGCAGCATGTCCTCATCAAATTGAAAATGATGCCCAATCAGCGCTTCGGCGCCGTCGAGATGCGCGAATATGCTGCTTCGATCGTTGCTGGCATACAAATCGAGACCCGGAAAATCCGCTCGCGCTCGTGCCTCGAATTGGCCGGCATCCGCATCGGCAGCACCGATAAAAATAAGTCGGTTACTCATCGGTCTGATTGCGCCATGTCAATGCGAAGGCCGCGCTGCCGCCCAGTAACACGAACGGTATGATCCCGAGCAGGACCGCCGCGCTGCTGCTGCCGCCGGCCAAGAGCACGCCGGCAAATATCGGGCCGACGACCGTTCCCAAGCGTCCAACGGCGACGGCGGCGCCGACGCCTGTGCCGCGTATTGGCTTTCTATAGTATAGCGGCGCCAGCGCAAACAAAATCAGCTGTGCGCCGACGATGAACACGCCGGCAAAAGCGCACGCCAGTAGGGCTACGGCGAACACCTTGTTAATCGAGGCTACCGCGGTGAGCGCGACAGCCATTCCTGCATAGGTCGTTAGCACCCATTGCCGGCGATTCTTCCCGGCGTGCAGCTTACCCAGCAATCCCGCACCCGCGGCCCCACCCAAATTGAAGCAAACAGAGGTCCAACTCGCCTGGCTGCGCGTGAAGCCCAAACCGATTACCAGGCTGGGCAGCCAATTAAGCATGAGGTAGAGCACGAGTTGCGTAAAGAAAAATCCCGCCCAGAGCAGCGCCGTCGTCGGCGCCCGGTCGCGCCCGAACAAAGTGGAAGCGAGGCTTTCAAGTTGAACCGGCCTCGTTGGCGTTGCCACATCGGCTTTTCGCGGGTCCGCCAGCAGGCGCAGCATCAACATTGCGGTGACAATGGGTACCAATCCGCCGATGTAGAAAATGACGCGCCAGTTCCAGCCGACCTGACCACCCAACGACACCGCTGCCGCCATTGCACCGCCGAGGGGCATCGCCGCCATAATCAGGGTCACCACGCTGATGCGCCGATCCGCGGGCGTCGATTCTGAGGAAAGCGATATGAAGTTCGGCATGGCACCGCCCAAACCCAGCCCCGTGAGAAATCGCATGGTCAATAAGCTCTTCGGACCAATGGCGAGTGCCGTCAACAAAGAACAAACCCCGAATAGCAGCAACGTCGCGATGAGGGTGCGTTTACGGCCGATGAGGTCTGCGCAACGGCCGCCGATGCCGGCGCCGAGAAATAGCCCGATAGTCGCTGCCGTAAAAATTAAGGTTGCCTGCGTGGTCGACAACGCGAACTCCGCGATGACCCGCGGCGCCGCCACACCCATGGATTGATTGTCGAACCCCTCAAATAGCGCGGCTGCCGCGCACAGTGCCAGTGTCATGCGCGCCCTCTGGGGCGGCAGTTCACTCATAAGCAACGTGCTGTTGACCCTTGAGCCCGAGCATTTGACGCGCCTCAGCTGGCGTCGCGGCTTCGCGGCCCATTTCGGCCAAAATGCGTTTGATCTTGTGGACTTGCTGGGCATTGGACTCGGCCAGCTTGCCGCGTTCGATGAAGAGACTGTCCTCGAGACCCACGCGCACGTTTCCGCCCAGGAGCGCGGCCTGCGTCAAAAAGGGCATTTGATGCCGGCCGGCGGCCAGCACCGACCACTGGAAGTTGGCGGATCCAAACAGACGATCGGCGGTTTGCTTCATGAACATGAGATTGTCGAGCTCCGCGCCAATGCCGCCGAGGATGCCGAAGATCAGCTGCACGAAGAAGGGTGGTTTGACGAGCCCGTTGTCGAGAAAGTGTCCGAGATTGTACAGATGACCCACGTCGTAGCATTCGTGTTCGAATTTCGTGCCGGCGTCCGTCATGGTCTCCAGGATGTATTTGATGTCGCGAAAGGTATTGCGAAATATGAAGTCATCGCTATTGCGCACATAACCTTCTTCCCAGGCGTATTTCCACTTCTTGATACGGTTGGCCGCCGGGAAAATGGCGAAATTCATCGACCCCATGTTGAGTGAACACATTTCCGGTTTGAAGCGGATGGCGGCCGCAAGCCTGTCCGCCACCGTCATCGTGGGGCTGCCGCCGGTGGTCAAGTTGATCACGGCGGCGGTTTGCCGGTGAATCTGCGGAAGAAATTGCGAATACACGTCCGGTCTGCCGGTGGGCTCGCCGTCGGCGGGGTTGCGTGCATGCAGATGGATGATGGCCGCACCGGCTTCGGCGGCCTCAATGGATTGCGCCGCAATTTGTGCCGGTGTGATCGGCAACGCGTCCGACATCGTCGGCGTGTGCATGGCGCCTGTGATTGCGCACGAGATGATGACTTTGTTGTTCATGAGTTATGCCTGCTCCGAAGCCAGCGGCGCACCGAGCTGACTGTTCTTGATCGCCAAACAGAGAAGAAATCCCGCTCCCATTACCACGATGGGCAGCCAAAGCACATGTTCGATGCCGAAGCGCTGCGCGACGCGTCCGACGATGACGGGAGCCAAGCCGCCGCCGAATAGTTCCCCGACCGCGATGACCAACCCCGAGGCCGTGGCCATCAGCGATGCGGGTACGGCTTCTATGCACAGGGGGCCCACCGTCAAGGCAATGAGCGCATTGTTGAAGAAATGCACGAAAAATAGAAAAGTGAACAGAATGACCACGCTGTCGCCCGTATTTGCAAGAAGCAACAACGACACCAGCACGCCAATGCTGGAAAGCGCCATCACGGGTTTGCGTCCAACTTTGTCCGACAGCCAGGGAAGCAGCAAGGTGCCGGCGCTTGCACCAAGACCAATGGCAGACATCACAATGCCCATTTGTCCGGGCGCAAGTCTCAGGTGATCGACGAGATAGTTCGGCATGAAGGCGCTGGTTGTGATCAGGCACGTCAGCCAACACAGCATCAACAATGCGGCCACTCTCACATTGGAATAGCTCAAGACTGTTTTCCAATCCGACCAGCTTTGGCGAGGTTTTGAATTGCTGGGGGTCGCAACGTTCGGAATAGTTCTCCACACCCAGAAGGCCAGTAACAATCCGGGAATGAGAAAGATCAGAAACACCAGGCGCCACTCGATGAAGCGCAATACGCCCGCGACGAACAGGGGCGCGAGCCCCAGCCCAAACAGCGGCAGCATCATCTGTTGGATCCCAATATTCAGGCCGCGCCGGCCGGCCGGAGATGCGGCCAGGGTGCCGGCAATGCTGACTGGAGTGTACGCACCATCTGCAAAGCCCATCACCACGCGCACGGCAATCAAGCTGAGAAGTCCGGTCGCCAGGCCGCTCGCGCCGATGAGGAGGGAGAACACGATCAGAGAAATGGTGAGCACGCGCCGGCGGCCGATCCTGTCCGACAGATTGCCCATGAATAGCGCGGAAATTCCCCAGGCGATCGCCAGCGCGCCGGTAATGAGGCCGATGTCGCTATAATTCAAATGCAAGTCGCGGGCGATCACCGGGTACATGGTGCTGATCAAAAAGCGGTCGATGCCGACCAGACCGAAGCCCAATGACAGCAGGACCACGGTACGCACTTCGGCGGACTGAGGTCTCATGTGCGGGAAACCGGTCGTTGAGCCAACACGCGTTGCGCCAACAAATGCGCGGCCAGCTTGCGACGCAGAGCCTTCATTTCATCATCGGTCCAGGCGCGAAAACCCTCGCCGGACTTGAATCCCAGCCGGCCCGCGGCTACTTGCGCTTCGAGGTACGGACTCGGGCCGTCCGAGCGGTCCAATTCCGGAATGATCGTTCTGTGCACATCGAGCGTCAGATCAAGACCTACCAAGTCAGCGTTCTCCAACGGGCCCAAAACTGCCAGACGCAGACCAAAACTGTTCTTCACGCAGGCATCGAGTGTGGCGGCATCGCAAATACCTGCGGCAACCATGGCGATGGCTTCGCGCCATAGCGCGTGCTGCAGGCGATTGGCCACAAATCCTGGGACATCCTTGGTCACGTGAGCGGGGGCTTTTCCGGCCGAAGCGAGCAGTTCCATGGTGGCTTGAATCGTGGCATCCGACGTCTTTTCGGACTGAATCACTTCGACCAGGGGAATGAGTCCTGGCGGATTCCACCAGTGGGTTCCGACGATTCGTTCGGCCGTCGCGAGTCCGGCAGCAATACGATGAATGGGAATCACCGAGGTGTTGGATGCCAGAATCGTTGCAACGGGACACGCCGCCACCAGATCGGCGAATATCTTCTGTTTGAGTTCGAGTTTTTCCGGCGCAGCTTCGGTGACGTAGTCGGCGCGCTCGACTGCCTGCGTGAAATTGTCCGTGACGGCAACGGTTTCGGCCACGCTCTCATCGAGACCATACAGGCTCAAGGTCTCCGAAATGCGCGAGCGCACCGTCGCCCGTATGGCATCCGCGGGTTCGAAAACGGTCACCGAATGCCCCGCAACGGCGAAGACCTGCGCGATGCCCGCACCCATCAGGCCGCCGCCGACGATCGCGATTGACCGCGGTCGGATCATGTCGCTATCCCGCGGTATACCCGCCGTCCGCGTAGACGACGTGTCCGGTGTGGAAATCCGACGCGCGGGAACACAGGAACAACAACGGGCCGGCCAGATCTTCAGGCTCGCCCAGACGGCCGATGGGAACTCGCGCCAGAAATCCGGCCCGTACGGTGTTCGCCTTGTCATTATCTTCGAACATCCACGCCGTGAGCGGAGAGCGGAACACGGTCGGCGCGATGGCATTGACGGTGATGCCGTACTTGCCCCATTCGCACCCCAGCGCCTTGGTCATGCCATCGACCGCGGATTTGGAAGCGCAGTAGGCTGAGTATCCGGCAGGGTGCCCGAGCTTGCCGCGCGCAGAGGAGGTGAACACCACTTTTCCACCGCGAGCCTGCGCGATCATTTGCCGTCCGACTGCACGCGCAATGAGCCACGCTCCTTCAACATTGGCCTGCATGACCCGGCCGAAGCGCTCGGGCGACATATCGACGATGGGAGACACGTCATTCATGCCGGAAGCCACGACCAGAATGTCCACGCCGCCATGAGCGCTGACGGCAGCCTCGACGATGGCGGCAGCGTCTGCTTCACTGTTTGAGCGCTTGGCCACGGCAGTCGACTGGCAGCCGGCGGATTTAAGTTCCTGCGTCAGCTTCGCAAGCTCTGTGGCGTTACCGGCCGCTACGGTCAGTAAAGCACCGGCTGCGCCGAGCGTCGCGCAAGCCACCTTGCCAAAGGCGCCTGTGGCGCCGACCACGAGTGCGGATTTGCCACGCACATCGAACAGCCCGGCTGGATTGATGGCGGGCAGCGTCATCCCTTGGGTTCCGGGTGCGGCATGACGACCAACATCGTGGCGATGTCGTTTCCCAGATTGCGGATCGAGCGTGCTTCGCCGCCGGGGATGTGGCAGCTGTCGAGCGGCTTTAGAACATGGACGGTTCCATCGCCCAGCTCGATCGTCACTTCGCCCGCCAATACCACATAGATTTTCTCCAGCGGCCCGGCATCCATTTCCGCGCCCCCCTGAGGTAGAAAGTGCGACAGTCCCACCCAGGCAAACTTGGACGCGGAGACGTCGAATCCCTGCAAGCGCAGGGAACGCATATCGAAGTGTTTTGGAGCGTCGTAACGGCGCGCCTCGGCAAAGCGAGTGATCTGCATAGCGGCCTAGCCTACTCGGAACTACCGGTCTCGATCCTGAATTTCCCGCTCGGATCCGTGATCGCGACCAAGCGGACGATGCAGCCGTCGCCTTTCTTCCAGCGCCAGGGGAAGGCCGCGAACGTCACGCGCTTTCCGGTGACTTTATCGATATCGCCGCCGATATTTTCAAAGCCGCAAATGCCGGCGGACAAGATTGCATTGTGGCAGGGCTCCCACTCGGGAAAATCCTCGATCACCTTGCGCCCCGTAGTGCGCTCGTATTCTTCATTGAGCCTTGGCAAGAGGCCAAAAGGCGCCCCCGGTCCATGCGGGCCAATGGCGGTGCCGAACGGATGGTCCAGCGCCTGGGTGTCGTTGCCGCACATTTTGACTTTGCGCTCGACGAACCATTCACCCGCCTCCTTATAGAAACCCGGTGAATAGCCATAATAGTGCTGGTTGTCGCCATAGTATTTATGCCAGCCGGTATTGACGATCGCGATGTCGCCGGGCCGTATTTTCGGGCGCGCATTCTCCAGATCCTTGGCGGTGATCACTTCCCATTTCTTCTTGGGTATCGATACCACGACGCCGGTGCCGAAGAAGTAGGGGAGGGGCACTTCGTCCATGAAGGGCGTTCCCGGCACCACATGCGCGGGGGCGTCGATGTGGGTGCCCGAATGCATGACCGTCGTGATCCTCTGAGTGAGCACGCCGGATCTGGACATGTTATGCAGCCGCTCGATCTTGACGTCTTCGAAATAGGGCCAACACGGTTGACCCAGTCCCCAGGGATGGCTCAAATCGTAGAACTCGAGCCCCATCTTGTTGAGCATGTTCGACTCTTCGAACTTGCATAATTCTTCGTTGCGCCAATCGCCTTCTTGCCACCCGGGCATACGCTTCTCCTGCTACTTGAGTCTGTTCTGAATCTTGACCAAACCGGCGGCCGCGCACAGCTCATCCTGATGACCGAAGGGCATGCCTGCCGCTCCGCTCACGCCAATCGCGCCGATGGTCTGGCTATTGACGATGATCGGCAGCGCGCCGCCCATGACAAACATGTTCGGTTTAATGCGCGCGAGCAGCGCCTTGTCGTGGGCAACCAGATCGGCGGCTTTGGCACTCGGCATTTCCGTGGCCAATGCCGTCAGCGCTTTGCGCATCGCCACGAAGACATGGCTGCCGTCAGCCCCGTCCGCGGTGATCATCGCGCGAGCCTCGCCGACCGAGTCAATGACGCTCACGCCGATCCGATAGCCATTGGTGTGGCAAGTTTCGATCGCAGTTTGGGCAGCTTCCAGCGCCAGGGCCAGCGATGGGCCCCGTGCGGTCGATTCGGGTGCTCCGCCTGGCTCGTGATGCAAACCGCCTGGCGGCAGAGGAGGGAGGGGCACCAGATTGCCCTGCGCATCCAACATGCGAAACGGCGGTAAATTGTCGGCGGGCAGACTGCGCGCCGAATCGGGTTTGTCGCCGAACGGGCCGACCGCAGCGTGCGAGGAGCTGAACAGGCTGGCCGTGGCGGCTAAGAGAAACAGCGAAATGATTGCGGTGGTCTTCATGTCTAAATCCCGCTTGTAGGCAAAGGGGCCGTCGGTGCTGTGCCCACAACGATTACAGCCGTCCGAATGATTATTTTGGTGATTCACCTATACCGTATCGCGGTACAGCAGCTCTGGATCATAAGCCACTGAACGCGGCTTTGTACAGCGGCCGCGGTCGGGCACAAGAAACAAGCAGAAGGTCGATCAGCTGCTGGGTTGCTCACAGGCAAAGCTCTCGGCGCGATTCAAATCGCCCGACCGGTAGCGAGCGATCTTCGGATAGGAGCAGAGCGGGCGGGTGCGCCCCGGCCATGGCGACATCGGTCCCGCGCTGGCGTCAATCTGATCGGGCGCGGTTCCTTTTTCGACCCAATCGACCACGGCGCTCAGTGCGTCGTACTGATCGGTGGCCGGCCCACCGGCGCAGTGATTCATACCGGGCACCGGAAAAACTCGCACGAAGCCCGCGGCCGCGCCGTGATTTGCAGCGTCGACCTTGCGCCACCAGTCGATGGTGTCGTTGATTGAAAAGATGGGATCGGAACCGCCGTGTGGAACAACGAGCTTGCCGCCGTGCTCACGAAAGCGCGTCAGATCGGTCGACTGCGCACCCACGAGTTCCCACCCCGAACGCGGAAACTCCGCAGAGTGGGCGAATATCTTGGGAGCATCGCGGTCGAAGTTGAAATCAAGCTGATAGCGCAAACCCGCTTCGGGGCTGCCCGCAACATCGGCCGGCGGGGTGATGAAGAGCGCCGATAGCGCCGGTGAGCCGAGCATGACATTGATCGAATCCATGCCCCCTGGAACCCCGATCTTCCAGATGCGCCAGCCGGTGCTGCCGATGCCGATGTCCCAGGGCCACGCAGCATAAAGAGGGTGGCCTTTTGAATCTTGCGGACCACCGAGTGAACGAATCAGCGTATCGATCTGATCTCGGCTGAGGCACGAGGCTTCCTTGCCCGCCTTGCACATCCTCGCCTCCAAGGCCGGGCGAACCCTGCTGATGGTGCAGGCCGCCAGATTTTGAACCATCCCGTCGACCGCGCCGTCCAGTGCGTCGCAGGCCTTGGCGACTGACGCGGCGACGATGGCAAAATCCGCATCCGAAAAGGTCCGCACTAGATCCGGCGATCCATTCTTTTGCTTTAGCCCCTCACGGGCCGCGAGCGCGGCGAATGCCTGGGTGTCCCACGCTTCTGCGATCGCCGCCTTAGGCACGGCAAAGGCCGGAGCGGCCGCCACGATCCCGTCAAACTGTTCCGGAAAGCGTTGCGCAAAGACCATGCCTTCGCGGCCGCCGTTGGAGCAGCCGGCGAAAAAATTGCGGCGCGCGGCTTGCCCATAGAAATTCTTCACGATTTGCTTGGCCGTGGTCGCGACGCTGTCGAGCGCCTTCTCGGAATATTCCAAGCGCGCCAAATAGTCATGCCCGAAAGCGACCGTGCCTTGTTTTGCCCCATTGCTATTGGTTGCATTGTCGTGGCCGGTATCGGTACTCACGACGGCAAAGCCTCTTTCGAGCGCCGTGGGCATCCCGGGTTGCAGGGCGCCGTTCGCCAGGCCCAGCATTCCGTTGGTACCCCCGCCACCCTGAAAAAGAAATCGTCCATTCCAGTCGAGCGGTAGGCGTAAGTGGTACTTCACAGCATAGTGCTGCCCGTCGCTACCCGTACGCTCGCGCATGATACCGATCACTTCGCAGTGTTCGGGCATCGCGGCAATCGGTCCCATCCATGGCGGTGCTGCCGGATCGACGTGCGCTTCGGATCGCGCATTGAGCGTTGCCGTCAGGATGTGCGCGGTGGGTTCGCCGAGTGCACTACCCGATTCTTGCGTCAACGCGGCGCAACGCTGCGCAGCATCCGACTTTGCGGGCGTTGCCGCGGATTGGGCCCACGTCGGCTGGACGATCAACAGCGAAGCGGCAATG
>Ga0209006_10004149_pt1 | contig 13188 bp, 10 predicted proteins | sample JacPin_JW_Ref_O2_FD_188567 | JGI IMG/M metagenome (GOLD analysis project Ga0209006, IMG submission 188567) | Forest soil microbial communities from Algoma, Ontario, Canada - Jack Pine, Ontario site 1_JW_Ref_O2 (SPAdes) (version 2) | ecosystem: Environmental > Terrestrial > Soil > Boreal... | reverse complement strand
GACTGGCTCGCCGGTCACGACCAGCGGCACTCTGACCATGAACTGGGTCGTTGCGCCCACCAACGGCAATACGGCCAACGCCATCGTGAAACGCGATTCCACGGGAAGCTTCGCGGCCGGAAACATCAACGCGAACGGTATTTTCTCTGACGGCGGTGGGGGAAGCTGGGGAATATATGCTACGAGCTCAAATGCGGGAATTGAAGGCGCCGGCGGCAGCGGCGACGGGGTGGTGGGCGTCACCAGTGCGACCGCCGGGGTGCACGGCATCAGTGATTCGACTTCGACTCCGGGCGTGCTCGGCGAGAACAGCGTGACCCATACTGCCTGCTGTGGACCTGACGGCGTGGATGGCATATCCATCCTGGGTAATGGATCCGGCGTAGCGGGCTTCGCCAGCAGCGGTGGTGACGGGATCTACGGCTACAGCGATACCGGCTTTGCGGGGTTTTTCTATGGCGACGTCGACGTTGACGGGAATCTTTCCAAGGCCGGCGGCTCCTTCAAAATCGACCATCCACTCGACCCCGCTAACAAGTACCTCTACCACTCCTTCGTCGAATCGCCCGACATGATGAACATCTACAATGGCAACGTCACGACCGACGGCAACGGTACCGCAACCATTCAATTGCCGGAATGGTTTGAGACTTTGAATCGCGATTTCCGCTATCAACTGACAGTCATGGGACAGTTCGCGCAGGCCATTGTGGCCGACGAAATTTCCAATCATCAATTCACCATCAAAACCGACAAGCCCAGCGTGAAGGTTTCCTGGCAGGTCACCGGCATTCGGCACGACGAATGGGCCAACGCGCATCGCATCCCGGTGGAGCAAGAAAAGCCCGCGGCAGAACGCGGACTCTACCTGCACCCCGAACTCTTCGGCGAACCTCTGGAGAAAGCAATCGGCGCCAAACGCTATCCGGTAGTCGTGAAAATGGCTAAGGAAAAAGCAGATCGTTTGGCGGCCTCAGCCAACCAATAGGGCAGCGAGATAAACTCACCGACCCCTGAAAACATAGCCATGAATGCGCCAAAAACAGCGCATGCACTCCGAGTCGCTCGCTTGCCCAATTGACGGCGAGGTGATCATAAGTAAAGAAGAGATTAGTTCCCCGCTGGCGCCGTGCTTTCGATTCATGGACTCGACGAAAGATTTCGCAGCGACGCATTGGCCCTAGCATGAGGGCCACAAACCCGACTAGCAAGAACAAAGTAAACGCAAGGTGATGCCAGGCTTGGGGCGGAATACCCCCGAAATCCGCGCCTGGCTAGCCGATTTCCCGAAATGCGCACACACCCTAGCCTTGACCCACGGCCCGAGGCGGCATAAGATGCCCACTCGATAAAGACGTAGTCAGGATGCTTGTGCGCGCGCCCCTGGGACTCCCGAGCGCCTCCTCGCCTATGGCCGAACAAAAATCCGAATTCGTTGCCTCCGTGACCCAATTCGGCGCCAGCCTACTGAGCCACCAAGAAGTCGCGCCTCGCGCACAGTTGACCGCGAATCAATGTGAGCAACTGCTCGCCGAGACGCTGGTGGTGGTTTACGTGGTTTCAGATCAGGACAATCCGTCGTGGATACCGAAGGCGAGTGCGGGCGATATTTCCGTTGTTCCAGAGATCGAATTCCAGCAAGGCACGTTGGGAACTCTTGCAGAAGCGAGGTCGAGCCTGCTGTTCAAAGGGAGCGATCTGCTTCGCGAAAGTTACGGGCATTTTGACGTCCGAAGAGAGGTTGCGTCACTTGCCTATATTCCCCTTAAGTTAGGCGAGGACCTCATCGGGGCCATTGAATTGATCCACTACACGGAGGTTTTCACGGAGGACTTGATCGAGAAAGTCCAGGAGATTGCAGAAATGGCTTCACCGGCGCTGGCGACGGCATTGCAATATGAGAGTGAATCCAATGCGCGCCTGCAATCGATCACGCGGGTCACGCAGATGTACGACCTCGAGAAGGTTTTCAATTCGACACTGGAGATGGATGAACTGCTGCCCATTATTGCGAGGAAGTTTCAGGACGTGATGGGCGTCCAGGCGATCAATCTTTGGATGATTAATGGCGATTTTCCGCAGCTGATGAATCAAGCCGGCCCTGATCCTTCGGTGGAGATAGGTGCGGTCCAAAAACCTGGAGAAGGTATCGCGGGTGACATTTCTGACACGGGCGAAAGCGTTCTAGCTATTGATCCGGAGGACGAACGTTTACAGAAGCGGAATTCTGGTCACGAGAACGACCCAATTCAGTCGATACTGGCCGTTCCCTTGATGGAAGGGGGAAAACTGGTCGGCGTTGTGGAGGCAATCAACAAATTAGACGGGTCTGGCTTCGATGAAGACGACGAATTCCTGTTAGCAAATATCAGCGAGACCGCGAGCAACGCACTCCATAACGCGAGCCTGCTGCAGGCAGAGCGCAAGGTCGAAATCCTGCAAACGCTGGTCCAGATTAGTGGTGAAATCACATCTACTTTGAATCTGGACCGAGTCCTCCAGGCAGTCGTGAACGGCCCAAGCGCCGTCATTCCTCACGAACGTTCAGCGATCGCCCTGGAACAGCGAGGCAAGCTGCGACTGAAAGCCATCTCCGGGACGGAGGAAATCAATTTCGATGCTCCCGACGTGGATAGGCTCAATCGAATTCTTCAGTGGGCCTCGCTGCTGAACGAAGAATTGTTCGTGAGTCAAAGCGGAGACGAAGTCAAGGCGGCGCGGGAAGAAACCCGGGAAAAATTCCGTCGATATTTCGAGGAGAGCGGTATGCGCGCCTTTTACGCCGTGCCGCTACAGGATGAGGAAGGTCGGCTCGGCATTCTTTGTTTTGAGAGTAGCGATCCTAATTTCCTGGCCGACGCTCATCTGGAGATGATCAAGGTACTGGTTGGGCAGGCCACGGTTGCCCTCAGGAACGCCTCTCTTTATCAAGAGGTACCGTTCATCGGTGTTCTCGAACCACTCCTGCAGAAGAAAGCGAAGTTTAGGGCGATGCCGGCACGTAAGCGCACCGCCATCCTTGTCATAATCGCTGCTGGAATCGTGTTCATTGCAGCGGTGCCGTTGCCGATGAGAGTCCAAGGCAGTGCGATCGTCGCACCGGCGAGAAAAGCACAAATCGAACCTGAAGTCGAAGGGGTAGTCCGCTCGGTCTACGTGCACGAAGGCGATTACGTCGAAAAAGGCTTAATTTTGGCGGATCTTGAGGACTGGGATTACCGGGCTGCGCTCAGTTCGGCGCAGGCGAAATCTCAAACGGCAGTTTCCGAGGCGAATCGTGCTCTGGCCGTCAATGACGAAGAACAGGCGGGAATTCAGCGCGTTTCTGCGCAATATTGGGCCGCCGAAGTCAACCGCCTCCAGGAACGATTGCAAAAGACTCAACTGCGAAGTCCGATTGCGGGCCGAATCCTAACGCCGCACACCGAGAATTTTGTCGGTCGAAAGTTGTCCGCAGGTGACGATTTCATGGAAGTCGCGGATACCACCAATACCGGAATCGATGTATCGATTGACGAAGCCGACCTTCCTCTCCTCCGGTCCGGAGCCACGGCCGCGATTAAGCTGGAGGCTTATCCGCAAGAAACTTTCCGCGGCTCAGTTACAGTGGTTAGCCTGCAGAGCCAGATCGAGCGCGATCAACGAGTATTTTACGCGCGGGTGAGTGTGCGCAACCCCGAAGGGATGATGCGCCCGGGAATGCAGGGAGTGGGAAAAGTTTCCGCCGGATGGCATGCGCTCGGAGTGGTGTTGCTGCGCAGACCCGTCATGTGGCTCTACTCTCTCTTGTGGTCCTGGGTGGGATGGTGATGAAGACGGAAATGAGATCAATAACGTCCGCAGCCCCTCCTTGTTTGTACCGCAGCTTCATTCTCGTACCAGTTCTGACGATGCTGGTTGGATTCCAAGGATGCGGCAGCGCTCCGGTAACCCAGGCTGCCACTGCCGCCGTCGCCAGGCCCGACAATGTCGCTCCTCACCCGCTCGTGAAACAGGATGATTCTTACGTCGCTTCGGGTCCGATTATCGTGGAGAACCAAGTCGACGTCCTTGCTTTACGCGGCGGAGTCATTTCAAAGATCTCAGCCGATGTTGGCTCGTCGGTTCATAAAGACCAGGTCCTGGCCTTGATCGATGATCGCGAAGCCCTGGCTCAACGTGATGGCGCTGAGGCTAAATTGAAGAGCAGCGAAGCCGACCTGAACGATTGGGAGGCAGAAACAAAATTGGCAGAGGCCGATTACAAGCGTGCCTCGCGCATGCGCGAAGCAGGAATCAATACCCAGGAAGAATTGGAGCACTCAAAATACAAGCTCGAGGGATCGAAATTCGAAATCGAGAAAGCAGAGCGAGAAATCGAGAGCGCTCGTGACAACTTGCGCTATTACGAAATCGAGCTGCAGAAAGCCCGCATCAAAGCTCCATTCGACGGAGTGGTGGCGCGTCGCTACGTTCGGGTCGGACAAACCGCCGCGCCCGGCGATCGTATGTTCTGGGTCTCTGCGGTGGCTCCGCTGCTGGTCAGGTTCACACTGCCTGAGCGCTTTCTGAATCAGATCAAGACGGGCGGCATTGTTTATGTGAGCGCACTGTCGTCCCCGGATAAGAACTACCCTGCCAGGATCGTTCAAATTAGCCCGCTTGTCGATCCGGCGAGCGATTCGATTGATGTCCTGGCGAAGCTGACGGGGAAGCCTGACGGGCTTCGTCCCGGTATGACGGCGGATATCCATCTGACGCCACCCCGTTGAGCCATTTCGATGAACCTTGCTGAGGCCCTCAACGCGGCTCTGCCTGAGATTCCGACACGGAACCTGCCGAAGGACCGACCACTCCGGCTCGACCCGAACCTGATCATCAAAGAGCAGACGCAAGATGGGAAGCCGATGGTGATGGTAGTGATCCCCTCGACACGGCGTTACTACCCTTTGACGCATGAGCAGTGGGGACTTCTGTCTTTATTCGATGGAATTCGAACCTGCCAGGAAATCGCCGAACTCTACACTGACCGCACTTCAGTGCTTTACTCCGAAGAGTATGTACGGGGATTTGTCGAATCGATTGCCGACCAGCCTTTCTGGTACAAGACAGCTCAGGAACAAAACGTCGCCCTGTGGGAAAAGCTCAAAGACGAACGGCGGCGCCGAACGAAAAAAGATTCGCGGTTCGGTAATTTGGCCGAGATCACTTTTTCTGCCTGGGATCCGAACGTATACCTCACGAAGGCATACGGAAAACTGAAGTTCATCTTCACCCGAGGATTCCTCATCTTCAATCTAATCCTGTTTGGCTTCATGGCCTATGTCTGGATTGACCGATGGGGCGAGATTGGCCGCGATACTCTCGAGTTCTTCACTTTCACGCACAAGGGATTGTGGGATTTGGTCGAATTTTGGCTGCTCATTTGTGTCGTCGGGTTTATCCATGAGTCCTCCCATGGACTTGCCTGCAAGCACACTGGCGGCGAGGTACATCGCATGGGGTTCCTGTTGATTTACCTGGAGCCCTGCTTTTTCTGCGACGTTACCGAGGCCTGGATTTTCGGCAGCAAATGGCAACGCATCATGACCATGGCGGCGGGATTGTGGTCGGAACTCATCTTGTGCGGTTTTGCCACGATTCTGTGGTGGGGGCTGCCGCCGGGAGGATTTGTTCACGAATTCGCCTATAAGATTATTCTGATCGCGGGATTGTTTGCGGTTTTTATCAACCTGAATCCTTTGATCAAGCTGGATGGCTACTTCATTCTGACGGAGATGCTGGAGGTCTCCGAACTGAAAGAGCTATCGACCGAATTCACCACTTCCTGGGTGAAAAAGAAGATTCTCAGGCTTCCCGTAGAAGTGCCCTTGACGCCTTGGAAGCGGCGATTTTTGTTTGTTCCCTACTACATCCTTTCCGATATTTACGGTTATCTTCTGCTCTTCTTCATTGTCACTTTTGTTTACAACCTTGCCTCCAACTACTCAACGCAGTGGGCATTTGTACCCGCGCTCGGTGTGGGATGGCTGATGTTCCGCGGACGAATCCGATCGTTTCTGAGCCTGATCCATCGCGGTTACCTCGACAAGAAGGATCTCATTCGCGCGAAGTTGAAATCGCGGCGCGCATGGGTAGTCGCTTTATTCCTCCTCTGCCTGTTCTTTGCCCCGATTTGGAAGGAAAATATCTCCGGAGAATTTGTCCTCGAACCGATGCGCAGTTCCGTGATCCGCTCGCGCGTCCCGGGACAGGTGGTCGACGTAGAAGCCCAAGAAGGGCAGGTAGTCAACGCAGCAGCACCGTTAATCCGGATGCGCGATTTGAAGCTGGAATCGGAACTGGCACAGCTTGAGGCGGAATACCAAGGTGCGGCCTATCGTGTCACGGCGGCGAGGCTGCGGAATGCGGCATCTTCCAGCGCCGAGCACGAGCGAGAAGAACTCAGTACCAGGCTTGCCCTGCTTCACGACGAAGCCACGCATCTCGTGCTGACCTCCGAAATCTCCGGTTCAGTCGTGACGCCCCGGCTTCAGGACCTATTGGGGTCTTACGTAAATGCAGGCACAGAACTCGCCCTGGTCGCGGACCTCTCGGCAATGAAGGCCAGAATCTACGTTGCCGAGACTGATTTTCGCAACCTCTCCCTGGGTAGCAAGGCCAAACTCCAGGTGGCCGGTATGTTTCCCTCTTTCGAAGGAACGGTCGTCGCGATCGCGCCGGCCGTATCTGCCATGGAGCCGGGAATCATGGATAAAGAGAAGTATGCCGGCCTCCATGCTCCCCATTTCTATTTCGCCGACATCAACGTGGCCAACCCAAACAGCAATTTGAAAATCGGAATGATCGGCGCTGCGAAGATCTTCGTCCGCCGTCGAAGCCTGGTAGGACTGGCCTGGGAGTTTGTAGCGAACTTTGTCTCACGAAAAATCTGGTAAATCTCTCCCACAAGAGTAAAGAGGGAGACCACATTCACGTGGCCTCCCTCGGATTCCTCGGCTAGCGCGAAACCTCGTCTGTAAGGCAACCTAAACGATCGGCTTCATGGGAGCATGCTTCAACGGGGCGTGTTTCAGTGGGGCGTGTTTCAGTGGGGCGTGTTTCAGTGGGGCGTGTTTCAGTGGGGCGTGCTTCAGAGGGGCATGCTTGAGCGGCGCATGCTTGAGTGCGGCGTGCTTTAGCGGGGCATGCTTCAAAGGAGCAGCCTTCGTGGGGCCAGCCGTGACCTGATTTCCAGACTCGCGGGCGACAACGGCCTTCTTCGCGGCGGTCCTGCTGCTGATCAGAGATTTCTTCTCGATTGCCATGGTGTAGTCTCCATTTCCTAAGATTCTGCCGCGTTTTGAATTTTGCTCGCCGCGGCGACTCTTTGCATATTGCACGGGGCGGGCCAAACCCGAGGGGGTCCCGGTGCGAAGTTTTAACTCCATGATTTCAATAGTTTGCGATTTTCCTGGAAGAGCGGAGTCTGTACAGGACTCACTGATGGTTTAAAAAGTGACCTCACTGTAGGTTAATTTCTAACCCATTCCGATACGATGTTTCCGGCAGAGATATTTCATGCGCTGCTGATTGACATGCAGCAAGCGTGCCGCAGCCGCCTTGTTTCCCTCGGTGCGGTGGAGAGCCGCGTGCAAATAGGCGAGTTCGGTGTTTTCCATCTCCCGGTCAAAATCAATGCCTTCCTCCGGGATCAACAAAGCCTCCTGGGTCGTGGCCGAAAATTGAAGAATCGACTGGGGCAGATGCTTGACCTTGATCGCGCTGCCTTCAGACATGAGCACGAGCCTCCGAATCAGGTTCTCGAGCTCGCGAACATTACCCGGCCATTGATACTCTTCCAGAATCTCCAATACTTCCGCATCGAGAGTTTTTGCAGCTCGTCCGTCAGCAGTACAGTAAAAACGAACGAAATGCTCTGCCAGCAGCGGGACATCGCCCTTGCGCTCACGCAATGCGGGAAGAAGAATGGGCACTACGTTGATCCGGTAGTACAAGTCCTCGCGAAACCTGCCCGTCCGGACCATCTCTTCCAGGTCGTCGTTGCAGGCGGTGAGCAGCCGGAAATCGGCGCGGTGCGTCTTGCTCGATCCCAGACGCTGAACTGTGTGCTCTTCCAGAACTCGCAGCAGCTTGGCCTGCAGGGTGAGGCCCAAAGAACCGATTTCATCGAGAAAGACGGTACCTCCCTGTGCCGATTCGAAATGCCCTGAGCGAGCTTCGTGAGCGCCCGTGAAGGCTCCCTTCTCATGGCCAAAGAGTTCGGCTTCGACCAGAGTTTCAGGCAGGGCGGCACAGTTGAGGCTTATAAACGGGCGGTCGCGGCGTAGGCTTGTGGCAACGATGGCACGTGCGACCAGTTCTTTTCCGGTCCCGCTCTCGCCGCGTATCAGAATTGGCGTAGAGCTTTCGGCAACGCGGCCGATGGCGTTGTAGATCATCCGCATGGCCTCGCTTGCCCCGACCAACTCGCAAAATGACGAGCGGTTGCGAGCCTGCTCCTCGAATTGTCGGCGTTCGATTTCGACTTCACGGTCAAGAAGGGCTTGTTCCAGCTTTACCTTGAGTTCCTGGCAATCGGCGGGAGCGGCCAGAACCTCATCTGCCCCGCAAGCATGGATCCGCAACCGGTGCTGCCGGGTGCGCGTTCGGGTAATGGCAAACAGCACCAAATCACGACTCACCCTGCGCAACTCTCGCAATATCTCCGAGCCGTCCGGTGCATTCGCATCCACCGGATCGATGTCCATCACTACCGCATCCAGGGGCGTGTCCTGATGCAGCGGGAGAACCTCTTGAGGGGAGTTTAAATAGGTGATATGAAAAAAAGGCGCCAGTGACTGCTCGACAGTGGGAAGTACCGATTCATCGCTGCAAACCAGGGCAACTCTCGCTGGACGCTGAGATGATGACGTTGCCGGCATGCTGGGTGGTCGTGCCTCACTTCCCGCGAAGGCGGAATCGCAGCGCGCAATTATGTCACAAATTCACCCCCGGGCTGTGAATTTTCCCCCGGTCACCGGTCCGCTTGCAAAACTTCAGCTAATCCCGTACGGTAGATCGCCATCGACTTAGCCCTTTTCCGCCAAGTACGCAGCCTGCAGGGAGACCCGTCATGGACATCAATGTCCGGAGGCGTTCACAGGTTCAAGTGATTCAATTGCGGGGCCAGGTGCGCATGGGCCCCGGGGTCGATAGTCTCCAGAAGGCGATCGAGGAAGCTCTCGCCAACGGAGACACCCGGCTGGTCATAGATTTAACGGAAGTTCCCATGATCGATTCCAGCGCGATTGGAATACTGGTGAGGTTTCTCGCTTCCGCAAAACGAAATGGCGGAAGCCTCAAACTGGTGCAGCCCTGCAAGTTCGTAGTGCAAACCCTGCGATTGGTCGGCCTTCTGAATTTATTCGAGGTTTACGACGCCGAAACCGCCGCGGTGGAGTCTTTTTCCTAGATTCGCATCATGAGTGTCGTCGAGGCGATGGCCATTCATGCCTTCTGCTGACAATCCGGGCGATGACAAGAAACTTCGGGAACTGCTTCACCTTACTGTTCCGGCACATTTCGAGGCTGTCGCCTCCGCCGCCGACGCGATCGCCGAAACTTTGTGCCGGCTTGAAGTTCCGGAGCAGAAACGTCTGGAGATCGGGTTGGCTGTGCAGGAGGCGTTGGTCAACGCCGTGGTTCACGGATGCGGCAACGATCCCAGCAAGAACGTAACCTGTCAGATGCAATCCGACGGCCACGGCAGGATCATCATCGTCGTGAGCGACCCCGGTCCCGGCTTCAATTCGGTGAGCATCCCTGATCCCAAGCGAAAGGAGAACCTGCACTCCGATCACGGACGCGGAGTCCACCTGATTCGTCAACTAATGGACGAGGTGACGTTCGAACGAAGGGGCAGCGAAATCAGAATGTGGAAGTATTAAAGATAACATTTCCCTTTGGTCTGCCCGTCGAAGTTGATCGCCGAGTCGCACCTGCGGAAAACGCAGACCTGCACTATCGATTCCTGCGCGGTAGCTCATCCCCTTGTGAAAACGAATTGCGGTAAGGAGTGATGATGGTAAGTGATTGAAAGAATGGAGCCGACGAGCGGACTTGAACCGCTGACCTGCCGATTACGAATCGGCTGCTCTACCAACTGAGCTACGTCGGCCTGCCATCGATTCTAAATGGCGGCCTAAAAAGCGTAAAGCTGGCTAGAGTGTGAAATAGCCCCACGGAGTCGTCAGCTCCAACCCTTATCTGCATCTACGCCGCTGGCACGACAACCAGGGAATCATATTCCTGCTGCGACTGGCCGGGAAGCAGCACCCACATGGAGTACACGCCGATTGCGGTGCCGAACGGAATGTTGAACAGCGAGACGAATGAAAGCACGAGCGTTACCACGCGCGCCCAGGGTTCGCGTTGCATCAACCCCCAGCCCGCAAAGAATCCGCAAGCGGACTTAGCGAGAACGATGACGCCTACGGTGTTGACGATGGCGCTGAGGAAACTGGTGGGCACTTGTGGGGGCGCGCCCATTTCATGCAAGTGGACGAACAACGTGTTGGCGAGAACCACCAGAATTAATCCGCCCACAGCATTGAGCGCCGACATTGCCAGCCACAAAATTCCTAATAGATGAACGTGCTGCTGCACCCGGCCCGGGCGCGAACGCATGATGGACACCGGGCCTACGATTTGCTTGCCGCATCCGCTGCAAAATGCTTGTCCCGGCTGCACAGCGTTCCCGCACCCATCGCAGAACATGACGCCCCTCCCTCGAATCCATCCCGACCGCGCGCGCGAATTACAAAACAGCTGCAACAAAGGATACGCAGAAAAAATTCAAGCAGTTCCCGATTTGTTTCACATCGTCCGGCTCCGGTGTTATTCGCGAGAGTTGCTTGCAAGACGTCCGCATAAACGAAGAGGCCACCCGGCAACTGGGCGGCCTCTTCTTTCAAGGGAGAATAGTTCCAACGGAGGCAAAGCCGTCAAAACTTTCTGGAGAAATCTTATGAGTCTAAAAACAGGGGTGTCAAGCGATTTTTGCGAAATAAATGCCTTTGTTTTCAATGGTTTACAAAATCAATCAATACTCCTCGTCGGTGTACCAAATTGAGACAACTGCCCCTCCCAAAGCGTCTAACGCCATATTTCTAAAGATACTTACCCGGCTTTCAGGGGTGTCGGCCTCTATTCTAAGGACCCTCAGGACTACCGTCTGAACCAGTTTGGACTCTGCTCCGAACCACCGTTTCCGTGAGCCGCAGCGAGATGAATTCCATCTGTTCCGGACGATCGAACACCTTCTCGGGATACCAGCGCTTCATCAGAATGCGGATTCCGCCGAAAGCCACTCCAGCCACGATCGCCAAGCCGCCGAGAATCCCGCAGAGTACCACGATGTTGAGAATCAACGAGTAGAGTTCGCGCACCTGTCCGCTTTCGGAAGGAGTGTTCCATGTAACGTTAGCTTCCCAGTTCACCAGACCGAGTAGCGACTTGGCATCGCGCGTTGAGACCGGTCCGGCGACAATCGCGATGATCGGACCAGTGCGTCTGGCGGAAAATGAACCGGCATTTTCAAAGCTCGAGCCTCCCTCCTGCGGCTTCGCCAGATGAAACGCGTTTTCAATCCGCCCCAAATGAACGGCCGCCAACTGCGGCGTCGGATAGGAGATGAGCATGAGCGTGGCTTCCCCGCTGTCCGTGCTATAGCGGGCCAGTGAGACTTCGGAGCTTACGCCGAAGTCCACTAATGCAGCAGACACAGGCGGCGTCAAAGCGGACAAGGCCTCCGGGCCCATGGCATATTTCAGCGTGTTGACCACGTAAGCCCGTTGCGGCATGAACTTAACAAATTCCGGCAGGTTGCCGGCACTTCCGCCCGGTCGTGGCAGCGCTCCGGCTAACTCCCGCAACTGCTCCATCGACATGACGGATTCCTGACTGAACTGCGCGTCCACCAGTATGTGTCCGCGGTGGAACAGGACGCGGCGTCCCAGAGACGCTCCTTGAAGGCCGAGCGCAAAGCGATCGCCGACTTCTTCCTTGGTCATCTCGGGAGTCAGGTAAATCGTATAGGCACCGAAAGCGCCGGAGGCGTCGGCGAAACGCATGGCGTGAATTTTCAAAGTGCGGCCATCATCGCTGGTGTAGGTGGCCGAAGCGAAATCGGAGAAGCCGTATTCCTTGAGCACGGCGGGGCTGGTCGGATCGGCGGCCGCAGGATCGGTGCTGACGGCGGCAGCTCCCTGCATCTGCCACCCTGCAAAATTCGGCGGCAGAATGGTAGGCGCCTGATTCGCAGGAGTGTGATTCGCGGCCGGCTGATTTGGAGCGGCGTGACTCCCGGCAGTCTCCGGCGACTGAGCGAAAGCAGGCATACCGGCTGCGAGGGACACACCCAGGCAACCCATCATAAAAAATGAAATGGCAACAGAACGGGAAAGGCTCATGAATACCCCGGGAAAGTTAGCGCCTGTCGTAATTAGACCACAGAGCGAGAAAAAAGGTTTCAGAAGTCTGCAAACGCTTGATCCGGCTGCGCTTGAGCGTGGTTACCATCGTGCCGTGGGGTTGCACGTCAGGGCCATTCACAAACTTCTCGTCCACAGGCAAACTGTTTCTGGGTGAGAAATGCGACCGAGTAGTCAGGCAGTGAACAATCGCCGCGGCGGACGCACCAAGGCGGTGCTTCCCGTCAGGGTCAAAGGCAGAGACAGCGCCGGGATGGCTTTTGAGGAACTGGTGCATACGCTGGACGTGACTCCGACGGGCGTACGCTTAGGCTCGGTCCGGCGCGAGTTGAATGTGCTCGACGAGATCACGGTTTTCTACCGCACGCGAAAAATTCAGTTTCGCGTGGTGTGGACCCGGAAGCTGAAAGGCACATCCGAATTTCAAGTGGGGCTGCAAGCGGCGACGAAAGATCTCGAAGCCTGGGGCATGAGTTTTGAAGCCTTCGGTCAGCCGGCTTCTCAAGCGGCGGCGCAGGCCACTGGAGCAGCACAATAGCAGTAACACAGGGAGAAATGGAGAAGTCTATGAGCGATTTATTCCGCAATCTTTTTTCGAACGAGAGCCGCTTGGGCAAACTTTGGTCCGATGAGGACGGCCAGGATATCGCTGAATACTCAGTGATGTTGGCCGTGATCCTCGTCATCGTGGTGGGAACCGTCCGGCTCATCGGCTCGAACGCCGGCAACGTCTTCT
>Ga0209006_10004147_pt1 | contig 13194 bp, 10 predicted proteins | sample JacPin_JW_Ref_O2_FD_188567 | JGI IMG/M metagenome (GOLD analysis project Ga0209006, IMG submission 188567) | Forest soil microbial communities from Algoma, Ontario, Canada - Jack Pine, Ontario site 1_JW_Ref_O2 (SPAdes) (version 2) | ecosystem: Environmental > Terrestrial > Soil > Boreal... | reverse complement strand
TGCTGCACCAGTACCGCACGGTCGTGAAGCGTGCCCGGTATGCGGCTGAATTCGCTCCGAAATCAGCAGAGGCTTCCCAGGTCATCAGCCAAGTCAAGCGGCTGCAGGATGCCGTGGGCAATTGGCACGATTGGTTGACTTTGACCCAGACTGCCGCCAAACGGCTTGGCGATGTCAGCCAATCATCGCTGGTGGCTGCGCTCCACAACGTAACCGACAGCAAGTTCCGCCACGCAGTCGCTGCGCTCTCCGCATCGCGAACCACTCACAACGTCCTAAGACCTGTCGCTATCCGATCGGGACAATCGCGCAGAATGAGCACGAACAGTCCCACGTTTGTGGAGCGGATCGAGAGTGCAGCTTAGTCTGTTCGCGCGGAATGCCAAACTCCAAACCAGAGCCTGAGCATCGGTGACCTGCGGTCCTCCGCCCATGTAAACTGTGATCCTTCCCCATGCCCACATTCGCCGCGGTTGATATCGGCTCCAACTCTGTTCGCTTAAAGATTGCCCGCTTGCAAGCCGGTCGGCTGCGTAGCCTCCACGAAGACCGCGAAGTCACACGCCTCGGAGAAGGCGTCTTCGGTTCCGGATTTCTTACTCCCGATTCGATCGCAGAGACGGTCAAAGTGCTACGTCGATTTCACCGGGCCACTCAACAGATCGTCACCGACAGCGTGCGCGTGGTCGCAACCAGCGCCCTGCGGGATGCGCGAAATTCCCAGGCATTCTTGGAATGGGTGCGTTCTGCCACGGGCTGGCGCGTCGAGATCATCTCGGGCGTGGAAGAGGCGCGGCTCATCCACTTGGGACTTGTATCCAGCGGACGTGTCGATCGTTCTCCTACTCTTATGATGGATCTCGGCGGCGGCAGTTGCGAACTGACCGTCTCGCAGGACGGACACATTCGCGACGCGGTTAGCCTTCCTCTCGGTGCGGTTCGCCTGACCAATGAATTCCTGCGCCACGACCCTCCGCGTAAAGGCGAACTAAAGCGGCTGCGCGGATTTGTCACTCGCGAGGTCAATCGCATCATTGCTCGCATCACCGCCGCAAAGGTAAGAAACGTGATTGCCACATCCGGAACAGCAGCGTCATTGGCTTCGGTTGCGGGGCACATGCGCCGAGGCGTAGGTCGTCAGCGGTCGGTTGTGTCCTCCGCCGAAATGACCCGGATTGCGAAGCGGCTCGCGCGCCTGCCGGTGGAGGAATGTCGCAAGATCGAAGGCATCGGCCTGCGGCGAGCGGAGATCATCGTGGCTGGGGCCATGGTCTACAAGGAACTTCTCGAGCGGCTACAACTCAAAGGCTTCCGCTATTCGCCGCTCGGGCTGCGCGACGGAATTCTTGCGCAGATGGCAGCCGACTACGATCGCAGTACTCGCTCGGGCAAGCAGATCGAATCCGAGCGTTGGGAATCGATTCTAAACGCCGTCGGCCACTACGGTGTCGACCGCAAGCATGCCCTGGACGTCCGCGACGCCGCTACCTTCTTGTTCTCAACGTTGCGCTCATTGCACCGACTTCCACCCGAATACCGGGAGTGGCTCTCAGCCGCGGCCATGCTTTACGAAGTGGGCGACTACGTGAGCCGGAACGGCCATCACCGCCACACCCATTACATCATTTCAAACTCCGAGATCCTTGGGTACACCCCGCAGCAGCGACGAATTATTGCCGCAATTGCGCGCTATCTGGGAAAATCGCGTCCCACGCTGGAGGACGGTCCCATGAAGCTGCTGGACCCCAATGATCGGGCGGACGTGCAGAAGGCGATCCTCTTGCTTCGGTTGGCGCGCGCGCTAAACCTGGGACGAAGCCGTGCCGTGGAGAAAGTACGCGTCGGAGTGCGTTCCGCGGGAGTGAAGTTGACGCTGCTTCCCAGACGTCGGATGGGAGTGGATCTGGAACTGTGGGCGATCGAAAAAGAGCGCGACTACTTTCGCGAAGTATTCGGGCGGGAACTCTCTACCGCTGAATCGTAGAGGGCACGAAGAATCTTCGGCGTGAGACACCATTGCAGGCTGCCCGAGGTGCGCCGCATTTCCACCTTCGCGACCGCACCCTTCTTCAGTTCTACCGACGCTTCGCAACCGGAATCGCTGATCACGGCGCCCAGGAACTGGCTCAGGTTCGGATTGTGCCCAACCACCATAATTGCTTCCTGGCGGGCATATTTTTCGAGCAACTTGCGGAAGTCAGCCAGTCCAGCCTCCGGGCGCAAGCCAGCATCGATTTGTAACTTGCCTTCGTAGCCCAACTCGTTGCCAACCAGCGACGCCGTCTGTGTCGATCGCTTTAGGGGACTAGCGATGATCGCGTCTACCTGCACATCCAGTGCGGCCAAAGCGCGGCCGATATAGCCGCACTGTTCGATGCCTTCTTTGTCCAGGGCACGCTTCTCGTCCTTCTTGGGATGGGCGAGGTGCTCGCCCGCGCTCGCGTGCCGCAGGAAATAGAGGATCATTTGGCCTTATCGTTCCTTTCCCATCACTACTTTACGCCTCCGGGCCGGAACCTGCTGCGGGAGTGTCAGTGGAGCCTTCCCTTCCGCCACCGACATCAGGAAATCCTGCGCACAGAAAGCCGCGGCTCCGGTCGGCGGACGACGGCTTCTGGTGCCGTGCAAGGGCTGCCACGCACCCAGGTAAGTCGCATCCTTCAGCAGGATTCGTGCCTTGCGATTGTCGGCCAGATACGCGTCCAGGATTTCGTGCCGAACCCGTTGCTTCAGCATCTCATCGCGCACCGGCACGAGCACTTCGACACGCTCATACAGATTGCGTGTCATCCAATCCGCACTACCGATGTAAATCTCATCTTCGCCAGCATTGGCAAAGTAGAAGATGCGGCTGTGCTCGAGGAATCGGCCTACGATGCTGCGCACGCGAATGTTGTCGCTCACTCCATGCACTCCCGGACGCAATGCACAAATCCCGCGCACGATCAGATCGATCTCGACTCCTGCCTGAGAAGCACGGTATAGGGCCTGAATCACAGCCTTGTCGAGTAAAGCGTTCATCTTCGCGATGAGGTGAGCGTCTTTGCCTTGACGCGCATGCTCAGCTTCACGATCGATCAGTGCGATGCACTTTTCCGCAAGATCAAGCGGGGCAACCAAAAGAGGCTCGTAGGTTGGATTCTCCGCATACGCTGTGAGAAAGCTGAAAACGTCGTGCACTGCGCGTGTGATTTCAGGGTTGGCCGTGAACAGGCTCAGGTCAGTGTAGAACCGCGCGGTATTGGCGTTGTAGTTTCCGGTACCGATGTGCACATAACTCCGTGCGACTCCATCCGGATCGCGTCGCACCAGCAGCGATAGCTTGCAGTGCGTTTTCAGGCCCACGAGGCCGTGGAAAACCTGCACGCCCGCGTCTTCCAAATCGCGCGCCCAGCGTATGTTTGAGGCCTCATCGAAGCGGGCCTTCAGTTCCACTACGGCGGTCACTTCCTTTCGCGACGCCGCGTCCATGAGCGAAGGGACGATCAGGGAGTGTTCGCTCGTGCGGTAAAGAGTCTGTTTGATGGAAAGAACGTTCTCGTCTTTGGCCGCCGACTCAATAAACGAAATGACCGCGTCATAAGAGTCGAATGGGTGATGCAGCAGGATGTCGTGTCCGCGCAACTCTTCGAACAGATCCTTCGATTTTGAGGTGAGGCGCAACTCCCGCGGCGAAAACGCGCGATACTTGAGATCAGGGCGCTTGACCTGCTCATAAACATTGAACAACCGCGAGAGATTCACCGGCCCATTCACGGGAAACACTTGCCACGGGTCAAGTTCGAATACAGTTCCTAACCGATCAATGATCTCCGGATCGGCGTCGGCTTCGATTTCCATACGGACCGCGTCGCCCTTGCGGCGATTGTGCAGTTCCGCGCGCACCGACTCGAGCAAGCTTCGCGCCTCCTCTTCCGCCAGATACAAGTTGCTGTTACGCGTAACTCGGAAGGGGGCTGAGGACACAATGTCATAGCCGTGATACATGCGCACGGCATGATGCGCCACCAGATCGGCAAGGAAGATAAAGTCCGCCGTGCCCTCGGAAGGCAACCGCACCAACCGAGGCAGAGCCCGGGGCACCGACACTACGCCCGTGTAGGTCAGGGCGGAGCGGCGCCGGCGACGTAACAGGAAGGCCAGGCACAACGCTTTGTTGATGACCCGCGGAAACGGATGCGCCGGGTCCACCGTCACCGGCGTCAACAACGGGTCGAGTTCTTTTTCGCAGTATTGCTCGACGAAGCGCAGCGCATCGGAATCTAGCTCGTGCAGTCCGAGCACACGAATTCCGTTTTCCGTGAGCGCTGGCCGCAACCGGGTGTTCCAGCAGTCGTATTGATCATTCACGAATTCGTGGGTGAGCTTATTCATGAGGTCCCGTTTTTCCGATAGGGTCACGCCATCGGGACCGGCCTCGTTGTAGCCGTCCTCGATCTGCTGCATCATGGCGGCCACGCGGATCTCGAAGAACTCGTCGAGGTTACTGGCTGAGATGGATAGAAATTTCAAGCGCTCGAGAAGCGGGTTGCCCTCGTCGGACGCCTCTTCCAGCACGCGACGATTGAACGCGAGCCAGGAGGTGTCGCGGTTCAAGAAATACTGGGGATTGTCGAGTGAAATACGAGCCATGACGAACACTTGCCGCTTACTCGTGCGATTTCTTCTGGTCGATCCACCCCGGTTACACCCACGAAGTGTACGGGACTTTTAGTATAAAGCATTGCACGATCGAACCGCCGGCACTCGACTCAAGCCAGGCTGCGCGCCGATTGTAAATAGCTCGTTTAATCAGAACCGGCACCCAGACAGGATTCCTGTCCAAGTGCCGGTGGGTTTGTTCCGAGCGCTAGAGCTCCGTTACGGTAAGTAGTAGCGAAACGACGTGAAGACCATGTTGTCAACTCCTTGTGGCTGGTTCGGGTACTTTACACCCGACCACGTGTTGCGTACGACATAGGAGTACTGCGGACCGAACTGTATTCGACCCCAGTTCAGCTTTTCCTTCGATCCATCGAACAACTTGAACCAGACACCTGCAGTGCCCTCAATCAGCACGCGCGTATCGGAGGTGCAATTAGAGAGAGCGCCCGGCAGGAATCCTCCCGCTCCCGGCCCGGTCTCGGTGACGCAGCCTGTATTGTTGAAGAACGGCGATCCGTAACCAACGTATTTTTGGGTGACCGGATCGTAGTCAGCGGCGCGGCTGGCGTACTCAGCGCCTGCGTTGAGATAGACATCCGCTTTGGACGTATGGAATTCAAGAGTAGTCAGCCCTTGAAGGCTTCGAATGAGATCGAGCGTGCCGTTCGCATGCACCGACACGTCCGAAAGACCGCCCGTGCCGTATCGTCCTATCCCACTGCCACCCAAGCCATGCAATCCGAAGTCGACGTGCTTGTGGGCAAACGACCAGCGGGCATTCGCGCCCACCCCGCCTCCGTTCTTTGAACTGTTGAACGCGCCCGTAGCGTTGGGACCGGGCGTGGCGCTGCTGCCGCACAAAGCGGTCGTCGATACGTCTTCGCAGGGAAAGATGCGATCGCGGAACCGGCTATAGACTCCGAAAACCTCGTAGTGTCCAAAGCCCGGTTCGAAGGCCAGCTTCGCGATGAGATCGGGCGAGGGGTTAAACGAGTAGTTCGCGTTCAGGTTGTAAAGACCACCGCCCGTTCCCGCCGAGCCGAGCAGGAAATTGGCCGCATTGCCATGGCTCGTGAGGGTCGCCTGCGGGTTTTCCGCTGCAACCGCGAACCAAACCTTATTGCCGAAGTTTTTCGCCACGCGGAAGCCGTATTGCCGTGCCCAACTGAATCCGACCGTATATTGCGGATCGATTGTCATGGGCAACGCTTCGGTGCGGTTGTCGGCGCCATGCTTGGTCTCGGTCACCAGACTCCACATCTGTCCGCCGGTAATCGTCCATCCATTGTCGAACGCGGCCCCGCCCCATGCCTGCCGTTGCCGGAAGGAGTAGCTATTGCTCTGGTTGTTATTGGAGGTTACGCCGGCGGAGAGGAAGTCGCCTTCCACATATCCCATCAGCTTTACGCTCTTGTACCGGCCTTCCGCCAGCATGGAAATCCGCGACTGCCGTCCGGAACCAAAGAATTCCGACATGTTGCTGTTCGAGGAGCCGGGCATAGGGACTGAGTTGAACGGAGTATTAATATCCGACCCGAGAGCGCGGGAACGGTAGATGGTTTCAGCCGCCAGGAATCCGCCGGGTGTAATCGTAATCCCTTTCACGTGAATTGCCGTCGGCGGTGCAGAAATGCTCTTCTGGGTTTCCTGAACGGTCACGACTGTGCTGGCCATGTTCGTCTTCAGGTCCGTCACATCGCCCTTCAATTCGCTGACCGTCTGCTGCTGCTGGGTGGCTTGCGCCTGGGCAGCATCCGCCTTGCTTGCGGCGTCCACGGCAGCGCTCTGCGCCTGCTGAGCGGCCTGCTCTCGGTTATGCAGTTGATCCCGCAATTCCTGGATCTGCTGCTGTTGCTGTGCCAGCGCCGCCTGCTGCGATGCGATCGCATCTTTCAACGCCTGCAAGTCCGCGGCTGTCACTGTCGGGGTCGCAGGCCTCGGCTTCCTGGGTTTGGGCGCGGTGCTGGATTGCCCCACCAGCCCTGTCGCCAGGAACAGAATTGCACACATCTTCCATGCATACCTCATTGCATTCTCCTTTTTTGTCCTGCGATGAATGAAAATGTCCCGCGCTTGCGGAATTCTATTTGACCTGGCGGATCGCGTCCTTGACTTTGGCGACCACGTTGTCCGGCAACGGCGCGTAGGCCAGAGCAGACGTCATCTGCTGCCCGTCGGTCACCATCCAATTCAGAAAATCCGCCAAGATTTTACCCTTGCTTGCATCCTTGGACTGAGCCGGTATCAGTAGCCAGGTGAAGCTCGAAATAGGATAGGCGTCCTTGCCCGGCGCGTTGGTAATCGATACCCGGAAGTCTGCCGGCATTTTCGGGGCGGAAGCCGCCGCTGCGGTTACGCTTCCCAGAGACCCTTGGACGAAGGCTCCTGAGGAATTTCTCACGCTGCCATAGGGAATCTTGTTTTCCACGGCGTAAATGAGCTCGATGTATCCTATGGCACCAGCCAACTGCCGGATCGATCCAGCCACTCCCTCGTTGCCTTTCTGGCCCAGCCCAACCGGCCACTTCACCGACGTGTCGCTGCCCACCTGGCTCTTCCACTCCGAGCTGACCTTGGACAGGTAGTCCGTCCAGATGAAAGTCGTCCCACTGCCGTCCGAACGATGGACAACGATAATTTCCTTATCTGGAAAATTCACTCCCGGGTTTGCCGAGGTAATCGTCTTGTCATTCCATTTGGAGATCTTGCCCAGAAAAATACCGGCCAGGGCTTCCGGCGTGAACTTGATTTCCCCAGTTACACCCGGAACGTTGTAGGCCGGAACCACCGCGCCGAGCACCGTAGGAATATTCAGGATCTTGGCTTTCGCTTCCTGCAGTTGTTTATCGGTCATGGGCATATCGCTGGCTCCGAAATCCACGGTGCCAGCCGTAACCTGGCGAATCCCGCCACCGCTGCCAATCGGTTGATAATTGACTTGAACGTCGGAATGGACCTTGTGGTATTCGCTGAACCACTTTGAGTACATCGGGTTTGGAAACGTGGCGCCTGCTCCGTTCAGCGTGGTCTGCCCGATCACGGGCATGGCCAGAAGGACACACACTAACAGCAGCACGATTTTGCGCATCCGGATGTTTCCTCCTTGATATAGATATCTCCTTCTATCGGCGGCGTGTTACAGGACGGTTACAAACCGGTAAATTTCTGATGAAAGGCCCCGGAACGGAAAGGAGGTTGAAGAAGGGAGGAGCCGCTCATGGCAGGGACGAATCGGATACAGAGAGAACCCGCGTCAGCGTTGGGGGGCGTCCCGGAGATGTGCAATCTCGCGAGGGAACAGCGTGTTGGCCGGGAATTCGCTGCGCAGCCCGGTCAGCAACTGTAGTGCTCGCGAGTTGTCCTTTTCCCGCACGTAGGCTATGGCAAGTAGAATTCGAGCCAACGGTGCGAGATAGTGACCATGTTCGGCGGTGGTTTCGAGGTCGGCAATTCCACCTCGTTTATCCGCAGACATTCCGCCCATGCGAAGAATCCAACGCACGGGGGCTGCCATGCTTCCGATGATGTATTTGCTGAAGCCGGTCGCCAGCAGCGCATCGTAGCAATCGGGACAAACTGCGAGCAGTTCCTGCGCAGAGGCCGAAGCCGCTTTGGCATAGTGCAGAGATGCCATGTTGCGTTTTTCGATGAGTGCGGCATAGTCGGCTTCGAGGCCTGAGGATAGGGTCAGGGCGAAAAGGGCATCTCGATCTTTCCGATCTTTGGCTAGCCGCGAGTGAGCAAGGATTTCAGCCCGCCCAATCGCTTGCTGGAAATGCTGTCGCAGCGCCGGATCAGGCGTTAGCTTGGGGCGTCCTTCAAACACCGCATCATTCTCGTAAAACTGCGACTCCAGCACGCCGAGCCGGTCGAACTCGGAGAACAGAAAGCCGGCTGCCTCGCTGACCGGCCCCATGGGATCATCCGGATGCAACCGTTGCCAGGCTGAGAAGTCCTCTTGTGCGCCCGCGAAGTCAAGGTTATAGAGCCCGGAAAATCCGCGGTCGAGATCGTTGCCTATCACCGGTTGCGGACTGTCTTCAGCCCGCACCATGACGGACAGAAGGCAACATGCCCACAAGGCTGTTACTATGATCCCCGCTCGCGTACCGAATGTTCTAAACCTGTGATCGCGCTGGTGCATTATCGACGATCTCGTTTCCTCTGTCGTAGGTGAGTTGCAATTTGCCCGGTTCCAAAGCCACTGATTATTGGATGAGATCTGCTGCGGCTGCGCTAGCCTCGCATTGTCAAAGGATTGTCTCTTTCTGCGAAGTATTTACCACCCGAGGAGCAAGATTTCATGCCTGATTCTCCCACTCGCTCGGCGCCAGGCTGGCCCGGCATTCCGCCACGATGGACTTCGAGCGCCAAGACGGGCGCCGGTACGGCGCTCAACCAGCACAGCAAAGTCTGGTTCACGCTCAGTCATGGAATCCTCAACGAAGTTTATTTTCCCCGCGTCGACCAAGCCTGTACTCGCGACATGGGATTCATTGTTACCAACGGCTTTGATTTCTTCTCCGAGGAGAAGCGTCACTGCACCTTTGAGAACCACCCCGTGGAGGCAGGAGTACCCGCCTTTGAACTGATCAACACCGACAACAGTGGACGGTATCGCATCCACAAGGAAGTTCTGACTGATCCATATCGCAGCGTGGTTCTCCAGAAGATCCGCTTTGAACCGACCGAGGGGCAACTCTCTGATTACCACCTTTACGCCGTGCTTTCTCCGCATCTGGCGAACTGCGGGAATGGAAATACCGGATGGATCGGCGACTACAAGGGTTACCCGATGTTCTTCGCCGCGCACCAAGGCGTCACGCTCGGTTTTGCATCCTCGACTCCGTGGAAGAAAACTTCTGTGGGATTCGTGGGCGCCTCCGACGGCTGGCAAGATTTGTCGCAGCATTTCCAAATGGAGTGGGAATATACGCGCGCGGAAAACGGCAATATTGCCTTTACTGGAGAAATCGACCTCGCTGCCTGCAATGGGCAGTTCGTGCTCGCCCTGGGTTTCGGCGCCATTTGGACCGAGGCCGCACAGCAGGCCAGATCCACTTTGTTCGAGGACTATGCAGACCTTCGGCAGCACTACATCGCGCAATGGAAAAACTGGCACACCCAGTTACTGCCCCTCGACGAACCGCTGCGCCAGTGCGATCTGTATCGCGCCTCGACCGCCGTGCTGCGTACTCACGAATCCAAGGATTTTCTGGGCGGCATTATTGCCAGCCTTTCGATTCCCTGGGGCTTCAACAAGGGTGATGAGGATCTGGGCGGCTACCATCTGGTTTGGCCGCGTGATTTGGTCGAATCGGCGGGTGCCCTGGTGGCTGCCGGAGCGGTCACCGACGCGGTGCGCGTCTTGCGCTACCTGGAGACCACGCAGGAAGCCGCCGGCAACTGGGCGCAGAACCTGTGGCTCGATGGTCGTCCCTACTGGAGCGGCATCCAGATGGATGAAACCGCGTTTCCGATACTGTTGATTGACCTCCTCCGCCGCGAAGCCCCGGAGGCTTTAGGCAAACTCGACCGGTGGTGGCCGATGGTGCGAAATGCGGTCAGTTTCATCCTGCGCAACGGTCCTGTGACACAACAGGATCGCTGGGAGGAAGATGGGGGGTATTCCCCGTTCACCCTCGCTGTTGAAATTTCAGCGCTGTTGGCCGGAGCCGATATCGCCGACCTCACCGGGCACAACGAACAGGCCGCAACCATGCGCGACGCTGCCGACGCGTGGAACGACAATATTGAACGCTGGGTCTACGCCAACGGGGGCGACCTGGCGAATCAACTCGGCATCGATGGCTACTATGTGCGCATCGCTCCTCCTGACACCGATGGGTTTGCGTCGCCGACACTGGGTTTCGTTCCGATCAAGAATCGTCCGCCGGGTCAGGATCACATGCGTGCGTACCACATCATCAGCCCCGATGCTCTCGCTCTGGTGCGGTTTGGCCTGCGCGCGCCCGATGACCCGCGCATTCTGAACACGCTTCGGGCCATTGACGCGCTGTTGTCGGTCGAGCTGCCGCAGGGACCGTGCTGGTATCGCTACAACGGAGACGGCTACGGTGAGCATAAAGATGGCTCCGCCTTCGACGGGACCGGCATTGGCCGCGCGTGGCCTTTGCTCGCTGGAGAGCGCGCCCATTACGCCCTGGCGGCCGGGCACCGCGACGAGGCAGAGGCACTTCTTACCGTGATGGAAAATTCGCCCACCGGGCAAAGCCGCCTCCTGCCCGAACAAGTCTGGGACGTCGCCGACATTCCCTCGCTCGAGCTGTTTCGCGGCAAGCCGACCGGTTCCGCGTGCCCACTGGTCTGGGCCCACTCGGAATATATAAAGCTGCGCCGTTCCATTCGTGACAACAGGATTTTTGACCAGCCTCCACAGACCGTCAAGCGTTATCTGATTGATAAGCATGTGCGCCGAATCTTCGGTTGGCGGTTTAACAACAAGGCACGCAGCGTTCCGAGCAACAAGACGTTGCGGATTGTGCTGCTCACTCCTGCCAGGGTGCATTGGAGCGTGGACAGTTGGCAAACCACGCACGACACCGATACCCGAGACACCGGTCTCGGCATCTACACGCTCGACCTCCCGACCGCATCACTGCCCGTCGGGGCCGAAGCGGTTTTTACATTTTTCTGGCCCAAGGAAAATCGCTGGGAAGGCAAGGACTACACCGTCACCGTAGCCTAGACCTAGACGATGCCTTTTCCGCCAGGATGCGGCTGCGCCCACCATCCCTCTAGAGCTCAACCACTTAGCGACCATACAATATCCGGATCGCTCATTCGTCTACAGCCCTAGATGAAGGGCGCGGCGACTCTCGAGCGGATGGCAATCGAACAGGACCAGCGGATCTCCGAAGTGGTCAAGCGGGAGCAGTCCCGGCTCCGGAACTTCATTCGCCGGCGCGTGCCCGACCCGCGCGACGCTGAGGACATTCTGCAGGAAGTCTTCTACGAACTGGTAGAAGCGAACCACCTGCTGATGCCGATTGAGCACCTCACCGGCTGGCTGTTTCGCGTAGCGCGCAATCGCATCACCGACCTGTTCCGCAAGAAGAAGCCGGAGAGCTTCAGCCATACTGCCGCCGCGCACCAAGAAACCGATGACGACGAATTCCTGCGGTTCGACGACCTGCTACCTTCGCCCGATGCCGGACCGGACGCGCTCTACGCCCGCAACCTGCTTCTCGACGAACTCGAGTCGGCGGTCGCCGAGCTTCCGGACGAGCAACGCGAGGTGTTTGTTCGACACGAGTTGGAAGGGCGGAGTTTCAAGCAGATGGCCGCCGACACCGGCGTGAGCGTCAATACGCTGCTCTCCCGCAAACGTTACGCGGTGCTGCATCTCCGCGAGCGCTTGCAAAGTATTAACGACGAATTCACGAAAGCATGAGGGACCGAACATGAAAAAGAAATGGTATTTCATTGCTCCATTGGGGATTCTGGCGATGCTGCTGTTTGCCCTGGTCGGCGGCGAAGTGGTGATGCGCCTGTGGAATTGGCTGTTGCCATCGCTGTTTGGCTGGCGCCAGATCAATTTCTGGCAAGGGCTTGGACTGTTAGCTCTGTGCCGCATTCTCTTCGGCGGATTGGGGTCGCATCGCTCTGGGCGCCCCAATTTCCGTAGCCGCATGCGAGAGCGCTGCGGAAAGATGACACCTGAGGAGCGGGAGCGTTTCCGCCAAGCCATGCGTGAACGTTGGGGCTTTGGTCCATCTCCCAGCGAAAGCGAGGGGCAATGAGAAGCCATGGAAGCGTCAGGTATCACAGCTACGGCTTCCCCGAGGTCCGCACCTACGGGGAGATTGAAAAGCCGATTGCGGGACATGACGCAAGCGAATCGGTTCAGGCATCCACAGCGGTGTAGCACAGTTCCACCACCGTGCAATCATCGCTAAGAGGGTTCCCGGCGCAGAATGCGGTCACGGCTGAGAAAATTCCGTCTAGCGTGGGAGACTTGGCCGCCGCCGCTTCCAGACGAAAGTCCTCGAAAAAGTCGCCCATCGCGTTTTCCGCTTCGGTGACGCCATCGGTCACCAGAATGAAGCGGTCGCCCGATTTCATCTGACACCTGGCGCTTTCGAAGGTCGCGTCGGCAAGCAGGCCCACCGGCACATTCCCATGCGGGGGACGAATGACTTCTCCTCCGCACACCAGAAGCGGCTGAACGTGCCCGCAATTTACGTATTCCAAGTCGCCATCGCGCCGCAGTCGCACAAGCAGGACCGTCGCGTATTTTTCGCCACCCATCTTTTCGGTGAAAAACCGGTTTACGGCAGTCACCACGTCCAAAAGCGGCATCCCTGAGATTAAATGCGAATAAATCATTCCCTGTAACGTCGAGGCCATCAGGGCCGCGGAAACTCCCTTGCCGCTCACGTCGGCAAGCACCACCGCAAGCCCTTCCTTGGTGTTGACCGCATCATAAAAATCCCCCCCGATTTCCTTGCACTGGAGGTTCCTGCCGTCCATTTTCGCGAACGGAACCTCGGGAATCTTCACCTTCATCAGCCGCTGCTGAATACTGGC
>Ga0209006_10004146_pt1 | contig 13194 bp, 12 predicted proteins | sample JacPin_JW_Ref_O2_FD_188567 | JGI IMG/M metagenome (GOLD analysis project Ga0209006, IMG submission 188567) | Forest soil microbial communities from Algoma, Ontario, Canada - Jack Pine, Ontario site 1_JW_Ref_O2 (SPAdes) (version 2) | ecosystem: Environmental > Terrestrial > Soil > Boreal... | reverse complement strand
CCCTCCTCTGCTCCGCTACCCGCCTTTCATCCTCCACCCTCCTTCTCTCCACCTCCCTCCTTCGTTCTTCCTCCATCCTCCTTTGCTCTGCCACCCTCCTCTGCCTCTCCTCCTCTTCTCTCCTACGAACCTCCTGCGCGGCCCGAAGCAATTGTCCATGCAGCATGATCTGCTCTTGTTCGTAAAAGTCGCCTTCCCCCGCAATATTGTTTCCAGGCTCTCCATGAATACCACCATGCGCCGTTGCCATGTGTTCATATATTCTATCCGCATCGAAACTGCCCATACACACCCAACAAAAATGCGTACCACATTTGCATTCCATATGATTACACCCTTCGGTTTTCTGTGCAAGCGAGTTAAGGAAGAACGACGACAACAGAGGGGAGACGCACTTGTATCCAAACTTTGCACTGAGGACATTTTTTGAAGCCTCCCCTTGCCAATTCCTCGTCGAGGCGTTTCTGTTCCGCAGGGTTGTCAAGGAGTTTCCGTTCAGTGCAGCTCATCCCTTCGTGAGCTTCCCCGTGACAGGCAGAACATACATCCACAAAGCACGAAGGGCAACGCTGGACCACTGAGGTCGAGCCATCGGAGCGATAAATCTGGGTGCAGTCTGGCGTCGTGCAATACTTGAACTGTTGCGGATGCTGCTCCAAAAAAGATACGAATGCAACCTCAACCAGGCGGTCGAATTGTAGTGGCGGCAAGAATTTCTGGATCGTGGAAATTGGAATTGGCGCATGACATTTGTCTTCGTCTCCCAAACACGAAAGTGGGAATATCTTGGTGTCGCACGCAGTCGTCAAGAAATGGCGGATACATGCCGTGCAATAACAGTGTCCGCAAGCTAACCGCACCGGGGACGAGACGTCGCTGTAGCACACAGGGCAAAGGGACCCGCTCTCGGCACTACGACTCATAGCCATGTCACTCAGCGACTCCTGGATCAACTTGTCCAATGCATGTCTCGCGTCCTCGCCGCCTCGGATAGTAATGGTACACGGAGATAGGTTCAAGGAAACATTGTCCTCCCCCAGAGTCTCCTTCAGCACCGCAAGACCGTGCTGGACGAAAAATCTGATCGACTGACGTTTGAGGAACACCGTTTGCTCGAGAGACGCGAGACGCTTGATCTCCGATTCGACCATGGTGCGAGCACTCTGCACCGAGCTCGGGTCTCCGTAGACTTTCAGTACGCGCAGCCTCCGGTCGCACCAGACATAGGCGCCTGTCTCTTGAAAGACCCGCTCCAGGAACGGAAACCCAAGCGAGCGATGCCAGCTCTCCAGCTTCTCCCCTGCCACCAAATTCTCTACTCTGACTTTGAGGGAGCCCACCAGTTTCTTATCCCTCCCTACGACACGTATCGACACCCGCTCCCAGTGATTTATATGCAGATGACAATTCTTGCTATCCCTTGTCGCATCGGTCAGTGAACCCCACTGCTTACTCTGCGCCTTGTACTGCTCGGCCGAGATGGTGATTACGTATCGGAGTGGGTCGGCGAGACGGAGTCTAAATGTGGAATTCGCGATGTATGGGATCCGTTTGTTGATGAGGGAATCGTGAACCCTTTTGGCATCGTCCCAAGAGTCGAAACGGGCCTGGGTTGCAATGATTCCGTCGACAACATCGGTGGGCGGCCGTTCGAAGTTGACTTGTCCATCCGCATTCCTTTCCATATGTTGACGGAGCAATGTGAGAGCTTGGTCGATATTATATTCCTTGGCCTGCAAACGTTGGAGCAGAGATGAGCCCGAAAACGTTTCGACCTCCGAATGCATCACGCTCGGGGAAAGTCCGTTGATCTTGACAGAGTTAGGTTTGAACTTCATCAACACAGCGCCTGGTGGACGGTTCATCTCCACCCTGACCCTCCGACCTCCGCACATCTTTCCATTCAATTCCCGCACTTTCGCCTCTGCCTGAGCGATATCGGAGTACTGAGCTATGAAACAAACAGAAGGTGCCCACCACGATATGGTCAGGGCATTAGGGTCACCTCTCGAAAATGCCCCCATGCCCCCAACGCTGCTATGCTTGCACACTTCAAACACCAGTTTCACCTGCCTAAATTCAATACCGTCCAGCCCCACAGAAACTACTTCGCCCACTCCCGCGTCACTCAACACTCTCGCCTCCTGCGTTCCGCCCGTCTTTCGAATGTCCAATACATGAAAGTTCTCAGGCTGTATACCTTGCTGCGTGAATAGTGCGTGCACCTCGTCCCCCTTTGCATCTGGTGGGAGATTCTTGACGCGGATAAGGCACGACTCGAACCCTGTGACGGTGTGTCGGATGTCGAGACCTGCGCCGAACGTCACGATTGAGCCAAGGACAATTTGCTGGACAACCCTTGCCGCCTCTTCCTTCATCCTGGCAGCTTGTTCTGCAAGCCTAGCCTGGATAAATGCCTCATACTCGGCCTTTTGAGCTTCTTGGCGCGCGCGTCGTAGCTCCTGCTGTTTTGCTAATTCGGCTTCTGCTTGGGCCGCTTGGACTCTTCGCCGTTCCTCGACCTCCGCTCGGGCTTTTATTAATAAGGCTTCTTGGACCTGGAAATTAGTCTCGGTCAAGGACGTGGTTGGGTGTAGAGGACGAAGATCACTCCCCTGTGGGTCGTGCGTGAACCTGCATTTGTCGCCTTTAGCACAAGTTCCGCTCTGTTGCCATGAATGGCAAGGCCTTGTTGCTCCGGTGGAGTTTCGAGAATCTGTCAGCCGAACTGGGCCCCCGCCCTCGGAGACAACTTGTTTGCCTCTGTGGTGCTTTGCTCTAGTGGCTGGACGAGAAGATGGCAGGTTGATTGTCTGGTGGTGACTTTGCCTGCCAAGAGAGGGAGCCATGTTTGGGTTCCGTCCGATTCGTGGATTGCGCCTGGTTCGTCTTCTTTGTGAAGTTCCGCCATTGGGTGAAGTCTAGGAGAGAAAGAGATAAAGGACACAATAGGTTCAATCTCTCAAAGCTCACCTGAGCTTTGGCTGCTGGGGCCAACTTGCAGCTATCTCCGTTGTTAGATTGACCTTGGGGGATTTGGGGGGATAAGACCGACTCGGACATGGTTCAAGACAAAGAGAAGAGAACAAACACCACGAGGCGGCGTCTAGAGGTGAACTTGGTGAAGCTATGAAGGGTTGATACATAATATTATTAATGTACTAATCGCCTAATATGGCTAATTCACTTCCATGCACGACCGTGCAACGACATAGCTTGGGGCTCAACGGTACGCTTTCAGAGTTCAAACATGGCGCTCACAGGGCTCAAAGTAATCGAGGTAATCTCATTCGACACTCGATTTCTTCGTAATACTCGTATAGTGCTAATCATGTACGATAGTTTGCTGGTCAAGCACCAGGCCCGTTTGCGGGACTCATCCTTGCTGACAATGGCGCTTCGGTGGTCAGAATTGATCGCCCATCTTCAGTTCAGACAGACATTCTCTGCCGCGGGAAACGCTCTTTGGCAATCGATGCAAAAGTTCCGAGTGGTCAACATCTTCTAAGGAGGTTGATGAGTTCCGCTGATGTGGTCATTGACCCGTTCAGACCTGGGGTTATGGAGAAGCTGGGGCTTGGACCTGAGATCTTTTTGAAAGGCGAAAACCAAAAGAACGGGAATGGATTGAATGACCGTTTGATTTATGCGAGACTCGTAGGGTAAGCAGTCGTTGCGATCGTTCATTGGGAGAAGCTGTTGAGTTCATTGATAACTAGGTTCCCGAGAACAGGTGCTGTTCCTTTCATTGTTGAATGGTCAGATTTCTGATACGTCTATTGTCAGGTCCACACAAGGACATGGCAGGTACGTCTCCCCTCTGTCATTTGACATAAATATTGAGGAAAGTGGCCAGGTCATGATATCAATTATTTGGCACTCAGCGGTGTCCTGTCTGTTAGTCTTATTTCATCAAACCCGAGCGATCATAATTCTGAAGCCCAGCCAGTTATTTCCCGGTTCATCAGAAAAACCAAGCTTTCCTCTCAATATTCTAGCCGATTTTGCTGGTGGAGGCATGGCATGTGTGATAGGAATCCTCCTTGCGTTGATAGAACGCGGAAAGAGTAGTCGTGGGCAGGTTATCGAAGTGGACATGGTGGGTTGCATGCTACTGTGTCCATATTGCGATTCAATAAAATTACCAGGTCTCTGGCACTCGTTATCTTTCATCTTTCCCTCTTCTAAACATCCTCAACCACTCTCCATCATTCCAATACGCCCGTGGTCATAACTGGCTCGACGGCGGCGCACCCTTCTATAATGTATATACCTGCAAAGATGGCAGGTGGGTATCGGTCGGCTGCCTTGAGTCAAATTTCTTCCGAATTTTCCTTGAAAAATTCTTGAATGGTTTACCAAATGATTTTTCGATCTCCCAAGACAATTGGAGACCAACAGCTGGCTCACAGGGTGATAGGAATGAATGGCCAAAGTTGAGGACCTTCTTGGAGAAGGGGTTCATTACGAATACAAGAGACTATTGGACAAACATTTTTCATGGTAATGTTTTGATCAGTAGAAGGTTCGTGATTCCTTGCTAAAATGCGTTATACATAGGCACAGACGCTTGCGTGGTTCCGGTTTTGACGCTCTCGGAAGCTGCAACGTTGGACCCTTCCCATCTCCCTTCCCCTGTTCCTCACCCGCGTGTCTACTCGACCACGAAATCGACCACTCCAAACGTTTCTAGAGTAGGCCCTCTGTTACCCGGACAACACACTCATGAATTGCTGGAAGAACTTGGACTGAGTACTTCAGAACAAAAACGATTGGCTCTTGATGGAGCATTGGGTACGAAGGCACAGGTGGAAGCCATGAATGCACCCAAACTTTGACATGTGAGAGATAGCGTTGGTGAATTATACCCAACAATGTACTGCACACGCGCATGTCGGAATCGGGTGATCGTGAATTCATAATCACATGCAACCAACCCATCCCTATATAACAAACGCTCGTTAGTTGATTCACCCTCTGCATCAAGCACTCATCGACACCAATGGCAAGGACATTCTCCAGAGAGGAAGTGGAAAAGGTATGCACTTAAACACACACCCCTTTACCGAATCTTATAGGCGCAACTTCAGCACAACAAGAACGATGACCTTGTGAATTCAGGAGACCATATATTTCCAATTCACATGCTTATTTCCCTTCCGTAGTGGGTTATAATCGATAGCAAAGTCTATGATATCAGCAAGTTCAAAGATCTCCATCCCGGTGGTGTATCGGTCTTGCTTGATCCCGAAATTGGTACGTAAAACGGCCACGTCGTATTCGGTCTCGTTTCACTCTCACACTATTTCCAAGCTGGAAAGGATGCTACAGACGCTTTCTTCAGTCTTCACCGCATTGAAGTGCTCGAAAAACCTCAATATCAGCGTCTCTGCATAGGGTCTATTCAAGGCGAAGAAAGTATTCTCCGCGGACGCGTCATTGGTGAGATCAGCAAAGTCCCATACGCTGAGCCGACTTGGCTTCAAGAGGGATACTGCAGTCCTTATTACTCCGAAGTCAGTTCAATTGTTTGTCTCTGCCCCCGGAACTTCACCTACGATTGGGTTGCAGAACCATCGGAAATTCCAGAAGGCGATGCGCAGGTTCTTTGATGAATTCGTGTATCCTGATGCTCAGGTGCGCTGGAAGTCATGCCTTGTGTTACACGTATCTCAAATCTGCATAGGCGCGAGAAGATGACGGAAAACGCCCCAGTCAAGCTGTACTCCAGAAGATGGCGTAGGCATTCGTCCCTCGTGGTTTATTCTCTCTTATCCCTGCATCTCATTCAGAGACCTCAATATTCATGCTATGCGTATGGGCCCGGGAAAGCATCTGAAAGGTCCAACACTTATGGGTGGACTTGTTGCTCCGGAACAGGTCAGCATTTACTTTTATTCGTGCTTTTTTATCCTTATTCTTTGATCTAGTTCGACTATTTCCACGAAGTATATCCATTCCAGTCATTTTTTTGAAGCAGTAATCCGACATCATGTCTTGTAACAGCTTATAATAACTCAGGAGTTGGCACGCTGTGGCGCACGTGGCTATGGGGACGGTCTGTTCTTCGTCCATATACGTCAGTGTAAAGTAGCTTTTCTGACTTGCAGCCTTTCCTCAGGTCTCCTGGGTGGCAAAGTCATTGGCCTGCCACCAGTGCTTAACTTTGCTTCAGACAACCTCAAGGCCAAAGTCGTCCCCGACGTTTTGGCTGGCAAGAAGTTCATCTGTCTGGCTATCTCAGAAGCGCACGCAGGCAGCGATGTGTTAGGATTACAGACAACCGCAGTGAAGACCAAAGACGGGAAGGAATGGATCGTGAACGGGACCAAGAAGTGGATCACTAATGGAACGTCAGTACCAATACTATTCTTTGGAGAGTATTTTGCAGTGCTCTAATGATTGGTTCATTTGCTAGATTTGCAGACTAGTATGTTGCTTATTTCATTGCTTGATCTATAGTGACAATCTCATCCTACATCAAGCTTCACTGTCGGCTGTAAGACCGAGGTCTGTGTTCAGTGACCTTTTTGCCCTATTTCTCCATGACCTGCCTTTCTTTATATTTAGGATGGCATCACTGTAATGCTTATTGAACGCGGACCTGGTGTCGAGACTCGGCAGATAAAGACGAGCTATTCGACCACCGCAGGTACAGCCTATATCACATTCGACAACGTTCGTGTCCCTGTAGAAAATACGCTTGGGCCAGAGGGAGGAGGTATCTTTGTTATTCTGAGGTATGATGGTTGGTCCATTCATGTCATAATGACGAGTTGACCGTTGCATTACTTAGCAACTTCAACCACGAACGGTGGGTGATGTGTTGCGCTTCCGCCCGAAGCCAACGATCCATTGTTGAAGAATGCTTAAAGCGAGTTCGATCTCTTCTCACGTCCCGCGTCCCGGCTTGACTGACAGCTAAATCTCAGGTGGACTGCTCAGCGCAAAGCGTTCGGAAAGCCATTGAACTCGCAGGCAGTCATCCGGTCAAAGATGGCAACGATGATTGCGCGTGTGGAAAGCGTGCAGAATTGGCTGGAGAATATTACTTACCAGATGTGTAATATGGTCAGTCCTTGCAAAGCGATTTTTCGGATCGAGCTAACCTGGTATGACAGTCTTACAAGGAACAAGCGAAAAGACTGGCGGGGTTCGTTCCATTAAATTTCCTTGGTGATTGAAGCCAAGCCTAACCTGATATCCACAGCCAAATTGCGTTCTTGAAGAGCTACGCTACATCGAGCGCACAAGAGACTGCTCGGGATGCTGTGCAAATATTTGGTGGACGGGGTATCACACAAACTGGGATGGGCCGATTTATCGAGCAGGTAAGTCGTTTCGAAGCGATTTTATTCATTGTTGAGTTGAAACGGCTGATCGTTGCCGCAAAGTATCACCGTGTTGCTCCATTCGATGCTCTCCTTGGTGGAGGTGAGTATATGCAGAATTTTAGAGCGACCGAAACTTGCTGATGTATCTTTTAATGCTTGTAGCGGAGGACGTGTTGCGAGACCTTGGCGTTAGGCAGGCATTAAGAATCATGCCGAAGGATACGAGGTTGTAGGATGGGTTTATATTCTCCAAGCTACACATAATGTCCACATAATATATAGTCATGTGCTATGACTTGGTGGATTTGTGAGTCTACCACCAGCTAATTGCATCCATGCAGTGCCATTCATAAAGGTCAAGAATACTTGAATAATACAATACAGGGCGCTCACTCGAATTCAACTTCGTTTGATTCTACTTGAGGTCGCGAAAATGGTCTTCCGAGTTCATCCATCCTTGTTGCATCGATCGCTGTCCTTGTCCGTAAATTAAGCCCGTCATTCACACCCACTGAAACGATCACGTCTTGTTTCCAAGCGCCCTATCACTCAGAAATGCCTAGTCCCTTGTACTCTTAAAATGCGGGCAAATGATCATCACCCTCCTGGTGTCAAGCATAACATTTCCTTATGCTTATTGGGCTAGCTCCACTAAAAACGGCCTTTCGTTCATTACATTCAAGCACGATCCCGTTGTTGAGGTGAGCTAATACCAATATATTATGCCTGTCACGTACATAACAATGTAAAGGGCCACACACACCATGACCGTAGTTCGAAGAGCGGTTTTATTGAATTAGATCTTTGTTGATCATACTTTTTACATCAGTCCTAGCTATAATGCCAACATCAATGGATCCTCCGATGAGTACCAAACACGATAGAGGTGCCAACAAGAGTAATTGGAAACAGTTATACACATTTAGTAGTCGCACAAAAATTGGGTTGGGTCAAAGCGAACAAGCGAAGAAGTGCAGATGAACGAAGGGGGTACAGATAAACAAGATGATGAGCCAAGAAAGCAATGAACAACTTTTATGTATACAAACAACATGGAGACGGACGAAAAAAGAACAAAATTAACAAGATGAAGATGGATTGGGGAACTGGCCAAAATTGTACACCGGTCCTGGCGACTTGTAGCCCTGGTATTCGCCCATCCACTCAACGCCTGGTACAAGAGAAACCCGTCAGTCAACATCTAGGAGCAAGAAAGAAAGATAAAAGAAGGCACGCACCAGGAATCCAATCATCCGCCGCCAAAGCTTGCATAGACTGCAGAATCTCGTCATACGTCTGCTGTGGCTGGAAGAAGTCGACGTTCATGCCCATATCGTTCGGGACAGCGAGGTGGTTGTCGAATGATGATGTGCCGCCCATAGGATGGTTATTGAACTCCATCATGTTGAAGCTCATATTGGGTCCTGTCGTCGTCATCGTCCTCCTCATCGCAAACGGATCGTGACCAGCCAGCGTCGGAGCGAATTGGTCGAAAGACAATGAGTCGTGTGAGGGTAGCGGTGTCAACAAGAAGTTCGGTGTTAACGGTGGCGCCATCATGATAGCAGCGGGATTGATAGCGGTAGCTGAGGCGCTAACGCCATTGTCAAGTTTGTTGTAAACATGAGGTTGATTGGGCACCATCGTAGCCAGAGGGGGTGTGGTTTCCGGGTACCGTTCATGGTCAGAGGTTTGACTTGACGAGGATTTCGGCCTCCGGGAAGTCTTCTTCATATGGTGCGGGAGAGGCATGTTCTTGGGTGCTCCAGGAGAGTGGTCAAGCTTAGCCATTGGCAGGGCAAGGAGTCCCTCCAGGAACCGAGCGTAAAGTTTCGGACCGTGGCGGTTATCGATGGCAACCTCAGGCGAGCCAAGGAGATCTATGGCCTTCTGCACAAGCGCACGGATTTCTGATCGTTTTTCAGTGGACAGGTAGGTCGCGAACTTTGGTTGGAGCAGCTGTTTATATGTAGATTTTCGGTTGAGAGTGTGATTTTGAAGAGATGGTGATATTTTTTTTACCTTGACTAAGAATGCTGAAGCGAAAGTCAGAAAGACGCTTTGTGCTTCAGGACCGTGACGAAGATAAGTTCCTGTATAAATTATCAGGCATTCTGAATTAAGAGAAGAAGAAAAAGACGGACTCTGACTAGGGCGACCGATATCGTTGACGACCGTTGTGACGACATCGGAGGCAGCACGCAGACACTTGTCACAAGAAATCAACGGCTTTCCACGCAAAATCACATACACGATAACATACGCGGAAAAAGAAAGGATTTTCATCTCCATGCCTTTTGACAAACGCGTGCTGGAATCCGAAAGAAAGGGCAATGAGGCGGCCATAGCTATAAGCCAGCCTCAAAAGTCCGGTACGGAAATGATTTTGCGGATCGGTCATGTCTGTTTTTGAGATCGTCGCATACCATTTTTCCCATAGGCCCACGAGTTTGTCGTCTGTGTCAGTCGCCAATTGCGCCAAATCGATATCCTTTACAAGATCCATGAGTAAAATGCCAAATCACTTGAAGTGTCAGTTCCGTCAACCCACCTTGTTCAACCCGGTTGGATGTTTGGGGTTGTTATAAATCTGGGCCATGAAGTCCGCCATGACCCTCAACTCGGCATTGTAGCAACACAAGTGGATATCGAAATTCAGGATGTTATATTCTGAAGATTCCCAAAACCCCTCAGAGTGATTGGCGATGTAGTCCGTGTTCTTGATCACACTCGGCTTGCCGTACTGCGATCCTGACGAACGATCCAGATTAAAGCAATTAAGCCATACGCGTGTACGGTTGAGCAGCTCTCGGGCATGTAATTCGTTCTGAGGCTTGGCCGAGATAGGATGATGAAGATTGATGTCCATCGCGACACTGATCACGAGAGAATGGTCAGGAGATGAAAGAATACAAAAGGAGAGGAGGAAGTTACCGAATGGCCAAGCCGAGATAGATCCAGCCGCGGTCTTCGTCCCAGCGTCTTTTGGGAACGGGGTACAAGCTCAGCAAAATATATGCTATGCAGACTTCCACATTTTTCCGGCCAGTGATGAGGGTAGTGCCAGCGGTAAGCTGGGCGTGATGCATCAGTTGGGTGTATAACTCTGGCCGAGGTGTGTAGTATCTGGAGGCGATGGCACAAACTAGGAATGGGATTAATCAAAAAAGGTCGGGTTCGGTCGAGGGTCAAGTTTTTAACTCACTGACGGTGAACAAGAAGGAACTACGGTAATATGTCGTCTGCGCAGTGTAGAGTACAGGATCGAGGAGTGACAAGGACAGATTCATATAGTCAAAGTATCTGTTTTGACCAATGTGAGAAGATTAAAAGGCAGGAGGAAAAGAAGAATAAGAACATCTTGAACAGCTTTTCCACCTCTTCTGGCGTAACGATGCCGTGGGAAAGGATATAAGGAGCAGGTTTGTTGGCCAACTGATCGGAGCCATTGCCTGTCATAGGAAATATTAGGATTGTGTTCGGGATGTGGTGGACAAAAAAAAAGGCTGACTAGCAGTGAAGAAATCATCATCGGCGACACCAACATCGCCGTCAGGGGCTATGTCAGAACCTTCCTCGCTGCTCTTCATACCCATTTGTTTCTTCCTGTTGAGCATGTCTGCCATTAAACCAAAGGGAAAAGTCTTTGCGGGGACAGTGATCGGCTTTTCAGTGATTGCAGGACTCCCTTCCTTCTTTGTGATGGAATGATTACTGGAAGTACGCTGATGTTTGCGGACGTTGTTGGTGTCGATGGCCTCTTCGCCATCTGAATCTACGAGAGCGAAACCGATACCGACATCGTCATCCGTTATGTCATTTTGTGAGACGAGAACCCCATCCTCGGCATCTTCGTAATCAAGATCATCATCGCTACTTTCCGAGTCCTCGGGGTCCTCGTTGAAGAGAAGACTCATAGGCATGGCAGCGCCACCGAGACCGACATAACCGCCAAAGGTGTCGATAGTTGCTTTGGCTTTTGTTATCCAATCCTGCACGTCCGGGTTGACTACGCAGTTATGGTTTGTAACTGTATCTGCGAGGTCGGGTGCGCAGCTGGAAGAAGGGGAGATGAGGGGAGAGGTCAAGTCGGTTGCGTTGGAGGCATTGGTAGACGAGCGAGGTCTATGGCTTGATTCTTCTAACTGGGCCATTAATTTCTGAATTTGAGTTGCCTGGTCACGAATTTGGTTGAGGAGATGCTCTCGTTTTCTGGGATGTAGGAGATGAGATGAGAATAAAGGGATAAAGGAGTAAACATACGGAGGAGTTCTCCTCTTTTTCCTCCCTGGAGTAAGACATGGTTGACCAGTGTGGTAACAACGTTTGCAAGGGTCAGTATCTGTTTTGAATTCACATTTGACTTTGAGAGCTTTACAACGGGTGCAAGCAGCTCTGAGAGGATGTCAAGAGAAAGGTCAAAATGTGAAATAAAGAATAAAAATGTTACAATTTTGGCTTTGGTTGTTGTGGTGGTGGTGGTTGTGTATCGATATCATCGATACGGTGTCTCTTGTGAGGTTGTTGATTATAAGTAAAGGGATAATAGACTTGACTTTGGTCGTAGTCAAAAGACAGCGCATTGGATAGACTCGACATAACCTTTGCCAATATTTTTTGATCAAGCCACGGTTAAATAGGTTCAACGATCGCTGTGCTGGCTGTGTTCGAGTTTGTTCCCACGCACAGCATTTTTTATTTTATTTATTTTTGAATTTGGCCATAAATAGAAACAAATAAATGTAAATGAATTAACGGGGAAATGCCGAGGTCACGTCCCAGTCTTCTTCTGGCACTGCTATCATCGACCCTTGCATAGACGCCACACGTAACCTTTCTTGAACTTCTTCCGGCGTAACGTCCAGCGCAGCTATCAATGACTGAATCGCCCGTTCGTTGCTTGAAGTGCTGCTAGTCGATGAGTTCGCGACGTGATGTGCAAGTGGTAGGGGCAATAATCGACTCGGGTACTTCTCTCTCCCCTTTCCCTTCTCTACACTCGTATACCCTCTCCTGTCCTCAACCATCCCTGACTCTCCATCGAAATGCATCACCTTGGCCGACTCCCATCGATGTGGTTCGTACGACGACACAGCTGCCGGTGTAGGTATCGCCTTACTCACAGGTGGCGACATCGCTCCTCTCGAATCAACCCTGATCGTAGCCTCGTCCGACACCCAAGAGTTCCCCCCTATTACCGCACGACCCACAAACGGCCGTCTCCGTGGCTCTTGTGGTTCTTCCCCACCATTCGGACTAAATGGCACAATATATGGATGGTGCTCAAACGTAACCGGCGGCGATTCCTTGTCAGCAGATGGGAGAGAGATCGAATTCTTGAACATCGTCAATTTCTCCATTGGCCCGACCGAGTCCACCTGCCTCGTCTGCGCCTTTTCCGCCAACTTGACGTCCACCTCGTCCAGTTTATTCCACGCCTCCGCTCTCGTCTTTAATAGTTCAACCTCTCGTCGAGCGTTGTTATTATTCCGTAGTGGCGTACGTGGAATTCCCGATCTCCTCCTCTTGATGGCTGGAGCTGATCGTTTATATATCCACCAGCCTATAAACACGAGGAGTATCGCCCCAACCAACGCTGCCAGGCAAACGCCAATTACCATCGACAAAGAGATAGGTTTGTTGCTGGACGATGACGATGACGCTGAAGACGTCGAGGCACTGGGTGAGAGTGTAGCCGTGACCACGATGGATGTAAACGGTGCAAGCGAGGGTGCAATAACCGCTGTGCCTCCATCACCCGCTGCAGTGTCAATTACGAGGCTCGACGCCGTGGCGGTTGGTGGAGCTTCAAACGTGGTACCTCCGACTCCTGCGATCCCAGTAGGGACTGGTATTGGCT
>Ga0209006_10004145_pt1 | contig 13197 bp, 7 predicted proteins | sample JacPin_JW_Ref_O2_FD_188567 | JGI IMG/M metagenome (GOLD analysis project Ga0209006, IMG submission 188567) | Forest soil microbial communities from Algoma, Ontario, Canada - Jack Pine, Ontario site 1_JW_Ref_O2 (SPAdes) (version 2) | ecosystem: Environmental > Terrestrial > Soil > Boreal... | reverse complement strand
AACGCCGTCGCAATCCTTAACGCCTCCGCCGACGTGTAGAGCACCGTCGCCAGCCGCGCTCGACTTTCTTCATCCTGTTTCTCGCCGAGCGCCCACGGCTCATTTTCGACAATGTATTTGTCCACAGCCGCGACCAGTCCCCACGCCGACTCCAGTGCACGCGAAAACTGGAACTGATCAAAGAACGTTCCGAATTCGCTGATTGTTTTGCGCGCCGTCGTAGCGATTGCATCGTCCCCCGCAGTGCGCGAAGCCGCGCCTGACGGATACGGCACCTCACCCTTGAAGTAGCGATTGATCATCGTCAATGTACGGCTGGCCAGATTCCCAATCCCGTTTGCCAGATCGGAGTTATACCTCTGCACCAGCGCATCGAACGAAAACGATCCATCCTGCCCGAACACCACTTCGCGCAGCAGAAAATAACGCAGCGCGTCCGCTCCCAGCACGTCCAGAATTGTTTCTGTGCGCACAATGTTGCCGCGCGATTTCGACATCTTGCTCTCTTCAAACAGCAGCCAGCCGTGCGCCACAATCGTTTTCGGCATCGCCAGCCCCGCCGCCATCAGAAACGCTGGCCAGTAGACGCAATGAAATCGAACAATCTCTTTTCCGATCATCTGCACGTCGGCCGGCCAGAATTTCTTGAACGCCTCCTGCGCTCCCGCGTGCTTCGATCCATACCCAATCGCCGTGATGTAATTAGCCAGCGCGTCCAGCCAAACGTAAATCACGTGCTTCGGATCATCCGGCACCGGAATGCCCCACGAAAACGTCGACCGGCTGATCGACAAATCGCGCAGCCCCGACCGCACAAACGCAATCACTTCATTCCGGCGCGCCTCCGGACGGATAAATTCCGGATTCGCATAAAGCGCCAGCAGCTTGTCCTGAAATGCCGATAGCTTAAAGAAATAGTTTTCTTCGTGCACCGTTTCCGTAATCCGCCCGCAAGTCGGACAAGGATCGCCCGGCTGCGCCCCGTCCACATAAAGCTCATCCGAAACGCAATACTGCCCCGTGTACGTACCCTTGTAGATGAACCCGTTGTCGCGAATCTTCCGGAACAATTCCTGCACGCGTTTCTTGTGCCGGTCTTCCGTCGTACGGATATAGTCATCGTTCGAAATTCCCATCCGCTTCCATAACTTGCGAAACTCCGCTGAGATCTCATCCGCATATTGCTGTGGAGTTTTCCCCGCAGCCTGCGCCGCCCGCTCGATCTTCTGCCCATGCTCGTCGGTTCCCGTGAGAAAAAAAGTTTCCGCCCCCAGCATGCGCTGCCGCCGCGCAATCGTGTCACAAGCCAGCGTCGTATATGCGTGACCAATGTGCGGCCGCGCGTTGACGTAATAAATCGGCGTCGTAATATAAAACTTTCGAGTCATAATTTTCAGAATCAGATATTCAGAACAACGGAAGCCCAAATCCCTACCCTATGTTCCCCTGTGATTGAGGCTTCAAGCTGCCCCCGAGATAAGCCCGCGCAGCTTCCTGCATCACGGCCTTCAGCGGCACATGATGCTCCGCAGCAATCTGCCTACAGTCCTCATACTCCGGAGCAAAGTTAGTGACGATTCCATTCATGCTCGCGATCTTGATCCGAACTTCGCCCCACTGCGTCCGCACATTTTCCCAGCGACGCGCCAATGTCTGCCGCACTTCCTCGCGCCGCCGCACGCCCAGCGTTGTAGTCTCCGTGAAGATCAGCCGCGTCAGCTTCCCCGCATCCTCCGGCTTGCACAACACCGTCAGCAGCGTTCCCGGACGGCTCTTCTTCATCTGCACCGGCATGCCAAAAACATCCAGCGCGCCCTCTTCCAGCAACCGGTCCATCACATAGCCGAACACCTGCGGATTCAAATCGTCGAGATTCGCTTCCAGCACCGTGATCGTCTCCGTCGCCGTCTTCGCAGCCAAAGACGCCACTGCGGCCGTTTCTCCAATCACCAGCCTCACCACATTCGGGTGCCCCGGAAAATCCCGCGACCCCGCGCCGTAACCTGCCTTCTCAATCGTCATTTCCGGAAAGGAAGTAAACCGTCGCGCCAGCGTCTTCACAATCGCAGCGCCCGTAGGCGTGACCAGTTCCGCCTGCAGTCCGGACGAATACACCTGCGCACCCTTCAGCATTTCCACCGTGGCCGGAGCCGGCACCGGAAATGTCCCATGCGCGCACTTCACCACTCCACCGCCCACATTCAATGACGAGCAGAGAATCTCCTCCACTCCCAACGCCTCGGCGCCGACCGCCGCGCAAACAATATCCACTAAAGCATCCACCGCGCCCACTTCGTGAAAATGCACGCTGTCGATGGAAGTGTCGTGAATCTTTGCCTCCGCCGCTCCCAGCGCCTCAAAAATCGCGATAGCCGTCTTTTTCGCGCGCTCAGAAATCGCAGCGGCAGAAATAATCCCCCGAATCTCCGTCAGCCCCCGCCCATGAGTGTGTTCGTGAGGTCCATGCTCGTGTGGCGCGGGCACTCCTGCCCGCGCACTCTCACCAGGATAAGAATGCAAATCTCCAGCATGCACATCTTCATGTCTCTCATGATGGGTGTGCTCGTGTTGTTGATGCGAAAGCTCATGAGCGTGTTCCGGTTCTTGCCGCTCCCAATATTCCTCCCGCGGCAAATCCTTCTCCCCATCCACCCACACATCCACCTTAGTCGCCGAAATTCCACTGCGCATCACCCGCGAAAGTTCCAGCCGAGCCCCGACTCCGAGCGCAGCCACGGCCTCTTCCAGCACGCGCGCTGGAACCCCGGCATCCACGAGCGCGCCGAGGAACATGTCGCCGCTCATGCCGGAAAAACATTCAAGGTAAGCAATGCGCATAGGCCAAAAGTCTTTTCACCACGGGGGAACGGAGCCACGGAGAAAAACAAAACACTAAAGAATTGCTTTCTCTCGTGCCTCTGTGTCTCCGTGGTGATCAAATTTCTGTGAGTTTTCATCATAGGGAACCCCGCACCCTCCGTCAAACCCGCGCCCGCCGCGCGCTCTGCTACAATCACTATCTTCTTCAACAGGTTAGAGGGACTCCTTGTATCGTCATCTGCAGCGCCGACTCGGCGACGCCGTGCGCACTTTTCTGCGCCGCGCCTACAGCCTCGAACTCGACAACATCGTCATCGAACAGCCGCCAAAGGTCGAGCTCGGCGAGTACGCCCTGCCGCTCGCTTTCGAGCTCGCGAAGAAACTGCGCAAGCCCCCGCGCAAAATCGCGGAAGAAATTGTCGCCGGCCTCGGTCCGATCGAAGGTTTTGACAAGCTCGAGGTCGCCGGCGCGGGATACCTGAACGCCCGCGTCAATCGCGCAACCCTGGCCGCTGCGGTGGCCGCCGGCCAGAATCCTCCTGCCGATATTCCGCCGGGAAAAATTCTGGTCGAGCACACCAGCATCAATCCCAACAAGGCCGCCCACATCGGTCACCTGCGCAACGCCATCCTGGGAGACACTTTCGTCCGACTGCTGCGTTACGCGGGCAGGGAAGTCGACATCCAGAACTACATCGACAACACTGGAGTGCAAGTCGCTGACGTGGTCGTCGGCTTCACCCACATCGAAAAAAAATCCCGCGCCGAAATCGAAGCGCTCACTCGCCAACCTCATTTCGATTACTACTGCTGGGATCTCTACGCCCGCGTCTCGCAGTGGTATGGCGAAGGCAAGGAAAAAAACAAAGAGAATCTGCAAGTTCGCGCGCAAACCCTGCACGCCATCGAAGATGCTTCCAGCGAGACTGCCACGATCGCCGAGTTGATCTCAACCGCCGTCCTGCGCCGCCATCTCGAGACCATGGATCGCCTTGACATCGAATACGATTTCCTCCCGCGCGAGAGCGAAATCCTCCACCTGCATTTCTGGGACGCCGCCTTCACCAAGCTAAAAGAAGCCGGCGTCCTCACCTTCGAAGCCGAAGGCAAGAACAAAGGCTGCTGGATCATGCGCCGCGCCGGTACGGATCGTGTGGCGCGGGCACTCTTGCCCGCGACTGCCGATGCCGAGAACGTCGCCGACCAGATTTCCGAAGAAGACCAGAAAGTAATCGTCCGCTCCAACGGCACTGTCGGCTACGTCGGCAAAGACATCGCCTACCACATGTGGAAGTTCGGCTTGCTCGGACGCGATTTTTCCTACCGGAAGTTTTTCCGCTATCCCAACGATCACGAATGCTGGATCTCCACCACGCCCGCCGACGAAGCCGCCGAGAAAAATCATCCCCACTTCGGCGACGTCGCCGAAATCTACAACGTAATCGACGCTCGCCAGTCCGAAGCGCAAAGCACCGTCATCGAAGCCCTTCGCGGACTCGGTCACAACGAGACCGCCGACCACTACACCCATTTTTCCTACGAGATGGTCGCCCTCACCCCGCGCTGCGCCGCCGAACTCGGCTACACGCTCAGCGACGAAGACAAGGCTCGCTCCTACATTGAAGTCAGCGGCCGCAAAGGTTTCGGCGTGAAAGCCGACGACCTGCTCGATCAACTCATCGCCTCCGCCAAAAAAGAAGTTGACTCGCGGCACGCGCAACTGAGCGAACCGGAGCGTGAGTCCATCGCCACGCAAATCGCCATCGGCGCCCTGCGTTATTTCATGCTGAAGTACACCAAGCAATCCGTAATCGCGTTCGATTTCAAAGACGCTCTCAGCTTCGAAGGCGAAACCGGACCCTACGCCCAATACGCCGCAGTCCGCGCCACCAGCATCTTCAAAAAAGCGGGCCTGGATCCCGATAGCTTCGCAACTCGTGCGGCGACGGACGCCTCGCCGGTCCCGCCAGCGCAAAGCGCGGCGGCAAGCATCTCCGCGGCCGACATAGCCGAATTCCTAAACGGCGAATCCGCCGACGAATTCTGGTCCCTATGGCTCGCCGCCGCGCAAACCTCGTACGTCATCGACAAATGCATCGCCACCACCGAGCCCGCATATCTTGCCAAACACGTCTTCCAGCTGGCACAACTCTTCAACGCTTTCTACCACCGCCATCCCATCCTCAGCGAGCCCGACGAGAAACGAAAACAATTCCTGCTGGCAACGGTCGCCGTAGTCCGCCGTGAACTCATCGCTGCGCTGGCAGTCATGGGCATCACCGTCCCGCCGGTCATGTAACGGACCTGTAACGGACCATCGAGCCGCGGACACCTCGTCCGCGCGCTCTTCACTCCGCGAACCGAGATTCGCAACCAAGGCGCTTGTCATTCCGAACGACGCGTTTTTCATCGCGGCGGAGGAATCTCAGTTTCCTCGGCCGCCGCGCGCCAGCCTTGCGATGTGGACTTTCAGCCCCGGCGGCAGGCCGTGATCGAATTTTACGGACAACTAACCGTGATCCGCCGCACCGATCCACCCTGCCACCCATTCGCCGGCAGGTGCGTGAAGAAAACATAATAGCTCTGCCCCAGCACATGCGGATCATCGCCCAGCCCCACCGCCGTGGGATAAGCCGCAGTCGGTCCGAAGGTTCCCAGCGACACAGGCAAGGTCCAGTGCAGCAGGTCGATCGACTCGGCGTAAGCGAAGTTCGTATCGTCGGAAATGATCATCACGTATCGCGAGATCGCGCTGTTGTAATGGATATCCAGATATCCCGAAAACGGCGCGCTCGGAATCAGGTCACTCGAAGCGCCACCGATCGCCGGCTGCAGATGCCAGCTCCCTTTGTAGAACTTCTCAAAGGGAACAGCATGGGGCCGCGTCGATCCGAAGGCAGCCTCCAGCACAGACGCAGCCGGCGCGCGCGCCACGGAAACATTAGTAGTGGTCGAGACCTCCCCGCCATTCGTGGTGTGCAGCGTGCCGTTGGCCATCCAATCCGGAAAATACAAATAGAAATACTTGCCGTCGGGTGAGAGCACCAGCGGTCCGTCGCCGATCTCGAAGCCGTCCAGCCCCACCGCGTACGCCTGGTTTAACCGAATGATCTCGCCCAGGTCCGTCCAGTGCAGCCCGTTATCCGAGGATGCGGCCAGCCCGAGAGCCGCATACAGCGCGTCGTTCGGCAGCTCCGCATGATAGGTCACAAGCAGGTTGCCCGCCCCGGTCATACCCGCAGGCACTTGATAAACCGGTCCGCCGCCCATGTAACCATAGCTGGGATAGTTGGCATTCACGCCAGCATCGGGATTCGAAGAGACGCTCACGTCCTCGGGATCGCCCGACCCCAGCGGGTTATCGAGCGTGCCCACCGTGGTGACCACCGATCCCGACTTGTTGTTGCCCACCCAATGCCCGTTCCACATCTGCCGGTAGTGCGCCCCGCCATCGCTGGCAAAAAACTCGTACCCGTTACTCGTCTTGATGACGCCCATGGGCGTGTCGGGCCATGCAAATCCGTTATAGGTATCCGTGATCGGTGGCTGAGCCCGGCTTCCGGCCGCGAGACGCTGCGCCGGCGACGCCACCACAATCGGCGTAGTCACCGACGGCGAGCAGACGGAAGCGAGATCCTGCGCCGCGCTGACTCCGGACGAGAACTGGAGGAAGCCCAGCAAAACAACGGAAATGGCGCGGAAGCGCAAAAGCATGGCAGATCCTCGATTCGCGTTCGATGATTTGAGTTCGACGATTCGACTCCGATGTTGTGTAACCCGTATGTCGTGTACCCGGCAGCACTAAACGCTCGGCAATCACGGACAAGTCAGCGTAATTCGCCGCAGCGAGTTGCCCTCCCTCGGCAGTCCGCCATTTTCCTCATGCAAGAATGTGTAGTAAACGTAAAAGCTCTTTCCCAGTACGTGTGGATTGTCCCCCAGCCCAACCGCCCTGGGATAAGGCGCCAGCGTTTTCACACCGTCGGCGAATTCGCCCAGCGCGATCGGCGTTGTCCAGGCAAGTCCGTCGACGGATTCTGCGTAATAAAAAGTCGTGTTATTGTCGACAATCATCACGTAGCGCTGCAACGCGCTGTTGAAATGGATATCGAGATACCCTCCCTGTTGCGGCGCCCAGGTCGGAGCCAGGTCGGTGGACGCTCCACCGATTCCCGGTTGCAGATGCCAGTCGCGCTCGTAGAACTTCTCGAACGGCACCGTGTGCGGATGCGTCGAGCCAAATGCAGCCTCCAACAACGATGCCGCCCGCACGCGCGCCACTGAAACATGGGTCGTGGTAATGGTCGTGGCGGGCCAGTCAGGAAAATAAAAATAGAAATACTTGCCGTCCGGCGACAGCACGAGCGGTCCGTCGCCGATTTCGTCGAAGCCGGGGGCGAGCTCGCGCGCGAACGACTGATTCGGGCGTACAACTTCTCCAAGATCCGTCCAGTGCAGCCCGTTATCCCACGATGCCGCCAAGCCGTGGACCGCGTATAGCGTATTGCTCGGGAGCTCGGCGTGATACCCCACCAACAAATTGCCCGCCCCCGTCATACCTTCCGGAACCTGATAGACCGGACCTCCGCCCATGTAGGTGTAGCTGGAATAGTTTGGGTTCACACCCGGATCGGGATTCGGAGAGATGGTTACATCCTGCGGAGTGCCCGTTCCTAGCGGGTTATCCAGCGTGCCCACTGTGGTGACCACCGATCCATATTTATTGTTGCCCACCCAATGATCCTGCCACTGCTGCCGGGGATGAAACGCGCCATCGCTGGTAAAAAACTCATGGCCCGCCGCAGTCTTGATCACGCCCATTTGCGTGTCCGGCCACGCGAAGCCGAAACCCTTCGTATCCGTGAGCGGGGGCTCAGCCCGGAGCCCGGCCGCCACGATCTGTTTATGGGTAGCGACAATGATCGGCGCGCTTACGGACGGCTGGCACACCGGGCTCGAAGTCTGCCCGGCGCTAACTCCAGAACAGACCTGGAAAAAAGCGGCGAGCAAGGCAACGGAGGCGAGCGGCGCGCGCAGCTGCATAGAGTATCCCTGAAATCCCCAACTCTTGTGATCGGACTTGCGGAAGGCGACCCCCTGTGGAGAGGGTAGTCCACGCCATTACATGGAAACACAACAACCCGGGAAATGTCGCGCCCAGAACGGGATTCCGCCTATCAACCATCGGCGCCGGCAATTTCTGCCCCGCACATTGGTATACTTCGCCTCGACTGCATTGATTAAGAACAAATCACGGAGAAAACCGTTGCGCCCACACCATCTGCTCCTCACCACGCTGCTGCTGACAATCTCCGCCGCCGCGCAACAATCCCTGACACCCGCTGCGCCTGCCCCCCAGCCCGCGCCCAAGCCGCTCTTCACTCTCCAGGAAGTCATGATCCCCGTCCGCGACGGAGTCCATCTCCAAACCGTAATCCTCACACCAGTCACCCAGCCCGGCGATCAGACCGCCCCGCTGCCCATCCTCTTCCGCCGCACTCCGTACGGCGTCCCCGACAAACCGCCCGAGCAAATGCCGCCCTTCATGAAGGAGCTCGCGCAAGATGGTTACATCTTCGTCATCCAGAATCTTCGCGGACGCTTCAAATCTGAAGGCGTCTTCAATCTTTCCTCCTGGGTCGACCCCACTGATCCCAAGGCCACCAACGAAACCACCGACGCCTACGACTCCATCGACTGGCTGGTGAAAAATGTCCCCAATAACAACGGCAGCGTCGGCATCTTCGGCGTCTCCTACGACGGCCTCACCGCCGCGCTCACTCTTCTCCACCCGCACCCCGCGCTGAAAGCCATCAGCGAACAGGCCTCACCCGTCGATCAATGGATGAACGACGACGACCACCGCTACGGTGCGTTACGCGAGAGTTACGACTTTGAATACGCAGTGATGGAGCAGGCCGACAAAAGCAAGAACACGTATTTCACTTTCGAGACCTACGACACCTACCAGTGGTATCTCGACCTCGGCCCACTCTCCAACATCAACGCGAAATATCTCCACGGCTCCATTCCATACTGGAATTCCAGCGTCGAGCATCCCGACTACGACGACTTCTGGAAAAAAGAAGCCTGGGTCAGCCAGCTTCACTCCTCGACCGTTCCCAATCTCAACGTGGCGGGATTTTGGGATCAGGAAGATCCCTGGGGACCGTGGCAGATTTTCCGTCACGCCGAAGAAAACGATCCGCAGCATACCAACTTCATGGTCGCCGGCCCCTGGTATCACGGCGAGTGGTGGAGTCCGAAAGGTGACACCATTGGCCTGATCCCGTTCGCCGGACACGAAACCGCGCGCGAGTTCCGCGAAAATATCGAAGCCCCATTCTTTCGTTATTATTTGCACGGCAAAGGCGAGAAGCCGGCCTGGCAAGCCAGCACTTTTCAAAGCGGATCAAACACCTGGCACACCTACGCCGCCTGGCCTCCGAAGGAAGCCGAGCTCACGAAACTCTATTTGCACGCCGACGGCACGCTCTCGTTTTCCGCGCCCGTCTCCACGCCGAAAACCGCGCCAGCCGCCGCTTCAGTCGCCAAGCAGTATCGCGAATACATTTCGGACCCGGCCAATCCCGTGCCCTACCGCCAGCGTCCCATCACGCCGACTTATCCCGCGGGCGACTGGCGTACCTGGGAAGTTGCCGACCAGCGCTTCGTCGATCATCGTCCCGACGTCTTGAGTTTCACCAGCGATCCGCTCGACCACGATCTCACCATCACCGGACCGCTCGCCGCCCATCTCGTCGCCTCAACTTCCGGTACCGACAGCGATTTCATCGTCAAGCTAATCGACGTCTATCCCGACAACGCGCAGAAAAACGACTGGAATCCCGAAGCCGGCCCCAAGCCCGGACAATACGCCCAATCGCTGAATGGATACGAGTTGCCGATTGCCATGGAAGTGCGCCGCGGCCGCTATCTGGAAAGTTACGAAAAACCGCACCCGCTCACGCCGAACCAGCCCTCAGAATGGAAAATTCCGCTGCGCGATCACGACCACGTCTTCCTGAAAGGTCACCGCATCATGGTGCAGATCCAATCCACCTGGTTCCCCGTGATCGACCGCAACCCCCAAAAATTCGTCCCCAGCATCTACAAAGCCGAGCCATCAGATTTCGTGAAAGCCACGCATCGCATCTACAGTTCGCCCACGCAACAGTCGTACATAGAACTGCCAGTGATGCCCTAGGGGACTCATTCCGCAGCAGACACGTCTCGCATGGGCAGGCATTTCCCCACGGGGCAATGAGATGTTAGTTCAGACCGTCGCGTCCACTAAGCCGCCAATGACGACGGCGACGATACCGTCTGCGCTGCCTTGCGCGCCGCCAGTGACATCATCACCCGCGCCACGCCGCTGAAAATCATGCTGATGCCGACCAGCGTGCCGACCGCCCACGCGGAACTCGATGGCCATTGCATATAAATCATCGCGCCCAGCAGGAGCGTAATGATTCCATCGATCAGCACCCAGCTCGATCCTCCCGCGGAGCGCATCCGGGCAAAGAGAACGATGTTGAGGACGCCCTCAATCAGGAAAAGCGTAGCCAGCACTAACGTAAGCGATGCCACGCCCAGCACCGGATGCAGAATCAGATATATCCCGAAGCCGACATACGCCACCCCAACCAGAAGCTTCCAGATCATGCTGCCCGCCCCATGAGCGCGAAAGGCAAGTATGACGTGGACCGCGCCTGCCAGCACGATGAGCCACGCAATGGCCGCATTAACCGCTACGGCGGCCAGAAATGGCGAACCCACCGCCGCCATGCCCAACACAATCAGCAAAACTCCCCACACAATGGAAAGCGTCGAAGCCTGACGCACTACATCGACCGCAGTGTTCTGTGCCACGGAAACCTCCTTGAAAATGCGGACACATCCTACCGCAAAAGACGGCTATCAGCTATCAGATCTCAGCCCTCAGCCCTCAGCTAAACCCGATCCCGTTGTCATTCCGAACGCCGCGTTTTTCATCGCGGCGGAGGAATCTCAGTCTCCACTGCGATCGCGCGCCAGCCTAAGTCTTCGTCGTTGTATTCGGGCTATCCGCGAGAATCCGCGAAAATCCGCGGCGAAAAAGTTTTTATGCCGGCGCCGTCTCCACGATCGCCTCATTCTTCGCGTCCCAATAAACTTTCCGCCCCGACCAATACGCTTCCGTCGCCATCATGCACGCCACGGAATGCGCAAAGCCGTTTTCCACGGTGCAATGCGGTTGCTGCCGCGAGCGCATGCATTCGAACCAGTTCGCCATATGCTCGAGTGAAAGATCATCAATCCCCATGGGAGGCAGTTTCGTTTCTCCCGGCAACGTCACATAACGCGATGCCCGCTGCTTATCCACATCGGAGTCGTCTTCGTGATTGCCTTTTTCTTCCACCAGTTGATAACGCGGGCTGCCTTCACCGCCAATGTTAAACAGCGTGGCCTTTTTCCCCATAAAGCGCGAAAAGCTGGGCGCGTCGTTGCCAAAGCTGGTGGCGTAGCGCACCAGAAATCCCTTGGGATACTCGAACAGCGCCTCGAAAGTGTCCGCATTCTCGCGCCCGTCGTGCCACGCGAACACTCCGCCATGCGCCACCGCCGAGCGCGGAAAACTATCTTCCATGAACCAGTTCACCTGGTCGATGCCGTGGCTCATCCACTGGTCGGGAATGCCGCTGGAAAATTCCTTGTACAGCCGGAACTCAAAATAACGCTGCGGATCAAACGGACGATACGGCTTGTTCATCAGCCACTTTCGCCAGTCCGTATCTTCTTCGCGAATTTGTTTTACTTCCGGACGTCCACGCCAGCGCGGCCCGTGGTAATTCCATTCAATCTCAACTTTGCTCACGTCGCCCAGCACGCCGGTCTGCACCAGATCGTGCGCCGCCCGCGGATAGGGCTCGCTGCGATGCTGTGTCCCCACCTGCACAATGCGCTTGCTCTGCCGCACCGCGTCCCGCGCCGCCTTCGCTTCCGCCAGCACGTTGCCCATGGGCTTTTCCACGTAGGCGTCCTTGCCCGCTTCAACCGCCATCTTGAGAATCGGCGAGTGCGAGTGCTCGGGCGTCGAAATCAATACGGCGTCCACATCGTTGAGCGCCAGCACATCTTCAAGATGCTGCAACGCTCGCGGCGCGCGTCCATAGACTTTGGTGACTCCCGCCGCAGCCTTCTCGCGATTCACCTTCCACAAGTCGCAAACCGTAGTCATCTCCACGCGATGACTGTCTTTAAGTTTGCCCGCGATAAACTCAAGATCGCCTCCGCGGCTGCCAATCCCAATGTGTCCCAAAGAGATGCGATCATTGGCACCCAGAATTTTTCCGTAAGAGAGCGCCGTGCTCGCCAGCAGCGCTCCGCCGGCAGCCATTGTTGAGCCCAGAAACGTTCTGCGATCCATTTTCGAGTCCATCTTCGATTCCATCGTTGAATCCGTCTTTTTGTCCATAGTGGTTTTCCCGTCCAAGTCATTCATGCGCACTACTATACCCTCAGAGAAGGTTTGTGTGGGGACGGGCACTCCTGCCCGTCCAGGTCGAGCGAATGCTCGACTGGCTCTTAGGAAGTGCAACAACTCTGGCAGTTCTCGCCGCTTGTCTGGGTGGGGTGAGACAGTCCTGTAAGTTGTTGAGCCTAGGTGGAAGTTGTTGAATCCATTCTGCCGCTCGTAAAACGACTTATCTTGGAGATATACCGCGTACGGGTTCGTTCGTCGAGATTGCCGATTTAAGCTGTGGAAATCTTGCGATCCACCCAGAACGTCATCAGAATGTTTTGTTGCGTTCCTGAGCCATCTACAGCCCGAGAAATGCCATTCCACAAGGCGATCAGAAACCCCAGTGCTAGCTCCGCTGTGCTCTTTTTCGCAGTTATCTCGCAGCTACAATGAATTCAACAACTTAGAAAAGACGCGCGCAAATCGGGCATCTTGCCCCGGTCACCAGACATCTAAGTAGTTGAAAAGATTTGTGTAGCACGGGCACTCTTGCAAGCCTGTCCTGAGCGAAGCCGAAGGGTCAGGTCGAGCGAATCACGAGGTCGTAAAAGCGCAATCATGAAAAACCTAAAACCGAAAAACGTTACCCCGAATCGATCCATCTCACGTTTCGTACTGACTGCCGCCGCAATCTTCGCGGCAGCGATTGTCGCAACGGCGATGCTGGGAACGACTCTTGCCGTAGCCGCTTCGAAAGACAAGACGCCAACTGTCCCCGCATTTCCCGGCACGCTGGTGAATGCGCGTTACGTTTATGTCACCAGCTACGATGGCGACCAGTTCGATCCGAATCTCTTTCCCGCGGACCGCGATGCCATTGGCGCCGTGCAGGATTCCATTCAGAAGTGGGGCAAGTTCGTGGTGGTGTATGA
>Ga0209006_10004144_pt1 | contig 13197 bp, 9 predicted proteins | sample JacPin_JW_Ref_O2_FD_188567 | JGI IMG/M metagenome (GOLD analysis project Ga0209006, IMG submission 188567) | Forest soil microbial communities from Algoma, Ontario, Canada - Jack Pine, Ontario site 1_JW_Ref_O2 (SPAdes) (version 2) | ecosystem: Environmental > Terrestrial > Soil > Boreal... | reverse complement strand
CACTCCTTTCTCTTTTATGAATTTGTCGGGATCCGCGCCGCCCGGCAGCGCCAGCACGCGCACATCGAATTCTTTTTCGAGCAGCAGCGTCAACGAGCGCTCCGTGGCGGCTTGACCGGCCGTATCCGGGTCGTAGTTCACCACGATCCGTTGGGTGAATCGGCTCAGCAATTTGATTTGCGATTCAGCCAGGCTGGTGCCGCAGCTCGCTACCACGTTTCCGATTCCGGCGCGCGCCACCGCGATCGCATCCATGTAGCCTTCCACCAGCACCGCAAAATCGCTGTGCCGCAGCGCTTCCTTCGCCCGGTCGAGATGATAAAGCACCGTGCTCTTCGAATAGATCGGCGTCTCCGGCGAATTCATGTACTTCGGCATGTCGTCGCCCATGGCCCGCCCGCCGAAGGCGATCACCTTCCCCGCTTCATTCGCAATGGGAAACATGATCCGGCGCCGGAAACGGTCGTAAAAGCGCCCGCTTTGGTCTCGACCGGCCAGTCCCGAAACTTCCAGATCCTTTTCCGCGAATTTCGATTTTAAAGCGCGGACCAGCGCGTCGCCGCCGGAAGGAGCAAAGCCCAGGCCGAATCGGGTAATCGATTCATGATCCAGCCCGCGATCTTCCAGGTAGCCCAGCGCGGCTTTGCCTTCCGGACTCTGCAACAAATGCTTGGCGAAAAATGCCGCAGCCTCCCGATGCATTTCCACCAGCGCGCTGCGTTGCTGATTTTCGCGGCGCTCTTCCGGCGAACGTTCGCGCGGCTTGGGTATCGCGATACCGCATTTTTCCGCAACGGTCCGCACCGCTTCCGGGAACGGCGATTTTTCCAGTTCCATCACAAACTGAAAAACGTCGCCGCCTTTGCCGCAGCCGAAGCAGTAATACATCTGCTTCACCGGGCTAACGCTGAACGAAGGAGTTTTTTCCTGGTGGAACGGGCACAGTCCGCTGAAATTCTGCCCACTTTTTTTCAGGCGCACGTATTCGCCGATGACCCGGACGATGTCCGCCTGCTGCTTGACCCGATCCGCGAATGATCCAGCTTCAGCCATGAAAAAATTGGAAATTTGAAAATGGAAAACGGAAAATCGTGCTCAGCCACCGAAGGTTCGCTATTCCCGTTCAATCCCCGTCGCTGGCCTTCTCCGCATTCCGCGTGGACCTAATATATCCGTTTACGATCCGGATCACACTTACGGCTAATGCATCGGCGTTTTCGAATTCGCCTTTCGAAATGTAGCTAGCGTCCAGGGCGGTCGTCAAATGGTCGCGGGTTTCGTAGATCGAACTGCGACTTTGGCGGCAAAACTGAATGTTTTCCAGGTTCGAGTAACGGCCAAATCCTTCGGCGATGCTGGCCGTCACTGCGCTCGCGGCCCGCCGCAGTTGGCTGCTCAGGCCGAAATTTTCTTCCGGGGGGAAACGCGCCGTCAACCGGTAGACCAACCGTCGCAGCTCGCGCGCCAGCCGCCAGGTCTCCAGGTCGGTGAAGTCCGGCGCTTGCTTAACGGTCTTGCCCACGGCGCGCGCCTTTCCAATTTCCATTTTCGCTTTTCCATTTGCCGGTTACGTCTTCAACTCCGCGATGGTGATGGCCGTGCCCCCGTGATCTTCGGCTTCGTGGTGAATGCTTTCCACCAGCGGATGGGCGGACAAAAATTGCGCGAGGCCACGCCGCAGGGCGCCCGTTCCGTGACCGTGGATGATGCGCACCGAAGGTTGGCCGGCGAGGGCCGCTACGTCCAGGAATTTATCCACACGTTCACTAGCTTCTTCGACCGTGCTCCCTATGACATTAATTTCTGTTTCTTTCGATTCTTCCGTCGGGCGCGACTGCACGGTTACGCCCGGCGTGCGGGTGGCCGCGCCTTGTTCCGGCTTCGATGCCTTAGGTTTTTCTTCCGATATGCCGATGATATCGCTCAGGGGGATGCGCATCCGCAGCGGCCCCGCTTCCACTTCCGCCATCCGCCCGTCCTGCCGCCGGAAGACAATCGGCTGCTTGAAATTTTTCACGTTGATGCGCATGCCGGTGGCAAGCTGATCCGCCTCGATGGGTTTTGGCTGAGCCGCGGCTGAAACGCCTAAGTCGCTTTGCGACGACGCCAGGGTCTCGACCACTGCGGCGTTGGTATCTGCTCGCGCGTCCGCCGCGAATTTCGCGACGCGCTTGCCGGATTGTTTTTCGAGCTGCGCTTGCAGCACGCGGTCGTGAACCTCAGCCGTGACCCGCGCGACTTCTCCTTCCAGGCGCTTTACCGTTTCCTGAAAATTTCGCTCCAGTTCTGCGATGCGTTTTTTCTGGCGGTCGGCCCATTCGCCCCGCAGCGAACGGCGCTCCGATTCCAGTTGAGCCAATTCTTCCCGCGATTGGCGTTTGATTTCTTCCATCTCGTCGCGGCTGCGATGCAGATACGCAATCAAATCGCGCGCTTCCCGCGATTCCGGCGAGAGGCTGGCCTGCGCATATTCCACCACGCGCTCCGGAAGTCCTAGCCTGCGGGCGATTTCAATTCCGCTGGATGTTCCGGGAACTCCGACCAGCAGGCGGTACGTGGGCCGCAGATTTTCCTGATCGAATTCCATCGCCGCATTGACGATGCCGGGCGTGGTCGAAGCGTAGGATTTCAGGCGGTCGTGATGCGTGGTGGCGATGGTCAACCCCCGCAGCTTGCGAAATTCTTCGAGCAGCGCCACGGCCAGCGCCGCGCCTTCTTCCGGCGCCGTGCCGGTGCCCATCTCATCGACCAGAATCAGCGACCGATCCGTCGCGGTCTCCAGCATCGATTTCAGATTCATTACGTGCGCGGAAAAAGTCGAGAGGTCGGCGGCGATGGATTGCTCGTCGCCGATGTCGGCCAGCACATGATCGAACACCGGCATCTCGGCGCGATCGGCGGCCACTGGAATTCCGGATTGCGCGGAAAACGCAGCCAGGCCGACCGATTTCAACGCCACGGTCTTGCCGCCGGTGTTCGGCCCGCTAATCACCATCACGGTTTCGTCGCCGCCGAGCGCCAGCGATAACGGAATCGCTTTGCGTCCCAGCGGCCGCAGCTTCGCTTCCAGCACCGGATTACGCGCGGAGTCGAGACGCAGAAAATTCCCGCCGCTGAACGAGGGCATCACGCAATCGAGCGCCCGCGCAAACCGGGCGCGCGCAAAAATCGAATCGAGATGGGCGATCTCTTGCGCCGCGAATGCCAGCGGTCCACGATCGCCGCGCAGCCGCGCGGTCAGCTCCGCGAGAATCCGCGAAATCTCGACCAGCTCTTCTTCGGAGAGCTGCACCAGGCGGTTATTCAGATCGATAGCTTCGAGCGGCTCGACAAACACCGTCTGGCCCGTGGCGCTGGCTCCATGCACCACGCCGGGAACCGCGCGCCGGTCCGACGCGCGCACCGGAATTACGAATCGATCGCCTCGCAACGTGACGTAGTCTTCCGCCGTCGAACCGCCCCGCGCCAGAATACTTTCCAGTGAGCGGCGAATTTTGTCCCGCCCCTGGCCAATATTTACCCGAATGCGCCGCAATTGTGGCGAGGCGTCATCGCTGATTTCGCCGTTGGGCAGAATCGCGCGCCGAATGGCCGTTGCCAGATGGCGAAAATCGGCGAGCGCAGCGGCCTTCGCCGTCAGTTGCGGATGATTCGGACCATCGGGTTTAAATGTGTCGCGGACCGACTGGACCGAATCCATCAGGGTCGTCGCCGCGAGAAACTCTTCCACCGCTAGAACCGACGCCGGCACCGCGAGCCGCTCCAGCCAGGTTTCCGGATCGCTCAGTGAGCCAAAGCCAAGTTCCGCGCCAGGGCGCAAGTAAGCCACGGCTTCGCTGATCAACGCGAACTCGCGCCCCAGCGCCGGCACATCCTGTCCCGGCATCAGCGCGTCGATCGCGCGATGGCCCGGCGCGCAGGTCGAGTATCCGGCAAGAATTTCCTTCAGCCGGTCGAATTCCAGGACTTGTTGGGCGGTGCGGGACACGGTGGCCTCGGCAAAAGTTGGACAATCTATTGTAGCTGTTTTGAGTTTCGAAGGCAGTCCTGCGGAAGACACGGTGGCGAGCGGAAGCCGCGAGGCTATTTTTTCCTTTTGCGCGGTGCGGGTGGCGTGGGTTTGGCTCCCAGAGTTTCAATCATCGCCACGGCGATCGCGTCGATCACCGCCGCCGAATCGCGAGCACGCTGCGGGTTGTTATTGCCGAACATGGAAAAAACCAGATGCTCGCCGCCAGTGGTTGTCGCGAAACCGGACAACGCCCGGACGTGATCCAGGCCGCCCGTCTTCGCAAAAATGCGGCCGGCCGCGGCCGTGCCCAGCATGCGGCTGTCGAGCGTTCCGTCCACGCCTGCCACCGGAAATGTGGAAATGTAATCCGATCCCCAGGGCTGCTGCTCGTCGAATCGCAAAAGCTGCACCGTCGCGCGCGCAGTCACCAGATCATCCCGCGCCAGGCCCGAACCATCGGAGAGCACGACGTCGCCGTCGGCGACCCCGATAGATTTCAGAAAATCCTGTTCCACCCACAGACCGGCGTCGGTGACGCCAAAACCTTTCTTCTCGTGGGCCACCGCGCGCAAAAACAATTCGGCGTGCAGGTTTTGGCTGACTTTGTTGGTCAGCCTCACCGATTCGATCAGCGGCAGAGAAAGATGTTCCGCCAGCACAGTCCTGTTCGGATCCGCCGGAGCGGGCAAAGGCCCCAGCACCACCGGCGCGTCGGGATAAATTTCAGGAGGCGGCGCGTGACGCACCCGAACTGTTCCGCTGACGCGGATGCCGCGCGATTCGAAAATTTGTTTCAACGCCAGCCCCGCCGTCTCCGCCGGATCGGGCATGGCCAGTTCAAGTTTGATCGGAGCATGGGCCACCGGAATCGACCCGTGTAACAGCAGGAATTCCGGACCAGGTTGCCGCACCACGCCGATTTCGGGTTTGGCCGGCGCGTCACTCGTAGTGATGCTGCGCGCGAAGGTCTCCGACGCAGCCGCCGGCTCCACCAGAATGCTGGCCGCATCGCCCACCTTGGCGCCGGGCACGATGCTCACCGAAATGCAATTGTCGTTCAACGCGATCGCGCTGATCGGCGAGCCGAACGTGAAAAAAATGTCGCCGATGCTCCATCCCGCCGGATAGGGATCGTAGGGGTAATAGCTGTCGTCCGCCACAATGTCGCCATCAATCTCTTTCAGGCCGTTAGCCGCCGCCTCGTCCGCCATTTCGGCCAGGATTTTCTCTACCGGGCCGTCGCGCTCCACTTTTCCCGCATACGGAAATTTGCGATTCGATAAATCAGGGTCACCGCGGCCAACCAAAGTGACGTCGCCAGCCAGGTGGCCATCCGCTGAAATCTTGCTGCCGCTCTCGAGCGTAGTCCGGAAACGAAAATTCGGGCCAAGGGTAGCCAGTGCGAGCGACGTGGTAAAAATTTTCGCGTTCGAGGCCGGAGTGAAGAAGCGATCGGCGTTCAATTCGTAAAGTGTTTCTCCGCTGTCGCGATCCACTACCAGAATTCCCCAAAATGCTTTCTGCGCGTGCGATTCATTCAGCGCGGTCTCCACGCGAGACGCAAAGCGGGCTACATCTTTTCTACTTTTCGCAGGGTTAGGCGCCGTGGCGGAAGTCTTGCGCGGTTGAGATGCCGGCGAAGATTGGGCGTACGAACAAACGGTTACGCCGCTGAGAATCAAAGCAACGACGAGTATGCGGGAGGCCAATATTCGCTGATTCGTTTCGAGAAAATTTAACATTCGGATCGCGATCGTCAGCCCCTCGCGGACACGTAAGTATATGTCAAAGCGTCAAGTACGTCGGTTGCTGTGCGCGATGAGATAAGTTTGCGATTACGGCCTGAAGCCAATATGATACGGCCACCCTAATAGGAGGGGAAGCTCATGAAGAAGATTTTGTCGGCGCTGCTGGTTGCTGCGCTCGTAGGTTTGCCCACTTTATTCGTCCCCGCGAAGGTGCGCGCGGATGACACTACCACTGATCAGGACCGGATCAAGAACGCTGGAGTGGTCCTGCAGGAAATTATGGATATTCCCGACGACATCCCGCAAGACGTGATCGACAAAGCGGATTGCGTGATCGTTTACCCATCGGTGCTGAAGGCGGCATTCATCGTCGGCGCCAGCTACGGCCGCGGCGTAATGACCTGCCGCAAGGGTCCGAACTTCCGTGGCCGTTGGGGCGCGCCGAGCATGATGGCTTTGGAAGGCGCTAGCGTTGGGTTCCAGATCGGCGGACAGGCCACTGACTTCGTGCTGCTAGTGATGAATGGCCGTGGAGCGAGCTCGATTCTAAGCAGCAAGGTAAAGCTCGGCGGCGACGCATCGGTGTCAGCGGGTCCGGTTGGACGCACGGCTTCCGCGGAAACCGACGTAGCGATGCGCGCTGAAATCCTCAGCTATTCGCGCTCGCGCGGGGCTTTCGCCGGCATTTCGTTGTCTGGCTCCACGGTGCGTCCCGATAACGACGCGAACGAACGGATTTACGGAAAGAAAATTTCCGCAAAGTCGATTGTGCTCGGCGGAGCAGTCACGCCCACCGCTGACGCTAAGCAGTTGCTGGCCGTCTTGACCAAGCACAGCCCGAAGAACCTCTCGAAGAATTAAGCCCATAACGCCGGAGACGTACGTCTCCGGCGTTTTTGTTTTTTCACCTCCTGCTAACTCGCTTTTCAATTCAGAGCAATTCGCCTGTTCCGCATAGGCACGAACTCGTCAAAGTTGACTTTGGGTCGACTATGCCCTACAGTCATAGTTAGAGAGTTGCTCCATCATGGCTCACCAGCTACGCGTCCAATCCAGACCAGTCCCCGCACCTAGCGGCAATCGCCGCGAGCGCCATCGCGTCCAGACGCGCGAGCGTTTGTACCGCGCAGCGCTCGATCTCTTTGCCGAACGCGGATTCCTGGAAACCACCGTAAAAGACATCACCGAATCAGCCGATGTAGGTAAGGGGACGTTCTTCAACTACTTCCCCACCAAAGAACACATTCTGGCCGAATTCGGTGGCGAGCGGATGGCGGCCGTCGAGCGCGCCCTGGCAACCGCCAGATCGACCAAGGGTTCGGTGCTGGATGTGATTGGCGAGCTCGCTATGGATTCCGCCGGGCAGTCAAGTCTGAACGCGGCATTGATTCGCGCGATATTTGCGGCCCATGCGTCCTGCGCGCCCGTGCGGGCCGAATTGCTAAAAAGGAAGCATGCTTCGCGCCGAATGCTCGCGGAAATGTTTCAAATCGGACAGCGACGTGGAGAAATTCGCAGTGATATCCCGGCGTCCGATTTGGCATCCATGACCCAGACAATTTTCATGGGCTTGACGATGAGCTGGGCGCTGAATCCCGAGTCGACCCTGCGCAGAACTTCGAATGATGTGTGGCACTTGATTTGCCCAACTCTGAAAGCTGTGGCGCGAACACCGAGAAAAACGGCCGGCGGAACGAGCCACGTCGCGCGCCGCGAACATTCTCTGCGCGCCCCAAAGTCGAAACTTAGCTGAGTCCTTTGGGATGTTTTTTCATCCATAAGTAACAACGGAGGAGTCTCCATTGATACGCCGTTTTCTTCTTCATAGAAGTATTTGGATGTTCTGCGCGTTGGCGCTGGTGGCGACCTCAGCATCGGCCCAAATCCCAGCCGGGCCGGTCACCTCAAGTGCATCGGACACTACTCAGTCGTCCTCCGCCACGAGCAATTCGCCAGTCGCGCCCAGCCAGAGCACCAGCCCCTACCAAGGCAGCGTACCGGGAAAACTGGAACCGGGCGTGTTGCCGATTTCTTTGCAGGACGCGATCAATCGCGGGCTGAAAACCAACCTGGGACTGTTGCTCTCGAGCCAGGATGTGCAATCCGCCCGCGGCGAGCGCTGGAAGCAATTGAGCGCGCTCTTGCCCAACGTGACCACCAGCAGCTACGTCGCCGGTTCGCAGGTGGATCTGGCCGAATTCGGTTTTTCATTTAAATTTCCAGGCGTGACGATTCCGACGATTGTGGGACCGTTCGGCTATTTCGACTCGCGCGCCTATGTGACCCAGTCGATTCTGGATTTGAAGGCACTGAATAAAACACGCGCTGCCTCTCAGGATTTGAAAGCGGCGCAGTACACCGCGAAAGACGCGCGGGACCTAGTGGTGCTGGCGGTGGGCTACAACTATTTGCTGGCCATCGCGGATATCTCGCGAATCGAGAGCGTCACTGCACAGGTGAACACCGCGCAGGCGCTTTACAACCAGGCGTCGGACCAGGTGCAGGCCGGAACCTCGCCGGCCATTGACGGGCTGCGTGCGCAAGTCGAATTGAAAACGCGCCAGCAGGAATTGATTCAGGCGAAAAATAATCTGGCCATCCAGAAATTGGCGCTGGCCCGGGTCATTGGGTTGGCACCCGGTCAGCAATTTGAACTCACCGACAAATCGCCCTACGAACCGTTCGCCGAGATGAAGCTCGAACAAGCACTGCAGCTCGCCTACGATTCGCGGTCAGATTTCAAATCCGCCAGCGCGACGGTACATTCCTATGAATATTCCGCCAAAGCGGCCAAGGCCGGTTATCTGCCGACGATTTCATTTAGTGGAGACTACGGCCTCGCTGGCGAATACGACACGCTGGGGACCCACGGCGTCTTCGACGTGCGCGGAACTTTGAGCATTCCGATTTTTCAGGGCGGTAAAGTTCACGGTGACGTGCTCGAAGCCAACGCCCAACTGGAGCAGAGCCGCCAGCGCCTGGAAAATTTGAGGGCGCAGATTGATTCGGATGTCCGTACTGCGTTTTTTAATCTGGAATCGTCGGCCGAGCAGGTCGAAGTGGCCAAGAGCAACATTGATCTGGCCCAGCAGACGCTGGATCAATCGCGCGACCGGTTTGTCGCGGGCGTGGCTGATACGGTCGAAGTTGTGCAAGCGCAAGAACAAGTTGCGAACGCAAACGACAGCTACATTTCAGCTTTGTACAGTTTTAATTACGCCAAGATCTCGCTGGCCCGCTCGCTCGGGCTGGGGGAACAGAGCGTGCGCGAATACTTCAAAGGAAAATAAGCCATGGCACAGCCGACTGAAGTGGAAACACCTCTAAAACCTGCGGAGAATCGATCCGTCCCCCAGGAAACTCATTCCGCATCGGAGCCGCCGGCGGCGCGGTCGGGCAACTCCCTGGCAAACCGGCCGCACGCGAAATTGATCTTGATCGTGGCCGCGCTGGTGTTGCTGGTCGGCGGTTTTCTTGCTTACAAATATTTTCAGACCTACGAATCGACCGACGACGCGCAGGTGGATGGACACCTGATGCCGTTGAGCGCGCGCATTTCCGGTTACATCATCAAGGTCAATGTGGATGACAACCAGGAAGTGAAAGCCGGAACCGTGCTCGCGGAAATCGATCCGAAGGATTACCAAGTGGCCTTGGATCAGGCCAAGGCCCAGCTGGCCGACGCCCAAGCCAGCGCCCAAGCCTTGAACATCAACGTTCCGATTGCCTCGGTCAACTCTTCCAGCCAAATCTCTGTCTCCGAAGCCGACGTGGAAAATTCCCGCGCCGGAATCGCCGTGGCCGAAGATCAACTCGAAGCGGCCAAGGCCCAGGTGGCCCAGGCCCAGGCCAACGACGTGAAGGCCCAAAACGATTTGATTCGTTACAAACAGCTGGTCGACAAGCAGGAAATATCGCAGCAGCAGTACGATCAGGCAGTGGCGGCGGCGAACGCGAGCAGCGCCACGGTGGCATCCGCGCACGCGACTGCTACAGCCGCGGCGCAGCAAGTAACCCAGGCAAGAAGCAGGCTGGCGCAATCTCAGGCGAATTTGCAAAACGCCCAAACCGGGCCGAAGCAGGTGGCATCGACCAAGGCGCGCGCGATTTCCTCGGACGCGACCGTGCAACAAAGAGAAGCGGCCGTGGAACAAGCCGAACTCAATTTGCTGTACACCAAAATTGTGGCGCCGGTGGATGGAATCGTCACCAAAAACGCTGAAGTGGGAATGAACGTCACTCCCGGGCAGCAATTGTTCACGATTTTTCCGTTGAACGAGGTGTGGGTCACCGCCAACTTTAAGGAAACCCAGCTGAAATATATGCGGGCCGGCCAGCCAGTCAAAATAAAAGTGGATGCCAACGGGCGGACCTACGACGGAAAAGTAGACAGCATCGCGGGATCAAGCGGCGCGCGCACCAGCTTATTGCCGCCTGAAAATGCCACCGGAAACTACGTGAAAGTTGTGCAGCGTGTCCCGGTGAAAATCGTCTTGAATCCCGGACAAAACAGCGACCACTACCTGCGACTGGGAATGTCGGTCGAACCCAAAGTCATCGTCAAGTAAATGAGCACGGCCGCAGCCATTCCGGCGGATTCGACGTGGCGACCAGCGGTGAATCCCTGGATTATCGCCTTGGTCGTAACCCTGGCGACCTTCATGGAAGTGCTCGATACCAGCGTAGCGAACGTCGCGCTGCCACATATCGCCGGCGGATTGTCTGCGGGACAAGACGAAAGCACCTGGGTGCTGACTTCCTACCTGGTTTCCAACGCCATCGTGCTGCCCATGAGCGGATGGTTCTCCGAACTGATCGGGCGCAAGCGATTTTATATGTCGTGCGTCGCGGTGTTTACGATTAGTTCGTTTCTGTGCGGCCTGGCCCCGAATCTCGCGACGCTGATCATCTGCCGCATTCTGCAAGGTGCCGGAGGCGGCGGCTTGCAGCCCAGCGAACAAGCCATCCTGGCGGATACGTTTGAGCCCCGGCGGCGCGGAATGGCTTTCGCGGTTTACGGCATGGCTGTGGTGCTGGCTCCCGCGATTGGTCCCACGCTGGGCGGATGGATCACCGATAACTTCAACTGGCGCTGGATTTTCTTCATCAACATTCCAGTGGGAATCATTTCCTTGCTGCTGACGAATTTGTTGATCACCGACCCGCCATACATGAAACAGAAAAAGAACAAAACTTTCAGAGTGGATTTTGTGGGACTTGGGCTGCTCGCGCTCGGACTGGGCACGCTTCAGGTGGTGCTGGACAAGGGCCAGCGTGACGATTGGTTTGGATCGCACTTCATCGTGATTATGACCGTGATCTGCGTGATCTCGCTCATCGCGGTGGGTTTCTGGGAATGGTTTCACGAGAATCCAATTATCGACCTGCATCTCTTCAAGGACCGTTCCTTCGCGGTCGGAAACATGATGATGTTCATGGTGGGTTTCGCGCTGCTCTCCAGCACCGTGCTCATTCCCCAGTTTGTTCAGGAGTTATTGGGGTACACCGCGCAGCAGGCCGGTCTGGCGTTGATGCCCGGAGGCCTCGCGATTATTTTGTGTATGCCGCTGGTCGGATATCTGCTGGGGCATACGGACGCGCGCAGGCTGTTGTTTTTTGGATTCACCGTGCTCGCCCTGGCGCTGTTTCACATGACCAACTTCGATACCTCGGTCGACTTTCGCACGGTGGCGACCGCTCGCGTGTTTCAGGCCATGGGCTTGGCTTTCCTGTTCGTGCCAATCAATGCGACGGCGTACGCATTTCTTCCGCCTGGTAAAAATAATGCCGCTTCGGGGTTGATTAATCTGGCGCGCAACGTCGGCGGAAGCGTCGGAATTTCGCTCGTAGTCACTATGCTCGCAAGACGTACGCAAGTGCATCAATCCAACCTGACTCACAATCTGACTGCCGGAAGCCCGCAATACCAGTCGATGATCAATGGCGCGATGCGGACGCTGGAGGCTCACGGATCGAGTGTGAGCGAAGCGTCGCGGCAAGCGCAGGGATTGGTGGCGCAAACCCTGAACCAGCAAGCGACCATGCTGGCTTATGTCGATAATTTTTGGATGCTGGGCGCCGCCGTCGCTTGCATGATTCCGCTGGTCTTCTTAATGAAGAGGGCTAAACCTGGAGGGCCAATCGCGGTACACTGAGCGCCCGGAGGGGTCTAATGCCGGTGCGCATCATCACCTTGGAACGGGAATACGGCAGCGGCGGTGCCAATATTGCAAAGCAAATCGCCGAGCGGCTTGGTTGGAAACTTTGGGATCAGGAAATCACCGCGGAGATCGCGCGCGCCGCGGATGTGGATCCGCAAGTCACCCGGCGCTGCGACGAACGGGTCGATACCCTGCTCTACCGGCTTTTCAAAACCTACGCGCGCGGCAGTTACGAACGCGCACTCTCCTTTGCTGAATCCAAATATTTCGACACCGACTGCATGGTGGAGATGCTGCACACGGTAATCGAGGATATCGCCTCGCGCGGCAATTGCGTCATCGTCGGCCGGGGCTCGCCGTACATTTTGCGCAACCGGCCTGATGCCTTTCACGTTTTTATCTACGCCCCCGCCGAAGAGAAAATCCGCCGCCTGAAGTCCATTGGAAAATCGGAAAAGGAGGCGATCGAGCTGGTGGAAGAGGTGGATCGCGACCGCGCCGACTTTATTCGCCACTACTTCAAGAAAGACTGGCCCCATCGCCCGCTGTACAACATGATGATCAATTCGAAATTCGGCGATGAGTTTGTGGTGGAATCGGTATTAAGCGACGTAAAAGCACTCGAAGAACATCACAATTTGTTTCAGCCCGTCGCGAGACAGGCCTAGCCGCTGGATTTCGGCGAGAGGAACAGGACGAGAGCCTGACGCTCTCGACCCGCCCTCGTACATTTTTTTCTGATCGCCGAAATATTATTATTTCGTTTCGCCCACCTTGAAATGCGGGTTGTAGATAATTCCCAACACGTTCCCAAATGGGTCGCGCACTTCCGCAACCAGAATTCCGCCTCCGACGTCCTGCACGTCGCTCACTGAGGTCGCGCCCAGATCGAGCAACCGTTGGTACGCCGCTTTAATGTCGTCAACGCCCCAGTAAGCGACGCCCGCTGCGTCGCGTTTGGATGGGGCTTTCGGCGCCGGCGTCAAGCCCAGTTCATAACCGCCAATGTTGTAGCCCACGTAGTAAGCGGGTTCGTCGAAATAGGGCTGAACTCCAAAAACCTTGCCGTACCATTCCTTCGCCTTAGCCACATCTTGCACGTCGTATTTCACGGTTCGCAGACCCAGAAACATGCCGGCCTCCTTGGAATCGGTTACGCCTTTCGAAGCGCTTTGCGCAGCGCGCTCGCCTCTCGACACGGACGTAGCGGCTGAAACATCCACGCGGCCCGCCAAGTATGCAAACAAACACAGCAGCGCGACAAGCATGGTGAAGG
>Ga0209006_10004143_pt1 | contig 13198 bp, 7 predicted proteins | sample JacPin_JW_Ref_O2_FD_188567 | JGI IMG/M metagenome (GOLD analysis project Ga0209006, IMG submission 188567) | Forest soil microbial communities from Algoma, Ontario, Canada - Jack Pine, Ontario site 1_JW_Ref_O2 (SPAdes) (version 2) | ecosystem: Environmental > Terrestrial > Soil > Boreal... | reverse complement strand
AAGAATGGCGAGCAAGATTCTTTCACCACCGGAGCTACGACCCCGGATTCCATTAACGCCATTGGCAGCAGTTATGGATTGACAGCTGATGGGCACCTGCTCATTCAGTTGCAGGTCGGTGATCCGTCCGTCGGGGTGAACGGCCTCGAGACATTCGATGGGGCATTCCTTCCTCTCAATCCAAACCGGGCTCTGCTAACGGAGTTCGACTCCTCAGTGGCGGCCAGCGGAACCTTGGACTCGCACCCGAATTCGTCTTTCCTCGTCCCCACAGGTGGCTATGTTTTCGAACTTAATGGCTTGTCCAACTTGACGGGTTACATTGGAGCGATGTCGATGGCGGGGGTGATCAATGTCGACAATGTTGGCGGCCCGGGCGCGATCTCCGGAAACGGCAGCATTTTCGACGCATGCATCGCAGGCTCCGGCAATCACTACCAAGCGCAGACTTTCTCTTCGGTTGCAAACGGCAATTACGTTTCAGCGCCTGACTCATTCGGCCGAGTTAACTTCGTCCTGAGCCCGGGCGGCACCTCCTACGACTTCTTTCCAGCGCAAATGACACTGGCTGGTTACATCGTGGATAGCACTCACATTCGGCTGGAGGAGATCGGCGATGCATTCGGAGGAATTCTTGGAGGAACTGCTTTCGGTCAGGGGGCGAGTACTGGAACCTTCAGCTCAACAAACGTCAGCGGTCAAAGCTACGTGCTTGGCTTGACGGGCGCTGATTCGAGAGGGGCAGCCCAACTGGCCGGAGTATTTGTCTTTAACAGCGACGGCACGGTCACCGGCTTCGCCGACTATAACGATTTGACTCCGCCCGCGCAGGGACCGAACCCGATTACAGACGCGATCTACACGGTGGATGGTCCTACGTCTCTCCAGCCCGATGCTGGCACAGGGAGGGTGACCTTGACAGGCATGACGTCAGCTTTCAATGTAGGTCCCAACACGATCGACTGGCTGGAGCTTTACCTGGACGGAAGCGGTCATGCGGTGGCCACGGTCTTAAACGGGGTCGGTAATGCGATTGGCGGGCTGGGTTATCAACAAAGTCAAACCACGCCGTTCACCACCGCCTCGCTGAGCGGTGCTTACGGGATCGATGCCACCGGCTGGGATCATGGCGGGAGCGAACTCGATGCGGTGGGCGCAGTCACGGCTACAGCCAGCAGTGCAACGTTCACGGGATCGGCTGACCTGAACTGGCTCCTCAGCCCAAATCCGCCGGCTACGAACCAGCCGCTCTCGGGGACCATTAGCGCGACTGGAGGTGCTGCAGCGAACGGGGTCTTTACGGGGACGATGACGGGCCTGGACGTTGCCACCCCCGCGAACAAAGACCAGTTCAGCTTCTACCTGATCGACTCGAATGGAGACGCAATCGCGATTGAAACCGATGTTAACCAGTTGACGTTGGTGTCGCTCTTCCAGCAATAGCCGGGGCATAGCGGAATCATCGGGCCAGCGGCGTTGTGCTCATGACATCAGGGTTTCAGTAACTCATTCGAGAGCAGTTGCGCCTTCACGGCGAAATCGTGACCGCGTTGCAGGTCGCCATCGGCAACCGCTTTCTTTGACTGTTCGAGGAACAGCTTTACCTGACTTACCATTTCCTGCTGGGTTGGGCTGAGCTGGCGGGTTGTGATGTTTTTGAGATTTGCCTCGGCAGCGGCCGCGAGTTGCTCGGTGTTGTAGCGTTGCTGCGACGCCTGCTCCGCTGTCGTTTTTCCTGTCAGCGTTATGGTGGGTTCGTCGGAGCCGCCGTTTTTGACGACGACTTTCGGAGTCGGGCAAGGCTTCGATGCTGCAGCCCCGTTGGTAGCTTTCGCTGGGTCGGTGTTCGAAGTTGAATTTGGAGTCTGGCCGTCAGCAGGTGATTTGGTTGCGGCCGGTGAGGTCGCGCAGTCCGGATCCGGAGTTGCAGTTTTCTTACGATGCCAACGGTGTTTGGCCGGAGCTTGCGTCGAAGCCGGAGCTTGCGCCGCAGGCGGGGAACTCTGACGTTGAGCGTTCGGAGTTGTCGACTTTGAAGCGGGATCCGCAGTTGGCACTACGGGGTTTTGAGGCTGAGATTGGGCGACGCCAGGTTGCGACTGCAAGGCAAGGGGAACCGGGCTCAAGGGCGCCCGAAAACTGCCCCAGGTCGAAAGATAAATCACAAGGACTGCGGCCAGAGTCATTTCAATCCAGTACGCGGCAAGAACCTGTTAAATTCTACGCCTGAAAGAGGAAGAAATCAGGTCCAGCGTCAGGTCATCATCGTTTCAAAACTATCCGGATCGTTTTCCGAATCCAGCCCGGAAGCAGCTAAAGGAATACGGAAGCGGAATGTCGTGCCAACGCCTTCCTCCGATTCGAACTCCACGGAACCATCATGCCACTGCAGCACCTGATAGGTCTGGGCGAGGCCGATTCCGTTGCCATCTTTTTTAGTGGTGAAGTAGAGTTCAAATATTTTTTCGTGCAAATCCTCTGCTATGCCGACACCATGATCGCGAATTTCTGCGACCGCGATGTTGCCCTCCCGATGAGCGCGGATGGTGAGCGGACCTCCACGTGGCATCGCCTGGACGCCATTCAGCATGACGTTGAGGAAAGCTTGCTTCATCAGATCAAGATCGGCCTTGATCGGAAGCGGGTGTCCGCCCGTAGCCCGCTCGACGATTACGCCGTGAGCTTCGGCATCTGGAGTAGCGAGGAGAGCCACGTCTTCCAGCAGAGCGCGCAGATCTACCTCCTCCAGGTGCAATTCGCGGGCGCGCATGAAATCGACCAGGGTCTGGACGACTCGATCGAGCCGCTGGATCTCGCTGCCGATGATATCCATATGACGGCGGGTATCGGGATCGAGCTGCGAAAGCTTGTTTTGCAGCAGCTGCAAGTGCAGCACGATGGCGTTGATGGGATTTTTCACCTCGTGCGCCACGCCACCGGTAACTCGTCCGCTGGCGGAGAGCCGTCGTGACATTTCAATTTCGTCACCGATGCGGCGCACGGACTCTGCGTCGCGCATGATGAGCAGGGCGCCAATCTGTGTGCCTTTCTCCTGAACAAAATCCATCGACACCTGAACGCGCCTGCCAGCGGCGGCGATGAATTCGCGCTGCACGAGCGGGCGTTTGCGATCGAAGGCATCGAGCACCATCGATCCCAGTGGCAAATCGCGAGAGAAAATTTCCCCGGCGGTTCGGCCCAGCAATTCTCCGCGCGGCCGCCCCAGGAAGCGTTCGACCGGGGCACTGACCAGGACCACGCGCGAATCGCGCGTGAACAGCATCAACCCGTCCTGCAGCTTGGACATGAGTTGATCGACATTGTCTTTCAATGCGGAAAAGATTTCCTTGGTGTCCCGCATCTGCCGGCCCAGGTTGGCGATCTTCAGCGTGACCAACCCGAATTCATCGTGTTCCGACTCATCGCCCGATAGCTCTCCGCTGGCGCTTAGGCTGACGCCGTCAGTCACGCTGTCGAGATTTCTGTTGATTTCCCGCAGTGGCCCGAGCGCCACGTTCGAAATTATCGCGGCCAGTATTAGCGAGGTGAAGATGGATGCAATGGAAAAGTACAAGGCATGCATCAGCCGGGGTGTCAGTTCGTTCTTAAGAAAGACAGTGGAAACGCCGATGCGGATCGTGCCGAAAGGTTCGCTACTGAGTTGTAGCGGGTAAGTCACATCGTAGACCGCAGCAGGTTGGTAGACCAGATGGAGTTGGTCCCAAAAACGCGCGACCACCAGGGCGTGGAAGTCGGTGCGCGGAGGAATGTGCTTATTCACCAGTTGAATATTCGAATGCAGGAGGGCCTTGCCGTTTGTATCTACGACGGAGGCGTCATAGATATAGGACCAGAGTGCGGTGTCCGATTCGATGTTATTCAGCAGATTCGTATCCATCGGCAAATATTCAGCCAGTGCGTGTCGAACCGCCACCGGATCATTCGTGTCCACCCGGGTGCTGCTCAGATCGGGCAGATCGTTTTCGGCGAAGTAACCCAGCTGTTGGGTGAGCCGGTAAGCGTTGTCATAGGCATCGGTGATGCGCAAGCGGAGCATTTGAGAAATGTAAAGATAGGAGGACGCAGTCACCATCACGGTGACCATGAGGGTGATCGTCAGCACGATGATGGCTTTACGTCGCATGAGACCGTGGCTGAAAAACAGTGGCCCGTGCCCAGTGCTTAGTGGCCAGACTCGGGGCCAAACGAGGTAGGGCGCGGCGAAAACAGACTAAAACGATCGATATGAATTCTAACTCTTCATCGCGGGCCAACGGATCGCCGATCACTGGCCGCTTCTTTCAACTTCCTCTTTGCTCGAGTCCCCATCGGTTGAGGCGCTGCCGTATTCCTTAAGCTTATTATGCAAGGTTTTCAAGCTAATTCCGAGGATTTCCGCGGCTTTGGTCTTATTGTTGGTGGTCGACTCCAAAGTCTTGAGGATGAGCATCTTCTCGGCTTCCCCAACGGTGGTGCCAACGCCCAGGCGGATTGCATCCGGATCGTGTGCGCTGGTACGCAGGATCGCGTGACCGAATCCGGGCGGAAGGTGTTTCGTCTCGATCATGCCGCTATCGCACACAATCACCGCGCGCTCGATCGTGTTCCGCAACTCGCGTACATTTCCCGGCCAGGTGTAGTTGATGAAAAGATTCATCACGGCTTCGCTGACGGTCGCAACTTTGCGGTTGTGTTTCGAGCTCATTTCAGAAGTCAGAAGCTGCACCAGATCCGCGATGTCTTCTTTGTGTTCCCGCAAAGGAGGCATGTGAATGTTGAAGACGTTGAGCCGGTAATAAAGATCGCTGCGCAACTCGCCAGAAGCGACCGCGTCGTCCGGGACTTTGTTGGTCGCGGCGAGGACGCGCACGTCCACGGAAGTTTCCACCTTGCTTCCGAGACGCCGTAGCTTGTGGTCTTCCAGTACGCGCAGCAACTTCGCCTGCGTGGCGACGGGCATTTCACCGATTTCATCGAGCAGGATGGTCCCGCCCTCGGCCAGTTCGAAGCATCCGGTTCGCCTTTCGAGAGCGCCGGTGAAGGCGCCCTTTTCGTGCCCGAAGATCTCACTTTCAATCAAGGTTTCGGGAATAGCGGCGCAATTGATGGCTACGAAAGGGCGATCGCGGCGCGGGCTCAGATGATGGATGGTGCGCGCGACCAGTTCTTTTCCAGTCCCGCTCGCCCCTGTAATCAGCACAGACGCGGTGCTGGGAGCGACTAACTCAATCAGGCGAAAGATCTCCTGCATCTTCCGCGAAGTTCCGCGCAACTGTCCCAGAGAGCCGGAATCGCGCAGCTTCCGGCGAGCGCTCTCTAATTCGGCGCGGGTGCCAAGCAGCGCGGACGCATTCTGCAGCATCGAGCGCAGACGCTGGGTATCGATGGGCTTGGTGATGTAATCGTAGGCGCCCAAACGCATGGCTTGCACGGCGCTGTCGATCGTCCCTTGTGCGGTAACAAGGATGACGGCCATCGCCTGCGTTTGCTCCCCGAGCCGTTCGAGGAGTTCAAGACCCCCCATGCGCGGCATCTTCAGGTCCGTGACTACGATAGACGGGCTCCACTGCTCAGCTTTTTGGAGGCCCTCCAGTCCGTCCCCAGCGGTCTCGGTGCGGTAGCCCCACGACGAAACCAGCTCGGCTAGGCCGGTACGCTCGTTCTCTTCATCCTCAACGATCAATACTTTTTCGTGATTCATCCCTTGGTTCGTGTCGCTCCCTCGGTGATTGCAGACAACCGAAGGCACCGAGAGTACAACCATACTCGGCTAGGTTCCAATGGGGCAAGGCGAGCAAAAACCACGCAGCGGCCCTTTCCGGGGCGATGGGTGTTTGTTCCAGATGTCACTTTGAGACGACTCTGAGTCGATAACAACCAATAGGCCCAGCAACTAATCGGATAATTTCTGCTCTAAGTCTTTCGCTTTAAGATTGCAGTGAGTTAGAATTGCGGGTCCCCAAAATAGCGGTTCCATTTGCGGGCTAGGGCTCCGCATTATTTTTTGACCTGCTGCCGGAAGTGAGAAGCAGGTGAATCGCGTTCGATATACGGAGGAAGGAATGTCAGTGCGTTCTAAGTGGCAAGGCCGTTTTCTTCGAGGCCTGTTTGCAGTTCTGGCGGTATCACTCATATCCAACGCTGCGTTGGCGCAGAGCGACTCGAATCCGAAATGGGATTTGTTTGTAGGCTATCAATGGCTGCATCCAGGCGGCACAGTGCCCACACCGTTCGGGGACTTCAACAACCCGACTGGCTACAAGATACCGGATATGTCTCCGGGCTTCGGCAGCGCTTTGACCTACAATTTTGATCCCCATTGGGGCGCCGAGTTTGACTTCGGTCATAACTGGGGAAGCGGCAACTATGAAACCACTGGATCGATCGGTCCGCGATTCATGTGGCGCACCGATACCGCAAATTATTTCTTGCACGCGATGGTCAGTCTGAACCGGGTGTCGGTCAGCGGCCTCAATGCCGGCAATGGAGTGGGAGCCATCCTGGGCGGCGGCATGGATTTGCCGATCAAAAAGTGGCTGGCGTTTCGTCTGTTTGAAGCCGACTATGTTTGGGGTCGGCACAATTATGCAGACTTCGCGTCGTCAGATTTCCCGAATCTTCGCCGTCCTTCCTTTGAGGGCGTTCGTCTGCGCACCGGTTTAGTCTTCAGCTGGGGTGGCGCGCCTGCCGTCACTCCGACGGCAAGTTGCTCGGTGCAGCCGACGGAAGTCATGGTGGGTGAGCCCATCACTGCCACCGTTACTGCCAGCAATTTCAATCCCAAGCACACGGTTACGTATGCATGGACCGGCAATGGTGGCCAGGTCACCGGTAAAGACACCACGGCGCAGATCGATACCAAGGACGCGGCGCCCGGCAGTTACACCGTCACGGCTCATGTGACGGACGCCAAGATGAAGACCAATAACGAGGCGAGCTGTTCGGCGAATTACACGATCAAACCGCTGCCTCCGAAGAATCCTCCAACCATGAGTTGCACAGCGAGCCCCAGCAGCGTCCAGGCTGGCAGCAGTGTGAGCGTCACCTGTAGCTGCACCAGTCAAGACGGCGTTCCGGTCACTGTTTCCAACTGGACTGCCAGCAGCGGAACGGTAACAGGAAGTGGTAATACGGCTACGCTGGATACCAACGGAGCTGCGCCTGGCACCATCACGGTCAGCGCGACATGCACGGATTCGCGCGGTCTCACCGGTCAGGCCTCAACGCAAGCGACCGTGGAGAATCCGCCGCCTCCGCCGCCGAAAGCCGCCAAACTGAGCCAGTGCGATTTCCCGAATGAGAAGAAGCCCTGGCGCGTGGACAACACCTGCAAGGCTATTTTGGATGATGTTGCCAAGAACCTGCAGCAGAACCCCGACAGCAAGCTGGTGATTGTTGGCAACGCTGAACCGACCGAGCGACGAAAGAATCTGGCGGGCGAACGAGCCGCCGATTCCAAGTTCTACTTGACGGAAGGCGAAGCTCAACAGCGAATCGATCCAAGCCGCATTGAAGTGCGCACCGGCAGCGGTGGCACCAAGACGGCTGAGTATTGGATTGTGCCCTCCGGCGCAACCTTCGACTCGACTGGCACACAAACCGTGGATGAATCCAAAGTGAAAGCGGTACCGGATCATCCCAAACCGGCAGCCAAGAAAAGGGCGGCCAAGAAAGCGCAGTAATTCGCACGATGTGAAAGGGCCGGTCGGCGAAAGCGACCGGCCCTTTTTCGCGTGACCTTCAGTAACTTGCTGCGGGGGGCAGCAGGCTGTCAGGCTAACTGTCGCATCTAACTCTTCGACTTGGGGCTGAAAAAGCTTATGAAATCTGCATCACTTAAGTTGCTGACAATGCTGGTGTTGGCTACCGTCTGTGCCTACGCCGCGGGAGCCCGGCAGTGGACCGTTCTCGGTCCCGATGGCGGGGATGTGCGTAGCCTGGCTTATGACCCGCAGAACCCGGACCGCGTGCTTTTGGGCACGAGTACCGGCGTGATTTTCGTCTCGGACGATGGCGGCCATAACTGGTCGAGGTTTGCCAAGCTCGGCCTGGGTGATGACTACGTGCTTGACCACATTGCTTTTGATCCCCAGAACTCGAAAACCATATTTGTTTCCGCCTGGAGCGTGCAGGATCAGAATGCCGGCGACATTTTCCGCACTCACAACGGCGGCAAAGACTGGGAAAGCATGCCCGCGATGCATGGGAAGTCGGTGCGTGCGATGGCAATTTCGGCCTCTGACAATAAAGTGATAGTCGCGGGTGCTCTCGACGGGGTCTACCGCAGCAACGATGGTGGCAGTTTGTGGCAGCGGATCTCGCCGAATGACGGCGTCGTGAAAAATATCGAGTCGATTGCCGTTGACCCGAAAGATCCGAATGTTGTCTATGCCGGAACCTGGCACTTGGCGTGGAAGACCGCCGATGGCGGCGCCAACTGGCAGCACATCAATAAGGGCATGATTGACGATTCTGACGTTTTCTCAATCATCGTCAGTTCCGCAAATCCTTCCGAGGTTTTCGCCAGCGCATGCTCCGGTATTTACAAGAGCACAAGCGCCGGTGAGCAGTTCGACAAGATCAAGGGCATTCCTTTCACGGCACGCCGAACTCGCGTGTTGAAGCAGGATCCCAGCAATCCGGCAATTGTTTATGCCGGAACCACCGAAGGTCTTTGGAAGAGTGTCGACGAAGGCAAGAACTGGAAGCAGGTCAGCAGTCCTGAGGTCGTCGTGAATGATGTGCTGGTCGATCCGCGCAACTCAAAGCATGTGCTTCTGGCAACGGACCGGAGCGGCGTTCTCGCCAGCGATGACGCGGCGGCGACGTTCACTTCGTCGAATCACGGATACTCCCACCGTTACGTAAGCGCGATTCTGGCGGACAACAAGACCACCAACACCCTCTATATTGGTTTGGTGAATGACCGCGATTTTGGCGGGGTATTCTCAAGTCACGATGGCGGGCAGAGCTGGCAGCAGAAAAGCTCAGGCCTCGATGGCCGGGATGTATTCACTCTCAAGCAAGCCGGCAATGGAACGCTGGTCGTAGGAACGAACCGCGGCATGTTTGAGCTGGCGGCGGGCAGTTCCGCTTGGCACCCCATCAACAATGTCGAAATCTCCAAGACGGTTTCGCGCACGGTAACTCTTAAAAGCGGCAAAAAGAAAACCGTAAGCTCCACCACCAGCAGTCACTCCGTGCTGGAAGGCCGGGTGAACGATACCGAACTGGGCTCGACGCGCTGGTTCGCGGCCACATCCGCGGGACTTTTTACCAGCAAGGATCAAGGTAAGGTTTGGGTGGGCGGGCCCGTAGCTGGGGAGAAAGACTTCGTCGCGGTGCAGGCTCAGGACCAACTGATCGTTGCTGCAACGCGATCGACCGTCCTTGTATCACAGGATGGAGGCGGGGCGTGGCAGTCGGCGCGTCTGGCATCGTATCCAATCAATATTCGCAATGTGACTGTGGCACCCGACGGCCAGATTTTTGTTGCCGCCCGCGAGGGTGCTTTCCACAGCGCGGATTCTGGCAAGAGCTGGAATCATATCGCTGCTGGATTGCCGGATAAGGACATCACGTCGGTAGCTTATGACGGCAGCCACAAACGGCTGCTCGCCACCAGCGGCCAGACGGGTGTTGTATTCGAGAGTGCCGACGGCGGCAGCACCTGGCAGCGAGGACCGGACTCCGGATTCCCGCTGCGGCGGATCAGCGTGGTCCATGGCCATTACATTGCGGCGACTCCGTTTGACGGGGTGATTGCGCAACCGGAGAACGAATCCCAAAGCGCGGACGCGGGGAGCGGCTCCAACTAACCTAATTCCTCTCGAAGAACCTCGCGGAGAGCCTCTCGCTCTCCGCGATTTTTTTTGGCAAGGTCTTTTCCGGGGGAGCAGCCCGGAGACGTTTCCGAGCAACTTCTACACGCCGGCTTTCATCGAAAAAAAACTAATTCCTTGCGCTTCATCGGCTTACATCTGGTACTTGACTTGCCACTATCCCGTAAAAGAGGAACAAGCAACGATAAGCACCATGTGCAACCCTCGGTGGACGCACCTTAAATCGGCTTCGGTGGTGTTATGCCTGGTCGCTGGTATGACTCAAGGCTGTGCCCGGCGTGATCCCCTGCAGCCTACAGATGCGGCCACAAGCAACTCATCGGCGCAGCAGACGCTGCCCTTCCACCAAAGTCCCGACCAGGTATCGGACGACAGCGCTCGGCCGGCGGTGCCTGCGGATCGCAACCTCGAGACGGGCAGGCCATTTCACGGGGTTGAGAAGACCAGAACCCTGCCGCCTGGGACGCTCATAACCGTCCGCCTCGACGATTCGCTATCCCTCGCTCGAATTCGTGCCGGCGATGCTTTTACAGCATCGGTGGCGGGTCCGTTAACCCTTCGGGGGGAGATCCTGGTTGAAAGCGGGGTAGCCGTCAGCGGCCGAGTCGAAGCGGTACAACCTTCCGCTAACCGCGCAGGTCTCAGGCCCGACCCTGGATATGTTCGGCTGACTTTGAATGTAATGACGGTAGACGGCCGCCCCATTGCGCTGCAGACCTCAAGCTTGTTTGCTAAAGGAACGTTCACGGCAGAGAAAACCTCGGCCACCGGAGCAAACGAGAACTCCGACGGTTTGCGAGTGCTGAAGGGACGACGCCTCACTTTTCGCCTGACTGCTCCCGTCACTTTTGCGGATCCTCGCCCGGTTGCCCATCTCGAATACCCGCATTCTTCAAATCAATAGACCCCATCCCGCTGCAGCGGCTATTCCCTCTTCCGAGTAACAAATAGCAAACTCATCGTGCGTTTTCCACAGACTCGCTCGTGGTGCGCGTGACGTCTGCCCTTCGCAGTCTCAGATTGGGCCTCCTATAGTGGGATGGCGATGGATGGTGGGAAGAAAAAACGCCCAGGGCGGCCTGCAATCGTCCCTATTCATTCCTGTTTCGGGAGCACCGAGGTATCGGATTGGTGATCTTCGGGTTCCTTTCGGCACTTGTCCCCGGCAAAGTATCGATATGAATATTGCATCCCCACTGCGATGGTCGAATTCATCCGCAAAGCGTTTGCCCCAGAACAGCTTTCATTCCACCTTCCAACACGCTCCAGTCGCCGCAGGCCGTTGCGACCGCGACGGAATCATCGTTGAGACAAACTCCGCGTGCGAGCAGGTCCTGGGGCCGGAGCTATTGAGCCAACGCCGGCTCAGGTTCTCCGATCTGGTTCCTGATGCCGAACGAAGTGCAACCGAAAGACTCTTTTGTGACCTGGTAAGCGGCGCTCGCGACAGTATCCGGGTAGAGGGCAAGAATGCCGGACATGCATCCGCGGTGACAAGCTGGACCGCGTGGCGGCAGCCCGGATCTGTCGACGAGTCGGCCCAAGTATTTCTGATCGGCCTGAGCGGCCCGGAAAATGGTCCCACCCATGAAAGCCTTCTTCAAACGCAACGCTGGGAAGCCGTTGGCCGTCTGGCTGGCGGTGTGGTGCATGACTTCAACAATCTATTGACCGGCGTAATGCTCTATTGCGATCTTCTGCTTTCCAGTTTGGATCCCATTGACCGTCGTCGCCGCTATGCCGATGAGATTCATTCTGCCATCGTGCAAGCGACGGGCTTGGTGCAGCAGTTGCTTGGCTTCGTTCGGCCGAAGTCCGGGCGATTGCGCCCCCTCCGTTTGAATCCAGTGATTGAGGGGATGCGGAATCTGTTAACCCGGCTGATCGGCGCTAACATTGCGCTGGATTTTTGTCTCGATTCGGATCTCGGCCCGGTCCGTATCGATCAGACGCAAGCGCAACAGATCATCCTGAATCTGGTTCTCAATGCCCGCGACGCCCTGCCTCGCGGCGGCCACATCGTGGTTGAGACGAGTAACTGTAAATTTCAAGCCGTAGCGGGATCACACCTCGCGCAGCATGGCGCCGGCGCCTTTCCTTGCGTTCTTCTCACAGTCAGCGATAACGGCCAGGGGATGGACGCCAAAACCCGCGCGCGCCTGTTTGAGCCTTTCTTTACTACCAAGGGGCCGGGGAAGGGCACTGGCCTTGGACTGACCACGGTCCGTAGCATTGTCACGACAAACCGCGGACTCATTCATGTCGAGAGCGAACCCGGGCTGGGAACTCGCGTGATGATCCTCCTCCCCCGAGCATCGGAGTCAGCCGATGCCGTATTTCTGGACGCGGCCAACTCCGCTTCCGATCCTTCACCACTGCCACTTTCATCATCGCCATTTCAAGAGGTCAAAAAGGAACAAGTCTTATGACGTCCGCTGCTGTTAGTCCCATGATCGCAACACCCCAGATCCAGGCCGCTAATTTTCTCAACCTGCTTATTGTCGACGACGAGCGGTCTATTCGTGAAGCGTGTCGCGAAGTCGCCACTTCCCTCGGCTTCATCGCGCATGTAGCAGACTCCGCCGAGCATGCCTATCGCTTGTTGCAGACGCAAACCATTGATGCCGTGCTTCTCGATCTGCGATTGCCCGGCGCCGGCGGGTTGGAGGCGCTCCGGCAAATCAGAATTCAGCGGCCCGAGGCATTGGTAATCGTGGTCACCGGGTACGGTACGGTCCAATCCGCCGTGCAGGCTATGAAGCAAGGCGCCTACGAATACGTGACCAAGCCGTTCAGTGTCGACGAACTTAAGTTATTGCTGCAACGGGTCTCTGACCACCTCAAGCTGAAGACGGAGAACCGGATTCTGCGCGAGAAGCTTAAGTCCAAGCAAGGTTTCGGCGGCTTGGTTGGCCGCTCCCCGGAAATGGAGAAGCTCTACCGCATCATCGCCAAAGCTGCCAACAGCACTCATCCGGTCCTGATTCTCGGCGAGAGTGGAACTGGAAAAGAAATGGTTGCACGATCGATCCACTACTCTGGGCCTTTTCGTGACAAACCGTTTATCCCGGTTGATTGTGGCTCGCTGGTCCCGACATTAATTGAAAGCGAATTGTTCGGCTACGTGCGGGGTGCGTTCACCGGCGCCAATCAGGCCAAGGATGGACTGCTTGCCATCGCCGAGGGGGGAACGGTGTTTCTCGACGAGGTTGGCGAACTCCCTGTCGATCTTCAATCGAAACTTCTTCGTGCAATTCAGGAAAAGGAAATACGTCCCGTGGGCAGCACGCGCCGGGTTCCTATCAACGTGCGCATCCTGGCCGCGACCAACCGCGATCTCGAGCAAGCCGTCACCG
>Ga0209006_10004142_pt1 | contig 13199 bp, 10 predicted proteins | sample JacPin_JW_Ref_O2_FD_188567 | JGI IMG/M metagenome (GOLD analysis project Ga0209006, IMG submission 188567) | Forest soil microbial communities from Algoma, Ontario, Canada - Jack Pine, Ontario site 1_JW_Ref_O2 (SPAdes) (version 2) | ecosystem: Environmental > Terrestrial > Soil > Boreal... | reverse complement strand
CTTCTGCCTGCGACCCGAAGGCTGGCGGCATCCTGAAGTTTTCCTGCCAGCGTTTCGAGCGTCTCATCTTCTTCCGCAAGAATCAGAAGACCCACCGTGTCGCCTTGCAGGAAACCATAGAGAGGAATTGGCATAAATGGGCTTCCAAGACACTATGCTGCAGGATTTTTTCGGTTTCCGAGCCACTCGTAGTTACCATTATGTACATCTTTGCCCCAAGTATCAGGCGTGAGCCTGAAATAGTCCGTTAGCAAATTGGGAAGCTGAGATGGGGCTTCTCCTGAGAGAACGCGCTTCACGAGATCCTTGTGATTGGCGTACCTTTCAGGCTCCTGCAAAAAAATCCACTGACACGGCTCCGAGCAGAAGATGTACTTTCGCCCTTCATGCACCAGGACCCTCGCACAATTCTTACTGGGCGTACCCGCGCTTAACGGCAACTGACACAAGTCGCAAAAGGTGGGCATGGCACTCCCATGCACCGCCAACTCATTTGCAGGTCCCGGCCCCACCGTTCTCCAACGCTCGCTGACTTGCTCCCAAACCGCATCCATCTCGTCCCAATGCTTAGGATATTTCTGGCGCAGCCACTTCCGTTCCGCCGGACCCGGTATCACGAAATTGAACCATAAAGTCGCGCGATAGCTGTACGCGCTGGCATAAATCATGTGATGGTAGATCTCAAGCTCGTTCATCACCGTGTCCCAATACCAGGGCTTCTGGAGCCCGAATTCGTTCAAGGTGCTCAGAAACTGATCGATGATCCACTCCTCCATGAACTCTTTGAAGGAATAGGGGCGCTGATCCACAGCGGTCAGATAATCGATGGAGAGCCCCGTCAAAATTGAAAACAGCCGCCAGTTTCGCCAGAACCACTTGTCAACCAGGTACTGGACGTACTTCGGATCGTGTTTCATGACAGTGGTGAGAACCGGGTGTCCAATCTGCGCATGCCTGGCTTCGTCTGTCTGAATGCTGGTGACCATTCGCTCGAACATGTGGTCACTCGATTCACGGGCGAGCGACGCCAGTCCTACAAATTGCAAATTGGTGAATCCGGTTTCCAGCACGAAATTGGTCGCGATGTGGAACTCAATCGCGTTTTGTCCCAGCGTCAATTCATCGAAGAAGTGTCGCGCGGCAATGGCAAACCAATTGTTGGTGTGATAGAACTTGTGCGCCCAATCGAACTGGGAATCAAACTTTACCAATTCGTGGAAGAGCAGTAGCGGGATCTGAGTGTGGCGATACTCATCCAGCGCTCCAAAGGTCGCCATGGTTCGCCAGGCACTGTCGCGGCCAAACCTCGCACCCCGCAGATTGCCGACGACGCCGGTGAACTCAGCCAGCGGTAATGCGGCGGCGTGCACCTTGAGACTGTTCATCCATGGCGCAGCGAGTTTCTGAACATTTTCTATGCGGCCGACGGCGTCGCGTACGGCGTAGACAGCCATATCTTTCTCGTATTGATTGTCGACGTATTCGCGATAGGAAGTCTTAAAGGATTCTTCCCAGTCTTTCCATTCGGAATGAGGGAGCCAGGGACGACCGCTAATCACCTCAGGAAACACTTCCTCTTCCTGTACATAGGAATACTCCCAATCCAATTTGCGGGCTAACGGCAGCCACTCATCTCTATTCAGCATGGACTTGCCCTTCGTACGGTCGGGGTTTGCCAGCCCTCGTGAGTATCCAGGCCCGGTAGGTTTCGATTGAAGCTCGAGGTGTGCTTAACCCCCTTAAAGAACTAGATGAGTTGCGCCAGATGATTTCAATACAGTGATTGCTGTAGAACTTTTCCACACGCGACAATCGATGCGCACCGGACGCAGTCCATTTATGTACTAATATTCGACAACTTGCAGAACCCCATAAGGCCCGACTCTTCCATGCCGGTACTTGCTTTTTGGGGGTTGACAAATTCCACCAGAATCTTTTCGAATCATGCCAACTCGGCAACGAAGCTAAGCACCACGGCAACTGAAGAGGACATATGAAACAACGTCTCCAAGCCAGCAATAGCGGGGATGCTATTTCACCGAAGCGGAGTCGGAACGATCGGACCGCGTTCACGGAACGTTCCGACGACTTACAAGACGGCGAACGGCTACGGACGGTTATCGATACGATTCCGGGGTTGGTCTGGAGCGCCTTTCCGGATGGCGGTGTTGAACTTTGTAACCAGCGATGGCTCCAGTACACCGGGATGTCCTCGAGTGAAGTCAGGGCGGCGGACTGGATGGCAGCGATCCACCCCGACGACCGATCCGATTTGATGGACAAATGGCGGGTGTCTTTGACCCAGGGGGAGTCATTTGAAGCCGAAGCCCGCATGCGCCGCGCCGACAGTTCCTTTCGGTGGTTTTTGATTCAGGCCGTTCCTCTACGCGACTCTGGCGGGGAAGTTGTTCGGTGGTACGGGACGAACACGGACATCGAGGAGCTAAAGCTCGCACAGGAGGAACTGCGGAGACAGACGTCTCGTCTGGACGAGTTGTTTGAACAGTCTCCTGAAGCAGTTGCCGTCGTGAGCGCGGACGACCGCATTGTTCGCGTCAACAAGGAGTTCATACGTATGTTCGGTTATGAACCGGACGAACTCTTGGGCCGCCCCCTGAATGATCTCATTGTTCCTGAGGCAGAGCTTGAGAGTTCCCGAGCATACACGCGCCTGCTCAAGCAGGGTGGCCGAGTGGAGGTCGAAACGATTCGAAGGCGCAAGGATGGGACCGAGATTTACGTGTCTCTTCTGGCTGTTTCGGTAAGAACGACTTCTGGCGAACAGGTTGTGAACTATGCGATTTACCGCGACATCACGGAGCGAAAAAGGTCTGAGGAACGGCTTCGCGAGAGCGAGGCTCGGTTCCAGGTGATGGCCGACACGGCACCTGTCATGATTTGGACGACTGGAACCGATGCCGTTTGCAATTATTTCAACAAACCGTGGCTCGATTTCACCGGCCGCACCATGGAGCAAGAGGTGGGCACGGGATGGGTCGAGGGCGTGCATCCAGACGACGTGCAGGGTTGCTTCGATGGCTTCCTGCCGGCGTTCCATGCCCGAAAACCGTTCCGGATGGAATATCGGCTAAAACGAGCGGATGGAGAATATCGCTGGGTAATGGAAAGTGGCATTCCTCGATACACCGGCGGGGGAGAATTCGCGGGATATATCGGGTCGAACGTCGACATTACGGACCGGCGGCAGGCAGAATCCCTGCTTGCCGGGGAGAAGCGAGTCCTCGAGATGCTGGCGAAAGGGGATTCTCTCCCCGAAATACTTCATAGCCTGTGCGAGCTCGTGGAGGAACAAGCGAATGGCGTTCTGGCATCCATTTTATTGTTGGAAGACAATCGCTTGCGGCATGGCGCTGCGCCCAGCCTTCCAAAGGCCTATACGAATGCCATTGATGGCGGTGTGATTGGACCGTCCGCGGGTTCTTGTGGGACAGCCGCATATCGTGGCCAACAAGTGATTGTGGAAGATATCGCAACCGACCCCTTGTGGGCGGCTTATCGCGATCTGGCTTTGCCCCATTCTCTACGCAGCTGTTGGTCCACACCGGTCTTTTCATCACAAGGCAAAGTGATCGCGACGTGTGGCATGTACCATCGCGAGCCCCGGCGCCCAAGTTCCAGGGACCAAGAGATCATCGAACAGATCAGCCATTTGGCAGGAGTGGCTATTGAACGCAAGCTGGCACAGGAAGCTCTGCGGCGCAGCGAAGCTTATTTGGCCGAGGCGCAGAGGCTGACCCACACTGGCAGTTGGGCCAGGGACGTCTCGGCGCACAAAGTGCTCTACTGGTCCGAGGAGACGTTCCGCATTCTTGGACTAGAGCCTCAACACAGTACCCCTGATGGTGATTATTCGCTGTTAGTCATGCACCCCGAAGATCGCGACAGAGTGAACCAATTACGTGAGAAGGCAATGCGAGAGAAAGTTGACTTTGCGACCGATTACAGGATCGTGCTTCCCGATGGGACCGTGAAACACCTCCACATTATCGGGCATCCGGTTTTTGATGAAACTGGAGAGGCTCCTGAATACGTTGGTACCGTAATGGACATCACGGAACGGAAGCAGGCAGAAGAGGAACGAGAAAGATTACGGCAATTGCAGCTAGACCTTGCACACCTAAACCGGGTGACCACCATGGGTGAACTAACCGCTTCGCTGGCGCACGAGATCAAGCAGCCGATCTCCGCGGCTATCCTGGACGCCGGGACTTGTGTGGAATGGCTGAAGCGCGATAAGCCGGACGTCGAAGAGGCGCGGAACGCAGTTTCAAGAATTATTCAGGATGCAACTCGCGCATCTGAAATCATCAACCGGATTCGTTTCCTGTTTAAGAAGGGAGAACCGCAACGAGAGTTGCTCGATGTCAACGATGTCATTCGCGAAATGATTGTTCTGCTGCGCCGAGAGGCTGGACAGCATTCGATTTCGATCCATACCGAACTGGCAGCGGACCTGCCCCTTATCAGCGCGGACCGGGTGCAACTGCAGCAGGTATTCATGAACCTCATGCTCAACGCCATCGATGCCATGAAGGAAAGGAGCGGCTCAGGAGAACTTACGATCAAGTCGCAACACCATCCTGGAGATCAACTGGAGATCTCTTTGAGCGATACCGGTGCAGGGTTACCTGCCGACCAAGGGGACAAGATCTTCGATGCATTTTTCACCACGAAACCCCAAGGCACAGGCATGGGACTCTCGATCAGTCGGTCGATTATTGAGTCGCACGGCGGCCGCTTGTGGGCCACTGCCAACTCTAGGCAGGGAGCGACGTTCCACTTCACGATTCCGAGCGATATCAAGGCTGCTGCTTGAAAACAAAGTCCGCAATGCTTTGCGGCTAGGCTTTTCGTGCAAAACATAGATGTAGCCATCTGAGCCTGGAACAACGCGAGGGCGGCAGCGGACATCCCGGCAAATAATCCGAACGTCCGCCACTCGAAATTTGAGAACTCGCCCCCAAGTCACCGCGACGCGACCAACTCCGGAACCTCAGCGAGTCGCTCGTATTCTTCGGCGGTCAGTTCCAGCGAAGCCGCCGCAACATTTTCCGTGAGGTGTTCGATCGAACTGGTACCGGGGATGGGCAGCACAACGGGAGACCGCCGAAGCAGCCACGCCAAGGCCACCTGCTTCAGGCTTGCTTGACGCTTCTGTGCGATCTCATTGAGCACATCGCCTGCAACCTTCCCCGCTCCCAACGGGAACCAGGGAATGAAGGCAATTCCATGACTCTCGCAATAGTCCAGTACATAGTCCCATTCCCGATCGGCAAAGCTGTATCGGTTCTGCACCGAGGCGATGGGAACAATCTTGCGCGCACGCTCGATATGCTCCCGTGTAACGTTTGACAGCGCAACCAGTCGAATCTTGCCTGCCTCTCGCAACTGCGCGAGAGTCTCCACCGAAGCCTCGAAGGGGACGACCGGATCCGGGGCATGCAACTGATAGACCTCGATGCGGTCAAGCCGCAGTCGCTTGAGACTGCCTTCCACCGCCTCGCGCAAGTGAGCCGGACTTGCGTCATGGGTCCACTGATTTGGGCCGGGGCGATTCCAGCCACCCTTAGTCGCGATGACCAATCCCTTCGGATAAGGAAACAGGGCTTCGGCAATCAGTTCCTCACTGACATACGGACCATACGAATCGGCAGTATCGATGAAGTTGACGTCCAGTTCAACCGCTTTACGGAGTACTGCGAGCGCCGCCTTGTGATCCTTGGGCGGACCCCATATACCCTCGCCGGTAATGCGCATCGCTCCAAAGCCAAGACGATGGACAGAAAGAACTTCTCCTAAGGAGACATTCCCCGCCAAGCTAGCAGAAACCTTTTCGTTCTTTTTCAAAACAACCTCCTTTTTCAGCTGAGTATCTTCCATTTTGTATTTTGTGAGGGTTTAACTTTGCGCAGATTTCGGAGGGAAGTCCTTGAACATTTTCGTAACCCCTTTGTCAAGGTTCTTTTCGTTCTTCTCGGCCTTATTCGAAAGCGCGTCTTCAGCACTTCCCCGCCAAATGAGCTGTTTTGTTTTTGCGTCGTATAAATCAACAACAAGCGTTCCTTCCTTGAAGTCTTGTTCGGTTGTGGTTGCATCGCCGAACCCACCAAATCCGCGCCAACGCCATCCCCCGCCGAAGCCGTCATAGAACGTCTGGAGAGTTTTCTCGGTCTGAGTGGTCTTAATAGCCACGATAGCAACGTCACCATTCGTGTCTACTCTAGTCCAGCCCTTGGATGCTAATTCAGCGTCCACCGCGTTTTTAATTCGGGCGTCCCAGAGGGAATCTTCTGGCTTGATTTCCTGCCACGAATAGGTTTTGTACTGCGAGAAATTCGCTTGGTGATCAAAGTCGGTTTTGACCTGCTGGGCGAAAACAGATACCCATGCTGTCACGATGAGGGCAGTGCAAACAATAATTGTATGCGCGTGTTTCATGTAATGAATCTCCTTTGCTGAAAGGAGAAATGCAGCTGCAGTTCCAAACCGTCTCGACTCAATGAAAACCGTTTAACCGTTCTGATTGAGAGCCTTGCGCATTTTGAGCACGGCCGATTCCTCATTCCCGTGAATCTCGTCGTCAACGTGTCGACGACTAAGTGTCCACCGGAGGACTTCGCGAACACGCAGGACTTGATCAAACTGAGTACTGCTCACTAGAACTGGGAGTGGCCCAGAATTCAGAACTCGATTAGCAAAGCAGGATTCGCGCCTTACACGGATTGCAATCAGTTCTGGGGAATCAAGGTTGACCGCTGTACGTTCTCCGTGACATTTTGGGAACTGCGAAGACGAGGGCGGTAAATCCCCAGCTTCTCCATTTTGTGGATGAGCGTCGTGCGCTTCAAGCCTAGCTTGTAGGCGGCGCCCTTCGGCCCGCCGATCACCCACCCGACTTGCTCAAGCGTCTGCAGAATCGCAGCGCGCTCAGTGTCCTTCAGGGTGCCTGCGACCTGATGCGTGGGAACGCCAGGAGTTGCGGCCGTCGGCAACGGATTGGGCAGCACGCCGTCGTCCGACAGGATCACTGCGCGCTCGATCAGGTTCTGTAACTCGCGGATGTTACCGGGCCATTCGTAGAAAGTAAGGGCGGACATGGTGGTGTCGGGAATGTGTGCCACTTGCTTACCGATCCGGCGTCCAAACTTTTCTACAAAATGCATAACCAGGTCCTGGATGTCCTCGCGGCGCGCACGCAAAGGAGGGAGCAGAACTGGAAAGACGTTCAGTCGGTAGTACAGGTCGCTGCGGAATTCACTCCGCGTCACCATATCGTCTAGATTGCGATGTGTAGCGGCAACGAGGCGAACGTCCACTTTATGTGTGCGGGTGCCCCCCAGGCGTTCAAACTCCTGCTCCTGCAATACGCGTAGCAGTTTGGGTTGCAATGCGGCCGGGATGTCTCCCACCTCATCCAGGAAAAGCGTTCCCTTATCAGCCAGCTCGAAGCGGCCGACCTTTTGCGCTATGGCTCCGGTAAACGCCCCTTTCTCGTGTCCAAAAAGCTCACTCTCCAAAAGGTCGAGCGGAATCGCAGCGCAATTCACTCTTACGAAGGCCCGTCCGGACCGCGAGCTGAGATTATGAATTGCATGCGCAATCAACTCTTTACCGGTGCCGGTTTCTCCCTGGATCAAAACCGTGGAATCCGTAGGCGCCACACGCTCGACCTGCTCGAGCACCGCTTCCAGAGCAGGACTGTTGCCTATGATTCGCTCGAAGCTGCGCGCTCTCCAATCCTGATAGTCGGACCCGAGTTGTTGGCAGGTTCCCACAGTGGACCTCGTAGGCTAGACGTTCGTGCTCGCTGGCAGGCTCAATTCCCCAGAGCGGCTCGAACGTGCTGGAGCAAGACTGCATTGTCGAATGGTTTCGTGAGAAACTCCGCGGCGCCTGCTCTTAACGCCTCCATCCGCATCTTTGTGCCGCCGTGCGCAGTTATGAAGATTGTCGGAATGCTGCAATGGTCGTTGTTCAGCTTTGCCTGCAATTCCAGACCGGACATCCCCGGCATTCGGATGTCCGCAATGAGACACGCGGTTTGGTGCTGAAAGCCGGAACTCAGGAATTCTTCCGCAGAGGCAAAGACTCGTGCCTGTAATCCGACCGCTTTGAGAAGGCCCAGCAATGCATTCCTCATCAATTCGTCGTCATCCACAATGCTGACCAATTTCGCCTCCCCCTGTTTGACCATGTTGCGAAAATAGCTCCTTCACCATCCGCGCGCAATCATACCTTGGTATGAGGACCTAACACCCTCCGAACGTTATTGACGCTTCTGGACGACGCCGGGGAGAGTGAGGCAAAAACTTGCGCCTCGAGGCAAGTTATCGGCCGCCCATAAATGCCCCCCATGAGATTCAATGATGGAGCGGCTGATTCGAAGTCCCATGCCAGTGCCATGAAGTTTGGTGGTGAAGAATGCGTCAAAGATCCTGTTTGGTCCTTGGGGAAGGCCCACGCCAGTGTCACTTACCGATACTGTAATCTGTTGCTTTTCCGCTCCCTGAGACTTGATCACAAGCTCGCGCCTTCCGTCCACCTCTTTCATTGCCTCAATGCTGTTGACGATGAGGTTCATAATGACCTGCTGCAATTGAATGCGATCCCCCATGATCTGGAGAATATCTTCCGCCAGCATCGTTTGGATTGAGACGGAGTTTCGCGTGATCTCGTTGTGCAAGAGAGCGATCATCTCTAGAATCACTTCGTTAATGTCAACCAGCGTCCGCTCGGGAGTGCCCTTCGTGAACATCAGGCGGATTCGACTGATGATCTCCGCGGCGCGAGTTGAGTCGGTGACCATTCTCGACGCCGCCTCACATGCCTCCTGCGTGTCGGGGTGTTCACGGTTGAGCCAGCTCAAGCAGGTGGTGGCGTCAGTAACGGCGGCAGCGATCGGCTGATTCAGTTCGTGTGCCAGCGAAGCCGTCAGCTCCCCCATGGTGGTCACCCGGCTGACACGCGCGAGATCCGCATGAGCCTGACGGAGCATCTCGCGCTCCTGATCCGCTCGGACGCGCTCGGTAACGTCCGATACCGCTCCGACATACTCAAGATCGCCTGACGAATTGTCGACGGCGTGAGCCACGATATGCAGGTATTTCACCGAATCATTGGGCATCAGCAGCCGATGTTCAAAATCGAAATGTTTTCGGGCTTGCGTTGCGGTCGATATGAGCTCTCGAACGAATGCAGTGTCTTCAGGATGAATTCGCTCGAATATAAGCTCAAGGGTAGGTTGAGTTGCGGGGGCCAACTCGAAAATGCGAAACGTCTCGTCGGACCAGAAGATTTTTCCACTCACAATGTGCCAGCCGAAGCTGCCGGTGTGACTCACTTTCTGAGCCTCGGCTAAATAAGCCTCGCTCTGTTGCAGTTTCTCTTCGGTTCGCCGGCGCTCGGCAATTTCGTCTTTCAGGCTTTCATTGGCGTCAGTCAGGTCTGCGGTCCGCTCTGTCACTCTTAGCTCAAGCTCATCGCGGGCCCGGGTTGCCTTCGTCATCAGCACTGCAAAGACAAGAAAGATGAGGTCATAAATCAGGCGTGAGAGAGCCGGTTGGTCACCTTCGAAAAAATAGAAACGTAGGACGGCCGCCAGGGCAGCGGCCAGGATACCCGGGCGAATTCCGCCATACCAAAAGGTAATTGCGATTGCACAAAGCGCGAATGAAGTAAACGGTAGAGGCAGGCGAAAATACAAGAAAGCACGCGAAATGCCAAAAGTCATTCCGATGAGGAGCAGGGAAAGTCCATAGCCTAAGGCTCTCGACTCCGCTGGAGCCGTCATCCATTTCGCCCGATATTCCATCGTGAGAGATTTCCCGCTCTGCTAACAATTTATGTTTGGCTGGAGCGGCCGCAATCGCTTATCCAACAGTAGCTTGTAACAGTCTAGCGGCTAAAATTGGCTACTTTTGCCCGGACGGATGCATAATCTTTGCCGCCATCCCGACCAATTCGGCCAGGGATTCAGCCTTCATCTTGCGCATGACCTGCCCGCGTTGGATCTTCACGGTAATTTCGCTTGTGCCCAACTCGTAAGCCACTTGCTTGTTCAACCTGCCAGAAACCACAAGGGCCATAACCTCGCGTTCGCGTGCAGTCAGAGACTCGTAGCGCTTCCGCAATTCGCAAAGCTCACTTTCCTGCTGCCTGGCAACTCGGTCACGATCCAATGCCTGGTGGATCGCATCCAGCAAGTCCTGGTTCCGAAAAGGTTTGGCCAAGAATTCAACCGCGCCGGACTTCATAGCCTTAACAGTCATGGGAATATCTCCATGGCCTGTGATGAAGATAATAGGTATGCGGATTCCTGCCTCAATCAGCTCGCGTTGAAGATCCAGACCACTGATTCCGGGAAGCCTCACGTCCAGAACAAGGCAGCTTGGACCATTCCCCCGCTCGCTTGCCAGGAATTCTTGCGGCGTCCCGAAGGTCTCGGAGCGCAACCCAACCGACTTCAGCATGCCCTGAATGGCTGCGCGCATCAAAGCGTCGTCATCGACGACGAAAATGGTGGGCCCATCCGGCGACATCATAGACACCTTATCTTTCGGTCTGGTTTTGCTCAACGCCGGGATACTTGACTAACTTACGAGTCTCCTCGTCGAGCGGAACCTGCATCGTGGCACGCTTGAGCGAGATTGCTGAATGCATGCCAGACCTGCAGATGCTTACTGCGGATTCTGTTCCTCGGCAAAAGATGGTTGGGGCATACAACCTCCTGCTCGGTCCGGTTTCGGGTCCCACGGTAAAATTATAAGCTGCCTTTTTAGGAAGAAAAAGTTCCCCTTCTCAAATCCTGTCAGCCCAAACTTGCTCTCCACGACCTACTCGCTGTAGATGCATCTATCGCGGCACCACGGCGGGATAGCATCCAATTCACCGTCGTATTCATGGCCTGTTAGACTGACGAGCAAACAAAGGAGGCATTTGTTCTGTGGATCGCAGCCAGAAAAAAAATTCCGCTGGACTTGGGACGCGGGGAGTGTGGGCTGGTGAGAATAGCAGCTATTGGGAGCGTGCCACCCAAATCCCAGTGACCCTTAGCGTCTCGTTCGGCTATGACGATGTAGGCGAATGGCTCGATGTGGCTCAAGGAAAGAAACATGGCCACATCTACAGCCGGAATACAAATCCCACAGTAGCCGCTTTCGAAGAAAAGATAAGAAATCTGGAAACGGCTGAAGCTGCCACCAGCTTTTCGAGTGGCATGGCCGCGATCAGCAATACGCTGTTCACCCTCCTGTCTCCCGGCGATCACGTGGTTTCCATTAAGGATACCTACGGAGGAACAAACAAGCTGTTTATCGAATTCCTCCCACGATTCGGAATCAAGGCAGTACTTTGCGATACGAATGATCCCAAAGCAATCGAAGCAGCAATCAGTCGAGGGTGCAAGGCGGTCTATCTGGAGAGTCCGACGAATCCCACCGTCAAGATTGTTGATCTCGGTCGCTTGGCCAAGTTCGCCCACCGGCATGGCGCTGTGATGATCGTGGACAACACGCTTGCCACGCCCATCAATCAACAACCTGTAGAACTTGGTGCCGATCTGGTCGTTCATAGCGCCACAAAGTATCTCGGGGGGCACGCGGATGCACTCGGCGGCGTAGTCTGCGGCAGAGCTGATCTGGTGGGACGCATTTATCATTTTCGCGAGATCACGGGAGCCTGCCTCGATCCCATGTCCGCATACTTGCTGCTTCGCGGAATGAAAACTCTTCATCTTCGGATTAAGCGACAGAACGAGAGCGCCCTTAAAATTGCGCGTTTCCTGGAATCTGACCCTCGCGTAAATAAGGTTTTTTATCCGGGCCTGGAGTCCCATGAACATCATGACATTGCTCGCAAGCAGATGCGTGGCTTCGGAGGCGTTCTGAGTTTTGCGATCAAAGGCGGTTTTGATTCCGTGAAATCTTTTCTTCCGCGTTTGCGTTACGCACACCTGGCCGCAAACCTCGGTGCCGTTGAGACCGTCGTCGGTCCGCCTTCCACTACAAGCCATGTTGAGTCCAGCAAGAAAGAACGTGCAGCGAGCGGCATCTCCGAGACTCTCATTCGGTACTCGGTCGGCATCGAAGACCCCGAAGACCTGATAGCTGATCTGCGCCGTGCGTTAGACAAAGTTCGGCCCGCAAAACGCGGAGCAAGATCGCGGGCGGGATCAAGATCGCTCGGAGTAGACAGGTCAGGGCGAGAAGTTTCGTGAACGTGATAGCGTCCCATCGATTCCGCTCGCGTCAGACGAATTAAACGCAGGATCACAAAGAGTCGAGCGTACTGTGAGGAGCGGTGGGAACTTTCGCAGGGTTTCCGGTTTGCCGACCAACCGTCCGCAATCGTCGAATCCACTATAACGTGCTGCGTGGGCTTATAATTGCGCGCATCCATGGCACTAACCTCTGGCGCGAGACTTGGCCCCTACGAAATCGAATCGCTGCTCGGCGCAGGTGGCATGGGCGAAGTGTATCTCGCTCGCGACACACGCCTGCAGCGCACGGTCGCCATCAAAGTTCTGCCGGTCCGCCTCTCGTTAAACCCTGATCTCCACGCCCGGTTCGAGCATGAGGCGAAGGTTATCTCCAGCTTGCAACACCCCAACATCTGCGTCGTGCACGATGTTGGCTCGCAAGACGGCGTGGACTACATGGTGATGGAGTATGTCTCCGGCCAGACTCTTGGCAGAATCATTCCGCCTGGCGGACTGGCCGCTGACGTCGCCACACGATATGCGATTCAAGTGGCCGATGCGCTCGCGCGTGCCCACGCCGCCGGTGTAGTTCATCGCGATCTCAAGCCGGCGAACATTATGGTCGACGATAGCGGCCTGGTTAAGGTGCTCGATTTCGGCCTGGCCAAGCTCGCAACCACGCAACCGGCCGGTGGTGACATGGGCGCAACGATAAGCGGAACCGGCGCAGCTACTACTCCGGGAATGATTGTGGGCACGCTGGCCTACATGTCGCCTGAGCAGGCTGAGGGGAAGCCAATAGACGTTCGCAGTGACATCTTCTCGTTCGGCGCAGTCTTTTACGAGATGCTGACCGGCAAGAAGGCCTTCGATGCTGATTCCAGTGTTGCGCTGTTAGCGGCGCTGATGCGGGACAACCCCAAGCCGGTCAGCGATCTGCGGCGTGATGTTCCCTCCGAACTGCGCAGCATCGTCGCGCGCT
>Ga0209006_10004141_pt1 | contig 13202 bp, 12 predicted proteins | sample JacPin_JW_Ref_O2_FD_188567 | JGI IMG/M metagenome (GOLD analysis project Ga0209006, IMG submission 188567) | Forest soil microbial communities from Algoma, Ontario, Canada - Jack Pine, Ontario site 1_JW_Ref_O2 (SPAdes) (version 2) | ecosystem: Environmental > Terrestrial > Soil > Boreal... | reverse complement strand
ATGAATATCGCGCATTTTGAGCCAATCCGCATCCGGTGCGTCGATGCCTCCGGGAATGAAGATGCCGGCATTAGAGCAGAAAAGATCGATCTGGCCGTAACGCTTAACCGTTTCGGCGACCAGCCGCTGAATCTCCTCTTCGCGTCCAACATCGACGCGCATACCCATGCCGCCCGTATCGACTGCCACTCTTTCAGCGCCTTCGACATCGAGATCGGCGGCGACCACCGCTCGCGCGCCTTCTTTATGGAATCTTCTGACCAGCGCTTCGCCGATTCCACGCGCTGCTCCGGTTACTACGACAACTTTGTCGCGAACGTGCATGATTCATCCTTCAATGTCGATTACGGTCCGGCCGCGAATCTGGCCTGCGAGAATCTGCTCGCCCAACTCGAATATTTTACTCAGCGGCTCGACTTGAATCATGGTATCGAGCAGGTTCATCGGCAGATCGCGCATGATACGCGCCCAAATCTCTATGCGCTTCGCGTTCGGTACGCGCGAGGAATCGATGCCCAGCACGTTCACTCCGCGCAGAATAAATGGAAACACCGTCGTTGAGACATTCGGTCCACCCGCCACTCCGCACGCCGCGATGCTCCCGCCCAGCGCCATGGTTCGCAGCAGCCCGGCTAAGGTATCGCCGCCGACATTATCGATCGCGCCCGCCCATCGTTCGGCTTCCAGAGGTTTTCTCGAAGGCGTGGCGAGAACTTCCCGCCCGATAATCGCGCTCGCCCCCAAGCTACGCAAATAATCGTGCTGCTCGGCACGACCGCTGGATGCAACGGCTTTGTATCCAAGGCCCGCGAGAATCGCAATCGCCACGCTGCCGACGCCGCCCGCAGCTCCCGTGACCACCACCTCGCGTCCACCCGGGTTCAGCCCGTGCCGCTCGAGTTCCATCACCGATTGCATGGCCGTGAAGCCCGCGGTGCCGATGCCCATGGCCTGTTTCATCGACATGCCCTTCGGAATCGCGACGATGAAATCCTGATCGAGCCGCGCGAGCTCCGCATATCCTCCCCAAAACACTTCCGAGGTCCCGCAGCCGGTGACCACCACTTCATCGCCGGGATTGAAATGCGCCGATGTCGATTCTTCGACAACCCCCGCGAAATCGACCCCCGGCACCATGGGAAAGGAGCGAATCACACCGGGTTTGCCGGTCACTGCAAGGCCGTCCTTATAATTGAGGCTCGAATATTTCACCCGCACCAGCACTTCGCCGGGCGGAAGTACCCCCAGCGGAATTTGCTGAATCGCGGCCGCGAACTTGCCGTTTTCGTTGGTCGCAAGGAGAGCTTTGAAGGTGGTCATTCGTCAGTTATGATATCAGCCGGGTATGATACCAACGTGTCAACAACTCATGACGTCGTGGTAGTGGGTGCGGGCGCGTTCGGCGCCTGGACCGCGTATCATTTGAAGCGCAGCGGCGCGCGCGTGCTGCTGATCGATCAGCATGGCGCCGGAAATTCGCGCTCGTCGAGCGGCGGCGAAACGCGGATCATCAGAATGTCCTACGGTGCGAGCGAAATCTACACGCGCAGTTCGATGCGATCGCTCGAATTGTGGAAGGGACTCTGTCCCTCTTTGTTTCACAACACCGGAGTATTGGTGACGGCGGCGCCAACCGATCCTTATCTGATCGACACGCGCGCGACGCTTTTGCGTTGCGGCGTTCCCCATGAACGGCTCGATGCGAAGAAGTTGAAAAAGCGGTTTCCACAAATTTCGCTCGATCCGGACACGGAAGGAATCTGGGAACCCGATAGCGGAGTCCTCATGGCGAGGCGCGCGGTGCAGGCAGTGGTCGAAGCGTCGGGAGTCGATTACGAAATTCGCGCGGGCAGTAAGAGCATCCGCGCAGGAACCGTCGTCTATGCCTGTGGCCCCTGGCTGCCGAAGCTTTTTCCGGAGATTCTGCGCGGCCGGATCCGTCCCACGCGTCAGGAAGTTTTTTTCTTCGGCACGCCGCCCGCCTACAAATCCATGCCCACTTGGATTGCGTTTCGGGAGGGCGTATATTCGATTCCGGCGCTCGACGGACGCGGGTTCAAGATCGCTCTCGACTCTCATGGACCTTCGTTCGATCCAGAAACCGGCAGCCGGGAAATCACGCAGGCAGCGCTTCGCAAAACCCGAGCCGTCCTGAGCAAACGATTTCCCGATCTCGCTCGAGCCCCGCTGGTCGAGACCCGTGTATGCCAATACGAGAACACTTCGAACGGCGATTTTTTGATCGACCGGCATCCGCATCTGAAAAATGTCTGGCTGGTCGGCGGAGGCTCGGGGCACGGCTTCAAGCATGGCCCATGGGTCGGCGAATATGTGGCCTCGCAGATCGCGGGCACAGCGCCGGCGGAGCCGCGATTCTCGCTCGCATCTAAAAAGACAGCACGTCAGCGTAGCGTGTACTGAACCGCGACCGTCAGGGAGCGGATAGACGAGCGATCGCGAAGACCACTGGAATACTCAGCAGGCTCGAATCGATCCGGTCGAGCCACCCTCCGTGCCCAGGCAGCGAACTGCCGCTATCCTTCACGCCGCCCGAGCGCTTATACGCCGATTCCACGAGGTCGCCGATCTGCCCCGCGATGTTTCCCGCCGTCGCAGCAATCAACACCAACCCCAGCGTCGCGGTAGGGATCAGGTAATACGCATAAATCGCCCCGACCAGCACGCCTCCCGCCACAGACGCGATCGCGCCTTCCCACGTCTTGGCCGGGCTGATCACTGGAGCAAGCTTATGCCGCCCAAAATTTTTCCCGACATAGAACGCCGCCGTATCGCCCGCCCAACACAGCAGAAACGCGAACAGCAGCCAGTGCGGATTTACCATGCGCAGCTTGAACGCGCAGAGCCACGCGCCGCCGATATAGATCACTCCGGCCAGCAACGAAATGAATACGTTCTTTCCGATCTGCACAACTTCGCGCAGCGCGAAAAGTCCCACGACTACCATTGCGGCGATAAGTGCCCAGGACGGCGCGCCAAGGATCAGCCACACGACCAGAGGGATCAGGACCAACGCGGTAACGAGTCGTTTCATCGAAGAGGAGTGGTTTCGAGAAGACTATCGTCGGAAGTAAGGGGCGCGGCGTCTCCCAAGCCGCCGAAGCGCCGGTCCCGTCTCTGATAGTCGAGAATCGCACGCAGCAAGTCCGCGCGGCTGAAATCGGGCCACAAGGTATCGGTAACGTAGAGCTCCGAATAGGCGATCTGCCAGAGCAGAAAATTGCTGATACGCATCTCGCCCGAAGTGCGGATCAGCAGGTCGGGATCGGGCGTCCCGGCGGTATAGAGGCGCGCCGCGATGGCCGCTTCATCAACCGTAACTTCACGCCGACGCGAATCTTCAATCAAAGCTTTGACCGCGTCGACCAGTTCCGCGCGCCCGCCATAGTTAATCGCCAGGTTGAGCTGCAGTCCGCGATTCCCAGCAGTGGCCTGTACGGTTTCCGCAAGCTCGGCGCGCACGAAATCGGGCAGCGCGTCGATCCGTCCAATCGCCGCGAAGCGGATATCGTTGCGCGCCATATCCGGCAACTCCGCGCGCAGATAGAGGCGCAAAAGACGCCACAGCATATCGACCTCGGCTCGAGGACGCTTCCAATTCTCGACCGAGAAAGCATAGAGAGTCAGTGCACGCAAGCCGAGCCGCGCACAGGTTTCAACGGTGACGCGCACCGGATCGATACCCGCTTTATGCCCGGCGACACGCGGCAGATTACGGCGTTTGGCCCAGCGTCCATTGCCGTCCATAATAATCGCGATGTGAGCGGGCAGGCGATCGGGATCGATCGCGGAGGCGAGAGCGTAATCCGGCTCCCCCGGCGCGAGCACGTTAAATAAGGCTTTCATGCCAATTGTCTATGTTAACAGCGTAGAGCCGCGACCTCCCGAAGCCGCCTGCCCACACGACTTGTAGCTTGCTGATCTGCTATTGTGGCGCAGGCGGTTCCGCCTGCGTTTGCGTCACGAAAATCAGATAACATCTATTGCAGTGCGAAAGCTTGCGATCATCGTAATCGCAGCCCTTGGTGGCGCCGCGGCGCAGACGCCGGACACGTCGCTGCAATTTGAAGTCGCGTCGATTAAAGCCTCGCCGCCGCCGGACCCGAGAGGTTTCAGAATGAGCTTCCGCGGCGGACCGGGAACGGACGACCCCGGCCTCTTCACCTGCGAGAACTGGGGCCTTTCCGGGCTCATTACCCTGGCGTATGACATTCAGGACTACCAGCTTTCCGGCCCGGAATGGATGGGTACCACGCGCTTCATGGTTTCCGCGAAAATCCCTCCTGGAACCACGAAAGAACAATTCCATCTGATGCTCCAGAATCTCCTCGCGGAACGGTTTAAGCTGGCACTCCATCGTGAGAAGAAGGAAATGCAGGCGTACTCTCTAGTGGTTTCGAAAAATGGCCACAAGTTAAAGCAGTCGCCCGCAGCCCAGCTGCCCCTCGACGACGACCAGCCGAAATCGCTTTCTGCAAGTACCTCCAATAAGGACGAAAACGGATTCCCGATCTTACCTCCCAGTCGCCATCCTATGATGATGGCCGCAAATGGCCACGCGGTGCAACGATTCGCCAACGAATCCATGGAAAGCCTCGCCCGGGAACTCGCCGGTCAGTTGCGTCATCCCGTCAGCGACGACACCGGATTGCAAGGGAAATACGACTTCACTATGAACTGGATCATGGGAGGCGCGCTCGCCGCCGACGACACCGGACCCACTATCTTCGCCGCCTTGCAACAGCAGCTTGGACTCAAGCTCGAATCGAAAAAAGGCACGGTCGACATTTTGGTAATCGATCACATCGAGAAGGCGCCGACTGAGAATTAGATAAATCACTCGGGGCTCACAGCCGGAATCCTGTTCCACATATGCAGGCAGCCGGTTAATAAGTAGTGCTTTGACCGGATGATTTATTGGCAATACAGCCCCATGCGTCAGCTTGGGGTTGCGTTGGGAACAGCAATAGCCCCAAGCGTCTCGCTGTCCGGATGAAAACAAACTATTCATGCGGTCACAGCACTAGTCTGTGTTTCGAACGAACGATTTCAAAGCGCCGTAACCGGCGGGACAGAATTCGTGCATCGCGCTGTAAATCTACCGAAGCGCTTTCAGGACACTCTTCGGGACCTTGGCGACCACGTTGAACTGGGGATCCACCATTTCGGTAATGTCATATTTGAGCACGGCCCCCAGCAGAACCGCGATCTCGCTATCGCTGAGTTTGTATTCCCTCTTCAGCCATTCCGTGAGTTGGGTGGTGGCCACCTGAATCGAATCGGCAACCGAGCCCGCGACACCCATAGCCATCAGGTAGTCGGCGTTTTCCAGGCGGGGGCCGGCGCTGGCGAAGCCGGGGATTACATCCACGGTAAATTCGACGTCGACCGAGGTCTCGAGGGCACTGCCTGTCAGTTCGCCGTCACCCATCGCCGCGTGTGCATCTCCCATCGTCAGCAGCCCGCCCGGATGGAACACGGGAAGATACAGAGTCACTCCCTCGCCCATCTGGTTGTAATCCATGTTGCCGCCGAACGGCCCCAGGTCAGTGCCGCGATACACCTGATCGCCTTGAGGCGCAGTGGCGATGCATCCGAGCATGGGTAGAATCGGAATCGCGAGGTTCTTCATACGCGGAGTCGGATGGGCGAGCGTTGCGGTGCCCTTCTCGCGGTCAAGCTTCCATTCGCCATCGAACGCGGGATCATACTGTGCGGCCGCGACGTACGCAGGCGTAACCGTTCTGCCGTTGATGCGGCTGCCCTGGCGCGCCGAATCGCGATTCACTCTTACCCGATTGAGCTTAACCACCAGCGTATCGCCTGGCAGCGCGCCCTCAATATAGAATGGTCCCGTCTCAAGGTTTCCACCGGGCGTGCGGCGTTCATTGTCGCGACCGCTCGCGTCAAATGTTCGCGTGCGGACCGTATCGCCGGGGAAAATGCGCAGCTCCGGGGGATTCGCGGCTGAGTAGTAGCCATAAAAGATACGTGGCTGATAGTCAACCGTGCGTGGCTTGTTGGAGGGAGGCATTGCCGGCCGCGTGAGCTTGATCGCTACGGCGTTCTCCTGCCCCCCGCGCCCACGTCCGCCGCCGCTCATCCGTCCTTCGCCCGCATATCCGCCACCGTTTGCCCTCGCCGTCAGCGTTCCGGCGGGAGCGCCGTCGTGCAGCAGAGAGAGATTCAGAAGATCGCCGTTCACGGCTCCAGTCAAGGCTAGCTGGTTCCAGGTGCCGGTGATCGAGGCACCCTCGACGCGCAGCTTTACTCGTGCATACTGTGGCTCAGCGCCCTTCGCCGAGACCTCTGCGATCCAGTCGCCATGGATATCGGCCGCGATGCCAGCGCTCGACGCAAAGACTAGAATCCAGATGGAAGTGGCATTCATTGTTTTATACCTTTCCGTGGGGCGGGACGAAGGCCACTGAGACCGAATGACGCGACGGTTTACGAAGTATATATGATACAGCGAAGTAAATAGGTACCCCCGGTGGCATGTTCTCACGTGATTTGTTGGCAATATAGCCCCATGCGTCAGCGTGGGGGCTTGCGCTAGTAACCGCACTAGTCAAAATCCACTATTGCCCACCGACGGCCGTAGCCGATAACATTCTCCGATGACAACAGCGAAGCCCGGCCGAGCTTTCTTAATTCTCTTCTCGCTTTGCTTCCTGGTAGCCGCCGCGGCGCTGCTCTATCCCGTCTACGTGATTCGCCCGTTCCGGCACCAAGCGCCCCGAGAACTGATGATCGCTCTGGCAGTCCTCCGATACCGGCCCTTTGTCATGATCCTCTGCGCGATTTCCTCAATAGCCGCGCTAGTCTGGTATTGGAGCCGCGAAAATCGCACGTCTCGTCGCGTTGCCTCGATTGTCTCCGTGATCGCGGTCGCCGCCGTAGCCGTCCTCTCACGAGTGAACATCTACGAAATCATGTTCCACCCGTTCGACCGCCCCTCGTTTTCGAACGCCGACCAAGTGAAGCTCGATGGCGACGAGAAGGTCATCGCCGTCAGCATCGGACAAGAGGCGCGTGCCTATCCGATCAGAATCATTTCCTATCACCACGTCATCAACGACGTGGTAAGCGGCGTCCCGCTGGTCGCGACGTATTGAACGCTCTGTCACACCGGTCTGGTGTGGAGAGCTGAGAGCGAAGGCCTACTGCTGAAGTTTCACCTGGCCGGCATCAACAACCAGAACTTTCTAATGCGCGATGAGGAGACCGGGACCTATTGGCAACAGATCAGCGGCCTCGCCGTCTCCGGTCCGCTCGCCGGTAGGCGCCTGACGCTGGTTCCATCCGATGAACTCACCTGGACGTTGTGGAAAGCTGAGCAGCCCGGCGGCAGAGTGCTGAACGATCTCGCCCCATTCGTCTCTAAATATTCCCGTAAGGACTGGGATGTCCGGATGCGGCGAGCCCCCACGGTTCTGAGTTACACGGAAACCGGTGTCGCTCAGCGAGACATCATGCTCGGCATCCAGGCATTCGGCGCCAGCCGCGCATTTCCCTATGAGGCAGTCCTCAAGGACAAACTCATCGAGGACCACGTCGGATCGGAGCCCATAATTCTAGTAGTTGGTCCCGACGATCAATCCGTCCGGGTTTTCCAGCGCCGCATTCCCGGCCTTTCAGAAGTCCCCGAGTTCTATCGGACAACCGCCGCTCTGTTCATGGACGACACAACCGGAAGCAGCTGGAACTTCCAAGGCTGCGCCGTCTCTGGCAAGTCCGAAGGAAAATGTCTCACCAGAGTAGAAGTGATCAAAGACTACTGGTTCGACTGGCGCCACTACAATCCCGCGACAACCATCTATCGGCCCCGATAAGCTGCCCTCATACCGAACCGCCATGCGTAAGCATGCGGACAGCCGATGAACAAACTTGGGCCGTGTGGCTCCAAAAAAAATCACCAGAAAAGCGAGGTCTAAGACTACTGGTTCGACTGGCGGCACTACTATCGGCCGCGATAAACTGCCCTCATACCGAACCGCCATGCGTAAGCATGCGGACAGCCGATGAACAAGCTTGGGCCGTGTGGCTCCCAAAAAATCACCAGAAAAGCGAGGCCTAAAACTACTGGTTCGACTGGCGGCACTACCACCGGCCGCGATAAACTGCCCTCATATATATACCGAACCGCCATGCGTAAGCATGCGGACAGCCGATGAACAAGCTCTTCAAATCCAAACAGGACTGGGCCGCGTGGCTCCAAAAGAATCACCAGAAAAGCGAAGGCCTATGGCTCCGCTTAGCGAAAAAGGATTCAGGCCTCAGCTCCGTCTCCTACAAGGAAGCCCTCGACGTAGCCCTCTGCCACGGCTGGATCGACGGCCAAAAGAAACCGGAGAACGAAGAGACTTGGCTCCAGAAATTCAGCGTCCGTTCACCCCGCAGCGTCTGGTCGAAAATCAATCGCGAGAAAGCGCTGGCGCTAATCGCGAGCGGAGAAATGAAGCCCGCGGGCCTCGAAGCAATCGAGAATGCAAAAAAGAACGGCCGCTGGGAAGCCGCCTACGATTCGCCCAGCGGAGCCACCATCCCCGCCGACTTTCAAGCCGCCCTGGACGCCAGCCCGGAGGCCGCCGCATTCTATAAGACTCTAAACAAGGCCAACACCTACGCTATCCTGTGGCGAATTCAAACCGTGAAAAAGGCCGAAACACGCAGCCGCAAAATCGAACAATTCATCGCAATGCTGGAACGCGGAGAAAAACTTCACCCCTGATTCGCAATCCCCTTCGTCTCCTGACAAACATACGAGCCCGCCGCGACGTTCTTGTGTTCCTCCACCACCCCGCTAGGCCATTCAATCACCACCTGATCCGCCTTCTCGCGCCTGCCGATCCCAAACGTCAGCGTCAGTTCCGACTGCGATAAATAACTCGATCCCGTCTTCACCATTCGCAATTGCGTCCCCTCCGGCGTAAACAATCGCACGACAGCCCCAATCCCGTCGCGATTCGATTTCGTTCCCACCAGCCGCAGCCGCACCGACCGGTTCTTGTTCGTCAAATCGTTCCGATAAAGCAGCGCCGGCCCCCGATTGGTAGTGATCAGCAGATCCACATCGCCATCGCGATCGAAGTCGCCGTAAGCAATTCCCCGCGCAACCTTAGGAGCCGAAAAATCCGACCCAGCCTCTGCCGCGACATCCCGAAACGCCCCATGTCCGTCATTCAGAAATAAGTGCGGCGCCTGTGCATACCCGACATTCCGCAGCACCCGCGCCGTCTCATCGATATGCCCGTTGGCAGCCACCAAGTCGAGCCATCCGTCAAGATTCACATCGCAAAACGCGCACCCGAATCCCAAACTATTCCGCGACGCCTGCCCGATCCCCGCCTTCTGAGACACATCCGCATACGCCGCGCCGCGCAGTTGATAAAGCGCCATCATCTCGTTATCGAAATTCGTAATCACGATCCCCGGCGTCCCGGAATTATCGTAATCCGCCACGTCGATGCCCATGCCTGCCCTAGCCTTGCCATCTTCACTGAACGCCACTCCCGCCCGCACCGCGACGTCTTCAAACGTCCCATTCCGCAGATTGCGATACAACTTATTAGGCTGCGTATCGTTCGCGACGAAAACATCCGGCCATCCGTCCCGATCGTAATCGACCAGTGCGACCCCTAACGACTTCGACGTCGTATCGAAAACTCCGCTCTTCGCCGTGACATCCTCAAACGTCCCATCTCCGCGATTCCGAAACAGCCAGCACGTCGACCCGTGATACGCTTCCGGCGTGCAATATGATTTTTTCTTCCCGTCGACGCTACAGTAAATATCGTGCTCCGGCGACCACTTCACGTAATTGCACACAAACAAATCCAAATGCCCGTCACGATCGAAATCGAACCACATCGCCGACGTGCTGAATGAGCTTCGCCCGCCCAGCCCAGCCTTCTCCGTAACGTCAATAAACATCCCTTTGCCCGTATTCTTAAACAACCGATTCTGCCCCACCGCGGTGATCAGAACATCCGGAAACCCGTCGTTATCGTAATCGGCGACCGCCACTCCCATCCCGTACATCTCGATCGCCAGCCCCGCCCGTTGCGTCACGTCCGCGAACGTACCGTCGCGATTATTTCTATACAACCGCAGCGTGCTATGCCGCTTCTTATGACCCGGCCAATCCATCCCATTTACGAGCAAAATATCGAGCCACCCATCGCCGTCATAATCGAGAAACGCGCATCCAGCGCCCAGGGTCTCCGGCAAATACTTCACGTCAAACGCGCCACTATTATGCTGAAAATCGATCCCCGCCGCGCCCGTAATATTCGTCAGCCGAAACCCCGGATCACTCCCGCCCGCAAACGCCAAGGGCGCGCCCAACAATAATTCCCGACGCGTCATGAAATACTGGCCAGCCCGTTGCGAATCGCGTACACCACCAGCTCCGCCGTATTGTGAATCCCGAGCGCCTGCATCAGATTCGCGCGATGCACCGCGATCGTATTCGCACTCACGCCCAACACCACGGCGATTTCCTTATTCGATTTCCCGTGCACGATGAGTTGCAGCACCTCCATCTCCCGAGCCGTCAGCGCCGGCGCCTCCTCGCCCTTCGGAAGTTTAGTCAGCCGTGGATCCAGCACCTCGATCCCCTTCGCCACTTGCTTCACCGCGTCCACCAACTCGAGGTCAATAGCGTTTTTCAGCAAGTACCCCCGCGCCCCCGCGTCCAAGCACGTCCGCACAAAATTATTCTCCGAATGCATACTCAACATCAGCACCTCGACCTCGCTAGACGCCTTGCGGATCAGCCGCGTCGCCACCGCGCCATTCATACTCGGCAGCGCGAAATCCATCACCACCACGCGAGGCTTCAACAACGCGGCCTGCGCCACCGCTTCATGCCCGTCCCCCGCCTCGCCGACAACTTCAATCTCCGGATCGTCCTCCAGCATCCTCCGGAATCCGCGCCGCACCAGGATGTGATCGTCCACCAGCAGCACCGCGATTTTATTCATTGGGCACCGTCATTCGCACCAGCGTCCCTCCTCCGTTTTGCTTCACGAACTCCATGGTGCCCTTCACCAATTCCGCCCGCTCCCGCATCGATACCAGCCCCATTCCGCGCCCCTCCTTCGCCTGCCCGAACCCGACTCCATGATCCTCCACCTCCAACACCAATGCCTCTGGACGAAATCGCAATCGCACTTCAGCCTCCGACGCCTTCGCGTGTCTGGCGACATTATTTAAAGCCTCCTGCAACACGCGATACACATGAATCGCCACATCCCGATCCACCGCGCGGCTCTCTCCCTCTTTTTCGTAACGCACGGCAATTCCCGTCTGCTTTTCAAATCCCGGCAGATATAAATCGAGCGCTCCCTCCAACCCCGCATCGTCCAGCACCACCGGATGCAGCGCCTGCGACAGCGCGCGAATCTTATCGAGCGTCGATTGCACGATCTCGCGAACCTCTTCAAAATCCCCGCGCAGCGAATCGTCCAGCGGAGGAATTCTCTTGCCCGCCCGATGCAGCATCGCGCCAATCGCCGTGAGAATTTGCCCGAATTCATCATGCAGCTCCCGCGAAATGTGCCGAAAAGTATTTTCCTGAATCGTAATCAATTGCCGAGCCAATTCACTACGCCTCTCCGACAGCGCAGCCACTTGCGCAAACATCCCTCGATTCCACGCGACCAGATACAAGCTAGTCGCCGCAATCAGCACCAGCATCGCCGCCAGAAACACGTAAGCATTCCGTTCCGCCCGCGCATAAATGCGTTGCGTCTCCTCCGCCGCAGCCTGCTCGCTCTCATTATTCTGGACCAGCAGCCGCGCGACGGCATTACTCAGTGCCTCCTGCCGCGCCTGCAATGACAAACGAATCCGTGTCCGCGCCTCGTCCTCCTGCCCCTGCTCCGCCAGCGCGAAAATCCGTGCCAGCCCATCCCAAAACTGCGCGACTGATCCGGCCAGATACATCCTCTGATCCTCTGTCACCCGCGATACTTTTTCCTCCCGCGACATCGCATCCGCCAGGTCATACTCAATCCGCCGCAGCTGCCCCTTCCAGGAAATCAAAGGATACGAATCCGTCTGATCCAGCATGTCCCGCATCGTGAGCGCCAGCGAATTGAGGTTGTTCTGAATGCGCAGCAACAGCAGCGAATCGGCGCGATTCCGGTCGATCGTCTCCGCCTGCAGACGTCGCAACCCGCGCAGCTGCGTCACCGTATACCCCGAATAAATCGCCACCGCGGAAAGCGTAACCACCATCCCCGCCAGCAGCCCGAATGTAGGCGATCGCCGCGCAGCCACCTTTCAAGGTTACAGCCGCATCGACGCACTCCGCCTAGTAGAAATCAATTATTTGACCCCTCCCCCCTTCATGCCATAATCTTCCGATGGCCGCAGCGCGAAGCTTCAGGGTGATCTGCGCCCTCACGATTTCCATAGCCGCCCTCCTGATCTGGCTCTCGCCCCGTGCCATCTCCGCCGCAGAAAATCCCGCCATCGAACGCCACCGCAGCCTGGGCAAAGCCTTCTTCGAAAATCCGACCACCCACGTCGAAGCCATCGCGGAATTCAAGAAGGCTCTCGACCTCACTCCCAACTCGACGCGCGAAAAACTCAATTACGCGCTAGCCCTCCTCCACGGCAATCGAGTCCCCGAAGCCATCGCCCTCTTGGAACAAGTGCAGCGTCTAGACCCATCTCTCCCCCACACCTGGTTCAATCTCGGCATCTATTACAAAAAGTCGGATCAGCCTGGAAAAGCCATCGCCCAGTTCGAGCAAATGATCAAGCTTGTGCCCAACGAGCCGATCGCCCACTATCAGCTAGGTACTCTCTACCGCACCGCCGGCCGCAATCCCGAAGCCATTCGCGAGCTTGAAAAAGCCTCCGCGCTCGACTCGTTATTAGCCGCCGCACACTTCCAGCTCTACAACATGTATCGCCAGTCCGCCCGCCCTGACGACGCCGCGAAGCAGCTCGCAATTTTCAAGGATCTGAAGGCCAAGACCGAAGGCGCGGCCATCCCCGAGGACGTCGACTGGTGCAACTACGCCGAAATCTACGACCCGCCTCGCGCAACATCGCCCGTCATCACGAAACCCCTCTTCACCGACCACGCTCTCGCCGACTCCACAGGCGTACTCTTGATCGACGCGAACGGCACCGGCCACACCGACGTTCTAGCCTGGTCCCCAACC
>Ga0209006_10004139_pt1 | contig 13205 bp, 12 predicted proteins | sample JacPin_JW_Ref_O2_FD_188567 | JGI IMG/M metagenome (GOLD analysis project Ga0209006, IMG submission 188567) | Forest soil microbial communities from Algoma, Ontario, Canada - Jack Pine, Ontario site 1_JW_Ref_O2 (SPAdes) (version 2) | ecosystem: Environmental > Terrestrial > Soil > Boreal... | reverse complement strand
ATACTGCTGCTGATCGAGGCCCGCTTTGCCGATGAGCGCCAACGCTTCGCCCAGCGACTCGATCACGGCGGCAATGAGAAAATTGCCGCTCAACTTCACCAGGTTGGCATTCTCGGCCTGACCCGACATGACGAAGGTCTTTTGCCCCAGATCCTTGAATAGCGGCATATAAGTGTCGACCAGCTTGGGCTGACCGGCCACTACCACGAATAGTTTGCCGCTTGCCGCGGCATCCGGACGGCCAAACACGGGGGCGGCCAGATAATGCTGACCGGCATCTGCATGGGCGGCGGCGAGGCGCTTGGACAACGCGACGCTGATGGTGCTCGATGAAATATGCGCGGCGCCCTTTTTGAGGCTGGCCAGTATGCCGCCCTTGCCGAAAACGATTCCCTCCAGCGCGTCGTCGTCGGCCAGCATGGTGATGACGACTTCTGCCGCGCAAACCGCCTCAACGCTGCGCTGCGATTGCGCGCCCAAACGCACCAACGCTTCGGCCTTGCTGGCGGTTCGATTGTAGACGCCGACCTCGTGGCCCGCTTTGAGCAGATTCGCCGCCATGGCGGCACCCATTTGCCCGAGGCCAATGAATCCGATTTTCATAGCAGCGCCTCCTCAGTGGTTCGTGTTGAGCGATCCATCGCCGGCAGGAAAGCAGCGTCGCGGCCGATCAGTCGCTCGGCACAAAGATAGCGAGGAGTATATAAACCAACAAGCCCGTTCCGGCGCAGAGGAACAATACCGTAAAAAATAGCCGCCACACCCAGGACTCCATGCCGGTCAAGCGCCCGAGGCCGCCGCACACACCGGCGATCCAGCGGTCGGTGCGGCTGCGGCGGAAGGTATTGACTGCCGAGACGAAGGGCGGAGAAGAATTGGTGCTCGCGGTATTGAGCAGCCGCTCCTTCGCGCGCGTGAACTCCTCGTCCGTCAAAGCGCCGCGCGCGCGCAGTTCGTCCAATTTGTTGAGGTCGTCACTTAGCGTCATTGCGATCTCCGTTATGCGCGGCGGCGTTGGCGGCAGGGCCATTTTGGGCCTGGGCGTTCTGACGTGCCTCTTTGTCCTTCACCTTCTCACGATGATGCTCAATCACACACCCCGCGGTAGCCCCCAGAACAGCGTGATGTCCGGCGACGTGGCCGACGACGCCGCCAACGGCCGCGCCTTTCAGGCATCCTTTGGCATATCCCATGCTGGGCAGCATTGCGAGACCGACGCAAATGGCGAGACAGGCAGTAATTTGGCGCATTTTCATTCCCCTGACGAGTGCCGATAGGCTAAATACACCTGACGTATGCAAAATTGCGCCTTCGAAACGAGTTTTTGAAGCTCCGAGTCAAAGTCGCCTCATGCGGGGTGCCTAAGCGTAGCTAAAACAGGGTGTTAGGACCAGGCTCGACGCAACGGGGGTTGGCTCCCAGCGGCAATACGTCGATACTGACGCGAAAATAAGCAGCTTCATAGTTCCCAAGGACATTTTTACAATGGCGAGCAAGAACAGCACGTTGGGCAGTCTGATCCGTTTGGTGCGAAAGAAGAACTCCTGGACCTTGCGCCAGCTGAGTGAGCGCGTCGGAATTCCGCTCTCCACGCTGGCCAAAGTGGAGACCGACAAGCTCTCGCTCACGTACGACAAGTTGCAGCAGTTCACGGGCCGGTTAGGTTTGAGCATGACGGAGTTTCTGGCTCAAGCAGAGATGCCGGCCGCCAATGCGTTGCCGGTTTTTACGGCGCGCCGCAGCCTCACCAACAGCGGCAACTCGATCCAGATCTCAACCCCCAACTATGACTATGAGTATCTGTGCGCCGATCTTCGAGAAAAGCGCATGGTGCCCATCCTGACGCGCATCAGGTCAAAAGACATTGCCGAATTTGGTGAACCCTTGAAGCACAAGGGTGAAGAGTTCATCTTCGTGATCGAAGGCACGATCGAAGTGCACTTGCAGTTCTACAATCCGGTGCGCCTCTCCGCGGGCCAGGGCATCTACATCGACAGCACCATGGGGCATGCCTATGTAGCGCGGGACTGCGAAAGCGCGCTCGTGCTCGGCGTTTGTTCGAGCGAGGATCCCAATCTGGCGACAGAGCTCATCAGTCTTGCGGCTAATGAGGCGCAGACGAACGCGTAGCGGCGGCGCTGAGCGGCAGCGCGCGATCGCGATTGAGCCAGAAGCCAATTGCAAACAAGACAATGATGAGCGGCACGGCGACACCGAACTCATCGATCGCATAGGGCGTCAGGGTGCCTCGAGCGCCGGTTAACGGCGTAAAGAAACCCTGAATGAACAGGTTGTGGCTGGCATGCAGAATGGCGCAGGGCCAAACGCTGTTCGAAACCAGGCGAAACCACGTCATGATCACACTGCATCCAATCGTGAGCGCGCAGAAGCAGGGCATCGAGAACCACCACGGCGTTCCGCTGTTGTAATCCGCGAACAGCAACAGCGGCATGTGCCACGCCGCCCAAATAATGCCGACCGCGATGCTGCCTTTGGTGAAGCCCAGACGCTCCACCATCAACGGGGTGAGCAGGCCGCGCCAGCCGATCTCCTCTCCCAGGGCGTGCGCCAGGCTTGAGATCATTTGCGTCGTGCCGATCAGGAGCAGGTACAGCGGAATAAATGCGATCGGGCTGGTCACCGTCCAGCCGAGTTTCTGCGCAATCGCTGCAATCGCATTCGGATCCGGGAAGAACCCAAAGCCGAAGATCCAGATCAACCCATAGCCAATCGTCGCGTAGGCCAATGGCGTCAAGTAGGAAAGCACCGCGTAGCGTGCGCCGCCCCAGCGCAGTCCGAGCGCGTTGAAATCCACGCGCCTGATGTAGCAGGTCGCGATCGCGGCTGCGGCGGGACACCACATCAATCCCGCGACATAGAGGCCCCTGCCGGCGCCGACGTGACCCGATGCGATCATCAAAGTCCAGAAGACACTGCTGAAACACGCGGCGAGCGCCAAGTAGCAGAGAATCGTCACGGTTTGCGGCCTGGCCATTGCAGATCCTCGACGCGCCGCTCTTGGAGTTGAAATGTGCGGCTGCGACTCTGGCTTAGATTGACAGCAATTCTCTCATCAGGCTAACTATCGCGCAAGTTTCTCCAATTAGGCCATGTTTTTACGCGACGGGGCGATAAGAAAATGACCCGCATACCATTGATCGCGTTGGTGATGACATTCGCCGTTTGCGCGCGCGCGGCCCCGTCGGAGCAGGAGCGATTGCCGCCCGATGCGCAGGCCGGCAATTACGTCGGCAGCGATGTCATGATTCCGATGCGCGATGGCGTCAAGCTGCACGCCGAAATCTGGCGGCCGCGCGGCGACACCTCCAAGCTTCCCATCCTGATGCAGCGGTCTCCTTACGGCTTTGGCTTGAGCAAGGTCAAGCGATCGATGGACGCGGAATTCAAAGAGTTGGCGCAAGAGGGTTTTATCTTTGTGCTCGAGGACATCCGCGGCCGATTCGGCTCCGCGGGCGAGTTCGTGATGCTGCGCCCGAAGACCACAGCCAAGGATGGCGTGGATGAGTCCACCGATACCTACGACAGCATCAGTTGGTTGATCAAATCGCTGCCGAATAATAACGGCAAGGTGGGAGTCTTTGGCGTGTCCTATCTTGGCTGGACCACGGCAATGGCCACGGTGGGTGCGCACCCGGCGTTGAAAGCGGTTTCCGTACAAGCCTCTCCCGAGGATATGTTCATCGGCGATGACTTCCATCACAACGGCGCCTTCCGCTTGCAGTACGCCTGGGAGTATGCGGCGGCACTGGAGACGGACGGGCGAACGCTCAACGCATTCGACTTCAAGAAGGAAGATCCCTATTCCTGGTACTTGAAACAAGATGATCTTGCGACTCTGGATCAGCGCGCCCTGGGCAGCCGCCTGCCTTCCTGGCAGAACTTCGTCGCGCACCCGAACTACGACGCATTCTGGCGCTCGGCCGTGACTTCGGCCGTGATGCCGGCAACGGTGAAGACTCCCAATCTCATCGTCGCCGGTTGGTGGGATCAGGAGGACTTCTACGGACCGGTCACGATTTATAAGCGCCAGCAACAGCACGATCCGCAGCATCGCAACTACCTGGTCATCGGTCCCTGGAATCACGGCGGTTGGGCGCGAGATGCCGGCAATAAATACGGCCCGCTGGATTTTGGGTCCGACACCGGCAGCTACTTCCGCGCGAACATGGAGACGCCGTGGTTTAAGTTTTGGCTGAAAGGCGAGGGCAAGCTCGACCAACCCGGCGCGTTTATCTTTGAGACGGGCAGCAATGAGTGGCAGCGCTTCGACGCCTGGCCGCCACGAGAAGGCATATCTAAAAAGCGGCTCTACTTGCATCCCGACGGCAAGCTGTCCTTTGACCCGCCGGCCGCGGCCGATGGCAAGACCGATCACTATGTGTCGGATCCGGCGAATCCCGTTCCCTATCGCACGCGGCCGATCGCCACGACATTTTCCGCGGACGGGGCTTGGACCGTGTGGCTCGCCGATGATCAAGCGCCGTTTGCGAAACGTGCCGATGTCCTGTCTTGGCAGACGGATGTATTGCAAAACGACGTGACGATCCGCGGCAATGTCGCCGCCCAGCTGTATGCCAGCACCACCGGCACCGACGCGGATTGGGTGGTCAAACTCATCGACGTCTATCCCGCCGATGACGCCGCGCCGGCCCTGCGCAGCCGGCAACTGATGATCGCCAACGACGTTTACCGCGGGCGCTTTCGTTCAGGGTTCGAACATCCCACGGCACTGGTTGCGGATAAGGTGCTCGAATATTCGGTTGACCTGCATTCCGCGTCGCACGTATTCAAGAAAGGTCATCGCATTGCCGTGCAGGTGCAGAGCACTTGGTTCCCGTTGATCGATCGCAATCCCCAGACTTTCGAAGCGAGCATATTCAGCGCCCAGGCGGCCGACTTCAAAGCCCAAACGCACACCGTGTATCACAGCCTTCAGTATCCCTCCGCCATCCTGGTCGACATCGCCGCCGCGGCGAAGCACACGAATTAGCCAAGGAACATTCGCAATGCACATCTTCACGCGTTTTCTACTGGGCAGCTTGACGACGGCTGCATTTATGACGCAACTGGCATTTGCGGCGCCGCTTGCGACGCCGGTTCCCATCGAAGAAGTCATGCAGGCGCCTTATCCATCGAGTTTAGTGGCCTCCGCAAAGGGGAATGCCGTTGCGTGGGTGTTCGATACCAAAGGCTGCCGGAATATTTGGGTGGCGCAAGGCGCTCACGCGCGGCAGATCACCCCGTACACATTGGATGATGGATTCGATATCGGCGATTTGGCATGGTCGGCGGACGAGACTCAGGTCGCCTATGTTCGCGGCGGATCCATCGAAGACGATCAGCCCGCCAACGTCAACAATTCGCCCGAGGGTCCTGCGCCTAAAGAAGTCTGGGTCATAGCGACCGCGGGCGGCGCGCCGCGCAAGGTGGGCGGGGGCCACTCGCCGAGTTTTTCGCCGGACGGCACTCGCTTGGTGTTTGCGGATAAAGGCAAGATCATGACGGCTGACGCCACGGGCGCCGCTCCAACGCCGCTGATCGTCGATCAAGGCCGCATCGCATCCATGACTTTTTCGCCCGACGGCCAGAAGCTGGCATTTGTGAGCGGACGTAAGGAGCACTCCTTGGTGGGTGTGTACGATTTTGCCGCGCGAACCATCACCTGGTTGAGCCCGAGTCTCGATCACGACACTTCGCCGGTATTTTCTGCCGCCGGCAAGGAAGTCGCGTTCATTCGCATCCCTTCAGAGAAAAATCCGGGCTTTGTCTCGCATCGTGCGGGTCAACCTTGGTCCATTTGGGTTGCCGATGCCGCGAGCGGCGCGGGCCGGCGAGTTTGGGTGGCGGACGGCGGCGTCGGCAGCGCTTTTGCGCCCACACTGGCGCAGAAAAATTTACTCTGGAATTCGAACGACGAGCTGGTGTTTCCTTGGGAGAAGACCGGTTGGCTGCAGCTTTACGCCATCCCTGTCCGCGGCGGCGCGCCGCGATCGATTACTCAGGGCCAATTTGAAGTCGTGCACATGGTGTTGAGTCCGGATCGGCACCGGTTGGTCTACTCCTCGAATGAGGAGATCGACCGCATGCATGTATGGACCGTCGACTTCAAGGGCGGCAAACCGACCCTGGCGAGTAAAGACCATGCGATCGAAGATTACCCGCAGATCAGCGGCGACGGCACGATTTTCGCGCTGCAAAGCGATGCAACCAAACCGCTGCAGCCGGTGATGTTGGCCGCGCCCGGGCGCTGGCAGCTGCTGGTCCCGGAAGCGTCGGCAGCATTTCCCTCTGCGAAATTGGTGACACCCGAAGCGGTGACCTATGCGGCAAAGGACGGACAACCGGTGCACGCTCAGCTGTTCCTGCCGCGTGATGCGGGGACGAAACCGCATCCCGCGATCATGTTTTATCACGGCGGCCCTCGCCGCCAGATGCTGCTGGGTTTCAATCCCATGGGCGCCTACAACTGGATGTACGCGCTCAATCAGCGCTTAGTCTCAGAAGGGTACATCGTCATATCGGTCAACTATCGCGGCGGTATCGGTTACGGCCTGGATTATCGCGAGGCCAACAACTTTGGTCCGGACGGCGGCAGCGAAACGAACGATATTCTGGGTACGGTGACCTATCTGCAGGGAAGGAAGGATGTCGATGCGCGCAAGATCGGCGTCTGGGGCGGCAGTTATGGCGGCCTCATGACCGCCTTGGCGTTGGCACGCGCATCCAAAGACATCGCGGTCGGTGTGGACTACGCGGGCGTGTACAACTGGGACTCGATGCTCGCATCGCTTGGCGCGCCGGTAGAGCCCGGGGAGGCCACGCGACGCGGCTTCGATTCATCACCTGTCGCGACCATCGATCAATGGCATTCCCCGGTTCTGGTCGTCCAGGCAGACGACGATCGGAATGTACCGTTGCAGCAATCGGTGGAATTGATTCAGGACCTGCGTCTGCATCACATCGATCATGAGGTCATCATGATGCCCAACGAAATTCACGACCTCGCCCACTACTCATCCTGGATAGCATTGTTCAAAGCCACCGATGCGTACCTGAACCGATATCTTCTTCAGTAGCGCGCGGGGCCGTGGCCCGTGCCCTATAATCGGGGCCGGGCTGGCTTGCCGGGGATGAAAATGCTTTCCAAATCAGTGGCTGCGGCTTGCTTCGCGCTCGCATGGTCGATGGCGGGCGCCGGCGATGCGCAAACCTCCGACAAGCCGCAATTCGGCGCGTGGGGATTGGACCTGAGCGCCATGGATAAGCAGGTCCTGCCCGGCAATGACTTCAATCGCTACGCGTCGGGCGCGTGGCTTGCGCGCACGCAAATCCCTGCCGACAAGCCCATGGCGTCGCTTCGATATCTCATGACCGATCGCACAGAAGCGCGCTTGCATGAACTCATGGACAAGGGGGCGGCTACAGCTTCGCAAGAACCCAGGGATTTGGAAGGGAAGGTCGGCGCCTTTTACAAGGCGTTCATGGACGAGGCGCGAGTCGACAAGCTGGGCGCAGAGCCGATAGCCGCGGAACTTGCGGCCATTCGCGGCGCTTCCGGCCGCGATGACATCACCGAATTGATGGGCCGCAACAACAGCGATTTCTTCGCGACGATTTTCACGCTCGGAACTGACGTCGATCTCAAAGACGTCAAGCGCTACGCGCTCTATGCAACTCAGGCAGGGCTGGGTCTCCCGGACCGCGATTATTATCTGCAGCCATCATTCGCCAAGCAGAAGGCGGCCTATCAGGCCTATGTCGCTGAACTTTTAGAACTCATCGGCTGGCCCGCATCGCAGACCAGTGCCGCCGCCGTGGTTGACTTCGAAACCAAGATCGCCGCCGCGAGCTGGACCAAGACAGAGCAGCGCGATGTCGATAAAATCTACAATCCGATCCAGACGCCGGATCTTGCCGCTCTCACGCCCGGCTTTGCGTGGTCTCGGTTCCTCACGGGAGCGGGGCTTGGCAACCTAGATCGCGTCATTGTGGCGGAGAAATCCGCCTTCGTGCGGATCGGCGCCGTGTACCAATCGGCGCCGCTCGATGTGTTGAAAGCCTGGCAGGCATTCTCGGTCGCCGACAACGCCGCATTTTATCTTTCGAAGCCGTTCTCCACCGCTCGGTCCGGGTTCCGCGACAAGATTCTTTCCGGCCAGCTGGTTGAGCCGGTGCGATGGAAGAGAGCGATTCACGCCGTAAGCGGCGAGGATTGCACGGGCGATCGCGTCGATTGCTTCGGAAACTTAGGTTTCGGCGTGGGGCAGTTGTATACCGCGCGCTATTTTCCTCCCGCCGCCAAGGCCAAAATTGAAGCACTGGTGGCGAACGTCAAGGCCGCCATGCGGGCGCGCTTGGAGCGTCTGGATTGGATGACGCCGGCCACCAAAGCGGAGGCGCTAAAAAAACTCGACACCTATCAAATCAAGGTTGGCTATCCCGATCATCCGCGCGATTACTCCGCGGTGCTGATTCGCTCCGATGATTTGCTCGGCGACGTGCGCCGCGCGGCCGAAGCGGACTGGCATTTTTACTTATCGCGGCTCAATGGTCCCGTGGACCGCACCGACTGGAGCATGACTCCGCAGACCAATGATGCCTACAACGGCTCCCTGCGCGACATCGTTTTTCCCGCCGGCATTCTGCAGCCGCCGATATTCGATGCCGCGGCCGATCCGGCCATCAACTACGGCGCGATCGGCGGGGTGATCGGGCACGAATTGACGCACGGTTTCGATGACGAAGGACGCAAGCTCGACTCCTCGGGACAATTGCGCGACTGGTGGACAGCGGCTGACGCCGCGGCTTTTGAGGCGAGAGCGAAGAAACTGGGGGCGCAATACTCGAGCTATGAGCCGGTTCCCGGTGCGCACATCAATGGCGATTTGACCATGGGCGAAAATATCGCAGACCTTGGCGGGTTGAATGTGGCGCTGGAGGCATATCACCGCTCATTGAAGGGTGCGCCTGCACCGGTGATTGACGGATTCACCGGCGATCAGCGCGTGTTTCTCGGCTGGGCGCAAGCTTGGCGCGGCAAGGTTCGCGAGGACTATGTGCGCAAGCAAGTCGCTTCCGATCCCCACTCGCCGCGCGCCTTCCGCGTGATCGGACCGACCCGCAACATCGATGAGTGGTATGCAGCCTTCGGCGTGAAACCCGGAGAGACCTACTATCTGCCCGCGGATCAGCGTGTCCGCATCTGGTGACGGGATCCTTCGCGGGCGCATGCCGGGGTACCAGCCAATGCGTTTCACCAAAGCAATTGTGCGTCTTCCGGGCGAGAATTTCTCGCAGGGTTTGACGATGTCGGGATCGGCGTCCGCGCCCGATTTTCGCAAGGCACTCGAGCAGCATGCCGCGTATTGCCGCGCGCTGGCGGCGTGCGGAGTTGAAGTGACCGTGATGAGCGCGGATGACCGTTATCCGGACGGCACCTTCGTCGAGGACACCTTCGTCATCGCGGAGAGAGTGGCGATCGCAACGCGACCTGGCGCGAAGACTCGTACGGGTGAAGTCGAGTCGGTGGCCAAGGCGGTGCGTGGCTTCAGGCCTCAGTTGGAGCGGATCGATGCGCCGGGCACAGTCGATGGCGGTGATATATGCCAAGTGGACGATCATTTTCTAATCGGGCTATCCCAGCGCACCAACGAAGCAGGCGCCGCGCAACTGGCGGCGATTCTGGCGCGCCATAGATACACTTCATCGACGCTGGATATACGCCAACATCCCTCGCTGCTACATCTGAAGTCGGGTATTGCGTATCTCGGCGAACGGCGTTTCCTGATTGCTCCAGGGTTCCCGTCCACGGATGAGTTAGCTCACTGCGACGTGATTGAAGTCGACGCCAGCGAAATGTACGCCGCCAACGCAGTTCGCATGAACGATGAGGTTTTCATCGCGTCGGGATTTCCCAAACTGGCCGGCACCCTTGAGCAACTGCAATACCGCGTTCGCGCGCTCGACATGTCCGAATATGCCAAAATGGACGGTGGTTTGAGCTGTCTGTCGCTGCGCTTTTAGTATTGGCCGCCGTCAAGGCGGAGCGCCTTATTGCACCGATACCACGCGATCGTCGCGCGAGCGTGATGAGGGTATCGTCGTTACGTAAGTCGCAATTTTAGCAAGGCCGTGGAGGAGCAACGGCAGCAGAAACAGATCGTCAACGACGCCCAAAACCGGAATCGCGAAATTAAAGGGATCTAAGGCGAAGAACCCCAAAGCGAGGGTTGCCGGTAGCAGCCAAGTGGGGCGGTTCGGATGGCGCAACGCCACCCACAGGAGCCGGATATCGCTGCCAGCCAGTCGCCACAACCTGAAAATCCTGCGCATAAAATCCTCACTTGGATTCGCCTATCTTTGTTCGACTTCGCGCGTTGAAAGTCGTTCAGTCTCGAAAGAATGGGCTTTTCGGATATGATGCCCTCGGGAGGGGGCCCCATCTATGGTTCGTACGATTTTCGCTTCAATTCTCTTCTTAAGCGTTTCGCTCGTTGCGTCATCGCAACCGAAGTTGCTCGAGCACATACCGCTTGAGTGGAAGCCGACGTCGAGCCTGCGGCTGGGTACGACGCAGATGTCTACTTCGACGGTGACGATCGGAAACTTTACTGACGGGCGTGACAACAAGGAGGCCATTGGTGAGAACGTAGAGGACAGCAATCCTAAGCCGGTGACGACGACCGCTGACGTTGGGGCGTTTGTGGCTGTTCACATCCGGCAGCTATTTGACGAAGCGGGCATTAAAACGGTCGACAGCAGCGGCGCGGTACTCATCAAGGGTGAGGTGACCAAGTTTTTCGTGCGCGAGGGAAACACTTACAAATCGGAAGTGGCGCTTCAACTTGTCGTAAGCGACGCGGATGGGAAAACGCTGTGGAAGGGTCTGGCCTCTGGTGAGGCCACACGGTTCGGACGGTCTTACAAGGCGGAGAACTACTACGAGGTACTGTCCGATGCTCTGGTTAACACCGTGAGTTCAATGCTGCAAGCTCCGGAGTTTCAGAGAGCGTTATCGGGGCAGGCAGGGACTTAGGCGCCCGATAGCAGCTTCCCGTAGATGGTCAAGGTGCCACGCGACTAGCCCGCCGCGGTCGAGTGCTGCGAGTAAATGGCGTGCCAGTGGCGGTTCTGGTAGACAAAAATATCGCAGGAATAGACCGGTGTCTTGGAGTTCCGGTCATCTGCCACCCAAGTCAGGACCGCGGTATCTTTATAGATCTTCACCTCCGCGTGATTGGGGTGTTGTTCTCGCCACTCGCGCACCTGTTTCGCGAATTCATCCGATCGTCCGCGCCGGCGCCGACTCTCGATCAGCGCCGCCCTTGAGAAGATCGACCCCGTTGCATCGATGGACTCGTATCCGTCCAGCAAGAACCATTCGAGAAATTTGTAGTCACCGTTGATCTCCGCATCCAGCCAAGCAGCGTCGGCCGCTTTCACTGCTTCAGGCGTTCGGGCATCTGCGCGGCTGTTGGCCAGTTCAACCGGCGGCTCAGCGGCGATTGCGCCGGCTCCGCTGCAGATCAGAATCCCCATGATCATTATCTTTGTCACGCTGTTTCTCCCCCGCAGGTGTTCTTGCAGACTAAGACCTGTTCATCGAGGAGGGGTTCAATTTTAAAGAACTATGGCGAAATAAAGAGCTGATGGTCGGCGCCGCGGGTGCAGGGCCGGGAGACGGCCTCAAGCCGCGCCCCCATTGACTGCATGTGTACATCGTACACTTATGTGTGTACACTGTACGCATGAGCAAAGATCGAATCTTCGCCGCGGCGAAAGAGGTTTTGGAGCGGGAGGGCATTGCGGGTCTATCGATGCGTCGGATCGCGCAAGTGTCGGGCATGTCGCCCATGTCGCTTTACCGCCATTACGCGGACAAAGATGCACTGCTGAATGCCTTGATGGCCGACGGTCTCATGGCGTGGGAGGAACGGACCGCCTCCATTCGAGCGAAGGCGCCGCTGCAATGGTTGGAACGGCTCTTTGATGAATTCCTGGCGTTCGCGCTCGAGGAGCCGCATCGCGTCGAGGCCGCATTTTTCCTGCCGGCGCCAAAGGCACGGCAGTACCCGGGGGATTTCGCCGCGGGTCGCTCTCCGGTTATCGCAATGGCGGTGACCAAAATCGATCAGGCAAAAGCAGAAGGTCTTCTGGGCGACGTGGCAGCGCTCGATTTGGCGCTGACCTTGTCTGCGTTGGCTCAAGGACTGGTGTCCATGCATCGCGCCGGTCGATTTGCAAGCGACGCAGAGTTCACGAAGCTGTATCGCTCGATGATGCGCAATACCCTGAAGTCGTTTTCGAGTTATCGCAAGCGGCGGTCGACATGAGGTCGGTATCGGCAGCCTTAATCAGCGGTGTGTTGCTGTACCTGTCGCAGGGCTTAAGCGATATGTGGTTCTTTGCCTGGTTTGCGCTAATACCTCTCGTGTGGCTCGCGTATTCGGATGCGCCGACCTGGCAACTGATCGTTGCTTCGATGAGCGCTTGGCTGGCGGGGCAGATCTACGCATTTCAGTGCTACGCCTCCGTTTCGCCTCTGCTGATTCTCTCGGGGCTTTTGCCTCTTACGATTCTGTTTCCCTTGGCCTTAATTTTTGCGCGGCTCGCGCAGCGGCGGGCTTCGGGACTGGCAACGCTTTTCACTTATCCCGCCTGTTGGGCGGCCTTAGAGTATCTCTACGGTCGCGTAGCACCGAACGGCAGTTTTGGCTCGTTGGCATACAGCCAGATGTCAGCACCATGGATGATTCAATCGGCATCGTTGCTCGGCATGCATGGCGTGACGTTCCTGATTTGCTTGTTTTCGAACACTGTGGCGATGGGTCTGCACAGCTCGTTGCGCTCCAGGCGCCTGCTCGCACTTGGCTTTGGCGTTTGCGCAATAAACCTGGTCTTTGGCGCGATTCGCCTGTCGCAATCTCCATCGGCATCCATCACAGTGAGCGCATTCGTCGACGGAGGCGCCATGGGGACAGCTTATCGTAGCGACACTCTTGATTCTGCACTCAGTGTCTCGAGAAGCTACGCCGACGCTATCCGAGGAGCGGCCTCACACGGCGCGGAGTTCGCGGTAACCGCGGAAGGGGGAATTGTGAGCCGACCGGCGTGGCGCGACGCGATTCTGGCACCGCTGTTGGCCGTGGCGCAGGGGACCGGCGTCCAGATCATCGCCGGCGTTT
>Ga0209006_10004138_pt1 | contig 13208 bp, 10 predicted proteins | sample JacPin_JW_Ref_O2_FD_188567 | JGI IMG/M metagenome (GOLD analysis project Ga0209006, IMG submission 188567) | Forest soil microbial communities from Algoma, Ontario, Canada - Jack Pine, Ontario site 1_JW_Ref_O2 (SPAdes) (version 2) | ecosystem: Environmental > Terrestrial > Soil > Boreal... | reverse complement strand
GAGCCGATACCCTTCAGATTGTTTGTACCCTCGCCGAGGGGCATTATTTTTTCGGCGTCGCCGCGCTGGTCAACTCCCTCGTGCGGGCTGGCTTCAAAGGCGCCGTCGTGGTCGGCTTTCGGGGGGAACGGCCGACCTGGCTCGAGACCTTTGCGCACGATCCGGCATTGGACAGCTATGCCGTGACCCCCTCGGTGCAACTACGACTCGTTGAGGTTCCGGGACCGTGGCATTTGAACAACTGCAAGCCCCGCTTCATTGAGGACGTCCTATTCACGAAATATCCGAATTCCGACCTCGTCTATTACTTTGATACAGACATCGTCATAACCCATTCGTGGAGTTCGTTTGCCGAATGGGCTAGCGGCGGTATCGTTCTCGTGCTCGATCCGGCAGACAGTTACATGTCGCCGCACCACGTTTACCGGCGTGCCTGGCAGGATTTGGCCGCTAGGCAGCGCCGCGTCTGCCGTGAGTTCACCGGCTATGTCAACGGCGGCTGCATCGGCATTTGCCGACAGCAGGCCGAGTTCGCGAGGGTCTGGAGCGGCCTGATGGAGGAGCTCGAACGCAACGGCGCAGACATGCGCAAGATGAAGAACACCACGGGCAAGCTCGAGTTCTCGCGCATGGATCAGGACATTCTAAACGCGGCGGTCATGGCGAGCGATGCCCCAATTGGCTTGCTCGGGTCCGAGGCGATGGGCATGTTTCCGTGGGTTGGCGAGGTCATGCCGCATGCCATGTGGCAGAGAAAGCCCTGGCAGCGGAATTACATTCTTGATGCGCTGCGCGGCTTCCCGCCAGGCCGCGCGCACAGAGCATACTGGGAGTTCGTCAATGGTCCGATCCGTCCATTCAACGAATTCGCCTTATTTCGCAAACGTGCCCAGCTCACGGCCGGTCACCTGATTGGTTTGCTGCACAGTAGAAGCTATCGCGACCTCTAATGGCGCTGCGCACTAACCCCGCCCTTCGCGGTCCGATCGTTTTCCCTGAGTTCCACTGATGGCGCGCACCATTCTGCCGAAATTGCTGTCGCGCGTCCGGCCGACGATGTGGGTGACTGCGGAAAGGGCCTTCGCCGAACTGTTCTTCCTTCTGCTGTTCGCGATTCAAGCCCCCATTCTTGGGCCGTCCGCTTTCGGCTTGGTAACCGCGGTCATGGTCTTCGTCGCGTTTTGGGAAGGCGTTCCAGGGCACGCGATCACCGAGGCGCTGTTGTCCATTCGCCAGATCGAAGAGCGGCACTTCACCACCGTGACGACGACCGCGGTGGTGCTGTGTCTGCTCTTTGGCGCCGCTATCTTTGGATTCGCAGAACCGCTCGCGAGGGCCTTCGGCACTGCCGAGCTTGCCTCGATCATGCGGGTAATGGCGATCCTGCCGCTCATCCATGCCTTCTCGATCGCCCCCCTCGCGGCCGCGCAACGCGAGATGCGGTTTCAATCAACCACGTTGCGCACAATCGCGAGTTTGACGGCCGGAGGCGTCACGGGGCTCGTGCTCGCGCTCATGGGCGCGGGCGTCTGGGCGCTGGTCTGGCAGGCGATCGTGCAGCGGATCGTCGCGGTGGTCGTGCTTTGGCTTGCCGTCCCCATTCCGCTCGGGTTTGCCGTGTCGAGCCGGCATTTTCGAGAGGTCGCGAGTTTTGCGCTGCCGGTGATGTTGTCGCGAGTGATGGGTTGGGCATCTGGGCAGCTGCCTCGGTTGATCCTCGGACTCTATCTCGGAACCGCCGATCTCGGGCTGTTCAGCCTTGCCTCTCGTCTTAACGCGATCGTCAACGGAGTGGCCATAGGGCCCAAGGCGACGGTGGCCCGGGTCGATCTGAGGCGGTTCGCCAATGCTCCGGCGCCGCTGGCAAATGCAGTCCGCGGTATGTTTCTGCATCTCAGTGTGCTCGGCTATCCCGCCTGCATCGGCGGCGCCGCCATCGCGCCCACGCTCTTCCACGCCTGGCTTGATTCGCGTTGGTACGGTGCGATCGTTCCCTCCCAGCTCATGTTACTCTCTTGCGCGCCCTACGTAACGTTCTACGGCTCAACCGCCTTGCTGTACGCGCTCAATCTGATGAACGTAGAGGCTGGGCTCACGACGGCGCTGAGCCTGGGCGGCGTCCTCGCCATCGTCATAGGTGCTCCGTTCGGCCTGGTCGCAGCCTCTGCCGGGATTGCCGCGTTTGCCGCGGCGGTGGTGCCGCTGCCGCTGCTCGTGATCCATCGCAGATGCGGCCTCGGCATGCGCGACATCCTGCTCCCACAGGTCCCAGCCTTCATTGCTTCCTGCGGGATGGGAATCGCGGTCTCGGTCCTGCGACTGCGGCTGGAGGCCGCGAACATTCCGTATGCTTTGGCGTTGTGCCTTGAACTGGCGGCGGGCGCGGCAAGTTTTGGGGGACTGCTTCTACTGCTCATGCCTGCACCGGCGGACCGACTGCGGCGATACCTTCGTACCGTAGCCCCCGACCCCAATCGGGGCTGAAGCGACGATGCCGAGGGGTTTGCCGAGCTTGCAACTTTGCTCGAGACCACGATGCCCGTCTTCGCAATCGAAGCCCGCGGTGTCGACGGCAATGGCGAGCCTGACAACGATGTTGAAACCTTGGCACAACATTATATCGGCCGCATTCGGAGCCTGCAGCCCAACGGTCCATATTTCCTGCTGGGACATTCGTTCGGCCGGATGGTCGTTTCCGAGATGGCGCAACGTCTCCTGGCAATAGGGGAGCGCATCGCGTGCCTGATCCTCCTGGACACCCTTACCGCACCGATTGTGGCCACTCCATTTCTTGCTGGCGAACTTCGGCTCGCGACTGCAGGGCCCTCTCAAACGGGCCACGAGCGGCTCGGTCAGGGAAAACGTGATCCATTATCGTTGGAGACTGAATTTGCGCCGACAGGGTATGCATCACATTTTCCGGCCGGCGAAGGCAGCGCCGCAGCAAGATCCTCGGTCCGCTATATCAACCGTTCTATGTCAGGAACTCGCTATGCGCATTCTGCTGGTTGCCCCCGCGATAGCCGACTATTGCGTGGAATATGCCAACGCCCTGGCCAACAAGGCGCACGTAACTTTGGTTGCCCCCCACCGGACTTTCAAAGACCATGCGGAGTTTGTTGATAGCGCGGTGGATCTACAACTCGTGGATTGGCCGCGCCATCGCAGCCCGAAAAATCTTAGTTTCATGTACCGTCTTCGTCGTCAGATCGATCTTTTGCGCCCTGATGTCGTTCATATTCTGTCGGAAGGAGTCCTTTGGCTTAACCTCGTGTTACCCACGGCCCAGAAATACGGTCTTGTTACGACATTACATGATGTCACATACCATACCGGCGACCGTGCCTCGCGACGGGTGCCGCGATGGTTTGGCGATCAGCTTATAAAGCGGTCCGATCAGATAATTGTCCACGGATCAGCTTTGCGCACGGCCGCTGAAGGTAGATATCCCGAGATTAGAGACAGGTTGTCAATTCTACCGCATATAGTTCTTAAAAGATACCGAGACATAGCTGTGACTGAACGCTTGAAGCGATCCAATTCAGGAACAGTCAACGTTCTGTTCTTCGGCAGAATATATCGGTATAAGGGACTGGATGTGCTGATAAGAAGCATAGCGCTTGTAACCAATAAATTTTCCGATATCCGCGTCGTCATCGCCGGCGAAGGCGATAACTTCGCCAACTATCGAAGGGAGATGGTGGACCCGCAGTTCTTTGAGGTTAGAAACCGCTACATACCTGATAAGGAAGCGGCCCAGCTCTTTATTGACGCGGACATCGTCGTCCTTCCGTATGTGGAGGCATCGCAAAGTGGTGTCCTAGCAATCGCGAAGGCGTTCGCGAAGCCAGTCATCGTAACTAATGTTGGCGAGCTCGGGCAGGCAGTCGTGGATGGGGTCTCTGGTCTGGTGGTTCCACCAGCCGATGAACGATCACTCGCGGACGCCATTCTGAAGCTCGCGACTAACGCTGACCTCCGCGCGCGACTCGGGAATGCGGGGCAGGCGATGGCGGACCAGACTGCGTCGCCGGAAGCTATCGCTGAAAAGGCTATCGCAATTTACACGTCGGTCGCCGGTGCGAGAAGGGCTCGCAGCGGCGGGGATAAGATTGTGAAAAAACCGCGTCCTTTTGTCGCCTGACTGACCACGCAGGCATGATTGCGCCCGCGGATCAATCGATCAGTCTTCGAGCCGCTTTTTGAGGAGCCTTCCCCGCGGCATCGTCCAGATGAACCACCCAGCCACGAAGGACCGGCGATTCGCCAGCTGATCAGGCGGTAGTGCCGCTGTACCCACCGCCCTAGCTCGCCCGAATCTCGAACACCTTGGTGAGCCCGGGCCCCGGCTGCCCTAAGTCGCCGAGCAAGCCGTTGATGGCTTGTGGATAGTCATCTGCCTCATCGCCAATCTTCTTCACCCCTCTGAATTCAGGGCCACTTAGCCGCCGCCAGGGATGAGGCAACGTGATCGGCCACCGGCGGAACGCGTGCAATGGGACGTCGCTGCCGCGATTTTGATATCGCCCGTTCACAGAAGAAACCCGTTACGAAGAAGACGCTGGTTAGCGGTCCCGGATAAAGGAGGACCCATTCACTGACGCCCTCCACTACGACGCCAGCGCAAATTAAGAAGCAGGTTATTGCTAGAGCAACTTCGGAAGTTCGCACGCACTGTAAGGCCAAGCGAACTGCTCGTACCCACAAATAGATAAACATGACCGCACCTATTAATCCACCGCTCAGAAGAATTTCCAAAATACCGTTGTGAGCCTCTGGGACGATCCACTTAAGGGATTCCGAAATTTGCAGCGCCGCCGGGTTGCTTAGCGACCAAAAGGCCGCGTAACCCCACCCCAACCACGGCCGCTGGTAAATATAAATCCATACATACGCCCAAATGTCGGTGCGACCCGTTAATGTCGGATCTTTACCGAACGTTTCCATTAACGAATCCATGTTAAAGGTGACAATTAGCGCGAGAGGAATGAATAATATTAGCCCAAAGACGCCGAGAGTGCGATACATTCCTCCCCGTTGCAAAATTTTTATCTGTATTCCTAGAACACAGAATAATAGAATTACTGAAAACGAGGTCGTCGATTGCGATTTGATTGCCACGAAACTTGTCACTACTAAAACATAAATATTAAAGAATCGGCCGCGTTGACGCGCCCAAAGGCCATGGAGACCAGCGAGCGCCCCCATTGCCATGGCCTGACCGAGCGTGTTCTTTTGGCTAAAGATGCCACGAAACTCACCACTTGACGGATTATACACCTCTGCAGGATTAATAACAATTAGCGAGAGTGAAATGATGGCCGCCAGAGAACAAACAAAAGCAAGCAGGGACATGAAGTCGTCAGCTTCAAGAGTTTCCGCCGCCCCAATGAGCCCGATAACTAAAAAAAAGTACTGGACGCCCATTCGCAACGTGGCTCCAGGCTCAACAGACCAAACGGCGGAGCAAAGTAGAAAAATGGCTAACGACACCGAAAGAACGCCGCCTCTCCGAAGTCTAGGCCATTCTCTCGCGCCTTGAAAGAACAAAAGGACTCCTATAATTATTTGCAAAAGGTTTAGGGACTGAGTTAGTTTGTCGCCGGATTTCCCGCCCCATTCGCCGTAGAGGACGCGGTCGACTATTGTAAAGGCTTGCAATTGGCATAATAAAAGGTAGCCAACAGCCCAACGGATCCAACGAGGTTTGCGATATGTGGTCATAATTACTGCTACCAGACAAAGCTAAATGGTGGGAACGCTTAGCCGGCGTGAAGGTCGCCGAAAATTTCTCGTTCCCTGTTGTGAGCGGTTTCCCCTGTTGTGAATTGTTTCGTCTGATTTTGACCCGTACCCATCTGGGATGTCTTGGCTGTCGACCGCCATACTCGTTTGGTCCAAACACATTAAGTCTCGATTGCCTCCGTTGTCATTTTCTGGGATGCGGCGGGTGAACACCGCGCGGTCGTCGGTGGGGACATCAAATTCACCCCTCTATAAGACGGTATTAATACCAAGCCAAGTGAGCTTAATATCGCAGTTGTCCGATCTTCGCATTTTCCAAAGAACTTGCCCGAGAACATCCTGTGTGATTACATCGTTTTCGCAACATGGAATGACTGTAGGCGAGTGGGGAAGGCGAGCGCCTTGTGACTGAGGGCATTCCCGCTCCTTGGCCACTCGTCGACATCGACCGAGCCATCGAGGTGCGTTCGACGATCCGGCGTTTGAGCAGCGCGACGAAGTCTGTGGCTTGGCTGGACATTGACGCGCGCCAGAATCTGCTCATCGCGCTCCGGAACTCCGACCCCTGGTCGCCGCCGTCGGCGCTGAGCTTGATTAGGAACGGAAAGGCGCCGAAAAGCTCGCCATCGCCAACGCGCCGCATTCTCGGTCCTTCGCGTCAGCGGCGTGCACGATGGTGGGCATCAACAGATCCTGCGTATAGACGAGGGTGTACCGCCTATTGCCCTTGATCTTCTTGCCTGCATCGAACCCGCGTGCATCGATCGCAGGCTCGCTTTTTCCGCGCTATTGAGGCGTCGCCTACGATGACAAGCTTTTCCGAAATCATTGAGTTGAACCGAAAACAAGAAGTCAGCGAAATCGATCCGTTCACGGAACGGCGCTACAAGCAGTTTGTCCGCCATCTGCCGCCCCATGCGCACGACGTGCTGGATGTCGGCTGCAACACCGGGCGTGGCGGGGTTGTGATGAAAACACTTCGGCCTGGCCTGCGCATAACTGGTTTGGATTGTGTGCCGGAACGGGTGGAGGCCCTCGACCCGAAAATTTACGATGCGAGGATTTGCGACTTCACCCAATCGATCTCGTCGCCGTCGGACAGGTTTGATGCAATCGTTGCCGGCGAGTTCATTGAGCACCTGCCTCCGGATCAAGTCGATTCTACGCTATGCGAGTTCTTCCGCGTGCTGCGACTGCGAGGCAGACTATTGTTGACCACGCCTAACCCGCGCTATGTCAAGCATTCTCTGCAGAGAACGAGCGTCCTCGGCGGCGCGCATATTTCGCAGCATTACATCGGCAGCCTGCGGCGGCGGCTCGCTGCTGTCGGATTCTCGGCGATAACCGTTCGCGGAAGCGGGCGTGTGTCATCCATGCTCGGCGAGCATTTCCCTTTGCGCGCCGTTTACGGCAGCTATCTCGCCTACGCGAGCAAATGGTAACGAAGATAGGAGCAGGCCCTGAAGCGCTGGCCTTGGCGAGACCTTCGCGCAGGGACGGCCGTGCTGGCGCGGGCTCCGGTCTGGTGCGACCGGCGACCTGCGGCGGAAGCGCTCGCCATCAGCGGCGTGCCGCCGGGATTTGCCGAGCTTACAACCTTGCTTGACACCGCGATGCCCGTTTTCGTGCCCCTGCAGCTTTGGATAGTCCGCGAATCCGCCGCGGCGCGGACAGTCATCCCTCGGCCTCTCCGCGTCAACGGAGCAGCCTTGTGCGTGTCCATTCGGTCCTCCACGAATTACTGAGGTCTGGCGACATCAGCTTCACGGGCGAACCGAATGGATAACCTCCTGAAAGCTCCGATTTAGCAATCGGCTAGAGAGCTCATGCCGTTTCCGCAAGGGGAATTTGGGCAATCCGAATACGGTCAGATGAAATTCCCGGCCGTCAGCGTTCCCTTGGCGCCGGTTACGTTAAAGACAAAGTCCTTGCCCGCCTGGTATCCGGCGACGCCATTTTCATCAGCGATGAGGAACGTGTTGCCGGCCAGCGTGCCGGCCGAGGGCGAGAACAAGATGGCGGCGTCCGCGCTGAGGTGAGAAGCGCCGATCGCCGCGGTGAGATCGGAGTCGAAGGTCGCGGTCGACAGGGATCCTGCGTGAACTGCCGGGTCGATAAGCGCCACCGGCGAACCGCCGAGATCGAACTTGTCAAGGCTCCAGTTTGCATCTGCGATCGTGTCGTAGGCGGGGCCGGTCGATTGGCTCGCATTGGTATAGACGAACGTGTCCGGCCCGCCGGTGGCGGTGACGACCCCGCCGCTGCCGACGATCGCTGACGGCTGCGACGCCGTGGCGACGAATGCGGAGGAGAGGACGGCCGCGGCGGTCGACACAGCGGGCACCGTTACACTGAGCGCGCTCGATTTTGCGCTCGTCCCTGCCGACGTCGTGTCTGTGGCGGTGAAGGCGTATGAACCGGCCGACATGCGCCCGGTCGTGAAGCTCCAGACAAAGGCGCTGTTCGCGGTCGTGGTCCCGAGCGGGTTCGCGCCGCCATCCCACACCGTCACAGTGGCGCCGCCCGGCGCGTTTCCCGTCAGGGTCACGGAACCGTTGGAATTGACCACGCTATAGGGGATACTTGGAGCCGCGGGGAGAACGGCGAGGGGCACCGTGACGCTGAGCGGGCTCGATTTTGCGCTCGTCCCCGCCGACGTCGTGTCGGTAGCGGTGAATGCGTAGGCGCCACCTGACAAGTCCGCCGTCGTGAAGCTCCAGGCGCCGGTGCTGCTCGCAGTCGCGGCGCCCAGTGCCGGGCCGCCATCCGACACAGTCACTGTGGCGCCATTCGGCGCGGTCCCAGTCAAGGTCACGGAGTCGTTGGAATTGACCACGCCTTTGGCGATGACCGGAGCGGCGGGGGCTGTGCTCGGAGACTCGGTCACCACTCGCACGAGGGCGGCGGCGGATGCCGCGCTCGTGCCTCCCGGCGTGGTGTCGGTGGCGATGTACTGGTAGGGAGCGGTGTCGAGGAACGGTGACGTGTAGCTCCATACCCCGGAGCTGTTCACCGCGACGCTTCCGATGGAACCGCCGTTGCAGGTCAGATTTACCGTTGAGTTGGCCACGGCGGTTCCGGTCACCGTGACGGTCTGATTGGCATTCTCGACGGCGCTTGTGATAACCGGAGCGCTAGGCACACCAGTGTTGGCTGTGCCTTGAGCCACAGTCACGTTGAGCGCGCTCGATTTCGCACTTGTCCCCGCCGACGTCGTGTCCGTGGCGGTGAAAGGGTAGGCGCCGGCCGACAAGATCTGCGTCGTGAAGCTCCAGGCGCCAGTGCTGCTCGCGGTCGTCGTTCCCAACGCGCTTGTGCCGCCATCCGACACCGTGACGGTCGAGCCCGCTAGCGCGGTTCCGGTCAACGTCACGGAGTCGTTGGAATTGACCACGCCGCGACTGACGACAGGAGCGGCTATATTGGGGTTGGTCGTGTTGTTGCCCGTAACAGTGTTATTGCTGGACTGGTTTATGAAAATTGCGCCATAGATCTGCGCCTGAGTGTTTTGTGTGTCGTTTCCGTAGATCGTATTTCCTGTGATGGTCGCGTTGGCCGTCTTGAATGACTCGATGCCGGGGCCACCGTTGCCGGTGACCGTATTGTTTTGGACAAGGACTCCACCCGTGTAACCGGGATTGGTGTCGAGGATGATGCCTTCGCCATCGGTGATCCCGCCGGAGCCGTTTGTGGGAACCAATTGCGCATTATTGTAGACGAGGTTGCCGCTTATGATGTCGTGCGGACCAGAATTGGTGTCCAGATTTGCCGAAGTCGATAAAGAAATACCGCTATTGCCGAACGCCGACCAGTTTGCATTGTTATGAACGACGTTATTCAAGATCTGTACGTAGTCGGCTCCCTCCGTATAGATGCCGCCGCCAGGCTCATTATAGACCGTATTATTCTCGATTGTGATGTGGTTCGGCAGCGGGACACCGCTGCTGGGATTGATAGCGATGCCGTTCCCGTCGAGGTTCGCGCTTCCAGTACTGTAACCGGCTAACGCCGACTGCAAGGTGTAGTTAGCAGCATCGCCAACGACCGTGAAGCCGCTAACGACGATGTAGGACGCCTTGATGTTGATGGCTTGCCAGCCACCGGAGCTGTTGATGACGGGCGTCTGGCCCGGGGCGGCCTCGAAGGTGATCGGGGCGCTCGCAGTGCCGCTGGTAGTAATGTCCAGAGCATCTCCGTTAGCCGGCGCAGTATAAGTCCCATTCATGACCTGGACAGTGTCTCCGGGCTTCACCAGGTTCGCGGCTGCCTGGAGGGAGGCCAAGGGAGCGCTTGCCGACGTGCCCACGTTGTTGTTGCTGCCGATCTGAGAGCTCACGTAGTACGTGGTCATATGTGGTTCTCCCTGCTAAAGATCATACTAGCAAGCCCCGCCCTATAGGCATTGCTCAGCGCTAACTACCGAAAACTTCTGAACTGTAAATATCAGTCCTCGTATTTTAGTGAACTACACAGGCTATCGACGAGAAATGTTATCCACATATAGGCTGTACCTCCACCGCGACGGGTACTGACCTTTGCGCCCTATTTGAACATACTGTCAATATTGTGGTGACGTAAATCGGCAGATTTGACTGCACAGATTTGAGGACCGGCCGGACGCAGGGCCGCGGGGCGCAGCCTAGTGTGCACAGGCGGATGTGCATCTTCGGGTTCAAGCAGAGCTGCCCCGTTCGGTTATATTTTGTCCGCGCCGATTGGACTTTCCGCGCGCCCAGACGCTCGCGCGTCGCCCGACCGCTTCAAAATCCGACGCCGCTAGAGACGCACATGACCCGGGTACGATGGCGTCGTGATCTCGGCGTTGGAGATCCGAGAGAGCCCCGGGCGCTTTGATCCCGCAGGCACACGATCCGAAGGCGAGGAGTCGCGCCAGATACGAGACTACGCCGGAGGACCAGCTGTTAGATCGGCTATAAAGCGGTAATGTAATGAGGTCTAAACCGTACCCACTTGAAAAGTCATGAAGACAAGGATGATTTTGGGAGCGGGTTTCAATCGCGTAAGCGAGAAACTCGCTCCTGTTATCGGCTGCAAGCGAGGTGCGGAACGGGTATCATATTGTAGGAACTGGAGGCTGCATTCTGGACTTCGTTAAAATGGGACGACTTCTCCTGCTTTATGCCGGCGGTCTCGAGCGCGGCGACGGTATCGAGCGGCAGATGGGCTATTTCGTCTCCGCTCCGACGCAAGCGGCGGAAACTCCCGCCTACCTCTTCATCCACACACGGGGGACGATTGCGGCGGGGTGCTTCGTTACACCTAATGTTCGCACAGCTGCATCGACATCGCGATCTCAATCAACAACACTGGGACCTTCGACACCTGCCGTGCGAACAACGTCAACGGCGATGCCCCGAATTACCATCCCTAACGCCATTACGGCGCTAATCCTCGCCCCGATCGGAGTCGGGGGCATCCCAACCTACAACACCGACCCGAACCTGATGGGCATGTTCTTCTACGACAACTCGGGCGAGCCGATGAACCCGCTCAACGCGTTCTTCGCTTGCCCAACGAGTAGTAGATATTACGAGCCTCGACTTCCCCTGCGCCCATTTGGCGAGTTCCAGGGCGCGGCGGTGAGCGGCTAAATGGGCTCGGTGCGGGGTCCTCTCGCCTGCCTCGCGTGGCTCTTCTGTATGGGCTCCGTGGCAACCTCGGGCGTAGGCGGGGGCGTTCAGAGCGGCTCTGTGACCTTCACGGCCTTGCACACGTATTACATGTCGGCGACCGGGAGCGACAGCAACAACGGCACGTCGGCCGCTACGGCTTGGGCAACGCCGAATCACCAAGTCGTCTGCGGCGACGTCATCGTGGCGGCGTCGGGGACCTATACGTCCAGTTTTGGCACTTGGGGTACGGTAAGCAACTGCCCTTCGACCTCAGGCGGAATTGACGGTGCGGGCGGCATTTGGATGGCGGTCGTTCTGTGCGGCGGCTCTGACCTGGAGTCATGCAAGACGACAAATAAACTCTGGGGAATGAACAAAAGCAACTGGGCGGTGGAGGGATGGAAGGTCACAAACCCCGGCACGGGTAGCGGTAGCCGCGCCTTCGAGTTGGATGGAAGCGGCGGGCTGATCCATCATCTAGCGCTAATTAACGATGTCGCATTCAACGTTGCGTCCGGCTTCCATAGCGACGATGGCGGGAAGACTGGCGCATTCGGTGTGGATTACTGGGCGTCTGTCGGAAACATAGCCCAAAACGCGGCGCAAAACGATTCGTTCTGCGAGGCCGCTATCGATGCCGTAGGTATAGGAGTGCTGGATACAAATGCAGGGACTCACGTCTTCTTTGATGGAAATTTCTCATACGCCAATACAGCTACTGGCTGCGGTTCCGACACCGAAGATTATATGGTAGACACTCTGGACCAGCACAATGTAAATAGCCAGATAGTATTATCGAACAATATAGGCTTCGGCGCTGATCGAGAGTGCATCCATACGTTTTGGCAGCAAATCTCCACAAATACACCCACAATCAAAATATACAACAACACCTGCTATCAAAACAACGTAAACACGCACGGAGACTTCGCGTGGGGTGAGATTGACAACACCACCAACGACGGTACCGGCACTGTCAACAATCCTTGGATTATTACAGTCAAAAATAACTTGGCATATCAGCCCCTATCGGCGTCTGCTGGCGGCGGCCGTGTCTACGCCTACATGGTCACCAACGTATCAGCTGGCTTGACTGTTAGTGGGAACTTTTTTCGGGCGAACAGTACAGTATGCCCCTCGCACTGCAACTCGACTTACGATGTGCTTTCGTGGGGTACCCTGGCCGAACTGAACACCAGCGGGAACACTTATACCAAACCGGCTTTCACCAATACGACAGATCTGCTCGCCAACCGACTTGGCGTTCCGAATTGCGCTGGTTTCACCACAACCACCAAGTGCATGGGGTACGATCCCAACACTCCCGTTCTGACGACGCCGAGTATCATTAGTGATCTGGTTCCGACTGCAAGCGGGACGAGCGGGAAGGGGTATCAGCTTCCGAGCACGACTTGCGCTGCCAATCCGGATTACCCGACCTGGCTCAAGGGCATTGTCTACCTGCACTGGAATAGCGGCACGTCGACAATCACCGAGAACGGCGGCCTGGTCACTAAGCCTTGTGGGATGTGAGCGATTTAGCAAGGCGCCGTCACGCGTCGATCCTGTGCGTACATGAACGCGCAATGTAGGATTTTCGCTCGGCCTCAGCCGCCGTGGGAGTTGAACCTTCGCAACTACGCCGCCTTGAACAAAGGTTTGCATGATAAAGGCGAGCCTTCGACACTTTTGGCAAGTCATGGCGTTGAATTTTGGGATTCCACCCATGAACAACGCATCGGCGCCAGACGCCTGCAGCTGCACGACCTGCGAGTCCACCGTCGGGTCTGTCGGCTCGTAACTCGTTGTGGCAACGAGCTGGCCGATCTT
>Ga0209006_10004136_pt1 | contig 13213 bp, 13 predicted proteins | sample JacPin_JW_Ref_O2_FD_188567 | JGI IMG/M metagenome (GOLD analysis project Ga0209006, IMG submission 188567) | Forest soil microbial communities from Algoma, Ontario, Canada - Jack Pine, Ontario site 1_JW_Ref_O2 (SPAdes) (version 2) | ecosystem: Environmental > Terrestrial > Soil > Boreal... | reverse complement strand
CCTTCAAGCAGCCGGCGACGATCAGAAACGGCCCGGTCCATTCCGGCGATGGGGTGGTCGCGATCGGCTACCCATTCCACGGTCTTTTGACTTCGGATTTTACCGTGACCTCCGGCATCGTGAGTTCGCTGAGCGGAATTTTGAACGATACCCGCTTCCTGCAGATCAGCGCGCCGGTCCAGCCGGGAAACAGCGGCGGTCCATTGCACGACACCAGCGGTCTTGTGGTCGGCGTCGTCTCCGAAAAACTCGATGCCCTGAAGTTTGCCAGCGTCACCGGCAATATTCCGGAAAACATCAGTTTCGCCATCAAGCAGGGCGCGTTGCGCGATTTTCTCGACAATAGCGCGGTGCCGTACAAGACCGCGAATGCGCAAACCGAGAGGAAGACCGCCGAAATTACCAGCGCTGCGCGCAGTTACACGATGCTTATCTACTGCAGGGCCAAAGAGAAAGAGTCAGAGAAGGCGAAGAGGTGAGTGGGGCGTCGAACTGTTGCGACGCTCTTGATGTTCATCGGCTCTTTCGGTCCGCGGGTCGCGAGCCGCCTGCCAGCGGCGATTACGGCGAGGTGACGTCGAGGGACTGAGCGCAACAAAAAAGCGCCCCGGTAAGCCGGGGCGCCTCTCACTCACACTCGCGTCAAACTTCACTCGCCGTTAAGCGGCTTCTTTCTGCTCCACGACCTTTTGCTCGACGGGCTTGCCGTTGCCGATCGGGATGCTGCGGGGCTTTTTCGCCTCGGGGATTTCGCGCACCAGATCCACGTGCAGGAGGCCGTTCTTGAGCTCGGCGCCCTTGACTTGGACGAAATCGGCGAGCTGGAACACGCGCTCGAAGGCGCGGGCGGCGATGCCGCGATAGAGGACACTCCCGTGATTGGCTTCGTCCTTGGCGTTCTTGTCGCCGCGGATGGTCAGGGTATTTTCCTTCGCCACCACCGACAGTTCGGGTTCGCTGAAGCCGGCGACGGCGACCGTTACGCGGTATTCGTTCTCGCCAGTCCGCTCGATGTTGTAGGGCGGATAACCGGGAGCGCCGCCCTCGGCGCCCTGATCGAGCAGCGAGAACAGGCGGTCGAAGCCGACGGTGGAACGATAAAGGGGTGCTAGATCGAAAGTTCGCATGGCATATCCTCCTTGAGCGACATGCGGTGATCCGCCCAAATGGGCCGGATCTGGAAACGTGCAGGCCTCATGGCCCTGCACAACAAAAAACATGGGGGCGGGCGCGCTCCTTCGCAAGGGGCCGATTTTCCCTTGCGACGACCGCGGCCTCAGCGCATGAAAAAATTGGAACACAGGGCCAAGGTCCCTCATGGAAAAGGTCCGATCCCTCCATCACATCAGGACGTAACCCGGGGCGCGGACGATTCATGTTGGCAATTCGTCTCGGCCCGCAGTCAGTGAAACAATCCTACGACCCAGCTTCTGAGAGCACGATTCGCCGGAGGCGCCGTGTCGGGCAACAAAATCGATTGGCCTAAAACTGACGGGCTCCCTGTGAAGGTCCAATCATCGTTCTCCCTTCCGACCTTGCCCGGCCGTGGTGCATTGATGGGAAACCAAGTCGTCGTTGGAGCGTAACCCAGCGGATCGTCTGATTGAGCCGACAAGCATGGCGCATGCCTCGCGGTGGAGCCGTTCACCGTGGGACAATCGGCGGCGGCACCGAGCGCATCGGGGACGGTGGCTTGCGGCGGCAATTGCGGTCCCGGCAGACTTGGCAGATCGAACGCGTGTGTTGTGCCCGCGCCAAGAGATATGCTCGCGCCAACAGACCGTTGTGGCGGCAGAGCTGTCACCGGCGTTGACGGCGCGAGCGCCGCCGGCGAAACGCCCGCCGGGCCATCGCTTTTGGTCGCGCTGCCCGATCCATCATTCGTCCCGGCTTTACCGTGCGCCCGCTCGGTCACCAGGGCGATCTCGATCGTTTCGAGAGCCGCAGGCGGATACGGCACAGGTCTGAGCAAAATCGGCACGCCAATTCCGGCTGCGTGCACCAGCACGGATACGCCGACGGCGATCGGCAGCGCATGCACTGCGCGCTGCCTTGACCCTCGATGACGTGATGATGAGAGCCGCATCAGCATTTTGGCCGTTGACATTTACACGGCAATTTATTATCGTTTTACGATAATAAATGGAAATGAAAAATGCAGGATGATGCCATGCCAGCAACACTCCGAAGAACCGCCTTCTCGTTGCCGACCGCCGGGCTCCTCCCGCATGCCGCGTTGCGGGCAAGGATTGCGTGGCTCTGCCACTTCGCGCGCGCGGCGGCGCTCGGCTGGGCGGCCTGGATGTTGATCAATGTGGCGTGGATCTGGTCCGATCCGGCGAAGACCGCCGGTATGGTCGGCCGTTACCTCAATGCCGATCTAGGCTCGGTCACGTCCGCGCAGGTCGGCTGGGGCTTCGGTGTGCATGTCGCTGCGTGGATTCCCAGTGCGGCGGTTGCGTACTGCATTTGGCGGCTGTTCGGCGCTTATCTCGATGGCCGCATTTTCACGGCGGATGCCGCCACATGGATTGAGCGTATCGGGATCGCCGGATTGACCACGGTGGCGGTCGGCATCGTGGCGCGCCGGATTGACTGGTTGATCCTGACCAGCCACGCCCATCTGCCGCTCAGGACGCGGCTCTTCACCCAATTCGTCGTTCCGAGCGATCTTCTCGGCGTCCTGTTTTCTCTGTTCGTGCTGGCGATCGGGCATGTGTTCACGACCGCCGTGGAAATCGCGGACGACAACGCCAGCATCGTGTGAGCAGCCATGAGCATAGTCGTCAATCTCGACGTGATGCTGGCGAAACGCAAGATGCGCTCGAAAGAGCTCGCCGAACGGATCGGCATCACCGAGCAGAACGTGTCGTTGCTCAAGTCCGGCAAGGTCCGCGGCGTGCGCTTCGATACGCTCAACAAGATCTGCGAAGTGCTCAATTGTCAGCCGGGCGACTTGCTTGAATACCGCGCCGACGGTGTAGTCGCGGAGCTACTCGCTTCTCATGGATAGGTGCCGCGCAGCAGGTTGAGACCTGCTCCTCGCCCTGCACGCCTTTGTCCACCCTGTCGATAAGCCTGGGTTAGCCGATCCCGGTAAGGGCGCGTCTTCGCCTTCGGGGCGCGCCTTTGCGCCCTTCATCGTGTCCAACAAGATCCTTGGAGCCTTTCCTTGAAATCGATCCTGCCAAGATGCGTTATGGCTCTGTTTGTTGTGGCGCTCTTTGCTCTCTCGGCCGGCTGCACGAACGGAACAAAAATCGATGTCGTGCGCGACACGACCGCCAGCGTCAAAGCCAAGCCGACCGTGGTCTACGTCATGGATTTCGATCTCGACGCCGATAAGATCAAGCTCGATCCCCGCCGGGCCGCAGCGGAGCGCCGTCCGGTGGGCGCCTTGGTTAAGGACGTCAAACACTCTCTCGGATTGTCCAAGACACCGGAGGAAGAGGCCCACGAGCTGATCGACCTGATGGCCAAGTCGGTCGCCGAAGGCTTAAGCAAGGCGGGCCTCGAAGCCCATCGCATGGCATCGAATGCTCCTTTGCCCAAAGACGGCTGGGTGGTCCGCGGCACTTTCCTCAAGGTCGACGAAGGCGACCGTCTGCGCAGAGCCGTTGGCGGCTCCGGCGCGACCGGCATCCAGGTTGCCGTCACTGTCTACGACCTAGCTGCCAGTCCCAAAACGGCTGGTTTGCTGCAGCTCGACACGGACGCCAAGAGCGCGAAGTCGGCGCACGCCATGAGCATAAGTCCGTATTCGATTGCCTTGAAGTACGTGTTGGCGGGATATGATCTGGACCGCAATGCCAAGCAGACCGGGGCCAAAATCGCCGAAGAAGTGGCCCGTCGGGTGAGAGGCATTGAACCGGTCGCGCGCGCCGCTGCGCCAGCGCGCTAAGGCATTTCGCCTTTGCGGGGGAGGTGCACGGTAAAAAGCCGCGGCGGGCGCGTCCTCCATCGCCGAACGGGGCGGCACGTGGTAAAATAAACCTTTCCGGCAGATGATTTCTTAGCCCCTTCGCGCGAAATTCTCCCCTCGTCCACGATTCGAGATGGCAGCAGCGGATGCGCACCGATCCATCGTTTGCCGCCCTGGCGGAGCCGGATTCGCCAGCCTCGATCTCGCACATCCGGGACGGGCGGTGGCGCGGCCTCAATCCACTCAGATGGGACGCCCGAACTTGGCGCAACAATCTGCGGCTTTCGAGTGCACTCGTCTTGCTGAGCTTTGTCGTCTGCCACCTACTCGCCCATTGCTTTTTGATCGTTTCGATCGAGGCGGCCGACGCCATCTTCACCGTGACCATGTATGTGTGGCTGAGCCGTGCCGGTACGGTGCTGTTGCTGGCCGCCTTCTTCGTTCATTACTGCAATGCGCTGTGGTCGATCTATGCCCGCCACTCGCTGCGCCTTGCACCTTGGCAATGGACGCAAGTTGGGCTCGGTCTTTGCATTCCGCTTCTGATCTTGAGTCACGTCATGGGCACGGGCGTCGCCGACAAGGCGCTCGGCGTCGTCGGCAGCTATAAATCGGTGCTGATCGCGCACTGGGTGGCGGCGCCGTGGCACGCTGCACTGCAGACTGTCGCCGTGCTGGTCATCTGGACGCATGCGTGCATCGGCATCCATTTCTGGCTGCGTCCCAAGCCGGCCTATGCGCGCTGGCGGCCGTATCTGCTCGGTTGCGCGTTGCTGCTGCCGTCCTTCGCGCTCGCCGGGTATACGGCTGCCGGCAACGTGGTCCTGCGCGCCAGCAGCGATCCGGGCTTTGTGGCGAAGGTGGTACGCGACACGCACGCGACGCCGCGAACCGCCGCCCAAGTCGTCTGGCTGGCAGAGCTTGGCATCGCCATTCATCTCGGCCTGGTGGGCCTTGCCTTCGGCGGCCGCGAATTGCGGCTCTGGCGCCTACGTAACCGCAAACTGCCGCGGCTCACGCATGCGGCGGGCCGGGTGATGCCGATACAGATCGGTGCTTCGGTTCTGGAAACGCTGCGCCAGGAAGGCGTGCCGCACGCCGCCTTTTGCGGCGGCCGGGCGCGCTGCACCACCTGCCGCGTGCTGGTCACCAAAGGTGCCGATGCGCTCCCGCCGGCTGCGGGCCTGGAGGCGGCGGCGCTGGCCCGGGTCGCAGCGACCCCGGGCATGCGGCTCGCCTGTCAGCTTCGTCCCAGCACGGATATTTCGATCACGCCGCTATTGCCTCCCGACGCCGGCGCTGCCGAGGGCCGCCTGCGCGGCGGCTTCGAAGGCAGCGAACGTTTCGTCACTGTGGTGTTTGTCGATATGCGCGGCTCGACCGGCCTCGGCGAGAGCAAGCTTCCCTACGACGTGCTCTTCATCCTCAATCGCTTCTTCCAGGAAATGAGCAGGGCCGTGGAGGCGACCAACGGACATTATTCGCAATTCACCGGCGATGGCCTGATGGCGCTCTATGGGCTTGACGCCGACGATCCGGCCACCGGGCCGGCGGATGCGCTGCGCGGCGCGCAAGCCATGCTGACTGGGCTCGCCGAATTGAACCGTCACCTCCACGCCGAGCTTTCCGTGCCGCTTCGGATCGGCATCGGCATTCACTATGGCGAGGCCATTGTCGGCGCCATGGGACCGCCGCGCTCGCAAAGCATTACCGCCATCGGCGATACGGTGAATACCTGCGCGCGGCTGGAAAGCCTGACCAAGGACTACGATTGCGTCGCCGTGATCTCGCAGCGCGCCGCCGAGCTTGCCAGGCTCGATGTCGGCGGTTGTGAGCTCAAGCAAGCCGCGCTCAAAGGCCGCAGCGAGCCGGTCAGGTTTTACACGATCAAGACGCTCGCCGAGCTTTCAATGACGGCACAGGCTTGATCGCACAATGCCGGTGCGGCGGGGACATGGATGACGGCTCACCACGAACAGATGCATCACAAACAGATTCAGTGCGCGGCGCGCGGCGCGATTGAGCCATCGCCGACTGCTGCTATAAGCGAATCGTTTTTTCACTTTTCCGGATCACGCGCCAAGATCGCGCGCCAAGGTTCGATAAAGCTCCGCCCGATAAAGCTCGCCCGATGAAGCTCGTCTCGATCCCCGCCAATCCGGTTCCCGAAGGCGCCGTCACCGGCATGCTCAAGACCGCCGACGGCGTACAACTGCGCTTTGCGCGCTTTGCGCCGCCGCCCGGCCGCCGCGGCACCGTCTGCCTTTTCCCTGGCCGCACCGAATGGATTGAGAAATATTTCGAGACGGTGCGCGATCTGCGCAGCCGCGGCTTTGCCGTCGCCATCCTGGATTGGCGCGGGCAGGGGCTGTCGCAGCGCGCGCTCGGCGATCGCTACAAGGGCTACGTGCGCAATTTTTCCGAGTTCGACACCGATCTCGAGACGTTCATGCGCGAAGTGGTGCTGCCGGATTGTCCGCCGCCCTATTTTGCTCTCGCCCATTCGATGGGGGCGACGATCATGATTCGCGCGGTTGCCCGCGGGCAGCGCTGGTTCGACCGCATCGTGCTTTCGGCGCCGATGCTGGGCATCGCCTTCGTGCAGTCGACGGCGCTGGCCAGTGCCATGCTGCGGGTGCTTCGCTTCGGCGGTTTCGGTGGCATGTACGTTCCCGGCCGTTATCCCGGCGTGCTCGATTTGCGCCCTTTTGCCGGCAACATTCTCACCACCGATCCGGTGCGCTATGCGCGCAACGCGGCGATCCTGGAAGCCGAGCCCGCGCTCGGGCTTGGCGGGCCGACCATCGCCTGGTGCGATGCCGCATTCCACACCATGCGCGTCATGGGTGATCCGAGCTTCGCGGCGCGCATCCGCCAGCCGATGCTGATCGTCGCCGCCGGCCGCGATGCGATCGTGTCCAACAGCAGCATCGAAGACTTCGCCATGCAGCTTCGCGCCGGCTCGCATCTGGTCGTGGTCGGCTCGCAGCATGAATTGCTGATGGAGCAGGACCGTTACCGCAGCCAGCTCTGGGCCGCGTTCGACGCGTTCGTGCCGGGTACCCCGCTGTTTTAGCTAGCGCGCTGAAAAACGACCGCGATTGAGACAGGCCGCAAGCTGAGGCGACCTCATGCACCACGCCATAACGATAATTGTTTTCGCGATTGTGTGGCTAATTGCGGCTGTCATCGCAGTATATGGTCTGTACTATCAAACACAGGCCATCAATAACCTAAAGCCAGACTCTCCCTGGAGTGGCAAATTTAGACTTGGCTACGGTCGGATACCTCGCAGCGAATTCACCGAACGCGGCCTTTTCTATCGGCGCCTCTTTTTCATGGTGCAATTCGTCTTTGTGGGGTGGGGATTTTGGATCATGATCGTGAGCGCGTGGCTGTTTGGCTCATAGGAACGGTTAAAACAGTGCCGGAAGCATCACCCGTAAGATTAAGCTGAGACACTAGCCGTTTGCTCGTTGATACCCGCATATTCGCGCCGCCTATTGTTTTCCCCTGCCGAAACCTGAGCTGCAGCGTCAGGATCCATTGCCGAACGCCTGCCCGGCGCCAGCCGCCGCAGCCATTTTCGCCAGCAAATTGAGCTGCTTGGTGAAACGGTCGCACCCGAGGGTGCAAACGCGATTAGCGAACGCGAATGATCATTCGTATTTCTGCATCGACACCAACCACCCGCATTGCAGACCGGAGACTCCCATGAATACGCTTGCCGCAAGCCCGCTCGCGCCCCTGTTGGACCGCTTGTTCAACGAGGCCGATGCCTTGTCGGCAGACACCGACGCCGTGTTCGCCGATCTCTCCGACGACGATCGGGCGCGCCTGATGCGCAGCAAAACCGGCTACCGCGATCTCTACGGACGCCTGAAGGATGTGCCGCTGCCCGTCTCGCGCGAGACCGGCACGCTTCTTTACATGCTGGCGCGAAGCTCGGGCGCAAAGACCATCGTCGAATTCGGGACCTCGTTCGGCATCTCGACCCTGCATCTCGCCGCGGCGCTGCGCGACAATGGCGGCGGCCGGCTGATCACCAGCGAGTTCGAGCCGTCGAAGGCGGCGCGGGCGCGGGCCAATCTGACCGCCGGGGGCTTGATCGACCTCGTCGAAATTCGCGAGGGCGACGCCTTGCAGACGCTGAGCGCCGATCTCCCCAAATCGATCGACCTTGTTCTGCTCGACGGCGCCAAGGGGCTCTATCCGGATATTTTGGATCTGCTGGAAAAGCACCTGCGGCCCGGGGCGCTGATCGTCGCCGATAACGCCGATTTTAGCCCCGACTACCTGGCGCGCGTGCGCTCACCGGCCAAGGGCTATCTATGCGTACCGTTCGGCGAAGACGTCGAATTGTCGATGCGGGTTGGGTGAGAGTTCGTTCCGTGCAGCCGTAGCCCGCATGAGCGAAGCGATATGCGGGAGTGGCACCGAGATTATTCCCGGATGTCGCTTCGCTCATCCGGGCTACCCGCTCAACCTTTTCAGATGTCGCCAGCGCAGGCCAAATGCCGCCTACGCACCGTTGAGAACGCGCATCGCCTCGGCGTGCACGCGCTTGTCGCCGGCGGCGATGATGCGGCCGCCATCGGTGGCGGGCCCGTTGTCCCAGGTGGTGACGACGCCGCCGGCGCCTTCGACGATCGGGATCAACGCCAAGATGTCGTAGGGCTTGAGTTCGGTCTCGATGACGAGATCGATGTGGCCGGCGGCGAGCATGCAATAGGCGTAGCAGTCGCCGCCGTAGCGCGATAGCCGCGCAGCCTGCTCGACGCGCTGGAAGCAGAGCCGGTCGGCATCGCGCATCAAGAGCGGGCTCGTCGTCAGCAGCACCGCCTCGCGCAGCGCCGCGCACGGGCGCACGCGCAACGTCCGGTCGCCGGCCGGCCCGCGATAGCGCGCGGCACTGCCGTCGCCGGTGAAATGCTCACGCGTGAACGGCTGGTGCATCATGCCGTAGATCGGCTCGCCGCGCCGGGTCAGGGCGATCAGCGTGCCCCAAGCCGGCAGGCCGCAGATAAATGATTTGGTGCCGTCGATCGGGTCGAGCACCCACACGTATTCGGCCTCGGCGCGCTCCGTGCCCAGTTCTTCACCGACGATGCCGTGAGCTGGAAAGGACTTTTTGATCAGCGTGCGCATGGCCACTTCGGCCGCGCGATCGGCGGCCGTCACCGGATCGAAGCCGCCGGCGATGCTTTTGTTCTCGATGCTCAGCGCGGTACGAAAAAACGGCAAGATCGTCTCGCCGGAGACGCTTGCCAATTGATCGACGAACGCGGCGAAGTCGATGGCGGTCATAGTTTCCGAGTAGCGGAGTTCGGTGACATCGGCAATTCGCCGGCCGATGACCTGGCGACGTGCAAGTTTAGGTGTGACCGGCAAAGCACATCCATTCGCTAAATTGCATTCACCCCGCGCCGCACAGGCGATTTAGGGCCTTCCTGCCTCAATTTTACGCAGGTGCAAAATGACGCTGAGCGGATACGCCAAGTCGCTGAAATAATGAATATTTATTGTGAATCTTAAGCCACCCGGAAACCCGCTCTGACATGTGGAAGACCTGCTCTGCACAAAATGCAGGAGATTCCGGGGGAAAATGCAGGAGAAATAGGTCAGCAGCACTTGCGTTTTGTGCGGCGCGGTGTATGTTGTTGCAGTGCGGTAGCGAGAGAGTCCTCTCTCAATGCCGTCGCCCTCCTTGGGCGTTTCCTCCCTAGACTTGGGCCGCCACCGCAAGGTGAGCGGCCTCTTTCTTTTTCGGCGCGGGATTTTTTATCAGCACAAATTTCTATCAGCAGATGCCGCTGCCGTCGCGCGCGCAATTCGCTCTGCTGCTATTCCGCCGCCGCTGCCCGATAAGGGCGCAATTCCTCGAGCGGAATCTCGGCGAGCCGATCGGCCAGGCTCTCGAACTCGGCGGCTAACCTGGCGAACGACGCCACGCGCTGGTAGCGGCGCTCGTCCATATAAAGCGCGCGATTGACCTCGAGCTGAATGGCGTGAAGACCGGCGCTCGGATTGCCGTAATGCTCGGTGATGAAGCCGCCCGCGTAAGGCTTGTTGCGGCTCACCACATAGCCGAAGCCCCGCATCGTCGCTTCGATGGTTTCGGCGATCACCGGGACGCAGCTCGTGCCGTAGCGGTCGCCGAGCACCAGGTCGGCGCGCGGGCGCTCGTCCTTGGCGCCGGTCGCCGACGGCATGGAATGGCAATCGATCAGCATCGCGGCGCCGAATTCGCGGTGCAGCCGCATGAACAGTTTGCGCAAGGTCCGATGGTAGGGCTTGTAGAGTTCCTCGATCCGCCGCAGCGCTTCGCTCACGGCGATGCGTTGATCGTAGATTTCCTGGGCGTCGCCGACCACGCGCGCCACCGTGCCGAGCCCACCGGCCACCCGCATCGAGCGGGTGTTGGCAAAGGACGGCAGCCGCCCCTCGAACATCCGCGGGTCGAGCTCGTAGGGCTCGCGGTTGACGTCGACATAGCAGCGCGGGAAATGTGCCCGCATCAACGGATGACCGCGCTCCACCACGCCAGCGATCAAATCGTCGACGAAGGAATCTTCCGATCGGCGCAAGGTCGCGAGGTCGAGCCGCGAGGCGAGAAGAAAGCTGCGCGGATAGACCCGGCCGCTATGCGGGGAATTGAACAGGATCGGCGCGCGGCATTCGGCCGGCTCGATCACCTCGAACGAAGGGGCAAATTCGTCCTGGACTTCCAGCATGACCAGCGGCGGCTTTCCAAGCCTTCGATTTCAAGCCATCGATTGCAAGCCCTGGACTTCACGCACCTCGTAGGCTTGCGTTCAGCGGGCCTTGTGTTTTCCAGCCACCCATGATGCACCCGGCCTGGACTTTTCGCCAGCCTTGAACGCGCCCGAATGGCAGATTTGCAGGGCGGCGGAAGCGGAAAATCGTTAAGTCCGCCAACGGCCATTATCCCGGTGGGCGAGGATCGCGGCGTTCAGCTTTCACCGGATGTTTACCTGCAATCGCGCTTATGGAATCTAAGGGGCCGGCTCAGCGCCGGGGAGTTGAGGGGTCATGCCGAAAATCCTGCTCGCCGAAGACGACATCGACATGCGCCGATTCCTGGTGAAGGCGCTGCAGAACGCCGGGTTCGATGTGATGTCCTACGACAACGGCCTCTCCGCTTACCAGCGGCTGCGCGAGGAGCCGTTCGAGCTTCTCTTGACCGATATCGTGATGCCCGAAATGGACGGCATCGAGCTGGCCCGCCGCGCCGCCGAGCTCGACCCGGACATCAAGATCATGTTCATCACCGGCTTTGCTGCGGTCGCGCTCAACTCCGATTCCAGCGCGCCCAAGCACGCCAAGGTGCTGTCGAAGCCGATCCATCTCCGCGAGCTGGTCAGCGAAGTGAACAAGATGCTGGCGGCGTAAGCCGGCGTCGCGCGTGTTTCGGTCGACATGAACTGATCTAGCCGTCATGCCCGCGCACAGCCGTTCGAAGAGCGGCGTCGCTTTGCTCCGGCCACGTCGCGGGCGTCCACGTTCTAAGCGCCGCAACGAAGCGAGACGTGGATGGCCGAAACAGGTTCGGCCATGACGAATGTGAGTTCCCTCCTACACACATCGTGCGCAGTGGACATAGAGGGGCGCTCTTAACGCGCGCAGATTCCAGTTTGGAACTGCTCAAAAGAGCTTGCGTGGACAAGGCAAAAGGAGGATATTAGTTACATCTGGGACCAATTTGTCGCGCCCAGGCCACGAAGAAACACGTTTGACGCAAGCCATCGACACAAGCCGTTGACGCGTGCCGTTGACGCAAAGCCCGGGAGGTCCACATGGCCCCAGCCGTTAAACACGCCGAAAAATTCGATACCGCGATCAAAGCCCGCAGCACAGCGAGCGCCGCCGCGGCGCTCGATTACCAGGCCGGCTTCGGCAATCATTTTCTGTCCGAGGCCGTGGCCGGCGCCTTGCCGGTCGGCCGCAACTCGCCGCAGCGGCCGCCGCTCGGACTCTACGCCGAGCAGATTTCCGGCACCTCGTTCACCACAGCGCGCGCGGAAAATCGCCGCACCTGGACCTATCGCATCCAGCCCTCGGTGGTGCATCGGCCCTATGCGCGCATCGACAACGGCTTGATCCGCAGCGCGCCGTTCAACGAAGCCGAGGCGACGCCCACGCAACTGCGCTGGTCGCCGTTTCCGATCCCGCGCGAGCCGACCGATTTCGTCCAAGGCATCGTGACGCTTGGCGGCAACGGCGATGTGGCGACGCAGGTCGGCATGGCGGTGCATGTCTACGCGGCGAACACGTCGATGACCGATCGGGTCTTTTATAATGCCGACGGCGAGATGCTGATCGTGCCGCAGCAAGGCCGCGCCCGCTTTGTCACCGAGCTTGGTGTGATCGAAGCCGGCTGCGGCGACATCGTGATCATGCCGCGCGGCTTGCGTTTCCGTGTCGAGCTGCCTGACGGACCTTCGCGCGGCTATATCTGCGAGAATTACGGACCGATGTTCCGCTTGCCGGAGCTCGGCCCGCTCGGCTCCAACGGCCTCGCCAATGCGCGCGACTTCCTCGCCCCGGTCGCGGCCTATGAGGATGTGCCGGGCGCCTACAGCCTGGTGGCCAAATTCCAGGGCAATCTGTGGGAGGCGGAGATGAAGCATTCGCCGCTCAATGTGGTCGCCTGGCACGGCAACTTCGTGCCCTGCAAATACGACCTGCGTCGTTTCAATGTCATCGGCTCGGTCAGCTTCGATCATCCGGATCCGTCGATCTTCACGGTGCTGACAGCGCCCTCGGATCTCCATGGTACCGCGACCGTCGATTTCGCCATTTTCCCGCCGCGCTGGCTGGTCGGCGAAGACACCTTCCGGCCGCCATGGTTCCACCGCAACGTCATGACCGAGTTCATGGGCCTGCTCTACGGCGCTTATGACGCCAAAGCAGAAGGCTTTCTTCCCGGCGGCGCCAGCCTGCACAATTGCATGAGTGCGCACGGCCCGGACGCCGAGAGCTGGGAGAAGGCGACCGGCGCAGAGCTCAAGCCTCAGAAGGTCGACAACACCATGGCCTTCATGTTCGAGAGCCGCTATGCCATGCGGCTCACCCGCTACGCCATCGAATCCTCCGAGCTGCAGACCGACTATTTCGAAGGCTGGCAGGGGCTCGGGAAACATTTCTCAGTGCCGTAACGCTGGGGCTGAACACTCGGGCGAGATACATTTCCCGGGATGGGGTCCAGATTGGTGTCGCTTACCCTTTTCGGAGAATCGGCTTCTATCAATCTGAGGCCAAGTTGCTTCC
>Ga0209006_10004135_pt1 | contig 13213 bp, 11 predicted proteins | sample JacPin_JW_Ref_O2_FD_188567 | JGI IMG/M metagenome (GOLD analysis project Ga0209006, IMG submission 188567) | Forest soil microbial communities from Algoma, Ontario, Canada - Jack Pine, Ontario site 1_JW_Ref_O2 (SPAdes) (version 2) | ecosystem: Environmental > Terrestrial > Soil > Boreal... | reverse complement strand
GCTGCGGAGAGGTGCTGGAGTGGCCGAACAGGGCTGCCTGCTAAGCAGTTATCCTGGCAAAACCGGGATCGGGGGTTCGAATCCCCCCCTCTCCGCCATATCACATCACAATGCATGTACTAAACCCCCTGTATTTTTCTGTTCGGAGGTTCCTCCATGGCCGCGAGTTTCCGGCGAATACCCATCCTAGTCTTGTTAATTCTGCAAGGATCATTTCCGCTCAATTCTTCCGCGCAGCAGCCGTCTGCGGGCTCAACCGCGACGCTGCAACTCACCCTAAAAGAGGCGGTGCAACTCGCGCTGAAGCAAAATCCGCAGCGCATCATCGCCCAATTGCTGGCTTCCGAAAGCGATCGCAATAGCCAGATCGCGCGCGCAGCGCTGCTTCCTCAGGCCAACATGGCGGCTTCCGGATCAGTAAACCAGTACAACCTTCAGAGTATCGAGCGTTCGAAGCTGCGAATCGACGCCGGGCCCTTTCAGGTGGTGCAGGCGGGTCCCACTTTTTCACAGACACTGCTGAACTTGCCGCAGATCCGCGGATACCAAATCGGGCGGGAAGGAACACGGCAAGCGCGAGCGGACGAACAAACTACGCGCGAGACGGTGGTTACCGCGGTAGTGGACCAATACCTGCTGGTTCTTCGCGCGCTGGCAACGCGCGACGCCGCAAACGCTCGTGTCGTTCTCGCACAAAGGCTCTATGAGCAAGCCACCGAACTCCAGAAAACCGGCATCGGTTTGAATATCGACACGGTGCGGGCGAACGTCGAATTGCAAAACGAGCGGCAGAATCTGATCGACGCGGAAACTCTGACTCACACTACCAAGTACGGTTTGGCGGCACTGCTCGATCTGCCCCGCGCCCAGGATCTGGAAGTGACCGATCGCCTGGATTTCTACGACCTCCCCGTTCTCGAAAAAGAGGCGCTGCTCAATCAGGCATTGAGCTCGCGACCGGAGATTCGATCGCTGAATTCCCAGCAGCGCATTGCCAAATTGACGACCGATTCGGCTCGCGAGCAGCGTCTTCCACAATTGGATTTCTCGGGATTCTGGTTCTACCAGGGGTCCCGCTTCGACAATGGCATTCCGGCCTACACCTATGAAGTCTCTCTGCAATTTCCGCTCTTCACCAGCGGGCGTATCCGCGCGGAAGCGGCGCACGCAAAGCTAGAGGAACAGCATGTCGCTGAAACTCGGCGCCAAGTTGAAGCGCAAATCGTGAATGATGTAAAGTCCGCATTCGATGAGCTCGCTGCGGCGCGGAATTCGGTGGACGTAGCCAATCTAGGTTACAAACTGGCACAGGAGGAAGTGGCCCAGGCACAGCGCCGCTTTCAAGCCGGGGTTACCACCAACGTGGAAGTCGTCACCGCTCAGGACGCCCTGGCGCGCGCCAGCGATAATCAGATTGGAGCGTTGTATCAATTCAACCTGTCTCGCGCAGCCCTGGCCCGCGCGACAGGCCAGATAGAAGCGATGTACACGAAGTAAAAGTGAACCGGATTATGAGTTCCATTCCTCCAACACCAACTCCAACGCCGGCGCCACAATCCAGCGGTGCGCCGGAAGCCACGCCGCAAGTGCCGCAGGCACCACAGGCCTCTTTCTCGTTGCGCCACTGGGTCCGAAACCTGAATCCCTGGGTAAAGGGAGCTTTCCTCGCTGTTCTGGTCTTGCTCGCAGTGGTGTTGTACGTGTTCACCGGCCGCGTGTCCACCGATGACGCGCAAGTGGATTGCCACATTACCGCGGTCGCCCCGCAAGTTCCGGGTTATGTGGTGCAACTTTTCATCAACGACAATACGCCGGTCAAAGAAGGCGACGTCCTCGTGCAGATTGATCCGCGCACTTATCAAGCAGAGGTGGAACAGGCCAAAGCCAATCTCGATTTCGCGGAAGCCCAAGCAAACTCCGCGAAAATCCAGATTGGCATGACGCGCGAAACCACCACCCACAGCACCAGCGGCGCGGTGGCTCAGAAGGAATCCGACTCAGCTGACTACGCGAGCTCTCAAGCACAGCTGGAACAGTCCGCAACCGCGAATCTCCAAGTCGCCGAGGCCAACGTAGCCGCGAAGCGCGCCACCAACGAACGCGCGCAGGCCGACCTGGCTCGCTATACGCCGTTGCTCGGCACCGATGATGTCTCCAAATTTCAATTCGATGCCGTCGAAGCTACCGCGCGCGTGGCCAAAAGCGACCTGGCAGCGGCCGAGCAGCAACTCTCCGCTGCGCAACAAGCAGTTGTGATTGCCCGGGCGAATGCGCATTCCGCACAGGCGCGGGTGTCGCGCTCGGAATCTCAATTCATGGAGACGAAAGCGCGCGAAAAACAAGTGCCGATCGCCGAAGCAACCTATAAATCGGCACTCGCCGCTGCCGAGCGCGCGAGAGCCGCACTACAACAAGCGGAACTGAATCTCGCCTACACGCACATCACCGCTCCGATCTCGGGGCAAGTCACTCAGAAGTCCGTGGATCTGGGACAGTACGTGTCGCCGGGACAATTGCTTTTCACCATCGTCCCTCTCGACCAGGTTTACATCACGGCAAATTTCAAGGAGACCCAGTTGGCCAACGTCGCCCCCGGCCAGAAAGTCCGCTTTCATGTGGACACTTATAGCGAGGAGTTCGAAGGCGTGGTTGACTCCATTGCCGGTGCCAGCGGCTCACGGCAGGCGTTGCTGCCGCCACAGAACGCTACCGGGAATTTCATAAAAGTAGTGCAGCGCATTCCGGTGAAAATCCTGGTGAAACCAAAGAAGAACCCGAATCTCGTGCTGCGGCCCGGCATGAACGTGGAAGCGATCATTTACACCCGCTGAATGCAAAGGAATCCGTATGGGCTTCCTGGCTCAAAATATTTCACCAAGCGCCGAGCGATGGGAACTGGAAGAGGAGCGGTTCCTGAACAGTATACTCTCGAGCCTGTCATACCGTCGCCGAATGGCCATCTTGCTGAGCGTGGGCCTGGTTACCGCCATCGAAGTTTCGAACAGGCTTGCAGTGAACGTGCTGCTTCCGGACATGCAAGGCAATGTAGGGGCAAGTTCCGATGTCATTAGCTGGGTGGTGACTCTTTATAACGTGGGCTTTCTTTGTTCCCTGACCCTGGCTGCTTGGATGACGCGCGTCATCGGCACCAGACTTCACTTGTTGCTGAGCATCGGGTTGTATTCTGTGGGAGCTATCGGCTGCGTGCTGAGCGCGCATAGCCTGGAACTGCTGTTGGTCTCACGCTTGATCATGGGATTCGGCGGGGGAGCATTCCTGGTGCGCGTCGTCATCCTGTCCGCGATGCTGTTTCCTGGAAAACAGCGCGTTGTGGCCCTCACTTGGCTCTACGTGGTTCTTTCCACTTTCGAGGTTTCCTATCCTGTTGCGCTGGGATGGATCACCGATACGTTTCACTGGAATTACGCGTTTCTGATTGATCTTCCCTTTCTGGCAATCGGCGCTTTTCTTATCTGGAAAATAGTTCCGCCGGGTTATCTGTTTCGGCGCAGAAAAGAGGCCCATGTTGACGTGTGGGGCGCGGTCCTGCTGATCGCATCATTAGCTTGCCTGGTACTCGCCACCAGCCGCGGAGAGCGCGACCTCTGGTTTGAATCGTCATGGATCGCGGTGGCCCTGATTGCCTCCGTCGTTCTCTTTATCGGGTTTCTGTGGCTGGATTCCCGGCCCCAAAACACATCGCCCGTGTTTCATTTACACAGGATCTGGCAGCAAGCTTCCTTGCGCAGCGCGTCGGTGGTGATTTTAGTTGTCGGCGCTTTCTTCGGTGCCGGGCTTTATGTGGTGCCGCAGTACCTCCGCTTCGTCCAGGATTACAGCGCTACTCAGGCGGGCGGTTTTATTTCGATGTACACGCTCGGACTTGGAGTGGGACTCCAACTCACCTTGCACAAGCTCATCCCCCGGCTGGGAGGCCTGCGCACCAGTGCGGTCGGATTGGTACTCTTAATTGTCACGTACACCTCGATCGTTTATATCTGGACGCCCACAACCCCCACGGCTGTCTTGGCTCCAGCCATTTTCTTTCAGGGCTTTTCCCTCGCACCTGTCCTCATCGGAGCCGCCAACATTGTCACCAGCAACGTGCCGATCGCCGCTCTCAACGACATTTCCACAACCTACTTCTTCGTGCGCCAGCTCGGAAATACTCTTGGGGTCACCGCGGCGACAGTCATGTTCGATCGACGCATGACCTTGCATTCCTCGCGGCTCTTGGACATCGCAAATCGTCTGAACGACACCACTCGCAGCACGCTTGCGCAATATGCGGACCTGATTCACCGCAAGGGCGGCGGAAGTAGTGATCCTGGACTCGGAGCGCTTCAACTTTTCCAAAACAACGTGATCACCCAGAGCAGGCTACTCTCTTACATCGACATCTACTTCGGTTTGGCGACGCTAGGCGTGATCGCCCTGATCTCCATAGCCGTCACCCGAATAAGACCCAAGCTCGGCTCCATCCATTTTCACCCGTGGTAAGATGGCGCGCCGGAGGGATTTGAACCCCGAGGCTCTGCTTAGAAGGTGCGGAGTACAGGATTCGATGTGCCGCTTCTGGTTTCGCTTGCCTACTGTCTGTTCATGAAGAGTTGAAGAATTCTAGAGAGGGTGACGCGCATGTCGGCTTCGGTGAAAGAACCTGGGAAGTGCGAGGTGCGGGCCAACATGTGGTCGCGAAGCATGCCTTCAATCGCGCCCATCAGCGCGGAACGAAAAGCCTGAGGGTTGACGTCCGGCGACAAATAGCCTTGCGCCGCCAGTTCCTTTATTACGCCGTCCACCATCTTTACAAACTCCACGAAACCCGGAACCAGAACGACCATGTGGCCATCGCCCCGGATGCGCCGTCCTTCGAGCAGGAAAAGCGTGCGCAAGGCGCGGTCTTTTTCCAGGAATCCAAGCACCATCTCGATTAGTACCTTCAACTTCTCGCGCGGGTCCGGAATGCTTTCGGTGGCGAGGCGAACAGCGGGATTGACCTGCTCCCAGGCATACTCGAAAATCGCCTGCAGGATGCCTTCCTTGTCCACGAAGTGCTTGATGAGCTGCGATTGGCTGGTACCGGCGAGCCGGCAAATTGCCGCAGTGGTGGTTTTCTCGTAACCACTTTCGGCAAAAAGAGCTTTAGCCGATTCTCGCAAGCGATCGCGGCTGGAAGTGATACCGGATGTTTTGTTGTTAGGCATCTAGCTTTCCGCGTATTCAAACGACTAAGCTTAGCAGTTTCGATACTACTCCAGCCTTAGCGCCGGTTCAATCCCCTCCCGTCTTGCTGCGGATTTACGCAGGCTAAAATAAGGGGAAAACTGTATTGCCTAATCGCAGTAACGTTGCAACTATGCGGCGTCGTTGTGCTACTACTATTAGGTAGTGGTGCTGCTCAAAGGACATCGTTTGAGTCTTTCGAAGCTCAGCTCGGAAGTAACAGCCTTCCCGCAGTGACGAGCACCAGGAGCTCGAATTGTGGGTTCGGCAGGCTGGCATCGTCCGGCCTGCCGAAATCTAAAGCGATAAAAACAGGAGAGCGATATGAAACGGATTTGCGTCGCAAGATTCGTGGGAGCGTTGGCGTGCATGGCGATGTTGGCAGCGATCACCTCGCCCGGCGCGCAAGGCCAGAATTGGGTTTCCACCGCCACCAAAGCTTATCCCGCGCAATACGTATCCAACCTTACTTTGACCGGTCCGTTGCCCGCTAGCACTACCATGCACATTGCGGTCGGCTTGCAGGAGCAGAACGCCTCTCAGGTGCAGCCAACGCTCAAGCGCATGATTACGCCAGGCGACTCGCTCTTCGGAACTTCGCTAACGGTGGATCAGTTCGCCGCGCAGTTCGGGGCGACGAGCACGCAAGTTCAAGCGGTGACCACCTATCTCACGAACTCCGGATTCACAAATGTTACCGTTGCGCCGAATAACTTAATCATCGAAGCCGATGGCACGGCCGCTGAGGTAGAGGCGGCGTTCAATACTTCGCTGTCTCAGTATTCGCTGAAGGGCGCTACGGTGTTTGCCAATACGACCGCTGCTCAGGTTCCCAGTTCGCTCTCCGGAATCGTTGTTGCCGTTCTGGGGCTGAACAACATCGCGCTGCTGCACACGGACATGACGAAATTATCCACCGGGCCGCAAACGTTTACCGATCCTTGCACGCCCCCGGAGTGCCCGACGCCGGACACTTCGAATGAAACATTCACGGCCCAGCAATACCAGATTGCCTATGACGCAGCCTGCCCCTCGGACAATCCTACATGTGCGGCGCACAATTTTCCGACGGGATCCACCACGGCTGTGGGCATCATCGCCGAAGGCAATCTGACTCAGGTAGTGAAGGATTTGCGTACGTATGAGACGACCTACGCCCTGCCGCAAGTTCCGGTGACGGTGGTCAACGCCGGCATAGCCAGCACGGACACGAGCGGCGAGGACGAGTGGGATCTGGATTCGCAGACTTCCACGGGAATCGCTCAACAGGTCTCACATTTGTATTTCTACGTGGCTACGTCGCTGACGGATTCCGATATCGCGCTCGCGATCAACAAGGCGGTTACGAGCAACAAAGTGCGGGCGTTCAATATGTCGTTCGGGGAGTGCGAATTCTCACCTTTTCTGGACGGCGCGATGCTTGTGGATGATGAAGTGTTCGGCGAAGCGGCGCTGCAAGGGATAACGCCGTTTGCCTCGGCCGACGATCAAGGCTCGGCTTGCCCAGTGGCGCCAACCAACGGCGTGCCGCTTTCGGGGCCGCCGGATACGTCTTATCCGGCGTCGTCGCCTTATGTAGTGGCCGTGGGAGGAACCAACCTTTTCACAAACGCGGACTACACGTTCGATTTCGAGGTTGCGTGGGAAGGAAGCGGCGGCGGAATCAGCGTATTTGAAACCGCGCCGTTCTGGCAAAGCTTCACGGGAACGGGAACCGAGCCAATCGTGCCAAGCGCGGCAGCCGGGCAGCGAGGAGTTCCCGACGTCTCGATGTGCGCCGGAGGCACGGAGCTTGCGATCTGCGCGGCGAACATCTTCGTCGATGGCACGGCGACGTTGGTGGGAGGAACCAGCCTGTCTTCGCCGCTGGCAATGGGGTCGTGGGCCCGCATTGAAAGCGCGCACAAAGGCAAGCTGGGATTCGCAGCGCCACTGCTTTATCAACTTGCAAACGGGGCGCCTACTCTGAGCAGTCCGGATTTCAATGACGTTCTCACCGGCGGAAACGGGTTGTTTACCGCGCTTCCCGGATACGATTACGTCACTGGGCTGGGGTCGTTTGACATACTGAGAGTCAGCTCCGTAATTCCGTAAAGCGGAGTCAAAGTAATTGTTTCACAGCGAACGAGGAGCGTCGCTAGGGCGAGTTCTCTTCCCTCGGCGCTCCACAAAACTATCTAAATCGGGTTTCCGCTGAAGTCTTAACGTTGTGAAGTCTCCAACAACTTCTTGGGGCCCGAGACAGGCATGAAACTCGCCGCCCAAGGAAGAGCCACTTCGATAAATATTTTCTCGGCGCCTATGGTTCTGCGAGCTGGAATTGTGCTGAGGGTGAAAGCTGGCGCCCGCGGAAGGGTCAGTCTTATTTTTCCTCTCATGGTTCGTCCGGTGGAACACAGCGCGTTATGCCACAGGCCGTAGCGGCCAGATCAATACCTTTAATTCTCGAGAGAAGCTCAAGAGTGGTTCGGCGTTAGGCAACGTGATTCCCGCGGCTTCTGCAATCGTGTTTACTTCGATCTCCGCTTCAGCCTGTTGCAGCGGCCAGGGCACGTGGTGAATGTCTCCGCGAAACACATTCCCTTTATGCACAGTGTATAGGCAATAGCGTTCCGTCAACCAATGCTCAAGCGTGCCGCGAGCAGCCAGTGCAACCGGACCCACCGGCTTGCAATTGGCCTTGAAGACCGCTGATCGGCGTCGCGACGAATAAACGATCCCATCGCTGTGTTTTTCCGCTCGCATTTCCGCAAAGTAATAAGGCAAATGATAAAACGTTCGCGCTCCCCACACCGCTAAGCGGCTGCTGGCATCCAAGCTGAAGAAAAAAACGCCCGGCTTACCTCCCATGTTGACGTACGTCCTACAGTTCAGCTCGCGAAAATGCGAAGTAAACGGAAGCGCCCGAACGCGAGCGCGGTTGGTCATATGGAATGGCGTAACGCTAACCCAACACTGTCCGTCAAACGTATCGAGAGGAAGCTCGCGTGCAACCAATGGCCGCAAAATATCAGTGGGCACTTGCCAATGTGCAAACAGCAAATCGTACCAGCACTGCTCCATCAGCCACGGTTCCGTAGGCAGCGCCCAAGGCCGATGTGCAATGCGACGTTCAATGCGATGTTCAATTCTTTCCAGGGGTTCCATTTCCGTTTTCCACATGCCCGCCGCCTTCGGCCGGCAGGCACGGTTACACGTTCTTCCCGCAGCTTATACATGAATGCCCCAATTGTGTATCGGCAAGCAATCCTCTCTAATGCTCAAGCTTGCGGCTTTGCGTTGTTTACAGACGTTTACGGAGATCGTTCGTATGGAGGACGCAATGTTTAAACCATGTGACATTCTGGTGACCTCTTCACGCGTGGAAGATCGCCGGGCGCTCATGAAAATCCTCGACGGCCTCCCGATCAATGTTTTTTCGTCCTCCACGGTTAAACAAGCTGAGGAAGTTATGTCGCAGAAAAAGCTTGCCCTCGTTTTCTGCGACGAGCATCTCCCGGACGGCTCCTATCGCGAATTATTATCGCGTTCTCGCACGGCGCCCAAGCAGCCGCGCCTGGTGGTCACCACACACACCGGCGAGTGGAACGAGTACCTGGAAGCCACAAGGCGAGGGGCGTTCGACGTAATCAGGTATCCGCTCCAACCGGCAGATGTGGAACTGATAGTCATACGGGCCATGCGCCACCAGCGCGATGCCTCCGCCGCTTGAGCGCGGCAGCAGAAACAAGCACGGCCTTGTCTATCTCTCTGTACGGTGGAGAAACCCCCATTTGCGATACTCCGCGCAATTCCTCTATAATCTTGAGGTAAACGTCAAAAACGCGTTTCGAGGGCTGGTTTGGATCTAGAACCCTCTTTACAATTCCCAAAATGATTGATCTCGCGGAAAAAATAAAAAAGAAACTAAAAGCCGAAATCGCGGCGCTGGAGCACGAGCTCCACGACGAGCTGCCCAAAGAAATCAAAGTAGCCCGGGCGCATGGCGATCTGTCGGAAAACGCCGAATATAAGTACGCCAAGGAACGCCAGTCCTACGTCTCGGCTCGTCTCGGCCAGTTGCACCAGCGCATGGCTGACATTTCGATGATGAATCTTACGAATTTGCCGAAAGATCGCGCTGCTTATGGCTCTCGCATCGTGGTTCTTGACGTTGCGAAGTCCGAAGAAATCGAGTACAAACTGGTGACGGTCGAAGAAGCCGACGTAACCAAGGGCCTGATTTCGACGAGTTCTCCAATCGGCAAGGCCCTGCTTGGTAAGAAACCTGGGGACGAGGTTACGGTTGTTACTCCGGCGGGTAAAAGGGAATATGAAGTGGTTCGCCTATCTACCATTTACGACGAGGAATAGCAGGGTGGCACCGCATCTATGTTAACGCGCACTATCGGCCGGTTCATTTCCTGGCCCGTTGACCGCATTGCTGCACTTATCGCTCCCACGGGAATTCCTCCCAACGTCATCACCTGGCTAGCTCTCGTCCTTAACCTCTGGGCTGGCATACTTTTCGCCGCCGGACGTTTCGCAGCAGCCGGTGGAATGATGTTGCTAGCGGGTCTCTGCGATCTGCTCGATGGCCCCGTCGCGCGCCGTCAGAATCGCGTTTCTTTGTTTGGCGGATTCCTTGATTCCATACTGGACCGCTATGCGGACTTAATCCTCTTCCTCGGCATCCTGGTGTATTACGCGCGAGTGAACCGGTTTATGTACGCCGTGCTAGCCGGCGCAGCAATGGCGGGATCGGTGATGGTCAGCTATGCGAAAGCGCGCGCCGAATCCCTAGTGCCAAAGGCCGAAGTTGGATTTTGGGACCGGCCCGAGCGCCTCGCGCTCATGATTCTCGGCGCCATCGCGAATCGCATGCCCATTGCGTTGTGGATTCTCGCCATTGGACCGAACCTCACCGTGATTCACCGAATTCTGCATACCTGGAAGCAAACCAAGGACGGCCAGCTCCCGCTCACCAACAATGAATCGAACTCGGGTGCCGGTCCCTCGCATGCGAAACCCCAGATCAGCATCCCTGCGGTCCAGTCTCGAAATGCTTCGACGCCTCTCCTTACCCGCGCGGCCAAACGCGGCAGCTAACTAGCCAGGATTCTGTGGTTCGATCTTGAAAAATACCGTTCTGTTAACTTTTTCCTGGTCTCCGCTATTAGCATTTCTTCGCCTTCAATCCATATTCATGATATATGTTCGCCACGATTCGGCGCTTGTCGGCCGTAGGCGGTTTTCTGCCGCCTCACCGGGAACGGGATCTTGAAAAAAGTTCTGAAGGCTCTCATCTGGCTGGCGGTCGCGATTCTCGGGGCTGCAGCGCTCGGTAAGATAGCCCTTCAACGCGGCGAGACCCTCAACGCTATCTGGTTCGTAATCGCCGCGGCGTGCTGCTACCTCGTCGCATTCCGCATCTATTCAGCATTTATCGCTGCTCGTGTCCTTACTCTTGACGATACACGCGCCACGCCCGCCGAGCGCCGTGACGACGGCCGAGACTTCGTTCCTACCAACAAATGGGTTCTCTTCGGTCACCATTTTGCCGCCATCGCCGGGCCCGGCCCGCTCGTTGGACCCACCCTGGCCGCGCAATTTGGCTACTTGCCGGGAACTCTGTGGCTCATAGTCGGCGCCGTTCTTTGCGGTTGCGTTCAGGACTTTATTATTCTCTTCGCCTCGATTCGTCGCGACGGAAAATCCTTGGGTGAAATGGCGCGGGAAGAAGTGGGTCCTCGCGGGGGCTTGATCGCTCAGCTTGCCGTGCTGATCATCATGGTCATTTTATTGGCGGTTGTCGCTCTCGTAGTTGTGAACGCGCTTAGTAGTTCGCCCTGGGCCACCTTCACATTGGCCATGACGATTCCTATCGCGCTCCTCCTCGGACTCTACCTCCGTTTCCTGCGGCCTGGACGCGTTCTGGAGGCCTCGCTGATCGGCGTGGCGCTCGTTCTGTTTGTTGTTGTCGCAGGCCAGTGGGTTTCCGACTCTCCTTCGTGGTCCCACGTTTTCACTTTGACCGGCGTTTCGCTCGCCTTTGCCATCATCATTTATGGCTTTGCGGCTTCCGCTCTGCCGGTCTGGCTTTTGCTCGCTCCGCGCGACTATCTCAGCGCCTTCATCAAAGCTGGCGCAATATTTTCTCTTGCAGCAGGAATTCTCCTCGTGCGTCCGCATGTGCTTATGCCGCCGCTTACTCGATTCGTTGATGGCAACGGCCCGGTTTTTGCCGGAAAGATATTTCCATTTTGTTTCATCACCATTGCGTGCGGCGCGATCAGCGGGTTTCACTCCCTGATTTCCTCAGGGACTACGCCCAAGATGATTCTGCGCGAAAGTCATGCGCGCTTCATCGGCTATGGCGCCATGTTGCTGGAATCGTTTGTCGGTGTAATGGCTATGGTTGCTGCATGCGCCATGCCTCCGGGCGTTTATTTCGCCATTAACAGTCCCGCTGCCATTGTCGGCGCGAGTCCTGGCGAAGCTGCGGCGACGATTAGTTCTTGGGGCTACCCTCTCACGGCGCAAACCATGACCGACTTGGCGCACGCCGTTGGCGAGCATACGCTGCTGAATCGCGCGGGCGGCGCTCCCTCCCTCGCCGTGGGAATGGCGCAAATCTTCTCCAACACGATCGGTGGCGATCGCCTTCTGAGCATCTGGTATCACTTCGCCATTATGTTTGAGGCGCTTTTTATTCTTACGGTCCTTGACGCCGGCACACGAGTGGGCCGCTTCATGGTGCAGGAACTTGGCGGGCGCATTTGGAAACCGTTTGGCCGGAGCAGCTGGATGCCCGGAATTTTACTTTCCAGCGCCGTCATCGTCGGATTATGGGGCTACTTTCTCTATCAGGGCGTCATAGATCCGCTTGGCGGCATAAATTCGCTGTGGCCACTGTTTGGCATTTCCAATCAGTTGCTTGCCGCGGTTGCACTCGTGGTTGCCACCACAGTGCTACTGAAAATGGGCCGCAAGCGTTGGATCTGGGTCACGCTTGCGCCGATGGCTTGGATTATCACCATCACCATGACCGCCAGCTTTCAGAAAATCTTTGATCCCAATCCTCGAATCGGTTTTCTAGCCAATGCTAATTTGCTCACCGCACAGATCGCCGCTGGAAAGGTTCCTCTCGCCAAGCAGGCCGACACGCATCGTCTGATTTTCAATCAGAAGCTCGATGCGGCCGTTACCGCCGTGCTTGCGCTGATGGTGATCGTTCTGATTGTAGAGGCGCTCGTGCAGTGGTATTCGATTCTTAGCAGCCGCCGCGATCCAGTTCTTCATGAATCGCCCTACGTTGCCACACAGTGGCCGCCGGATTTCTCGGGCGCAGCACATGGAGGCGACTGATGCCTCGCCCTCTGAAGCTAACATTTCGGGCATTTCGCCTTTTCTGGCACGGTATCCGCGAATGGTGCGGCGACGCAGCCTATGAGCGCTATCTGCATTCCTCTGCGACTCGATTTGGCTCTCATCGCGTGTTGACCGCCAAAGAATTCTACGTCGAGCAATTGAACCGCCGATACTCTCGCCCCAATCGCTGCTGCTAACGTCACTAACCCTAGCGGCACTGGTTCTTCTCCATAGGAATCGAGCATCGTTAGCGCATTACGCAAACATATCCGCCGATTGCGTGCGAAATTCCTTCCATGTTGTATCATTTCAGTTCGCAGCAATCACAATTTTGAAACCCTCTTTTATCATTCACGGCGGCGCTTGGAATATTCCGGACGAAGCGGTCCCCGACTGCCGCGCCGGAATTCGCCGCGCCCTCGAGGCCGGTTGGAAAGTTTTGTCCGGCTCCGGCACCGCGCTCGATGCCGTCGAAGCCGCCATCATCGTTCTAGAGGACGACCCCACGTTTGACGCCGGTTTCGGTTCGCACCTCAATCGCGACGGCCAGGTCCAGCTCGACGCAATCGTCATGGACGGCAAGACCTTAAAAGCCGGCGCCGTCGCCGCCGTGGAACACATTCACAATCCGATCCGC
>Ga0209006_10004134_pt1 | contig 13216 bp, 3 predicted proteins | sample JacPin_JW_Ref_O2_FD_188567 | JGI IMG/M metagenome (GOLD analysis project Ga0209006, IMG submission 188567) | Forest soil microbial communities from Algoma, Ontario, Canada - Jack Pine, Ontario site 1_JW_Ref_O2 (SPAdes) (version 2) | ecosystem: Environmental > Terrestrial > Soil > Boreal... | reverse complement strand
CATTTTCCTGGCGGCAAAGTTCGTCGGGCGGAGTGAAGTAATCCATCACTTGCAGCATGTATCCGCCGCTGCCGTTCGAAACCAGGTTGAATTTTACGATGCTGTCGCCGTAGTTGTTGCCGCCGACGTTAACGTCGAAAGTGCCGTCGCCGACCGGGACGTAAACGTTGCCATTGGCGTCGCCGCTGAGTCCGGCCCAGATTCCGCCGCCGCCTTTGGTGTTGGTGGGGTGAGGCGTAAACATGAAGTCGGCCAAACGGCTCAAGCTGACCGGATCGTAGGCGAGGACCATGCCCTGGCCTTCGAAGCCAATATAGAGCACGCCTTGCGGGAAGCCGGTGGTGGGCTCGAGCATCAGGCCCGGACGCTGGCCGTCGAGCAAAGGATCGAAGACGCCGGTGGTGAAGGGGCAGCCTTCGCCGGTGTGAGCGTAGTCGCCGCAGATGGTGGCGGGGCTGCCAGGTTTCTCTTTGCCGGTGCGAATATCCAGCGCGTGCAGGCGCTCGAAATAGTAGGGATTCGACTGGCCACTGACAATTTCCTTGGTGCGAGCGACCACGTAAATGGTATTGGTCATGCGATCGATCACAGGCGTTCCGGTAATGCCGATGGTCGGATAAATGGTGCAAGCCGTGTGGTTATCGAGGCAGGGATAGGCGATGACGTTGGGCGGATTCAGCAGGCTGGTGTGCCACAAAGGATTGGGATTGTTGACGCCGCTGTCGGCGTCGAAGGCATAGATGCTGTCATTCTCGGTGGCGACAAAGATCGTGTTGTGCACGCCCTGGCCGGTGATGGTCAGTTGGCCAACGTAGAGGGGCTGCGCGTAGATGTTGCCGTCAACGGGGTACGAAAAGATCTTGCCGAAATTGGTGGCGTTGACGTTGGTCGGAGTCAGAATCGTTTCATGCAGATTCTGGCCAAGTCGACTGTTGCTGTATTGCCAGGTCAGCACGTTGATGATGGCGGCCGGTGGCTGCACGGCGAAGGCGAAAACCCCAACCCCAATCACTCCAAGAAATAGTAAAAACGCAAGACGTTTCATAGTAAGGACCCCTCTGACGAATTTTTTGATTTCTGCTAACCGCTGCGCGGAGATTGTCTTTCCAATCCCGCTTTCAATATCGCTAATCTCCGGTGCCTGCTATGGGCACGCTTTGTGGACTACCGCCGCCTGTATCGAGCAGGCTCACATCGGCGTTCAATGCGCCCTTCAACTGCGGAGTGAACGTCACGCTGATGGTGCAGGTGGCGTTTCCAGCCAGGCTTGAAGGACAGTTGTTGGTTTCGGAAAAGCTCGTGACGCGCGAGCCGGTTATGGAAATCTTGGTGATCGTGACCGAGGTCGTCCCGACATTTGTCACGGTAATATTTTGTGGCTGACTGGCGGTGCCCTTGCTCAGCGTGCCGAAGTTCAGACTGGCCGGTGAGAAGCTCATTACTGTTCCGGTGCCGGTCAGAGCCACTGTCTGCGGGCTGTTGGGAGCACTGTCGGTCACAGTTAGCGTGCCAGTCAGAGTTCCCGCCTTATTCGGAACGAACACGACATTGATAGTGCAGCTCCCGGCCGCGGGTAAACTGGTCGGGCAATTATTAGTCTGGGTGTAAGTTCCGGTGGTCGCGATGCTGCTGATGGAGATCGCGGTAGTGCCGGTATTGGTGAGAGTCGCCGGCTGCGAAGTGCTGTTGGTTCCGACCAGTTGGGTCAGGAACGTCATGGTGGACGGCGTAAGCGAAACTGAACTGGTAGTCGCGACGCCGGTGAGAGTAACGCTCTGCGGGCTGTTCACGGCGCCGTCAGTGAAGGTTAGAATCGCGCTGCGCGTGCCGGAGGCGGTGGGAGTCATTGTGACGCCGACGACGCACGACGCTCCGAAGGCCAGCGAAGTGCCGCAGGTATTGGAGCTGATGTTGTAATCGCCAGCTGCGGTTCCGGAGAGCGCCGGAGAGCCGGTGATCGAAAGAGTGCCGGGTCCGCTATTGGTCAGGGTTGCGTTCAGCGCGGATGAAGTCACCCCGATCGTCTGGTTGCCGAAGTTCAACGCCAGCGGCCAGACCTGATCGCCGGGCACGAACTTATAAACAACTGCGTTGGTGGTGCCGCGCAGCGTAGCCTGAAATGCGCCGGGCGTGACCGGGAAGTTCGTGGAGTAAGTGCGGCCGATCACGTAGGAGTTACCGGCTGAGTCTACGGCCATGACAAAAGCCACATCCACGGCATTGCCGCCCAGGTAGGTGGAATACACCAGCGATGTTCCTGTAGGGCTGACGATGCTATAGACAGTGTCGTAACCGCCAGCCGTTTTTGTCTGGAACGCGCCTTTGGTCACAGGAAAATTAATCGAGCTGGAACGGCCAATGATGTAGCTGTTATTGAGAGAATCGAGACCGATGCTGAAGCCTACATCGTCGCCGCTGCCGCCAAGGTAGGATGAGAATGCGAGGGCCGTTCCCGCGGGATTGAGCTTGGTTATGAAGCTATCGCCTCCGGCCGCAGTGCAGTCGCCGCCAAATTTGGATTGAAAGACACCCTGCGTCACGGGAAAGTCGCTGGCGCATGTGTAGCCGGTGATATAGGCCGCACCATTGGAGTCGGTCCTAATCGAGTTGCCGGCAGAGGTTCCGGTCGTTCCACCGAGGTAGGTGGAATAAATAAGGGCCGATCCACCGACATTCAACTTAGTCACAAAGGCGCTGCCGTTTACGGTGGTGGTGCCTTGGAACGCTCCCGTCGTTACCGGGAAGTCGGTGGAATAGGTGTAGCCGGTCACGTAGGTGTTGTTGTTGGAATCAAGAGCGACGCCGAAGCCCACATCTTGGCCGCTTCCGCCAAGATAGGTGGAATATACGGGCTGCGTCCCTGTGGCGTTCATCTCGGTGACAAATACGTCGCTTGCGCCACCTAAATTGGTGGTTTGATACGCGCCGGCGGTCGTGGGAAAGTCGATTGAGGTGGTCCAGCCGACCACGTATGCGTTGTTGGAAGCGTCGAGCGCCACGCCGAAGGCCCGGTTGTCGCCGCTGCCGCCCAGGAACGTGGAATAGGCAAGAGCGGTGCCGCTGGGCGTGAGCTTGGTGATGAAGACCGCGGGATAGAGCGCGCAGCTCACGCAAGTAGTCTGGAATGCTCCGGAAGTGACCGGAAAGTTAGCGGACCCGGTATTGCCTACTTCATAGGCTGCACCGGTGGAATCGACCCCGATGGCAAACGGATATTCGGTGGCGCTGCCGCCGACATAAGTCGAGTAGACCAGCGCGGTGCCGGTCGCGTTCATCTTAGTCACGAATGTGTCGATGCCACCGCCGTTCTTTTTCTGATACGGATTCTTAGTAGGGAAATTTGTGGAACTGGTAAAGCCAGTGACGTAGCAGTTACCCGCCGAATCAATGGCTACGCCAAACGCGCCATCGGTGCCGGTTCCGCCGAGATAGGTCGAGTAACTGAGGGCCGGGTCGATGACTAAGGGTTTGCTTGTATCGTAGGCGGCGACTTCAAAGCCGACGCGATTTCCGCCTTTCAAAATCCAGCGTCCATCAATGGCGTTCTTCGCTTCGATGTTCCTGGCTTCGACGGCCAGCGGCTGGCCGCCGATGGCATGGCGGTCAAGAGAGTTACTTGTCTGATATACGACCGGCTTGTGGAAGCGAACTTCGCCGCCGTTAGTGGGAACCAGAAGATCTCCGTTATCGGCGATTCGCGGCCTTGCGGTACTCGAGATCGCGGCATGAGCGTCGCTGTCGGCGGCAACATCCAGCGTGATGGTGCGCGGATCGGCGCCGGGAGCGACCACGAAGTCATATTCCAGTTGTTGCTGGTTGCCGTAGTAGACCAGGTCTACGCCGGGATATGCGTCCTGATACCTTACCTGCGAGTAGTTCGCGACATTGGTCCGCCACTGGCTGGGATCGTTGCCGATGAAGTAATTGCTCATGCCTTCCTGCTCGGCGTTGCCGGAAACGAGGGCCCCGGTATTGGCGCCGATCAGCTTCATGCGCAACACCGCGGATTGTTCGTCGCCCGCGCCCGGCTTGAATGCGGAAGGGCTGAAGCCGACAGTGTGAGTGTCGTCCAATTTCATGCCGCTGCGGCGCAGGCTCAATACAGCTTCATCGTTGGTCAGAAATAAGGTGTACCCGTGGCCGCGGGAGAGAAACTTTACCTGTTTGTCGCTTTGGCCGCGGTTGGCCTCAAAGCTGAGCGGAAGTTTGCCGTAGTTCTCGGCCACGTGGGCGCGGAACTCCGGCGGAACCGTGCTGCTTTCGAGACCGAGAGTCTGGAGTTGGGTGGAGACGGACGGCGAAGCTGCGCGGACGACTTGAGGCGAGGTTCGGCCCGTCCATTTCGGAACGAAAATAAGGCCCAACGCGCACAGCAGCGCTGCACAGCAGACGAGGGGAAACCGACGAAGTTTTCGCATCTGAGACCGTTCACCTATGAAAATTCAAAAGATTGCATTCCAGGATGGGGAAGGAAACTACTCGACTGTCGAGAGTATACAACCACAACTACCTCGGCAGATGGAGTAGTTCTTCTCTTCTCTCTTCAAACCATCTCTTGGAACCCACTACTGTGCAAGATCTTGCAAACTTATCCAGTTACTAGAAACTTTGTACCGTTAACTATTGCCCGGTTCCGGTTACGGCGAAAGATTCGGAGCCTGTGGCCCAACTGGTGGTTACGGAAATTGCGCCTCCGATGGTGCCTGTCTTGGTCGGGGTGAAGTACACAACTAGATTGCAGAACGGCAACAGCAACGGAGGCACCTGGCCATTGATGCTGCAAGGCTGAGTTCCTCCGGGAACAACGGTGTAGTCGCCGCTGGCGGACCAGCCAAGGACGGTCATGTTCGTGTTCTCGAAGTTCCAAACCTTAACGATCTGGCCGGGGCTGGTGGTGCCAACATTCTGCGGAGCGAACGTCATGCTTGCAGGGCTGAAGCTGGAGTCAAGATTTCCCAGGCCTTCGAGGTCATAGATCACGGGATTGCCCGATCCGGTTGCGATCGAGATCGAACCGTTGAAGTATCCGAGGATGCTTGGCGTGAAGGTGACGGCGAACTGGCATGATTTACCAGCCGCCAGAGAGCCGCCACAGGGAGTCTTGCCGGTTCCCGCTACTGACCAATCGGTGCTGGCGGTTAAACCAAGGGTCAACGATGCCGCGCTGGTATTGGTTGCGGTAACGGTCTTGGGCAGGCTCGAGAAACCGAGCGCCGGACTGTCGAACAACAAACTCGCCGGGCTGAACGACAAAGGCAGAGCCGAGCCGCCAGTTCCGGTGCCGCTGAGGCTGGTGATCTGCGGCAGGAATCCCGAGCCGCTGACGATGAACGAGCCGTTGAGGGCGCCACTCTGAGTCGGGCTCAGCGAAACTGAAACCGTGCACTTAGAAAGCGCTGCCAGTGTGCCATTGCAGGGTGTAGCTCCGGATCCCGCAACATTGTAATTGCCAGTCGTGGAGAACGTGTAAGTGACGGGGCTGCTGTTTTGATTGCTGACCGTGACTGTCTGTGCGGTGCTGGTGCTTCCGACCGCTGTCGCGGGGAAGGTCAAAGTCAGCGGCGAGACTGCCATCGGGAACTGTCCGGTGCCGGTGATGGGGACGACCAGATAGTCGCCGGTGACGCTTCCTTTTACAGTCAGTGCGCCGTTGATCGCGCCGGGAAAAGTGGGAGAGAAAGTGATAGTCACCGTGCAAGTGCCCAGTGATGACAGAGTCGAACCGCAAGTCGTGGTCATCGCATAGTCCGCGCTGGTGGTGATGCTGGCGATGCTCAGCGCGACATTACCCTTGTTGGTGATGGTGACAGTCTGCGAGTTGCTGCTGCCGCCGACTTGAATGTTGCCGAAGGCAACCTTGGTGAGCGATGCGCTCAGGGCGCCCGCGGGAGTCTGATTGATAAGAACGGTAACGTCGCCGCTGCCGAAATTGCCGGCGAGTACATCCACCTTGCCGTCGCCACTCACGTCGTTGGCGGCTAGCGCAATCGGGCCGTTGCCGATCTTGTAGTTGACCGAGCCGCCGAAAGTTCCGTCGCCATTGCCGGGCATTACGCCGACTGAGTTGGTGGTGTTTTCCGCGATCACCAAATCGAGGATGCCGTCAGCGGTGATGTCAGCGGCGATTGCGGCTACCATGCCGGCGCCGGGAATCGTGTAAGGCACCGCCGGCTGGAAGGTTCCGTCTCCGTTGCCCAGCAGTATGCTCACCGAGCTGTCGGCCTTGTTGGTGACGATGAGATCGGCAAACAGGTCGCCGTTCAACTCGGCGGACGCGATGGAATTGGGAACGTTGCCGACGTTATAAGGGACAGCCGCGGCGAACGTGCCGTCGCCGTTGTTCATGAGCACGCTGATGTTATTGCTGCCCGAGTTGGCGACGACAATGTCGGGATAGCCGTCGTTGTTCAGATCCGTGACCGCGACAGCGACGGGATTCGTTCCCACCGGATAATTGACTGCCGGATTGAACGCGCCAGTCTTTGTGTTTAATAGAACGCTGACGTCGTTGGCCGACGAATTGGCCGTGACGATATCGGGGAAGCCGTCTTTATTGAAATCGCCGGATGCGACCGAAGCGGGGCCGGAATCGGTGGCGTAGGTCGCGATGGTGGGACTGAATGTGCCGTTGCCGTTGCCAAAGACTACCGAGACTTCATTCGCAGTCTGATTAGCGACCACGAAGTCGAGACTCTTGTCCTGGTTGAAATCCTGCGCGGCAATCGAGAAGACATCGTTGGGGAACGAGACCGTGGAAGCCAGCGTGAATACGCCCTTGCCATTGCCGGTGAACAGGTTCACGTTGTAGTTGCCGGGCGTGCTGCTGTTGACCAGGAAATCGGTCTTGCCGTCTTTATTGAAATCGCCGATCGCGATAGAGCGGACTTCCGATCCGGAGATATAGCTCTCGATATCCTGAAAAGTTCCATCGCCGTTGCCGAGTGCGATCGCCACGTCGGCGTCGCCGAGATTCACCACCGCGACGTCGAGCTTGCCATCTTTATTGAAGTCTCCCACGGCAATGGCTTGCGGGCCGTTGCCGCTCAGATAGCGCAAAGGCGCGGCCAGATTGCCGTTGCCGGTTCCATCGAAAATCTCAAATGAGTTGGCGACACCATCGGCAACGACCACATCCTGCTGGCCGTTGGTAATGAAAACTCCGGCAGCGATGGCCTGCGGATTCTTCGAGGCGCTGGCCTGGGCGGTCAGGGTGAACACGCCGGAGCCGTTGTTGAGCAGCGTCACGACAGACTGGGAAGAGCTGGCGACGGCGAGATCGGGCTTGCCGTCTCCATTCAAGTCGACCGCGACCAGGGATAGCGGATCGACGGCGCCGACGGAGTTGCATGCGCCGGAAACCGAAACCACGCAGTAATTCACGGCTGCGGCCAAAGCTCCGCCACCTTGATTGAGCAGAATGCTGACGTCGTTGCCGTTCTGGTTTGCGGTAGCCAAATCGTTGGCGCCGTCGCCGTTGAAATCGGCGATCACCACCGAATGCGGGCTGGCATCGGTGGAGTAGGTCCCGGCCGTGGCGAACTTGCCCGTACCATTGTTGAACAAAACCGTTACCGTGCTGTCGGCGGCGTTAGTCACGGCGATATCGGCGATGCCGTCGCCGTTCAAATCTCCCGCTGCGATGCCGCTGGGCGAATTGCCAACCTTATACTCAACCGCCGCGGCGAAGGTTCCTGTTCCCGAGTTAATCAAAACCGAGACACTCTTATTGCCGCTGTCGGCAACCACGAGATCGGGTTTGCCGTCGCCGTTAAGGTCGGCTGCGGCAATGGCGACTGGATCGGTTCCGGCGCCGGCCGAATATTTAACCTGCGCGTTAAACGTTCCATTGCCCTTGCCCAGCAGCACGCTGATGTCGTTGCTGGTGCGGTTGGCGATGGCGATGTCGAGATTGCCGTCACCGTTGAAATCAGCCACCACAATGGACATGGGTGCGAGATGCGCCGGGAAGGTCGCGGGGCCTTTGAAGGATGCAGCCCAGACGAGTTGCTGCGACAGGGCTAAGCAAAGAAATGCGACCATAGTATGGCGCAGCGATAAGCGTCGCATTGGCACTCCTCCAGACAGGCTATGTACAGGTTGGGGAAACTGGACAAAGGGGCTTGTTTCAGGAGTCGCAAGCTCTTGAAACGGAACAACTGTCGCCGAGTATAGACGAGATGCGAAGGGTTGGGAACGTGGAAGAAAGGCTCCAGTGTTACCTTGGTCCAAGTGTGCAAGATCTTGCAATCTGACTTAATCTCCTGTGCCGCTCAGGGCTGCGGATTGTGGACTTCCACCGCCGGTATCGGCGATGGAAATCGCCGCGGTAAAGCTGCTGGTTGACTTGGGAGTGAAGGTGACGCTCACGGTGCAACTGGCACCCGCTGCGAGAGCAGTGCCGCAGGTGTTGGTTTCGGCAAACTGCGGCGCGCCGGTTCCGGTGACAGCAAGTTTCTTAACGGTCAGCGCCGCGGCGCCGTGATTGGTAACTGTGATGACTTGCGCCGCGCTGGTTGTACCGACTTTTTGATCGCCGAAACTAAGCGCCGTCGGTGCCAGGCTAACCACGGTCGCCGTTCCCGTCAGCGTAAGCGATTGTGGAGTGCCCGCCGCATTGTCTGCGATCTTGACCGTGCCTTTGTCCGTGCCTTGTGCGGTCGCCGCAAACACAACACTGATGGTGCAGGTGCCAGCCGCCGCTAGAGTGGTGCCGCAATTGTTGGTCTGCGAGAACTGGCCGGTTGCGGCAATCGCAGTAATGGTGACGCTCGATGATCCGGTGTTCGTTAGGACCGCGTTCTGCGCAGAACTGCTGGTGCCGACGAGTTGAGTCGGGAAAGTCAGGGTGGTGGGCGTAAGCGTAACTGTGTTGTCGGTGCCCGTGCCGGAAAGCGAGAGAGTCTGCGGACTGTTGGTGGCTGTGTCCTCGATGCTCAGGGTCGCGATGCGCGCTCCGGTGGCCGCAGGCGTGAAGGTGATGCTGATCTTGCAGACAGCGCCAGCCGCCAGCGAGCTGCCACAATTGTTGCTTTCCGCAAAGTCCGCAGAGTTCGCTCCGCCGACACTGAAGCCTGTGATGCCGAGAGCTGTAGTGCCGCTGTTGCTCAGGACGGCGGTTTGCACCGAACTCTTGACCCCAAGTTGCTGCGATCCGAAGTTAATGGCCAGGGGCCAGAGTTGATCGCCGGCGATGAATTTCGTGACGAATGCATCTTCGTTTCCCGTCGCGCCACACGTGCTGCAGGTGTGCGCGAAAGCCAGCGGGGTAGTAGGGAAGTTCGACGAATAGGCTCGCCCAGTAACGTAAATATTCTTCGCGGTGTCCACCGCGATGCCGAGCCCGGCATCGGAGGCGCTGCCTCCAAGATAGGTTGAATACAACTCCGCCGAACCGGTGGGATTCAACTCTGTCACATAAGCGTCGAACACTCCGCCGAACGCAGTCTGAAATGAGCCCTTGGTCAGGGGAAAGTCGGCGGCACTCGTGCGGCCGGTGAGATACACATCGTTGCTGCTGTCGAGGGCGAGGGAAAACGCTTCCTGTTCGCCGGTGCCGCCCAGGTACGTCGAATACAAAAGCGCCGATCCCGTAGAGTTGAATTTGGTTACGAACGCATCGTTGTCGGCGCAGTCGGCGTCGCACGTCGTCTGGAATGCGCCGGTTGTCGTGGGAAAATTTGTGGACGAAGTTTGTCCGGCAACATAGGCGTTGTTCGAGGCGTCGACGCGAATGCCCCAGACCGTGTCGTTGGCACTGCCTCCGATGTACGTTGAATACGTGAGAGCAGAGCCTTTGCTGTTCAGCTTGGAGACGATACCGTTGCTGGTACCGTGCAACGTGGTTTGATATGCACCCGTGGTGGTGGGATAGTTCGTGGAACTCGATGATCCCGCCAGGTAAGCGTTGAAGTTGGCGTCGACCGCGATGGCGTTGGCCTGATCGCTGCCGCTGCCACCCAGATAAGTGGAATAGGCGAGCGCCGAGCCGACGGAATTCAGCTTCGACACAAAAACATTCACCGCGCCAGTCAGAGTTTTTTGCAGCACTCCGGTGGTGGTGGGAAAGTCGGTTGCACTGGTGCGTCCCGTCACGTAGGTGTTGTCACTGCTGTCGAGCGCGATTGCGTAACCCCGGGAGTCGCCCGTACCGCCGAGAAATGTCGAATAGAGCAGAGCGGAGCCGGTAGAGTTCAACTCACTAACGAACACAGATGGAAGGCCGTTGGCGCAACTGGCGCAGGTGGTTTGAAATGCCTTGGTGGTAACCGGGAAATCAGTGGACTGAGTGGTGCCGACGACGTGAACGTTGTTCGATGCATCCAGAGCCAGCGCGAACGCGAAATCGGTGGCGCTGCCGCCCAGGTAGGTCGAATAAACCAAAGCGGTGCCGGTAGAGTTGAACTTGGTGACGAAGACGTCTTCGTTGCCGGCGTTGGCCGATTGCAGCGCGCTTTGCGTGGGGAAATCCGTGGAGCCGGTCGTGCCGGTCACATACACATTCGAGGAACTGTCGACCGCGATGGAATACGCCGTATCGTCGAGGCTGCCGCCAAGGTAGGTGGAGAAGCTCAGCGCGGGGTCGATGATTAAGGGCCTCTTCACGTCATACTCCGCCAATTCAAAGCCCACGCGATCGCGATCTTTGATCACCCAGCGCGCGGGGACAAGATTCTTGCTACTGACGGAAGAAGTTGGCTGATAGACAACCGGCTTGTGCAGGAGCACGTTGCCGTTCGGCAGCGAAATCTTCAGATCGCCGTTTGCCGCGATGCTGAGTGGGGTTGATTTGCGCGATTGTGCGGGAACAGAATCCGCGGCGATTTGCATCGCGATCGCGCCGGGATCGGCGCCGGGCGCGACGACAAAGTCATATTCCAATTGGCGCTGATTGCCGTAATAAACCAGATCGATTCCGGAATAGACGCTCTGGTACTGCACTTTCGCGTAGTTGGGAACTCCCGTTCTCCAGCGGTTCGGATCGTTGCCGATGAAGTAATTGCTCTTGCCCGGCTGCTCCTCCAGGCCGCTCATCTTTGCCGTAGAGTTGGCCCCCACCAGTCGCATGTGGAGCAGTCCCGAGACGGGATCACTGTGGCCACCGTCGCTCTGAGGGATTGGTGGACCGAAGTTGCCGCTCTTCTTGCGCGCCGGCGAATTTAATTTCAATAACGCTTCGTCCGCCGAGAGTAAAAGCGTATATCCACTTCCGCGGGAAATATATTGTGCGCGCGACGAGCTTTGGCCCTGGTTTGCTTCGAAGGTCAACGGGAGCTTGGCGAAGTTTTCGGCAGCGGATATTTTCGCGGAAGGAGGTTGCTGCCCGGTGGCATGGCTGGACAACAGGAAACACACACCCAGGGCGAACGCCGCTGAGAACTGCGCTGAGAACTGCGGGGGACGAGCCGATTCCTTCGTGTCCATACGTGGCAAAGGTCCTGAATTCATGGCGTGAAACTACGAATCAAACTGGCGGAGGAGGAACAACAACTCAGGGGGATACCGTTACTGCATAGCCTTGCTGATTGAATGAGTATATAACGTCAGCAAATATTCGTATAAGAATGATTTGTAAATTTCACGCTCGGAACAAGCGTGTGCAAAGTCTTGCAACCCTTTGAGTCACTGATTCTCAACGATAATTGGTTTGAGTCCGACCGGCACTGTGCCATTGGTAATCGTGACCTGGTTACCCGTAGTGTCACGCGCATTGGTGACCCACGACGGAACCTGTTGCGGAGTAGTGGTGCAGTTTCCATTGCTGCACGTCTGCGAATCGTCCCAGATAATCTCGGCTTGATAGCTGGCGGAGCCGGTGAGGCCGCAAGTCCAGATTGTCGTGCTCTGAACGCAGGGCGTAGGTAATCGTCCGATAAGCCAGTTGTAGAGTTGGTTGTAAGCGATGCCCGCAGTGTCGGGAGTTTGCGTCGAAGTCTCGATGTTGCCGGCAACTCCCGGAGCGCCCCAGGTAAACCACGAAACCCACTGCAACTGATCGGAATTGAAAAGGCCGCCTTGCAGCGCGTAGAACTGCGCCAGCCACGCCGCGCGCTGATCGGGATCGGTGATGTTGGCGGATTCAAATCCCCCTTCGGTATCGAGCAGCGGGACGGTTGCGGGGAAGCCCACCTGATTCATCACCTGGCGATAGCTGTTGGCGATCTGCACGATCGTTCCGTTACAACCGGATCCCTGACAGCCTTCGCCGGGCAGCGGAAAAGGAGTCAAACTCATAAGCCCGAGATTTCCGTGGAAAGAGACGCCGTCGATGCAGGCATTGCCTCCCGCGGTGAAAAATTGCTGAAGCGATTGCGGAGCGGCGTTATTGGACGTTACGGCCGGACCGACGGTCGAGGGCGTCAGCACAAAAGAAAAATTCGCGGCCTGCGCGTGGACAATCGAGCAGGCCGTCTGCTCCAGGTTGACCAGTTGTGGTACGGTTCCGCTCCAGAAACCGTTGTCGGCGTCGACCACATTCCACTCGTTCCAGACTTCGTAATACTTAATGTAAGGCGCGGTCGAACCGTTGTAGTGGTTGACCAGGGCCGTGATGAAGGCCTGCCAATCTGCGATGTTATCCGGCGGCGCCTGGCAGATCACGGTTCCATCAGGAGCGGCGCGGCAACTGCTCTGGTCGCTCACCGCCCAACCGGGAGTCATGCCAAGAGTCAGGTCCATCACCGCGACGTTTCCATTCGTTCCTTCGCGCGGCGCGATCGCCACGTACTGATCGTAGAACGAAAAGTTATACATGCCGCGCGAGGTCTCGATGTAAGGCCAGGCCAGCTTGATGGGATGGCCGACAGCGCCGTAACTCATGCCGTCCGTCAAAGGACTGTCCGTTGGGTTTACATTGTTGAGCGCGAAGAAGCTCGCGGTAACGCTATTGGGCGGCGGCGGGGCGAAAATCGTCAGGCCCACGGTGGCCGTTTCGGCGACGCCATTCGACGAACCGGTGATCGTAACGTTAACTGTTCCCAGCGCGGCGCCGTTGCCACTGGTGAGAGTCAGGGTGCTGGTGCCGCTGGTGCTCGATGGATTAAAAGACGCCGTCACGCCGCTGGGTAAGTTCGATGCGGAGAGAGTGATGCTGCCGGAAAATCCGCTCTGCGGAGTGACTGTGATGGCGACGGCCCCGCTGGCACCTTGTTGAATTCTGGGGTTGCTGGGAGAAGCTGTGAGATTAAAAGCCCCCTCGGGCGGCGGGCCGCTGACCGCC
>Ga0209006_10004133_pt1 | contig 13217 bp, 11 predicted proteins | sample JacPin_JW_Ref_O2_FD_188567 | JGI IMG/M metagenome (GOLD analysis project Ga0209006, IMG submission 188567) | Forest soil microbial communities from Algoma, Ontario, Canada - Jack Pine, Ontario site 1_JW_Ref_O2 (SPAdes) (version 2) | ecosystem: Environmental > Terrestrial > Soil > Boreal... | reverse complement strand
CCTGACCATCAGCGCCAACGAGGACTCACTGGCTTATCCGCCTCAAATCGACGCGAAGCTGGCGTACCTCGCCATGGACGTGGGCACGGCGGATTCCGCGCCAACCGAAGCCGAGCAGCGGCAATTCGATAAACTCAAGCGGCGGAGCGGGGAACTGATCGGCCGCTGGGAAGATTTGCAGCGCCGCGACCTGGCAGCTTTTCAGAAACTCACGGCCGAGGGCAGTTTGTCGACCGTGGTGGTGCCGCCGGCAGGAAGAGCCTTCGACGAAGAGGTGCCGGCACACTGATCCAAAGGTATGTCCAGGTGCGGATCAAACGTGGAGATCGAGGGACATGAAGTTCCAGCCGACATGAAAAGGCCAGCGCTGATCGTCATCGACATGGTCCATGACTTTCTGGATGACTGGGACGCCACGCGAAAGCAGAAGCTGCTGAATTCCACCAACGAGCTGGCGGGCGCGATGCGAGATCGCGGCTACCCCGTGATCTGGGTTCGACAGGAGTTCGAGCCTGACCTGCGCGACGCCTTTCTGGAAATGAGGGCTAAGGGAATACGGAAAACTATCAGGGGAACGAAGGGCTGCCAAATCGTCCCCGAACTGGCTGTCGCCGCCTCGGACATTGCTATCGTCAAGAAGCGTTACAGCGCGTTCTATGGCACCAATCTGGATGAGACGCTGGCAAGGCTGCGACCAGACTCGATTGTCCTGGCCGGCATCAACACTCATGCCTGCATTCGCACTACGGCCATCGATGCTTACCAGCGGGATTGGAATGTTGTTCTCGCCTTCGACTGTATCGATTCTTACGATCAGGAACATCACCGGGTCTCGCTGCAGTATATGAGAGACAAGCTGGCGGCCGTGATGACGAATGAAGAGATACTGTCGGCACTCGATCGCGCGGGCTAAATATTTTGAAGAGTAGAACCGCTTAGGAATAATCCCATCGGTCGCGGTTTGTCTGATGTTCGCGGCTCGCTACTGTCCCATGCCGGCGTGGCGGGCGGTGTCCTGCATCAGGGCGAGTTTTCGCTTCTGCTGATCCAGCGTCTGCTGCAAGTAGGCCATCCGTTCCAACTGGATCGATTGGTAGCGGTTGACCGGGGTATCGTACTGGGCAGTGCCGATTACGGCATGCATCGATTCATTGAGATGGTCGATGCGCCATTGCAGATCGGCGACGCGTGCTTCCTGATCCTGAATGCGTGCTCTCCACTGCGCGCCGACGCGCTGTTCAGCGACTAATCGCTGCTCGGAGTTGCGATCAACAGACTTCTTCACGCCGGATACGGTTGTCATCGGATCCAAAGATTCCGGAACTCCCGGCGGCGCTGAAGGGAGATCCTGATTCGTAATCACCTTGGGCGGAACTCCAGTTGCTTGCTCCGCCTGGAGTTTGGCGTGGTTGGCACGGGCGATGTCGCCGAGCGAGTCAGCGGACTGGGACTGCCCGGTTGCGGCAGCGCTGAGTAATAGTCCGACTAAGAAAATCCGCCAAGCCACGCGCTGCATAGACCCTCCCCGGAATGGTCCTGCCAAGCTGGTTTCGGCCAAGATCGACATCGCCAAGACCGTTCTGACAGAGATCGCTCCCTACAAGGAGAACTCAAACCAGTGCATTCTGTCGCGTCCCAAAGGTGCAATCAGCGCCAGACGAAAGGCACCGGCCGCAGGTGACCAAATGGACAATTTTCCGGTGCACTCGTGCGTGTTACGCGATTTTGGTATTGCTCGCCAGCCGGAGTTGACCAAAGGACATGACCGAAAATGGCCCGTCCAGCCTCCAATTGACAGCTATGTTAATGTGAACCCGGTTAACCGGAGCAGTCTTAAGGCAAAAACTCATCTTGGTCGTGTTCCTCGCCTCATCATCCCTAGCCAGCCATGCAAATGATGCCGCTCAAGGCCTGTTTCTGAAAACACGCTGTGATGGAAAACTCTCGTCGGTCGTGCTCGCGTCTCTGAAAGAAGCTATCGGCGTATCGCAGAAATTCCGATTGGTTTCTAGTTTGGACGACGATGGGCGTTTTGACACTGTGCAAACCATCTACCTGACGTGTGCGGAGAACAATGATGTTACCGCGGTCGCAAGCAGCTACGGTATAGCCAAGTGTCGCACCAAGACGCAATGTGGGTCAGTGCAGGATGGGGTTTCCCTGAACGTAGCCTTATGCAACGCTAATCTCTCTGCGGATTGCGGGCGAGCGCTGTTCAAAGCCTTCGAATTCTACCTCAACATTCCGAATCGGCCTCCACTGATTCTCCAGTAAACGGGGAGTTGCCCTTTCTGCCTCGATATACCTTCGTGCTGACCCGATTACGGCTATTACTTCCGTGCCACTTCGATGGCACCGTTGTGCCTTGTCTGGGCTTGCGGGCGTTGTTATTGTGCCGATAGAGTCTTGTGTCCTTCCTCCCCTGAAGGTCAAACCAGCCGAGTCTGAGTGGGGGGTATTTATGAAAGCGATGCATCTTTGCTATGTGGCCATTGGCTTTGCGGTGGCACGCTGGATTTTCCGGCGAACACCAGTGGCGGACCCCGTCACGCGGTTTCGGTCGCAAGGCCTTCTGTAGGAAGGGTTTTCGTGGGCTTGGGCGCGCGCACCCGTTGCGCCTCCATTTCGTCGGCGCGCGCCCATTGCTTTTGTCCCGAAGTACGGTTAGCGGCGTTCATCCTGCTCAGTTTCCTCTCTATTCTCGTCTTTTGGCGCTTCGGAAGTCGTCTTCATCTGCCTGGTTGCCAGGGAGAGAGTCGTCGAGCTTCGCTCGACGGACAGCCGAGGGCGGAGGTCCCCAAATGAAATCTCCGGGCAACCCGACTCGTTACCAGCTTCCGCCGCTGGTCAGTTTGAAAAAGCAATCCTTCAACGGCTAAACAGTTTGCTGAAACCTGATTCAGCCGCCTCAGGGGCTAAAACCCTAACAGAAAAGACTGACTTTACCGCAGCGCTGGAAGCGCTGCGCCACCCAAAAGCGAGTTTTTCAGATAGACGGCACGGCTTAAGTCGTGCCCTTCCCAAGCAACCCCAAACTGACTCCTATCCCGGCTTCCGGTCAAAGCTGGTTCCAGGAGGCGGGCATGCTAGACTAGCCGAAAATCCCCAAACTGAGGGCCGCCATGAAATTCGGCGTCATCGTTTTTCCCGGTTCGAACTGCGACCACGATGCTTACTGGACCATTCAACAGGTCGCAAAGCAGCCGGTCACGTTTCTATGGCACGAATCGCACGATCTGGAAAACTGTGACGCGGTAATCGTGCCCGGCGGATTCGCCTTCGGCGACTATCTGCGCACCGGTGCCATAGCTCGGTTTTCGCCGGTGATGGAATCGGTCCGCAAGTTCGCTGAAGGGGGCGGGATCGTGCTCGGCATCTGCAATGGTTTTCAGATCCTATGCGAATCGGGTCTGCTGCCCGGCGCATTGATGCGCAATGTTGGGCTGAAGTATGTCTGCAAGCCGGTTCAGGTGCGGGTGGAAAACGCTGAGACTCCGTTCACCAACAGTTGCACGCAGGGCCAAGTGTTGACCATTCCAATCGGACACATGGAGGGCAATTATTTCTGTGATCCGGATACTCTCGAGGAACTGCGGCGCGATGGGCGTGTGATTTTTCGCTATTGTTCGCCTTCCGGCGAGGTCGACTCCCCCAAAGCCGGCGCCGGAGGGATGGATCGCAAATCCAATCCGAACGGCTCGTTGGACAACGTTGCCGGAATTTGCAGCGCCGGGGGCAATGTGCTGGGCATGATGCCTCATCCCGAGCGTTCCGCCGAGCCGGAACTGGGTGGCGTGGACGGGCTCAAAATATTCCAGTCCATGGTCGAGGTTATGTCCGCCCGCTAATCTGCGGTTTTGATCATCCCTATTTTTTCTTGCTACGCGATTTTTCTTGGTTATCAACAGCCCCTCGGTATATGGTTCGAACTTCTTCCCCTGCAGCACGGGCCCCAAACCTGAATGTGTTCGCAAGCACACGCGGGGAGGCGTGTCTCTAATGACACCGAAGCAAATTCTAGATTCATTTTCCGAAACTTTGATGCAGGATGAACGGATTCTCAGCGCGCAGGAACGGGCGCTGTTGTCCACTCTGCTGCAGCATGCCAAACCATCCACTGGCGAAAACTACGAGGTCCAGGAAGCAGTCAGAAAGGTGATCGCCTCCGCGGTCGGCGAAACCGTGGCGCAGCGGGCGTTTACCGTGCTCGGCGCGAGCATCGTCGAGCGTCTTCTGGAGAGCAGTTCGGCAACAACCAGCGACACCACGCTGCGTTCCGCGGACACCTACTCGGGGAAAGCTCCGCAGCCCCCGGGTAAGGCACCCATGAAAACCCCAGGAGTGCCGGGGACTCCAGGATCGCCCACTGAACCGCAACCGCCGGCAGTTCGCGCGCCGCACAAGGAGCCCCACGGTCCGGTCCGCGATACGCCCGCGCCGGTCGAGCCGCAACCGCCGGCTTCGCCGCTGCGAACGCCCGGAGTGCCAGCGCCGGGAACGCCGGGATCGCCGAACGAACCGCAACCGCCGGCGGTTCGCGCGCCGCGCAAGGAATCGCATCCGGTTTCTACGCAGGAGGCTTCCAGTAGCGATGTGGCAGTCGCGGAACGTCCCGCAATGTTGCCCGCGAAGTGTGTGGTGTTGGATGAATTCCTGGCGCCGCAGGAACTCGACGATCTCATCCGCTTCACGCTGGCACACGAAGCCGACTTCACCGCCAGTGAGGTGATTGCCCCCAGCGCCGATGGCGGCGTCGTCAACTACGAACACCGCCGATCTCACGTTTTAATGGATCTCGCAGAACATCAGGATGTGGTGCTGTCTCGAATCAAGGCTGTGTTGCCACAGTTGCTGCAGACTCTGGGCATGGAGGAGTTTTCCATTTCCGGGGTTGAGTTCCAGGTGACGGCCAGCAATGACGGCGACTTTTTCCATTTCCACAGCGACAACGGCAGCGAACGTGTGGCTTCGCGCCACCTAACGTTTGTCTATTTCTTTCATCGCGAGCCGCGGCAGTTCGAAGGTGGCGAGCTGCGGATTCACGATGCGAGATTGGAGAACGGCGCTTACGTTAGTGCGGGTAGTTACCAGACGGTGGTTCCGAATCAGAATCAGATCGTCTTTTTTCCCTGCGAGTTGTTGCACGAGATCACTCCGGTGACGTGTCCTGCAGGGCTTTTCGCCGATAGTCGGTTCACCCTCAACGGATGGCTTCGTCAATAGATAACTCGGCGTGGCTGCAGTGGATGGCTGGCCTGATGGGAGGAGAGTCGCGGCAGACCCATGCCGCGACCTTTCCTTCCGATCGGTTCTATTGCCTGCTGGACGAACTGCCGTTGCACCTGATTCCGCAGCGGGCGCTTCGCTCCATGCGGCTTCGGGACCCGGACCACGCGAGTACACCACTGTTTATGAATCCTGCATGTCAGGTTTGCCCCACCGGTCAATTACCGCAGGAGCTCGCATCCCGGGAGGCGGATTTCGATGGATTTGCATTGCAGGGGACGATGGTTTGGGTGCCCGATGCGGTGAGCCGATTTCTGCTGCCATTCTGGCTGGGACCGCGGTTCGAGGGCGTGGTGCGGGATCTCAAGCAGGGCGAACCCGCTCCTGTTGCGCTCGACAGCGAGGTGCGCAAGCTCCTGGTGGAGGCAGGAATTTTGATTTCCGCCGGCCACATTGCGCCGCGAATGCACGACTGGGACAACCAAGTAATAAGAGTGGCCCCGGAGTTCCGAAAAAAAGGTTACACACCCCTCGGACAGCTCATTCACCCGTTTCATCTGGCTGCTCTACGCCGCTACTATCGCTACTTGATCCGCACCGGCGCGGTTCGACTTGGAGACGGCCAAAGCCCGAGGCGTTACGTCTCCTACAACGATCCGGTGGCCAGGTTCTTTCATCGTTCCCTTGCCCACAAGCTGAGCGAGATAGCCGGACAGCCGCTCAAACCGTCGTACGTTTACCTCGCGTCTTATTTGAGTGGCGCGGAGCTAAAGAAGCATACCGACCGTGAGCAGTGCGAGTTCAGCCTTACGCTGTGTCTGGACTTCTCTCCTGAGCCGGTGCTGCAAACCCCTTGGCCAATCAAGGTTTCGACTCCCGAGGGCACGGTCGCGGTATATCAGGCGCTGGGCGACGCCCTGGCGTACCGCGGCACCCGTCTGCCTCACTACCGGGACGTGTTGTGCGAAGGGCAAACTTCGACCTCGATCTTTTTCCATTACGTGCCGGCGGATTTCACGGGGTCGCTGGATTGAAAGAGAAGATTGAACGAAAAGATTGGACGCGAGTAATTTGTCTGCGCTGGTTAAATCGCTAGTGTAATCCGGAAGCCAGGTAGAGAACGGACAACGTCTGATTGTAGCTGTACGCGAATCTGGCGCCGTCGCGGCTCACCACGATGGGAGCGACACTCACAACTCCGGCGGGAACCTGCGGGCGCAACTCCCGGAGGAGAGTTTCATTACCGGTGGCAATCTTGACTTTGTAAATTCGGCTGGGGAGTTCGCCGATGTGGTATCCAAAGAGCGCGGAGCCATCTTTCGACCACTGCACCGGTTGGAAGCTGGCTTGCAGTTCCGGGATTGATCGCGGAACGCCATCGGCAACTGGGTAAATAGCAGACGCCTGGTTCGGTCCTACCCCGATCACAAAGCGGCTGTCAGGCGACGATGGTCCGCACAAAACTCCGTCCGGAGTCAGCGCCCTGGGCTTGACCCCAGACAAGTCGAGCAGGTAACAGCGCGCGGAATGACTGGGCTCATTGGCGTCGGCAATCAGATGCCGGCCATCGGGAAGGAAGCGCACCCATGCGCTCTGAATCCGCTCCAACCCGGCGCTCTCCACGGGGCGGGGCTGACCCGCGCCGATCGGCAGCAGAGTAACCTGCTGGGGATGGCCTTTCGAAATTGCAATGGCCCATTTTCCATCGGGCGAAAGTCCGCCCGCGCTGCCTTCTCCCAGCAGAACCGGCAGAGTGCCATCCAACTTTCGTTGGACTACGGCGTATTGCGGCCCTGCAGCTTCGCTGGAATCCTCAAACAATACGAATTTTCCGTCTGGCGAAATGTCCTTAGCCACGTTCCAGTCGTGCCACGATAGATCCTCATCAACGTTGCCGCCCACGGTGCCGAAAGCCATCGCCAGCCGCTTGGTATTCAGAGCGAATAGCACCCGGCCGTCGGCCGCCACATCCTGCAGGGTAATTCCCATAGGCAGGTCCAGCATCGTGCGCACCTTGCCAGAAAGCGTCACCGCCATCAGATTCAAGTTGTTGCCCTTCTGGATCGCGGTGAACCAGACTTCCTTTCCATCCCGTTGCCAAGCCAACCCTTGTTCGGACTCCCATTCCTGGGTCAATGTCTGAACTTTGCCCGCGAGATCGACCACGCAGACGACCCCAAGGTTATCCCAGAGCGCGCGATGATCCATAAACGCGATTTTGTCATCCCGGGGCGAAATGCGAATGTTGCTGATCCATCCGCCGCTCTGATACAGCACATTTCCGATGGGATACTCCAGCCGGCTGTGACCTTCGACGTCATGTACGACTGCCAACCTGCCCGCACTGTCGAAGTCGGCCCAGCGCACATCGGACAGCAATTCTTTGGGAGATCCCCCGGCCATCGGCGCGCGTGCCAGCATTCCGCCCACGGCTTCCAGTTGTCCGTTGTGGCTGCCGTGCACCGCGACCGCTAGTTCGTTGGTCTTGGAAATGGCCAGCAGATCGGCGTCCTGTAAGGCTAGCGCCTGGGCTAACAGGGAAGTGCCGACCGTGGAAAAGAGTTGCACGGGCTTGCCATTCCAGGCGGCACTGTAGACCACGCCTTGCCCATCGGGTGCGAATCGAGCCGCATAGACGGTCCCGGCTTCAGAGGTTAACCGCTGATAAGACGGAGCCGGAGCGGGCGCGCGAAACATCGGTACAACGGCTAGTAGTGCAACCCCGGCGGCCAGCAGTGCGGCGAGCGTCCAGGGCAGCATTGGAGTAGTTCCGATTCTGGGTCGGAAGTCGTACCGGCCATTCTCCGGCGACGAGCCCGACACGGTTTGCAGAGCGAAGGCCAGATCCTTGGCGGACTGAAAGCGATTCCCTGAATCTTTTTCCAGACAATGTTTAATGATGTCGCGGTAGCCGAGCGGTATCGCAGCGTGGTCCAGGTTCGTGTCCGGCGGCTCTTCCCGCAGAACGGCAGTAATGGTGTCCACTTCGGTCGCGCCGGAGAATGCGCGGCGTCCAGACAGCATCTCGTAAAGAATCGTACCGAAACTGAAGATGTCGCTGCGATGATCCACCGCCTGGGCGCGCAGTTGCTCGGGAGACATGTAGGCCACTGTGCCGATCACAGCTCCGTGCTTGGTGACGGTGGTAAGAATTTCGATGGCCCGGTTGTCTTCGGCTGGATTTTGCAGCTTGGCCACACCAAAATCAAGAATCTTGACCCGTCCGTCGTTAGTCAGGAAAAGATTTTCGGGTTTCAGGTCCCGATGAACAATCAGCCGCTCATGCGCAGCAATGAGTCCCTGGACGATTTGCAGAGCGTAACCTGTCGCCTCTGGAATGAGAACAGGGCCCTCGGTCAGGCGCTGGCGCAGGGTCTTGCCCTGGAGCAACTCGGACACTATGTAGGGCGACGTGCCTTCAAAGCCCACATCGTAAATGGCGAGAATGTTGGGGTGATTCAACGCGGCGGCGGCGCGCGCTTCCTGTTCAAAGCGTCGCAGGTGATCGGGATTGTCGCTGGAGGCTGGGCGGATTAACTTGAGGGCCACGTCACGACCAAGGCGTTCGTCGCGGGCGCGAAAGACTTCGCCCATGCCGCCTGCACCGATCTTTTCGAGAACCCGGTAATGCCCAACGAGTCGGCCAGTCATAACATCGGAAACGAGCGCGCGCTGTGCAAGGCATGTTATGGGGGGAGCGGCAAGCCGTCAAGACGTCTGAACGTGCCACCGCTATGGCAGAGTTGTGGCGTTGTCGAAGTTGACAACGTGACCTGCTGACCGGCGTCCGGAGCGTGCTATAATGACCGTTCGCCTGCATACTTGCCGAGGATTTTGTGAACTGCTCTGAGGGCGAGTCCTGCGCTATCCAAGCTCTTTAAATACGAGGTCTAACCATGTCCGGCCATTCCAAGTGGGCCACAATCAAGCACAAGAAGGGCGCGCTCGACGCCAAGCGCGGCAAGATTTTCACGCGCCTGATTAAGGAAATCAGCATTGCCGCCAAAAACGGCGGCGGAGATCCTGACTCCAATCCGCGCCTGCGCGGCGCCATTGTTGCCGCCAAAGCTGAGAACATGCCTGCCGACAACATCAAGCGGGCCATTCAGCGCGGTACCGGCGAACTGCCCGGCGCCACCTACGAAGAGTTTTCGCTGGAAGGCTACGGTCCCGGAGGCGTGGCCGTTCTGCTCGACATCAATACCGACAATCGCAACCGGACCGTCAGTGAAATCCGCCACTGCTTCGGCAAGAACGGTGGCAACATGGCTGAGGCCGGTGCTGTCTCCTGGATGTTCCATAAAAAGGGCGACATCATCATTCCCAAGAGTGCTGCCAAAGAGGACGACCTGATGAACATCGTCCTCGAAAACGGCGGTGAAGATTTGAACGACGACGGTGAAAATTGGGAAATCCTGACAGAAACCTCGACCTACGAGGCGGTTCTGGAAGCGGTGAAGAAAGCTGGCATCGAGCCTGCTTCAGCGAGCGTCGCCATGATTCCGCAGAACTACATCAAACTGGAAGGCGCCGCCGCTAACACCATGATCCGTTTGATGGAAGCGCTTGAAGATCAAGACGATGTGCAGAACGTGCATTCCAATTTCGACATCGACCAGAAACTTCTGGAAGAAGTCGCAGGATAATTTCCCTGACAGCTGAAGTCCACAAAGCCGCCCCAGCAATCGGGCGGCTTTAGTTTTAGCATCAGGTGTTTCCGGTAGTTTTTCGCGCTCTCAAAAGAGATAGCCCGAAGTTTTCAACATTTTTCGTGGAAAATCTTGTGGAAAAGCCGTGCCGTATCTTCGTAAGTGATTCTCCGCGAGTTGCTTCAACACTTTGCACCGGTGCGAGTGCTGGCACTTTCGTGGTACTCCTGATCGCGCCGAGTTGCGCTTGCCAGGGGCGCAATTGAAAGTCAGGCTCGACAAACTTCTCGTCGACCGAAGTCTGGCCGCATCGCGCGAGCGCGCGCAGGCGCTCATTCTTGCCGGCAAAGTTCTGGTGGACGATCAGAAGTTGGAGAAATCCGGCGCGCAGGTTGCCGAGGATTGCATCATCCGGCTTCTCGGCGAAGATTTAAAATTCGCCAGCCGAGGCGGATTGAAACTTGAACGCGCCCTGGAACACTGGAAGATCGAAGTTCAGGATAAGGTCTGCCTCGACGTGGGAGCCTCCACCGGAGGTTTTACCGACTGTCTGCTTCAACACGGCGCTGCCAGGGTCATCGCGATCGACACCGGCTACGGTCAAATGGATTTCAAGCTTCGGCAGGACGCGCGCGTGCGACTGCTGGAGAAAACTAATGCCCGCTATCTAACCCGCGACGCGCTCGCTGCAACAGTCGATCGGATCGTCATGGATGTTTCGTTCATCTCTGCGACCCTGGTCCTTCCCGCCGTAATCGCTGCGGCTTTTCCTGAGAGAGCCGCGCAGCGGGCGGGAAGGCAAATCGTAGTGCTGGTTAAACCGCAGTTCGAAGCAGGAAGGGAACATGTGGGCAAGGGCGGGATCGTGCGTGATGAAGAAACGCAACTCGGAGCAGTGGAAAGAGTAAGATCGGCGTTGCTGAGTCTTGGCGCTGTGCAGACAGAAGCCATCGATTCGCCCATCCTGGGGGCAGAGGGAAATCGCGAGTTCCTGCTTCGTGGTATTTTCTAGCCCTCGGTGTCCCCTGTGTCCTCTGTGGTTAAAACTCCTGAATTCGATACAATCCTTACTTCGTCACCATGGCCAGCTCGCAAACGCCTTCCCCAGAATCCGCCCAGAAAATAGCTGCGATCATTTCGCGGCCGAATCGTCCTGAAGTTGGCCAGATCCTTCCCCGCCTGATCACCTGGCTCAAAGATCATCGATACGAGATCATTGTCGATCAGCAGACCGGGAAATATATCTCCGGACAAGAAGAGGTTCCGCGCGCGGAGTTGGCGTCCAGGGACCTTGACCTCGCAGTAGTACTGGGCGGCGACGGTACGTTGTTGTCGGCGGCGCGAGTCACGGCGCCTATCGACGTGCCGCTGCTCGGAGTTAACCTGGGCTCGCTCGGGTTTCTCACGGAAGTGCCGCTGGACGCGCTTTATCCCATGCTGGAAGCGATCGCGCAGGGTAGCGCACCGGTTGAGCATCGTTCGCTCATGCAATGCCAACTTCTGCGCGGAGACGAAATTCGCGGCAGCTACCAGGTTTTCAATGACGCAGTGGTCAACAAGACTGCCCTCGCCCGCCTCAATACCTATGACCTTTACATCGATCGCGTTTATGTCTCGAGCTATCGCGCGGACGGAATGATTGTGGCCACGCCCACCGGGTCGACCGCATACTCCTTGTCGGCTGGCGGACCCGTGCTTATGCCGAGCGTCAAGGGCTTCGTGATTACACCAGTCGCGCCCCATTCGCTCACCCATCGTCCACTGGTGGTGCCGGACTCGGTCGAGATTGAAATCCTGCTGCGGATTGAAGAAGAGGTGGCCTATCTCAGCCTGGATGGCCAGCCCGGTCTTGATCTGCGGGATGGGGACCGGGTGCACTGCCGGAAGTCAGAGCATCAGGTCAATCTTTTCCGCACCGGATCGGATTTCTTCCAGGTCTTGAGGGCCAAGTTGAAGTGGGGAGAAAGATAGAGCGGGATTCTTACAGCTCCGCGCGCAGCAAGTCCGATAGTTTCTCGCGCCGTCGAATCACCTTGGCGGACTTGCCCGACACCAGTATCTCCGCCGGTCGCGGACGGCTATTGTAGTTCGACGCCAGCACCATTCCGTAAGCTCCAACATCCAGAATCGCCAGCAAGTCGCCTTCGTTCACGACGGGCAACTCGCGATCGCGGGCGAAAAAATCCCCGGTCTCGCAGATCGGACCGACGATGTCGCTGACCTCGGAATCCGTTTCCCCGTCACTGCGCCGATTCACGGGAATGATCTCGTGATATGCACCGTAGAGTGCGGGGCGAATCAGGTCGTTCATGGCCGCATCGACAACCAGGAACCGCTTTCCGTCATTCTCCTTGCGATACACCACCGAGGTCAGCAGAATGCCGGCAGGGCCAACAATGGAGCGGCCCGGCTCAAGCAGAAGACGCACGCCAAGGCCGTGCAGAGGCGCGGACAGAGCCCGGGCATAAGCCGCGACCTCGGCGGAAAACTCTTTCGCTTGCGGCTTTTGATACGTGATCCCCAGTCCCCCCCCCGCGTCGACCGAATCGATGCGATGGCCGTCCGCGCGCAGTTCACGAATAAGATCGGCCACCCGCGCCATCGCTTCGCCGAAAGGGGCAACGTCGGTGATCTGCGAGCCGATGTGAACGCTCACCCCGCGCACTCTCAGATATCGCGCAGCTGCGGCTTTCGCATAAAGCATCCGCGCGGCGCGAATGGGCACACCGAACTTGTGCTGGCGCAGTCCGGTCGAAATGTAAGGATGAGTCTCGGCCGCGACATCAGGATTCACCCGCAACGCCAGCGGCGCGGGAGTGCGTAATCGATCGGCGCATTCCGCCAGAGCTTCCAGCTCCGACTCGCTCTCCACGTTAAAAAGAAAAATCCCAGCCTTCAGAGCTGCGCTCAGCTCGGCGCGCGTCTTGCCCACGCCGGAGAGGACAACCTTGTTGGCAGCCCCGCGGTCGGCCTTGAGCACGCGCTCCAGTTCGCCACCGGAAACCACATCGAAGCCGCATCCCTTCTTGGCCAGCAGGCGAAGGATGCTTAAGTTCGAATTAGCTTTCACGGAGTAGCAGATGGCGTGTGGGATGTCGCGAAAGGCAGCGTCGAATGCCTGGTAGCGCTCGCGAATCATCACCGTCGAGTAGACATAAAGTGGCGTGCCATATTGTTTGGCGAGTTTCGGCAACGCGACGCCTTCACAATGCAAAACGGCGGCGCCTTTGCGAGCCGGCAGCAGGGGCTTACTTTCGCGAAACGCAAATCCCGGCGGCCGCAATGGAGTCTGACGGGGCGGGGTCATTTCGATTTGGGCGAGACCTGCGCGCCGCCGCGCAC
>Ga0209006_10004132_pt1 | contig 13217 bp, 22 predicted proteins | sample JacPin_JW_Ref_O2_FD_188567 | JGI IMG/M metagenome (GOLD analysis project Ga0209006, IMG submission 188567) | Forest soil microbial communities from Algoma, Ontario, Canada - Jack Pine, Ontario site 1_JW_Ref_O2 (SPAdes) (version 2) | ecosystem: Environmental > Terrestrial > Soil > Boreal... | reverse complement strand
GCCACCACGGGCCGTCCTTGTACACCCTGGTCCGGTGCTTCCACTCGCGGCGCTTCACGACGTGCCGTTGGCCAGGTTGTGTATGTCTACGTAGTCCACGACGGGACGGTGGCCGGCTTTCGGGTTGACTCTGTGCCGCATGAGCTTGAGGCGGCCGGGAGGAGGCAGGCATAGCTTTCCGTCGATTGTATATGTCTCGCGTAGGTACTTCCTTACACAGTTGGGCCAGGTGAATACCAGCGGCTCGTCATCGCAGTGCAGGTCGGTGAGTACCCAGGCCCACTGGGAGGTGTTGTGATGCTGCATCACAGGTACTGCCCGTTCTCTGCTGCCACCACCTGGATGGTCCCGAGAGCCTGCTTGTCCCCGCCGTACCGGATGTTGTACAGCTCAGCCAGGGTCATGGGCCCGTTGACGTACCGGTCAGTTACGCCGGCGTTCACCAGCCACTTCTGCGACTCTTCCTGAGACAGGTGGCCGATCTCCGCGTTGATCAGGCAGCGGCCGGGCCGCGTGACGGCGGGGTGCAGCTCCTGGATCTTGTCGTTGGTGGTGATGGCGATCAGGATCTTGCGGCCGGAGCCGAGCATGCCGTCCGTCAGGTTCAGCAGTCGCGACAGGGCCTGGCCGGAACTCTGCTTGGCGTTCTTGTTGATCAGCTCGCCGGAGTCCTCCAGGATGACCAGCCTGTACTTGGCGTTGCCCTGGTTCTTGCCGAGCAGCACGTCCACCATGTAGCCCGGCTGGTTCAGGAACACCTCGGGGTCGATGATGTAGTCGGTAACCGCCCACTTCTCCCAGGCCTTAGCCAGGCTGCACAGCAGGGTCGTCTTGCCGGTGCCTGCCGGGCCGTGGAACAGCAGCAGCTTCCCGCGCACGTCGTCCGGCGTGACACTGATCAGCTGGGACAGCGGGTCGCGGGTGTTACCGGGGTAGTTCTGGGTGATGCTGTCCCACGGGCAGTAGTCCAGGTCACGGGTGAAGAAGTCGCCGCCCTGGGAGCTGCCCCGCCAGAAGTTCACGGAGATCTTGTCGGCCGGCGCGGGCTTAGCGTTGCGGACCAGGCCCTTCTGGAGCTGCTCGTGCAGCTTGTCGCGGGCCTTCTCACTCTTCGCGGCGATCCGGAAGGAGATGCCAGGGTACCCGCCTCCCTCGTAGTAGCTCTCCACGTACACCATTGCCTCAGGGTGCGCGTATAGACGGCAGAACGTGCTGTTCCCTGTGACCAGGCGGTACACCTTAGCGTCCCGCAGCAGGGTCATACCCCGCGTGTTGAGCTTGGACTCAGGCGCGAAGTCATACGACCACTTGGCGAAGTGCGTGTAGCCCTCGGTCGCCAGGGTGTTGATATACATCGTGAACACGGCCGACACATCCGGCGACTTGCCGTACTCGTCCGTGTTGAGACCATAGTGCACGGCACCTGGCAGCTCCACGACTCCCCCTACCTTGCGATGATGATCTGGTCGGTCTTGCCCTTCGGGTTGAATCCTAGCGGAACTTGCCGCCTGATGATCACCGGCCTCCCCCGGCGTGACTTCAGTAGCGACTCCTCGTTCACGTCGTTCTTCTTGAATCCGTCGCCAGGTTCGGTGAGTTTTGCCGTATCGTAGCTGTCCATCAGGTACTGCCTGCGCTTCCTCGTTGTCGGTTTCCTCTGTGTAGCTGATTGCATCAGCGATCGTGCGGGCCATGTTATTTCCAGGGCTTCCTGAGCGGGTCCGGGCGGCGGGCGTCGTGCACGGCAGCGTACAGGGCGTGGCGGGCAGCATCGTTGGCATGCTTCTGTTCAGGCGGTCCTAGCAGCCCTGCTGCCTTCAGGCGCTTGTCTGAGGCCCAGCCGGTGCCGTCCCGCTTGTAGATGTCTGCCTTCTTGCGACGTTCGATGTAGTAGCTCCAGGACTGGAGGATCTGCGCGTGCTCGAAGATAAGCTCCCTGGTCCTCTCGGCCGCTTCCCCCTTCGTGCCAGCGCTCTTGCTGGTGATGAACGACTCCACCTCAGCGAAGCGCTTAGGGACGGCGTTGCGGTCTGAGTAGTACGTGGCAAGCATCATCTCCAGCAGGGCTGCTGACGAGTCCCCGTCTGCCTGGAGCAGGGTCTTGCTGATCAGCTTGTCGTCCATGTAGTTCAGGAACGCCAGGCCTGTGGTGGGGCCGGGGTCGATCCCGATGACAGAGAAGATGACGGACATCAGTACGGCTCCCGCTTGTAGCCCGGCTCGTTCATGCGGTCCACACTGTACTGCGTCCACTTCCACTGGTAAGTTTCCGAGAGCCAGCGGTCAATGATCTCCCGGTCAGGCTCGTCACGCAGGGGCGAGTGCTTCATCGCCTCAGTGATCTCGTGCTCCAGCTGCTCCGCCCAGTCCAGGCACACCTTCATGGTGTACTTGCCATTGCGGATGCGCTTCACCAGGTCCCGGTCATCGACGGGCATGGGCAGCGTGATCTTGCCCGTACGCATGAGTTCCAGGCCCTGGAAGCCCAGCCGGATCATGTGACCCGCGAACTTGGTATCGAACCCGAAGGCTTCGATAAGCTCCGGCCGCGTGCAGTCATGCCCCTTGCCCTCGTGCGAGAGCATAGCTTCGCGCTGGGTGTTCAGGTACCCGACGAACCGGTCTCCGGCTGACCTGGACAGGATGTACTGCGGCATGCGCTCGCGCAGCTCATGACCTTCGGCTGTGATCGTAACGATCTTGTCTTCCGGTGCGAAGAACGGAAGCAGCACGGTCGGATTGCCGTTCATGGCCAGCCGCATCCACTTGCGCAGGGAGTACACCGTCAGGTCCAGGTCACCGTGACCGCTTCGGTTGTCGCGTCCGCCCTCGCGTTCCCAGGCCGTCTTCCACTCGTACTGCTCGAACTGCTTGAAGCCGATCACCGCGTCCGCTGGTTCTATGCAGATGCCCATCTCGTCACGGTCGTCGTAGTTACTGATGGACGTACCGTGCAGGCCGGAGCCAACCTCCAGGCGGAGGATGGTCCCGGCGTCTGCAACGGCCTTGTGCCATGGCGTGGCGTGCTTGTCAGGCGAGCGCTTCTCGGCCTTCGGACGGTAGTGCGCCTTCACTAGTCCCCCAGGACGTACTTGAAGTACAGCCAGATGACGAAGGCGAGGAAGGCCAGGCCTCCCAGGGCTAGCAGGCTATCCGGCCAGTTGGGATGTTGTAGGACGTAGTTCCAGTTCATGATTGCCTCCTAGAACTGCCAGTGGTTGTGGGCCAGGTAGACCAGGCCAAAGACGAAGGCCAGTAGGGCGATGAAGGCGAAAGTTGAAGCCCAGGCAACGCCCGGCCGCTTTTCGTTGTCCTCATTCATGTGTTACCTCAGTTCACGGTTATGTACTCGCGGTCAGCCGCGCCGGTCACGAGATGGACGTTGCCGGAGCCTGGAGCCGACGCGTCAGCGCCGAACAGGCCCACGTACTCACCGGCCGGAGTGCCAGCGGGAACCGTGACGGTTACCTCACCCGAGACTTCCTGGCCAGGCTGGAGCACTTCGGACGCCGGGAACGTGGAGCTGATCCACGAGGCCGGAACCTGCGTGCCGCCGCCGTCGTTGTAGTTCCACTGCCCGAAGGTCAGCGTTGCCGGTACGTTGCCCGCGCTGTCGAAGGTGACAGGGAAGGAGGCTGAGGCACCGGGGGCGACTGGCGTGTTGCCGGGGATGGCGTCTGCTTCCGTGTCGTAGTACCGCATGCTGGTCACGGTGTCACCGATGTACGGCGCACTGACGCCGACGCCTGCTGTGGGAGTCGTGCTGGCGTGCGCTGCGGTAGCCCCGAGGCCTAGCGTGCCCAGCACCAGGAGGACAGACAGCAGGGCGACGATCTTGTTCCTCATGAGTTCTCCTGACGCGGGTGGCGTGCGCGCCACTTCCTGTACATGTGGGTGCCGTAGCCGGCCCCGAAGAGAGCTGCGTCGAAGACGAGGTGGAAGAACATGGGAGTTCCTATCGTAGGTGTGCGAGTTTCTTCATCCGTGGATCGTTGCGCAAGGTCTCCTTGGCTCGTTTCCACAGCATGTCGTTGCTAAGAACAGGGAACTCCTCGCGGAGCCTGTTCATTCCCGCTGTCTTGCCGAACACCCCGCCGCCTACCCAGAACCGCAGGTACACGTACTCCCGCTGCTTGGCAGGCAGGTCCCGTACGGCCTCAGCCACGGCTTCCTCTGGAAGTTCAGCATCCACGGCAGGAGTACGGGGCATGATGATCCCCGAGTCTTCCAGGCCGTCATAGTGAGATACCTCTGGCGGCTCCTGTCCGCCCCGTACAGGCTCGTGGCCGGTCCACTGGTGGTGTCCGTAGGCCACGCTGATCATGCGCCGCCTGGCGAGGTACTGGAGGCGCGGGACGAGTGGTCCCTTAGCGGGGTCGTAGGTCTTAACGCCTTCCCACATGGCTACGTAGCCTTCTTGGATCAGGTCGTCCAGAGTCGGGTCGTCAAACCCCACGAGATTGCCGGCAGTCTTCCGTAGCCACGGGTAGAAGCTACGTAGGGTTTCGTCGTCCTTCACTGCTGTAGAACTCCTCTGCGAACGCGCCCCACTGCTCAGCCATAGCGCGAGCTAGACCAGGCATTGTCCGAGATCTTACCTTAGCGCGGTTCTTGCGCCCCTCGCTGTCCTCGTAGGCGCTCATGGCCTTGCGAGCCGCAGCCTTGTCCGTCCGCCAGCTACCGCCGCCCGTGGTTACGCGCATCAGCTCGTCATGAGAGACGGGGCTGTCAGGCCACAGCGGAGGCAGGTTCTTGAGCCACAGGTGGATGGCCTTGATGTACGGGTCACCGAACATGTGCGGCTGAACAACCTGAGTTGGCGGCCGGTAGAGCATCTGCATGATGCTGTGCGGGTTCTCCACGGCTACCAGCGGGGACGGCGCGTTGACCATCTCCATGAAGAACGTGGCTGCCTGAGCCTGCCTGCCGTCTGCCTGCTTCTGCTTGAACCACCGCGCGCCTGCATAGCTCAGGTGATCACACGGCGGGTGGCAGATGATCAGGTCCCACAAGGGGTAGCTAACGTCAGCCGGGGCATGCAGCACGTCTCGCGCTCGCTCCTGGTTGACAGGGTGCAGCCACGAGAACAGGTCACGGCAGTCGCCTTCGTAGTGCTGGCGGTTGCCGTAGTCAGGCTCCTCGCTCGGAAGTATGTCCGCACTCCACGCGTCCCAGCCGCGATCTTGAAACGCTCGCCGTACACGGCCAGACATCTCGCACGCGACCAGGACACGCAGAGTGGGACGCATCAGTCCTCCGGAACCAGTTCATCCATTCGGTTGCGCAGCTGCCTGACGCGCTTGCGCATGGCCTTGCGGTTGTCGTAGGACGCATGGGTCCAGGACTCCGCTATGTTCAGGGCCTCTTCCGCTACCGCTGCCAGCTGAGCTGCGTTAGTAGCCAGCTTGTACAGCTGAGCCTGCTCCGGTGTGGCGAACAGGGGCTCGTCGTTGACGGATACCTGTGCCTTGACGGTCGTCAGCAGCTCTCGCTGCTCAGGCTCAGCCCAGTGCTGCCAGCCCACGCCTTCCTTGACGGTCACACCTCACCCCTAGCGTGCGCCGCGAGCAGCTGCGGAACAGCCGAGTCGAAGCCCGACACGTCCAGCTGACCGGGGTCCAGCGGGTCCGCGATCGAGAAGTTGGTCGCGGAGATACCGATGACCTGCATGCGAGCGTCCCTGCCAGAGGCACGACGGTACTGCTTCAGCGCCTCATGCGGGTGCATCCGGCCGGCCCACGTCTCGTTGTCGGTCCACACCTGGAAGGTGTCCACGGCGATGTTGTTCTGCTGTGCCCAGAGCATGGGCAGCGAGCAGTCCGTGCCAGCGAACGGCAGGCCGTTAATCGTGCGGATCACGTCGTCCAGGCGCTGCCGTGGCGAGATGTTCAGCGGCACGAAGGTGTTGCTGAAGCCCATGATCGCGTAGTTCGGCTCGGTCTTCGCCACGACCATCGACATGGCCGCCGTAACTTCACGGCAGGACAGGCCGGTGTCGCCGGCGGGAGACCCCATGGAACCGGACACGTCCAGGCTGATCAGCGTGGACTTGCCAGACGGCTCTACGTTGCCGAACGCCTTGTAGAACATGTCGTCCAGGGCGTCAGTGACCTGCGGTACTGGAACCCAGGTGCTGGAGCCGCGCCGCGAGTAGCCGGCAGCGTAGGTGCGCTGGGCGATCAGCACGTTGACCGGGTGGATGCGTGACTTGGTGATGTAGTCCTGGTTGGTTAGCTTCTCGATCACCGCAGTCGGCACGGACATGGGCGCGAGAACTCCCAGCTTGGTCAGCCGTGCCAGGTTGCGCAGGAGCGCAGTGAGCGGCAGGGTGCCGTGCTCGATCATGGCACGCCACACGTCGGCCTCAGCCAGCGCCTCGGAAGGCAGCATCTCGTGCGACAGGGACCTGTTGGAGGCGATCAGCCTCACCCAGTCCTTGACGGCCCGCGTCTCGTGCGCCTGCTCGGCCACGTCCACCAGTGCGGGCAGGTTATCGGCGTCGAAGGTGCCCTTCATGACGTACTCGAACAAAGCGCGGTGCTCAGGAGTCGCCAGGGACTTCAGTCCGCCCTTGCTGTTGGCCAGCCGCATCACGTCGCGCATAGCCCAGCCGTCGCGCTGCTTGTACTTCAGCAGCTGGTAGGCCAGGTCGTCAGCCGTCTTGGAAGTGAACCAGTTGGCCACGCCCTTGGTGAACTGCGGGCCCCACCCACGGAACATCTCCGCGTACTTCACGAAGGTGAGGAAGTGCGTGCCGGTACGGGCAACGCGGGGCATCACGTCAAGCGCGCCCTGGCGGTACCTGGTGTCACCCAGGCCTGCGGCAGCAGCCAGTGCGAACAGCGCAGGGTTGTTGCGCGGCGCACGGCCGGCCTCAGAGATCCGGGCAGTGTCGTTGACGAGGAACGGGGCGTTCTGCTCGGCCAGGCCGGTCACGAACGCGGCGTTCTCACGGGTCAGCGGGCGCTCGGCTACGTAGTAGGTACCCCCGTCAGTCCCTAGCGTCAGGAACCTGTTGAGGCGTGTGGTGTCGCTCACCTGGAAGGTGTAGCCGCCGGCGTTGTTCTTCACCTGGTCCGCACGAGCCTTCTCCATCTGCGGAGTCTGACCGTGCGTGACGTGACGGCTGAGGGCGTCTGCCATGAAACTTCCTCTGCATAGGGTGCTTGAGACGAGCATAAAGTACATCCGGGCTGGAGAAGCCACACTCCCTGGCCCCTCACGGGGCTGCCAGATTCGAACTGGGTCGGCCGCTATTGACTGATAACCGGGTGTGTCCGGCCCGTCTCGTTTCTTCTGTTGTGTCTTCCGGGCGCTGAACCAGGAAGTTAGTTGGCTGCCAGCATATGATTCCCTGGTAGGGGGTCCTCTTTCCGAGGATCTGCCCTGTTCTGCCGACACTGTACAAGCTGTCCGAACCCAGGTGTGGAGTTTCACCACGCTCACCGCATTATAGGCGAGACTAAGCAAGTCCAGGGCGTTCGGCTGGCAGCCAAGTTTAAGGTGCGTAGGGCGTAAGTGCAGCTCGGCTCCCTTTCGGGACTAAGGTCCGGTGCTCTGCCAGCTTGAGCTACTGACGCTCTGCGGGGGAGCTTCAACACGCCAGGAAGGATTTGAACCTCCAACACCCGGATTAATTGTAGTGATAACCAAACCACTCCGGCTCTACGCGAAGTCACTATGGAGTTGAACGGGGGCGTAGGTGCTACCTGAAGACCCAGCGCGCTTATGTCGCTGGACACCCCAAGGAAATCCTTGGCTGGGATGGATAACCAGGTGAAGCTTCGGCTCCCGTGAAGTTGAGTTGCGGGCATATAACGCGGCGGGGCACATACATTCTTGAAAGGAAGGGGTAACCCCAATGCTTCGGCTCGCAACCGAAATCTGCGCTGTGGGCGTAAAAGGTGAGACGAACTTCCGATCTCCCACGTCTCAGGTGGGCGCTTTAGTCCTAAGCTAAAGAGGAAAACCTCTTGGATAACCGTCTACAGCCGGCTCACAGCTAATAGGCACGCTGGGCATAAGTGGAGACGGGTGGACTCAGCCGAAGCTTTGTCCCGTGCCATTACGCAAGCCACAATGTGACTCGGGTGGGATCGAACCATCAAGATAACCATCTACCATCCGGCTCAGCGTCAAATCACTGTTGAGTTGTATGAGTGGGCATAGGGTGGAACTGGCCGGAGATAACATTGCAAGGTAACCCGACCGAAACGGCTCACTCGAAGTCTTTTAGTTGTGCGTCGGGGGCGTAGGTGCGGATCTGACCGTTTTACGCGCTCTACCCTTGAGCTACCTCTCGGCCTAGACCGAGTGGGCTGGCCTCGACACCAGCAGCACGCCTTCCACAGAGGATAACCAGATCACTTCCGGCTCCCGACCAAGCTTTTTAGTTGTACCTGAGCACCCTACCACACCCTCAGCGGGTGTTCGAACCAGGGCGGTGCATCTTGTGACTGTTCGCCGTCTGCTGCTTGCCGGGGTTCTGGGTCTCGATGTTGGAGATGGTGTCGTAGGCCTTCCTACGAGCAGCCAGCCGCCTGGCTGACTTCCGTCCCTTGATGCCGCCCATCTGCTTGCTCCCCCTAGGGTCTGTTTACCTGTCCTTCACGACTGGCTCGTAGCTTACCACGGCCTGTGAACCGGGTCTGAACGAACTTGTCGTAGTGAACGCCTTCCTTGCACTTCTTGTTCCCGGAGGCGTTGGTGCAGCTCACGTGGATCAGCTTGCCGTCTTCGGCACGAGTCGTGGTCGTCGTGTAGCCGCAGCGCGTCTCCTCGTAGCAGTACAAGGTGGTGACTGCGATACCGCATGCAACGCACAGTACGTGGTGGATCTTCCCCATAGGCATGCCGGGGTAGTCGCGCAGGCACCCGCAACTGAGCCGCCAGGTACGAGTGGCGTGGTGAGTTCGTGCCACTTCACCAGTGTATCTGGAAGCAAATCAGGGCAATTGTCCAGGCTATGGCAATGCCAGCTGCGCAGGAGCAGATGAACGTCCACGCCGCATACCAGATCTTCTCGTCGTTACCGCCGCCCACGGTCCCTCAGCTCCTTCAGCTTGTCTGCCGGAATAGACGACATGTGCCACCATGTCTGGCCGGACGGCTCCGTGCACTGGTAAGCGTGCATCACCTTGCCCGGCTGGCTCACCCTGGCTGAGCGCTTGGCCTCGTCCCGCGTGAGGTAGCAGGCTTTACCGCAGGTCTCACATGTCTTGCGCGCCGTGTACTGCGAGAAGCCGTCGTTGAGTGGCTTCTTCTCCCTGTGCGTGTGCCTGCGCGAGCGTCCCTGCTTACTTGCCATGGGCTGCCATCTGAGTCAGCATCGACGCGTGTATCAGGTCAATCTTGTGCCGCACGCGGAAGGCAACCAGCGGGTGCCGGGTGAAGGTCAGCTCGTTGTCCTGGAGTCCCTCACCTGACGTGCTCCAGTTGGTAGAGCCGGAGAAGCTGTCCAGTCCGTCCATGACCCCGGTCTTCAGGTGCATGATGGCACCCTTCTCACTGCGGCCGAAGGCCACGACGTTGCTCGGGAAGTTCGCCGCGATCAGGAGGGCCTTCTCGTGCTTGCCCGCAGCCTGCACGGAGTCCAGGCACAGCTGCACGAAGATGTCAGGGTCCTGGAGCTTGCGCAGGATGGCAGTGGCGAGCTGGTCGTCATCGAAGCCGTACATAGCCAGGCTCAGGGAGTGCTGTACATTGTCCACGAAGTACGCCAGGGCCTCATGCAGCTGGTCGTCCGGCGAGTAGAGGGTGATATGGTCCTCTACTGGGTAGCCGGCGGGGAGCGGCCGGGCACAGAACCGGCCTAGCTGCTTGAAGTCCTGGATACTCATACCGGACATTCTACCGTCCGGGAACATTCGAGAAGAGAAGCAGGTTACAGGGAACATGATCAACATCCCCGGCCCGTGGGCCAACAGGCAGACCGAAGACACCAGGCCCAGGGTCATCACCGGCACCCTCGCCATTGAGGAGCGCATCTCGCGGCGTCCCAAGGGCCGTCGCACCCGCCAGGCGCTGAACGCGGAGTTCGGGCACGCCCTGACTCTCAAGGGCGCGGTCAAGAAGGCGAAGCTCAAGAAGCTCGCCAACCTGGCCACGCAGGTGCCCGGCTACCAGATCCCGTGGGACGCGTCGGAAGTTCTCAACTCCTACGCCCCCAAGGCCAAGGTCACCGCAGTCCCTACCACCACTGAATGAGGTAACTCATGTCCAGCCATCGCAAGGCGAAGGCCAGGCACACGAAGCCTGATCAACCGCCCGCACAACCCGTCCAGGCCTATCCGTACGCAGTCCCAGCCGCGCCACCGCTCGCCTATCCGCCGCCGTACTCTGCGGCACCCTTCAACGTGCACCGCAACACCGCTGCTGCCGTCATGCAGACGGGTGACGCTGCCGTGGCTGAGGTGTACTACGAGGTCCCCGTGCAGCCGCACGAGGTCAAGGAGGCCGAAGCTGCGGCAGGTGAGTGGGGCTACCCGGCCTACCCTCAGCCCAAGAGGATCACCGGTGCCGGTACCAGCAAGCGGGAGCGTGAGGATAATCACGACCCCGTGACCGGCGAGATCCTGGCCGTGGCCCGTGCGTACGACGAGCTGGCAGCGAGGCTGTTCCGTGAGGCACGGGGCCGTATCCGTGCCCAGGACAGTGACCGCAGGCAGCGGCAGCTCCGGCGCAGTCGCGAGGAGTGGGAAGCTATGCAGGCAAAGGGCGTGAAGCCTGAGCGCACCCCGCGCTACGAGGACTCCGCGTCCTACAAGCGCATGATGGCGGCTAGGGAGGAGACCACTGAGGCTCCTACCGTGGACGCCACGGTCATGGTGCGGGACCACCTGAAGGACGTTGTTACCGGCCTGGAAAGCGTTGTTCAGCTGCTTAGCTGAGCTTACCGACCGGTAACATCTCCTAGGTCAACCCGGTCGGCTCCTGTACCCTGAATGAGACAACGCTATCTCACAGAGGGAGCCGACCGGGTGGCCATTCTCGCGATCATCCTCGCGGTTCTCGCAGCCCTGGGAGGGATCGGCACTGTGTTCCTTTGGCTGGACTCACGAAGCGAACGCAGCCGGAAAAAGCGTAATGACGAGGTAGACCACAGGCTGGCGGAAGCGCTTGCCCCTATCCATCAAGAGCTAAGTGCCATGCGGGGCGATTTCAAGTCTGCCATGCATGAAGCAATGGAGCCTGTGAAGGTTCAGGTGGCTGAACTGAATACCAAGATCGAGATCCCCTGGCGCACGCTTGAGCAGCTGGCCATCACCAACGCGATTGACCTGCACAAGCCACACCCAGGGGCCGAGAGGATCGACGCCCTGCTAGACGCGTTCATCGCGTACTCCAGGGGCGAAGGACCGTTCTCCGCAGACGACGAGCTAGCGCTACGGCACTTCCTCACTATCATCCGGAACTGGAAGCCCGGCCAGGACGTAGGTTTCCCTGTCGAAGACGGCGATCCTACACGGGCTGCTATCGTGCTTACTACAATGGAACTCATTCGGATACGGCGTAAGCAGGAGCAGAAGAAATGAACGAGTCCGCACCAGACCACGGTGGGCTACAAGGGTTCAAGGGGGACAAGGGCGACAAGGGTGACAAGGGCGACATAGGCCCGAAGGGTGACAAGGGCGACAAGGGCAACAAGGGGAGCGAGGGCCCGGCCAATGCGGAGCAGCACCTAGCGGCTTCAGCGGAGGTACTTGTCGGCCGCCTGATCAAGGCAGACCGTGCGCGCAAGTGGCAGGTTCGCATCCTCGCTGTCGTCTGCGCGCTGCTGCTGGTCGTCGCTGCGATCTCGGGTGTCGCCTGGCACAACGCCGACTCGAACGCTACCAACCTGCGGCAGCAGTCCATCACCAACTGCGAGAACAACAACGCCTTCCGCGCCGCGCAGATCAAGATCTGGGAGAAGAACTACGCGCTCCAGGGGCAGGAGGCCAAGGCGACGGCAAGCCAGCTGTCCGCGCTGATCGCAGCGATCGCTCACAACGATCCCGCAGAGATCGGCGTGATCGATAACATCCTCGCGCAGTCAAGCAAGGCCAGCGCCGCTGAGATCAGTCAGTTCCTGGCTATCGTCAAGGCATCTGACGCGCCGAAGAACTGCCAGGCGCTCTACGCCCCGGCAGCGGCGAGTACCGGCAAGCAGCCCGCTCAGGCACGGGAAGTGTCCGTGACCTGGACACTGGTCGTCCTGAAGAACTGGGACGGCTACTGCCTGAGCGCGCCGAACGCCAATGCCGGAACGCGGGCGGTGATGGAGTCCTGCGGGTCAGCCCATGACCTGTGGTACAGCAACACGGGCGATCTCACCCTGTCCGGGCACGGCAACGTCTCCTTCGCAGACGCTGGTGGCATCCTGACCCTGCGCACAGGTAATCACAACGTGCTGACCAACGGCTCAGCGATCGGTCCTATCGGCTACATCTACTCCCGCATGTGGTTCGGTGCGAGTAACACCTACTGGCACGCTAACGGCGGCGGCCAGGGTGTCGAGATGACTACCAACGCCGGCTCCAAGGCCGACTACTACGCGTGGCTCGGCTACGGGGGCAAGGCTCCTGCTGAAAGGACAGTGTGATGGCTGAACTCTACTGGGCATGGACCCCGTACCAGCTCTCGGACGCCGCTGAGGACATCGGGGACGTGTACGAGGGCCTACAGCAGGCCATGGAGCAGCACGGCTGGACTGATGTCCAGATCGCGGAGGACATCCACGGCTACAAGCCGGGCATCGACCTGTTCGCGGCGGTCGTGTTCCTCTTCTGCGGTGGCCGGACCTTCTGGCAGGTCATCTCTGTCGGCGGGGACGCTACCAGCTCGCAGGCCAGCCAGGAGATCCAGCAGCTTGAAAGTCTCATAAACGGACTGGAGTTCCTCTAGCGGAATACCAGGAACCTAGGGTAGGTTCTACTATGCGGATGGAGACGACGAGACTCCGCCGGCAAGGATAATGGGACAGAGAAGGCCCCCGTAGGAGCCCGTAGACGTGAGTCCGGGTGACCGCAAGGGGGCCTTCTCGTTTGTCAGCTGAACTTGCCGGGGTAGAGCGCTGCTACCACAGAGGACATATCCGTCTTGACGTTCTGGTACGGCGTGACCTGTGCCGTCTGCGTGTCATCGTCAAACTGGTACTGCCCGATGATGAACGTAAGCGGGGCTAGGGCTACTTCACCGCCCTGAGCTGCGCTCACACCCTGCACGATTACCACAGC
>Ga0209006_10004131_pt1 | contig 13218 bp, 13 predicted proteins | sample JacPin_JW_Ref_O2_FD_188567 | JGI IMG/M metagenome (GOLD analysis project Ga0209006, IMG submission 188567) | Forest soil microbial communities from Algoma, Ontario, Canada - Jack Pine, Ontario site 1_JW_Ref_O2 (SPAdes) (version 2) | ecosystem: Environmental > Terrestrial > Soil > Boreal... | reverse complement strand
CCGTGCTTTCTTGCCAGACGAACTGTCAGTTCGGGCTCCAGCGTGCCTTCTATGTGCAGATGCAGCTCTGCTTTTGGCAGCCCGGCGATATACGCGTTCAATGCAAGCGTCCGGCGATGACTTCGCTAAACTTCATCTCCTACGCTCTCCTGGGGGAACTACCAGACGCCTGGCCCTGACGGCCGACGTCAGCAATAGCAATCTCGCACCGGTCGTCTTCTTGCGCGCGAAGGTCTATAATACTGTACCTCTCGAAATGCGATAGCGCAACTTCAGCGCACATGCCATGACGCTAACCCATGTTGATCATAAATCCTCGATACGCCAGCGCGTCTTTGCCGAGCTGCGCAAAGTGGCTTTTCCGGACAGTCGGTTTCATTACGATTTCGGGGCATTCATCACCGATTTCGTGGGCAGCGACCAGGCCGTGGGCCGCCTGATGAGCCATCGGTCCTATCGCGACGCCAACATCCTGTTCATTACGCCCGACAACTGCCTCGAACAACTGCGCTATCGCGCCCTGCTGGACGGCAAACGCGTTCTGATGACGACCTATTCGATCAGGCGGGGCTTCTGGCTGCTCGATCCCGCCCGTATTTCCGCGGATAAGTTGTTGTATGCCGCAACCCTGGATGGAATGGAGCGGATGGGCGAGCAGCTCACGCTTGCGGCAATTCGCGATCGGCTCAAAGTGGTCGATTACATGATTACAGGCACCGGTGCGATCAACGAAGAAGGTATCCGCTTCGGAAAGGGCCATGGCTTCTTTGATGCCGAGTGGGGCATGCTCTATCGTATCGGGGTGATCTCCTCCGCAACTCCGGCCGCCGCCGTGGTTCACGATTGCCAGGTGTTGCACGAGACGCTGCACCCCGAAGTCTTCGACACAGTGGCGGACGTGATCTTCACACCCACGCGTGTGATCGCTGTTGGTAACCCCCATAAGCCGACGTGCGGCATCGCGTGGAGCGTCCTCGATCCGCAAATGCTCGACACCATCCCGCCATTGCAGGAGCTCAAGGCGCTGGAACCGACTCTGCCTCCGCTAGCCTGATGAGCCGCCGACGCAGATTCTGATGTCAGGCTCCGGCAGAAGTGGGGCGCGCACTGAACGCGGCCCTCTGCAGGCGTTGCGCCCATTCATTCACATCGAGCTGATTCACCTGCTGGACGAGCGCTCGCCACTTGGGCGAAATCGCGTTCTCGCCGGAGAAGGCGCCACAGATCGCACCGGCCATCGCCGCGATGGTGTCGGTATCACCGCGTAGATTGCCGGATATTTCGATAGCGAGGTTCGGTTCTCCGTGCGCATAATCGGCGATTGCGATGGCAGCCGGGACAGATTCTGTAGTCGGCTCCCCGGCACCGACGATGTCGGAAATGATACGCGCGACGTCGGTTTTCGATCGAGCACCATTGAGAAGCGCGCGCGCATTCTGAATGCGCCCCGCGATGTCCGCCGCATAGACCCAGTTGCCGCGCTGCGCGCCGGCACGTGCACCGCTCAATGCTTCCTCCACTACCCCGCTCCATGGCGCGCCCTGAACCGCGGCGGAGATAGCCGCAGCCAGGGCCGCGGCACCGGAAATCGCCGGACTGGTCAGATGAGTGGGCAGGCACGCAATGGTAACCATATCGACCAGCTCCGGAAGCGATAGCTCGGCAACCGCACCATATACGCCTATTGGCGATATGCGCATCGCGGCTCCATTGGTTACGCCGAACTTGCCGTTCTCCTCGATAGCCCCGCCTGACTGGTAGGCCATCAGCGCCCGTTTGGTGCTTGGGCCGACCGCGAGAGAATGCTCGCCACCGACTCCCACGAACCACTCGTTCAGGCGGCGCGCCACGCTGGAGGGCGTGAAACCATCCTCCAGTGCGTCGGTAAGCGCGAGCGCCTGTTCGGTGTCATCGGTGATACGTCCTGCAGGATATCCGGCGTGATAGGGGCTAATGGCGGGGCCCGGTTCCATCTCGGTTCGCCATGGTGGTGCACGAAGAAATGAATTGGGCATGCCAAACGCATCACCGCACGCCGTTCCGATCAACGCACCTCGAATACGTTCGTCGAATGAGGCAGATGGGCGAGCTGGCTGGGTGTAATTGAAGGCAGCCCATGCGCCCCAGCCTTCGCACGCGCGCGCAGCGACGTCTGCCGCGGTTTTGGCAGCATCCGGCACGGTATCGCCAAGCAGGCGCCGCGCAAGAAATGTGCCTCCGAAGGTGTCACCCGCACCGGTGGTATCAACGACTTTGGCGGTCGTCGCAGGCACGGTAAAATCAGCGCCCCCTTCCACAATTACCGCGCCCTTGGCACCGCGCGTGACCACTAGCGTCGTCGCAGAAGGCCCATTTAGGGCCTCCCGCTGCTGCTCGTCCACGACTGCGGTATGCCACACGTGGCGCAGGCTCTCCGCCGCGGACTCTCCGATGAGGCTGCACGGGATGTCACGCGCCTTCGCCTCCCCAAGCAGTGTGTCGGTCCATTTGGACCATACCGATGCAACCACCAGATGAGTAACACCGTCGAATAGTGAGTTCAGATCTGCCGGCATCACGTCTGCATGCGTGGTTGACCACGCCGATCGCTGACTGCCGCGATAGATCATCACGCATCGCGCGGCGCGTTCGTTACTTTGCGGTACGGACGCGCAGTCGATCCCAGCTGCGTCGAGGCGCCCGAGGGCAGATTGGCTCTCCACGTCGGTGGGATATGGATGCCACAATTTGACCGCCAACCCTTGCGCACGCGCCGCAAGCGCGATTGTCATGGCCGCCCCTCCCGGCAGCCATTCACCGCGGGAACTCGGGTTTGTCATCAGGCTGGCCACTTCGGACGAGGAAGGGATCCGGTCTACGCGTAACAGGAGATCAAAAATCGCAGCATTGCCGGCAACGAGGAGGCTCATGGGATGCCTTATTATTTAGCCAGAGCTAATTGCGCGTTAAACCAACGAGGTCTAGAATATCAGACCTCTCTGAGAAATAAAAGTTCTCGAGTGCCACATTCGATTCACGTAGCACATTCGCGCGGCTTTGAGTCGTTCCCAGACCCTTGGGGATCCGTGTGAGCGGGAAGGCGCGCGTCATTCTCGGCGTCATCGCTCTATATCTGGCAACGCTTGGGTGGCATTGGATACACGCGTCGAAGCAGGGTCGCGCATCAGAAGGCACGGGTGTCAAACTTGTCGTATTTGGCCCCAGCAGCTGGGACGGATTTGCCCCTGGTGCGGCCGAGGACGTCGTGGCTCGAGTGACAGGTGAGCTCGACGCTGGATTCAGAATCGAACATCCGCAAGTCAAACAGATCGTGCACGACGTCCGTGGGCCCGTCGCGGACGGGCTCGCACGGCTGCGCAATGCGGAGGTGGCAGGCGATCAACTCGATGTGGTGGTATGTGCCGCCAATCCGGTAAATACCTCCTATGCGCGAGGCGGTTTGATCGCACCGCTGGATACGCTGGTGACTCGGATTCGCGAGCGCTTTACTCCGGGGGCGGTTGAGAACTTTACAGTGGATGGCCGGATATGGGGCGCCCCGTTGTCCGCGGTGAACCTCACGACTTTTTTTTATAACAAGGATCTCTTCGCGGATGTCGGTGCCGGAGCACCAAAGACCTTCAGCGCATTTCAGGCGCTGGTGCCTAAATTTCGGGCGGCGAACGTCATCCCAGTCGTTCATCAGGGCAAGAACGCCTGGATGTGGCTGTTTTATTACATGAGCGCGCTCGCGCAAGCCACGGGCAATCAGCAGGTTTTGTTCGTCGAGCGAATGTTGGACGGCACCACGAAATTTACCGACACCACCAACGTGCATGCATTGCAACTGGCGCGCAATTGGGTGGATGACGGCCTGCTGGATGCACAATCGAACGAACTCGACGAAACTACAATGAAGTCGGTGTTCTATTCAGGCAAAGCGGCGGCGTTCTTCGGTGATACCTGGGATATCCCCGGTATCACATCGAATGTGACTTTTCACTGGGGCGTGTTTCCCTTTCCGCAATACGACTCTGAATCTGGCCACCCGGAGGCCTTCGGTGGCGTCGAAAGCGGCTTGTGTGTTTCAGCGACGACGAAGCAACCTGCGCTCGCAGAGGCGTATATCGAGTTTGCGACGCGAGATGAGAATGCGAGGCGGCTATTGCAGCCTCTGGGAGCTTTCGCCACCTCACATAAAAACATCGTCGAGGGAGACGACGAGATTTCGCGCGAATTGAGAACGCAGCTGCCGGCGGCTAAGTTTTTGGATTGGATTTTCCCTCCGGAACTCACCGACTTCATGCAGCGTCAGATGCAAGCCATGATGGGACAGACTCAGACGCCGGAACAGACGGCGGCGAATATCGAGGCCAAATACCAGACTTTGGTGCGGGCCGGCTACGTGTATAAGCCGACCGGAAGCGCCTCGCCCGCGGCGACGAAATGACACGCTCCCGCGCCCCCTATGTTCTCCTTCTACCCGGCATGGTACTTATCGGAACCTTCCTGATTCTGCCCATTGGCTATGGGTTCTGGCTAAGTCTCCACGAGTTCAACGGCATCGTTGTCGGCCATTGGACAGGGCTTTCGCTCTACCGCAGGGTGATCACTGACGCGGGATTTCACCAAGCGCTCTGGCATACCGTTGCATTTGCCGCAATTGTTGTCGTGGGAAAGAATGTCGTCGGTCTCGCACTCGCCGTGCTGGTGAGTCTTCCGCTGCGAGGGGTTCGTGCGTTTCGCACGATATTGTTCCTGCCGGTGACACTCAATATCATCGTCATCGGCGCGTTCTGGACCTATTTCCTGGCGGCATCGCGATTTGGCGGTCTGTTGAATCAGGCGCTGTCTGCGGTAGGGCTGCAGGGACTTGAACACTCCTGGCTCGGTACGCCCGCGACTGCATTGCTCTGCGTTTCCTGCGTCGAGATCTGGCGCTGGGCCGGGTTGCATATGCTGATCTTCCTGGCGGGCATGCAGGCGATCGATCCGTCGCTCTATGCGGCCGCGAAGCTCGACGGCGCCAACGCGTGGCAACGCTTTCGGCATGTCACGCTACCGCAACTGCGGCCGATCATATTTGTATCCACCCTGATCGCGTTGATGGGCGCTTTTGTCCGCAGTTTTGACGTCGTCTGGGTGCTGACACGGGCGGGCTTTGGTACGCAGGTCGTGGTGACGTATCTCTACAGTGAGGCATTCAAGTTCGGTCATTTCGCCCAAGCCACTGCCACGGGCTACATTTTGCTCGTGATCATCGCAATATTCGCCTTTGCATACTATTTCCTGTCGAACAGCGGCGAGCAGCATGACTGACCCGCCGTTCCGGGTCGGTTTTGCGCGCGCCGCCGGCTACGCGGCGCTGCTCATCGCCGCGCTGCAGGCTCTGGGTCCAGTTCTCTGGATTGTGATCGGTTCGTTTAAATCCAAGGCGGATTTCCTGGTCAATCCCTGGCGACTCCCTCACACCTGGCTGTTCCACAATTATGTGGACGCATTCGTGGTGGCCCGCGTCGGCGACTACGTCTGGAACAGCTTGACCGTGGTTACCCTCGGGCTTTGCATACTGCTCGTTACGGCCGCGACCACGGCGTACGCGCTGGCTAGGTTCAAGTTCCCGGGGCGAGGACTGGTGACGGTTATCATTCTTGTGACCATGATGGTGCCTTCCGATGTGTTGACCATTCCGCTTTTCGTCGTACTACGCTCGCTGGGCATGCTTGGAACGTTTCTCGGGGTTGCCTGTCTCTATGCCGCCAGCGGCTTCGGTATTTCCGTCTTTCTCCTACGGGGCTATTTCATGGGTGTGCCACGGGAGGTTGAAGAGGCTGCGCGCCTCGATGGCGCAAGCACTTTATCGACGCTTTGGTACATCGTGCTGCCGATGACTTTGCCAGGATTTGCAAGCGTCGCGGTCATCCAGGCGATGGCGATGTGGAACGACTTGTACCTGTCCTTTGTATTCCTGCGTGATCCGGCAAGTGCCACGGTACCGGTCGGCTTGCTCAATTTTTTCCAGCGCGATTCGGTGGATTGGCCTCGCTTACTGGCTGCGTTGACTGCTCTGACAGTGCCCGTACTGATCGTCTACGCAGTGTTGCAGCGGCGCTTTGTCGAGGGATTGACCGCGGGCGCAGCAAAATGAGTGACCATAGGCCCATTCTGGTGATGTCCAATGTCATCCTGGACGATGTTCAGTACCCAGATGGCACTTTGCATCCTCGAACTCTCGGGGGCGCTGCGGTCTACGCGGCTGCCGCGGCCTCGATGTGGTGGGGACAGATCGGGATCGTTGCCGGCGTCGGTTCGGATTTCGACGAAACTGCGGGCGCCGCGCTCGCGCGCTACGGCATACGCCGTGAAGGGCTGATAGTGCGCGATGCGAATACTATCCAGTCGAAGCTCATCTATCATGCAAACGGCGAGCGCAGCGAAACGCCGGTATATGGTCGGGATCATTTCGCGCGCCTTCAATTGACGCCGGCCGACATCCCTGAGGCGCTTCTGCCGGCCGCCGGGACCTATATTTTTCGCGATACATGGCTTGATTTCTGGGCTGCGTTTCAAAGCTCGCGTAACGCCTTGGGGGCGGTGATGTGGGAACTGCAGGGCGACGCCGCTCAAGCGCATAATTTGTCTTCCATCGCGTCGCTGTTACGGCAAGTCGATTTGTTTTCGCTCAATATTGCCGAAGCGTACGGGCTTCTTGGAATTTCAGCGCCAGAATCAATCGCCACCCAATTGATCGGCGCGGGGGCACCGGTCGTAGTGCTTCGCATGGGTGCCGACGGCGCCCTGGTCTCGAACGGACGCGAACAACTTCAGGTAAAACCACCACAATCTCCGGTGGTCGACGTGACCGGGGGCGGCAATGCGTTCTGCGGCGGCTTTCTTGCCGGGTGGTGTCAGCGGCCTGGCGACCTTGAACATGCGTCGCGCTGTGCCGCCGCGTCCGCTGCACTGACCCTTGCACAGCACGGATTGCCGTCATCCGTCCTTCGGCGTGACCTCCTTCGACTCTACGACACCACCGGCATCTCACGTCACCCCCTTTCAATCGACAGGATCACTTAATTATGAGTTCAGAACTGGATTCCTTCCTGACACAGATTCGCAGCCTATCGGATCTTGTCCGTGAGGCGACGCCGCGTATCGAGTCAAATGCGCGGACGGTACTGTCCACGCCGGAGATCTACGGCATACGCCATATCGTCCTGACCGGCTCGGGCGACTCACATGCTGCTGCCCTCGCCGTCGCACCCGCACTGCGTGCATGGACCGGGTTACCGGTGCAGCCGATGGTGTCGATGGAAGCGTCGCGCTACATAGATCACGGCCGGCCGCCGTTGTCCGGGCGAAATCGCGGCCTGCTTGTAGTTTCGATCAGTAGTTCAGGCGAGGGCGCGCGCCTGGTCGAGGCGACCCATAGGCTGCGAGCACTGGGCGCAATCACGCTTGTCGTTACAGCCAGCCCGGCGAGCCGGGCCGCGCAAGCTGCCGAGAAGGCCCTCGACATTTCGATACCTGCCTCCGTGTCCGCGCCGGGCACTCGTAGCTATGTCGCGTCGCTGGTTGGCGTCTATCTGCTATCACTCCGGATCGCCGAGGTACTGATGTGTATGACGATGGACCGCGCCGGAGCCTTGCGTAGAGAACTTGCCGGCATGTCAAACGCACTTTATGGACTGAGCGAGGGTATGGAGGCCGCTGTTCGCGAACGTATCGCCGCGTGGGGCAGCTTCCACGCCGCCGATGTCCTTGCGAGCGGCCCCAGTTTCGGTTCCGCGTCGTACACCGCGGCCAAGCTGGTGGAGGCCGCGGGTATCCATGCTTCTGCGCAGGACGTCGAGGAGTTCCATCACTTGAACTACTTCGTCGATACGCCGGAAAGCATCCCGGCTATCGTATTTGCACCGACCAGGTCCGTCGCCGTCAATCGGACCCGGGAGCTGGTCACTACATTGGAACAACTCGGGCGCCCGTATCTCGCGATCACGGACGATACTGGCTTCGCCCCAGCCAAGAACGCGTTGGTTTTACCGCAGGTGGATGAGTTGTTCGCTCCCATCCTCCAGACCGTTCCGGGTGCGTTGCTGTCGGCTTTTACTGCAGCAGCGCGCAAGGCGACTCATTATCGCGGTCATACGGGACCTTGGCGCGGCGCGCAAGACGCTGCACTGGTACGCAACAGCAAGATTGAACTCGCCAATCAGTGAGGAACACATTAATGCAATCGTTCAGTCTTTCGACGGATCACAACGGTCTCTACGATATAACCCCAATGGCAGAAGCGGAGCTTGCCGCCAGTGGTGTGACTGCGGGAATGCTTCTGGTCTCAATACCACACTCCACGGCGGCCGTGACTGTGGTCTCGCCGTGGGATGTTCGCGGTCTCGAAGACGTAAACGACGAGATCCATCGCCTGGTACCCACACGTATAGACTTCAAACATCAGCACGACACACCGCAGGACGCGGCCGGCCACGTGAAGGCGGCGTTGATTGGTCATTCGCGCATGTTTATCGTGAATGAAGGCAAGCTCGGCCTTGGTCATTCACAGAAGGTGTATTTCTGGGAATTCGATGGCCCCAGGAACCGCACCGTGCATGTGCAGGTGATCGGCAAGTGACGATCGATGCCGAACCTGCCGGTAAAGAAGAATCGGCCGCTGCAATCAGCGCCGCAATGCGCCAGCACGCGTTACCCGATTCGCGCTTTCAGCTGGATACCTCGAAATTCATTCCGGGATTCGACGGCGGCGACGTTGCGGCGCAAAGGGTCACCCAGGACATCGCCTACCAGCGAGCGCGATACATCTTCGTAACACCCGATAACGCGTTGATCCCATTTCGGCGATGTGCCGTTCGAGATGGCAAGACAATGGTGCTGCCCTCATATGGGCTGCATAGGGGATTTCTACTACTCGACCCGAAGAAAGTGCCTGAGGGCCATGAACAGTACGCGGCGTGGCTCGATGGCGTCGAACACTTCGCTTACCCAGTTACTCTGGGGGAACTGCAGCGCCGTGGACGTTTTGATCTCGCCGTCGTGGGAGCTTCGGCTGTCAACGCCGCGGGTCTTCGTTTTGGCATGGGACATCGGTATCTGGATATCGAATGGGGGATCTTTGCGCAGATCGGCGTGGTCGACGACGGCGTGCCCATCGCGACGATCATTCATGACGCTCAATACACGGCCGCGACATTCCCGATCGAGAGCGGCGATGTTCTGGTGGATATCATCGCAACGCCTACAGGAATACGGCGCACGCCTTCGCGTCCCAGGCCATCGACGCTGAATTGGGCGCTGGTGGACAGCGCCATCGAGGACTCCCCGCCACTGCGCGAACTGCGCGAATCCGGCCTCAAAGGTATTGGGCGCGCAGGCGCATAAACGCTTGATTAGATTGCCGGAGATAGGACTCGAACCTACGACCCGCGCATTACGAATGCGCTGCTCTACCAACTGAGCTACTCCGGCGACGGCCGCGTATGTTAAGCATCGCAGCCCGGCGGCGCCAGTAGGACGTGTGCCGGGAGCCCCGACCGGCCTGTTACGCCGGCTGGCGCAGCTGCGTCATCGAATCGATCATGATCCGGGTGTGCTCCTGCGGCGAACCGTGGTTCATTTCGATCTCGCCCAGCCGCAGCGAATTCTCGACCACCAGCTTGCCACGATCGAAGCGCCGCTCCATGAATCGCGCCAGCCCGGTATCCACGCTGTCGGCGCGCGTGAGTTCATCCGCCAGCACGATGCCGTCCTCGATTGCCATGCCGGCGCCCGAGGCCAGGTGCGGAGTGGTGGCATGCGCCGCATCGCCGATCAGCACCACGCGACCGCGGTACCAGGGCTTTGGCATCAGGATGGCCTCCAGCGGCCGGTAGTTGATGGTGTGCGCATTGGTGGTCATGACGGTCTTGCGCACCTCGGGCACGATGCCGCCCCAGTCCGCCATCAGGTCGAATAGCCGCTGCGGCTGTTCCTCGACCGGAACCCACTGATGATCCGGGCGGTGCTCGAGCAGGAACATGTACATATGGGTACTGGAGACCGGGTTGAAACCGAGCTTGGTGTCTTCACCCATATAAAAGTGTGTGCGATCGAAACCCGCCGGCCGTTCGGCGACGATGCGGTAGATCATCTGCCCGGTGAATTTGGGCCGCGGCGCCTCGGGGAATACCTGCTCGCGCATCCTGGAGCTGACGCCGTCGGAACTGACCATCAGGTCGTAGCGTTCGCGCCGGCCGTCGCTGAACGTGACGTCAACGCCGTCCGGCTGTTGCGACACCGACTCGACCGTGGTGCCCAGCCGAACATTCGCGCCGGTGGCCAGCGTGCGCTCCGAGAGTATCCGGTGCAGCGCCGGACGCAGAATGCCACCGGTCCCTGGCAGATCATCGGCTATCGGCGGGATATCCATTTCCTGGATCGGCTGGCCGCTGCGAGTGAAGATGTAGGCCCCGTTCCAGGTGGCGCCCTGGGCCTTCACTTCATCGAGTACACCGAGCGTCTTCAGCGCCCGCAGTGTCGGGCCGGTGATCGTGATGCCGGCACCCTGGATTTTCCAGTTCGGATCGATCTCCACCAGATCGACCTGCATGTCGGCGCGGCGCATGCAGATGGCGCAGGCCATGCCCCCCACGCCACCGCCCACGATGAGCACTTTGGGGCTGCCGGCCAATGGATTACCCGCGGCGGCGCAGACGGATCACGAGATCGATGCCAGCCACTTCCATGCCGGGTGGAGGCGCAGGCAGCCGGCTGAACTGCACGTCGCGCAGCGCCACATCGCTCAACGCACCGGTCTGCTCGTCCTGAAAATGATAGTGCGGGGCGACGTTGGAATCGAACCAGGCGCAGCTGCCGTCGAGCGTCAGCTGGCGAATCAGGCCGCGGGCGGCGAACAGGTTCAGTGTGTTGTAGACCGTCGCCTTGGAGACCCGCGCGCCGTCGCGTCGCAGGGCTCCCGCGATCTGCTCCGCCGACAGGTGCTGCGGCTCGCCCAGCAGAATGCTGGCGATCTGCAGCCGCTGGTCGGTGACACGAATACCGCAGGCCGTAAGTCTGGCGGCGGCCCGGGTCCAGTTAGATTCGACGTCTGCTGCGTCTATTCCCATGGGCGGCAATTATAGCTCCGGTACCCACAAAACCCCTGCATTGGCGCCGCAGCGGCGCCATCGGCACCACCGGGGTGACATAAACCGCCGCGCCTTCCCGCGGTTTCAGCCGCGCAGCGCCTTGGGCAGGCCAAACACCACCTGCTCCTCACGGCCGGCAAGCTCCGCCGGCAGCGCCGCGCCCCATTCACGCAAGCGCTGGACCACCTGCTGCACCCGCACCTCGGGTGCCGAAGCCCCGGCGGTAACGCCGACGGTCTTCTTGCCATCCAGCCATTCGCGCTGCAAATCATCGGCACCGTCCACCAGATAGCCGGGAATGCCGGCGCGATCGGCCAACTCGCGCAGGCGATTGGAATTCGAGCTGCTGCGCGAGCCAACCACCAGCAGCACGTCGCAGCGCTCCAGCAGCTTCTTGACCGCGTCCTGGCGGTTCTGAGTGGCATAGCAGATATCTTCCCGGCGCGGCGCCTGCAGCGAGGGAAAGCGGTCACGCAGCGCCGCGACCATCAGTGCGGTGTCGTCCACCGACAACGTGGTCTGGGTGACGAACGCCAGCCGCTCCGGATCGCGCACTGCGACCTGCTGCACGTCCTCGATGCTCTCGACCAGGAAGATCTGGCCGCCAAAACTGGTGTCAAAGCGCCCCATCGTGCCCTCGATCTCCGGATGCCCGGCGTGACCGATCAGGATCACTTCACGCGCTTCGCGCGCAAAATGTGCCACTTCCATGTGCACCTTGGTGACCAGTGGGCAGGTGGCGTCGAACACCTGCAGCGCACGCCGCGCCGCTTCGTTCTCCACCGCGGTGGACACGCCATGCGCCGAGAACACTACCGTGGCCCCGTCGGGGACCTCGTTCAGCTGCTCGACGAACACCGCACCCAGGCCGCGCAGGCGCTCGACCACGTGACGGTTGTGTACCACTTCATGGCGCACGTAGATCGGCGCCCCGAACAGCTGTAGTGCCCGCTCGACGATCTCGATCGCCCGATCGACGCCGGCACAGAATCCTCGGGGATTGGCTAGAACGATCTGCATCTAACACATCCTAACGGGCTTCGAGCCAGGCATCGAGCAGCAGCAGCGCCGCACCGATGGTAATTGCCGAATCCGCGACATTAAACGCCGGAAAGTAATGCTCGCCCCAATGTACGTGAATGAAATCAATGACATGGCCGAGTCTCAGGCGGTCGATGACGTTGCCGAGCGCCCCGGCGAGGATCAGCGCCACACTACTGGCCAGCGTCGCGTCGGCCCGATCGATGCGCCGCAGCCATATTATCAGCGCCACGCTGACGATGATCGCCAGCGCCGTGAATAGCCAGCGCTGCCAGCCCGCGGCCTCGGCCAGGAAGCTGAAAGCGGCGCCGGTGTTGTGATAGCGGGTGATCTCGAGCACCGGCAGCACGACCACCGACTGATACAGCCCCAGGCTGTGCTCGATCGCGGCCTTGGTGAGCTGATCCAGCGCGACCACCGCTGCAGTCAGCCACAGGTAGACCAGGCCGCTGCTGCGCGCTTCCGCCACGATGGTCGTCGCGCCGTGCTGGTCGGTGCGCCGCATCAGACGAAGCGCCGGCTTTCGCCCGGCAATGCCAGGTTGACGACACAACGGCCGCAGATCTGCGGATGCTCCGCTGACACGCCCACGTCGGGGCGGCGCTGCCAGCAGCGCACGCACTTGGTCAGCGCGGAAGGACGCACCTGGATCCACACCCCGCCGCCTTCGAACCCGGCGGCCGGCACCGCCTCGGGCGGCGCGGGAGCGTGATGCACGCGCGCCTCGGAGGTAATCATCAGGAAGCGCAGCTCCGCACCCAGCGCCGCCAGGCGCGGATACTGCGCAGCATCGCCCCACACATCGAGTTCGGCATCCAGCGGGCCGCCGATCTCATCCGCGACGCGCAGGCGTTCCAGTTCGCGCGCCACATCGCCACGCAGCGCGATCAGCGCTGCCCAATCCAGCGTGTCGGCGGGTAACTGCGGTAATTGATGCCAGGTGGTGAGAAATACCGACTCGGCGCGCGCGCCATGCAGATGACCCCACAACTCCTCGGCGGTAAATGACAGGATCGGCGCCAGCCAGCGCACCATGCTCTCGGCGATGTGCCACATC